>Ga0207707_10006429_pt1 | contig 10265 bp, 10 predicted proteins | sample KBSC83BmetaG_FD_184336 | JGI IMG/M metagenome (GOLD analysis project Ga0207707, IMG submission 184336) | Corn rhizosphere microbial communities from Kellogg Biological Station, Michigan, USA - KBS C8-3B metaG (SPAdes) (version 2) | ecosystem: Host-associated > Plants > Roots > Rhizosphere ... | reverse complement strand
GGTATCGGCCGGCGGCTTGCGCGGCGGCGCCGAAGGATCGCCCGCATCGCGCCCGATCGGCGCGCCGTTGAGCGCGCCGCCCATCAGCGCGAAGACCAGCGCCAGCCCATAGCCCTTGTAGCCGCCAATCGGCAGCAGCGCGCCGCCATGCCCGTCCTTCGGATCCGTGACCGGCCGGCCCAGGGCATCGATCATCCAACCGACCGGGAAAGTCTCGCCCGCGTCGATCGCCGCGTTCACCCGCCCGTTGGAGGCGACCGTGGTCGCGACATCGTGCACGATCGGCGCTTCGTCCTGCGCGGGGATGGCGATGGCAACCGGGTTGGTGCCGAGCATCGGCTCGATGCCGCCCGAAGGCGCCATGTGGTTCACCTCGGCGACCGCGAGATAAACGCCGATCATGTCGTGCTTCAGCGGCATCATCGCGTAAGGCGCGGCGGCGCCGGCATGGTTGCTGCGCCGCGTACCGACCCAGCCGATGCCGCATGCGGCGGCTTTCTCGATCGCCAGCTTCGCGGCAAAGCTCATCACCAGATGGCCCATGCCGTTGTCGCCATCGACCAGCGCAGTCGCCGGCGCGTCCTCGACGATGTGAATCTGCGGCGCCTTGTTGATCGCGCCCGATTTGAGCCGCCGCACATAGATCGGAAGCCGGGCAATGCCATGCGTGTCGATGCCGCGCATATCGGTCAGCATCATGAGATCGGCCACGGTTTCGGCGTCGAAATGGCTCATGCCGGCCGCGCCGAGCGCGCTGAGGATGAAGCGCCGGCCGTCATCGGCGGAAAAGATCAGCGTTGCGGCATCGGGCATCGGGGCATCCTTGCATTGCGTCGATGGTTTCTAGCACCGGCTCATTGCCGATAAAACGGCCGGCTTTGCAGACGCGAAGGCCGATTTGCCGCTGTCGTGGTTTGGACTAACCTCTGAGACTCGCGCTGCCGCTTCCGAGCAGCGATTCGGCGGAGGCTCGTCCTGATCAAGGCAATGCAGATTTATGCCAACGGTGCGCCCGAGATCATGCGCTGGGAGGAGATCGAGCTGCCGCCGCCCGGTCCGGGCGAGGTGCGCATCCGCCACACCGCGATTGCGCTCAATTTCTCCGATATCAATGTGCGCCGCGGCGGCTTTTATTTGGCGCAGCCGCTGAAATTCCCGGTGATCCTCGGCAATGAGGGCGCGGGAATTATCGCCGCATGCGGCGAAGGGGTCGAAGGCTTCCGCCCAGGCGATCGCATCGCCTATGTCGGCTCGGGCGGGCCGTTCTACGAGATGACCGGCTCCTATGCCGAGGAACGGAACCTGCCGGTATCCTGCCTCGTGCGGTTGCCGGACGATATCGCGGACGAGACCGCCGCGGCCCTTCTGCTCAAGGGCCTCACCGCCGCGATGATCGTCAACCGCGTCTATCGCCCGCAACCCGGCGAGACGATCCTCATCCACGGCGCCGCGGGCGGCGTCGGGCTGATCCTCTGCCAATGGGCAAAGCATTTGGGCGCGCGCGTGATCGGCACGGTCGGGTCGGAGGAGAAAGCGCGCCTCGTCCGGGCGCATGGCTGCGATCATCCGGTGCTCTATCGCGAGACCGATTTCGTCGCCGCGGTGAAAGTGCTCGTGCCCGAGGGCGTGGCGGCGGTTTTCGACGGCGTCGGCAAGGACACGTTCGTCGCCTCGCTCGATTGCGTGCGGCCGTTCGGCATGCTGGTCGATTACGGCAACGCGTCGGGACATGTGCCGCCGCTCGATCTCATTCTCTTGAGCAAGAAAGGCTCGCTCGCGGTGTCGCGGCCGGGCTTTAGCCATTTTATCGCCGAGCGGCAAAACTATGAGGCCGCGTGCGATGAATTGTTCGACCTCGTCCGTCGCGGCATTCTCAAGATCGCCATCGGCGCGCGCTACGCGCTCCGCGACGCCGCGGCGGCGCATCGCGATCTCGAAAACCGCCGAATTGCCGGCTCCGCCATCCTGCTGCCGTGACGGCTGCGATAAAGGGAGACATCGATGAAGACCAAAGCCGCGATCGCTTACGAGCCCGGCAAGCCCTTGAGCATCGAGACGGTCGATCTCGAAGGGCCCAAAGCCGGCGAGGTGCTGATCGAGATCAAGGCGACCGGCATCTGCCACACCGACGAATTCACCCGCTCCGGCGCCGATCCCGAAGGTCTCTTTCCGGCGATCCTCGGCCATGAGGGCGCGGGCATCGTTGTCGAAGTCGGGCCGGGCGTTGCCTCGCTCAAGCCAGGCGATCACGTCATCCCGCTCTACACGCCCGAATGCCGGCAATGCAAAGCCTGCCTCTCGCGCAAGACCAATCTCTGTACCGCGATCCGCGCAACCCAGGGAAAGGGCGTGATGCCCGACGGCACGAGCCGCTTCTCGCTCGGGCGCAGCACGATCCATCATTACATGGGCTGCTCGACCTTCTCGAATTTCACCGTTCTGCCCGAGATCGCCGTCGCCAAAATTCGCGCGGACGCGCCCTTCGACAAGGTTTGCTATATCGGTTGCGGCGTCACCACCGGCATCGGCGCGGTGATCAACACGGCGAAGGTCGAGCCCGGTGCCAATGTCGTCGTCTTCGGCCTCGGCGGCATCGGCCTCAATGTCGTGCAGGGCGCGCGGCTTGCCGGCGCCGACAAGATCATCGGCGTCGATCTCAATCCCGGGCGCCGCGCCTTGGCGGAAAAATTCGGCATGACGCATTTCGTCAATCCGGCCGAGGCTGAGGGCGATCTCGTGCCCTATCTCGTATCGCTGACCGACGGCGGCGCCGATTACAGCTTCGAATGCATCGGCAATGTCGATGTCATGCGCCAGGCATTGGAATGCTGTCACCGCGGCTGGGGCGTCTCGGTGATCATCGGCGTCGCCGGCGCCGGCCAGGAGATCCGAACCCGGCCGTTCCAGCTCGTCACCGGCCGGGTGTGGAAGGGCACGGCCTTCGGCGGCGCGCGCGGCCGGACCGATGTGCCGAAGATCGTCGATTGGTACATGGAGGGAAAGATCAACATCGACGATCTCATCACCCATCGCCTGGCGCTCGCCGACATCAATCGCGGTTTCGATTTGATGCATGCCGGCGAATCGATCCGCAGCGTGGTGATCTATTGATCATTAGCCGAAGGCTACGATGGGGCGGCGGGCTGCGCGAAGCGGGGCTATAGCGCGCCGCCCTGGACGAATTGGCGAAAAAGGAATTAGAGTTCCGACCAAACAATAGAACGCGAAATACCAATGGGAGGATCGACCATGGCCATCAAGCTCGGCAGGCGGAGTTTCATCGCGGGCGCGGCGGCGGCCGCTCTTCCTTTGCCCGCGATCGCACAGGGCGCGCCGGTGCGGATCGGCTTGCTCACCGTCAAAACGGGGCCGCTCGCCGAAGGCGGCATCCAGATGGAGCAAGGCATCACCGCCTTCCTCAAGGACAAGAACTACACCCTCGCCGGGCGCAAGATCGATTTCATCTCGGCCGATACCGGCGGCAGCCCGGCCGGCGCCAAGACCAAGGCGCAGGAGCTGATCGAGCGCGATCACGTCGATTTCATCCTTGGGCCTCTCGCGGCCTTCGAGCTGCTCGCGATCTCCGATTACATCGCGCAGAACAAGACGCCGATGCTGAGCCTCGCTGCCGCCGAGGACATGACGCAGCGCAAGCCCAATCCCTACTTCGTGCGCGCCTCGGCGACCTCGTCCCAGGCGATGCATCCGCTCGGCCATTACGCGGCGACCGAGATGCATTTGAAGCGCGTCGTCACGATCGTCGAGGATTTCGCCTTCGGCTACGAGCAGATGGGCGGCTTCCAGCAGGTCTTCGAGGATAATGGCGGGCGGGTCGTGAAGAAGCTCTGGCCGCCGCTGGTCACGGCCGATTACACGCCCTATCTCGCGCAAATCCAGGACGTCGACGGCGTGGTTCAGGGCTTCGCGGGCTCCAATCCGCTGAAATTCATGAAGCAATATGCCGATGCCGGGCTGAAGCTGCCGGTGTGCGGCGGCGAGACTGCAGGCGATGATGCGCTGCTGCCGCATTTCGGCCCCGAGGCGGTGGGCATGATCAGCGCCTGCCCCTACACGATCGGCCTCGACAACGATGCCAACCGCAAATTCAAGGCGCTGATGAAGAAGGAGTACAACACGGTGGCGGGGTTCTATGCCGCCGGGCTCTACATCAACGGCCAGGTCGTCGAGGCGGCGCTTCAGGCGCTGCACGGCGACACCGGCAATCGGGAAAAGACCATCGCCGCGCTGCGCGCGGTGAAGCTCACCGACACGCCGCGCGGCCCGCTGCATTTCGATCATCTCGGAAATGTGATCGGCAATATCTATATCCGGCGGGTCGAGAAGCTGCAGAACGGGGAGCTGACCAATGTCACGCTCAAGACCTACGACAATGTCAGCCAGTTCTGGACCTATGACGAAAAGAAATATCTCGCCCAGCCGGTCTATTCGCGGGACTACCCGCCCTTGAAGAGCTAGCACCGCCCGGAAAGGCCAGCCGCGGCACAGCGTCCATGAATCTGTGGCTGGTCCTTTCCGTCAACAGCATCACCTTCGGCGGTTTGCTCTTCCTCCTCTCGGCGGGGTTCTCGCTGATCTTCGGGCTGATGCGGATTCCCAATCTGACGCATGGCTCGTTCTTCATGCTCGGCGCCTATTTCGGCGCGAGCCTCGTCATGTGGTTTCATCTCGATTTCTGGCTGGCGGCGCTGCTCGCGGCGCTGCTCGTCGCCGCGATCGGCGGAGTGATCGAGCGGTTTCTCTTGCGGCGCCTCGCGGGGGCGGAGCAGGCGCAGGTGCTGGTGACGCTCGGCCTCTCCTTCATGATCGCCGATCTCTGCCTCATGGAATGGACCGGCGATCCGATCTCGGTCGCAACGCCCTCGGCGCTTCGCGGCTTCGCGCGTATTGCCGGCGCGGCGTTCCCGCTCTACCGCCTCGGCATCATCGTGATCGCCGTCATCGTCGCGGCGGGGCTGTGGCTGCTGATCGACAAGACCCGGCTCGGCGCGATGATCCGCGCCGGGGTGGACGATCCGCAAATGGCGCGGGTCTGCGGCATCCGCGTCTCGCATCTTTTCACCATCGTCTTTTGCCTCGGCGCGGCGTTGGCGGGCTTCGCCGGGATGATCGGCGCGCCGATCCTCTCGGTCTATCCGGGGCTCGACAATGACATGCTGCCGCTCGCCCTCGTCGTCGTCATCCTCGGCGGCACCGGAAGCCTGCTCGGCTCGCTGATCGGCAGCCTGACGATCGGCTTTCTCTACAATTTCGGTCAGGCGCTGCTGCCCGAGCTCGCCTATTTCGTGCTGTTCCTGCCGATGGTGCTCATTCTGGTGATGCGCCCGCAGGGGCTTTTCGGACGGCGTGCGCCATGAGGCGGGCCGCGCTCTCGCTTGCGCTCGTCCTCCTCGCCACGGTGCCGGCCTGGGTCGGCGGCAGCTACTACGTCAACATCGTCAGCCAGGTCCTGATCAGCGCGATTTTCGCGCTCTCCTTGAATGTCATCGTCGGCTATGCGGGGCTCATCTCGCTCGGACAGGCCGGTCTCTTCGGCGTCGCGGCTTATGGCGCGGCGATCCTGCTTGGCGCCGGCGCCGGCCATTCCGTGGCCGTTCTGGGCGCTCTCGTCCTGACCGTTGCGGCGAGCGCGCTCTTTGCCGTGCTGTCGCTGCGCACCACGGGCATCGGCTTCATCATGATCACCCTGGCGCTCGGGCAGATCCTCTGGGGCCTCGCCTATCGCTGGATCAGCCTGACCAATGGCGATAACGGCATCACCGGCGCCGCGCGCCCGGCGCCGTTCGGCCTGTCGCTCGCCTCGGCGCCGTCGTTTTATTACGCGACCCTCCTGGTCTTTCTCGCGACGCTTGCGGCGATGAGCATCTTCGCCCGCTCGGCCTTCGGCGCGGCGCTGCGCGGCACGCGCGACCAGCCGCGGCGCATGACGGCGCTCGGCTACGATGTCTGGATGATCCGTTTCCTCGCCTGTCTCTTCTCGGGTTTCTGGAGCGGCGTCGCCGGGATCCTGTTCTTCTACTACAATCTCTTCATCAGCCCCCATGCGCTGGCGCTCTCGGCTTCGGCCGAAGCGCTGCTGATGGTGATCTCGGGCGGCGCCGGGACGCTGATGGGACCGGTCGCCGGAGCGGCGCTGGTCGTCGCGATGAAGAGCATCGCCAGCGCCTATATCGAGCGCTGGAACCTGGCGCTCGGGGCGGTCTTCGTCCTCATCGTCCTTTTCATGCCGGAGGGCTTCGTGCCGGGATCGGCGCGGCTCCTGCGCCGCGGCTGGAGCGCGCTCAGACGCCCGGAGCGGCCGGTGGAGGGCCGGCCATGACCGCGCTCGAGCTGAAAGGCATCGAGAAGGCCTTTGGCGGCTTGCGCGTCACGCGCCATGTCGATCTCGCCGTCGAAGCCGGCGAGCGGCGCCTGATCATCGGGCCGAACGGCGCCGGCAAGACGACGCTCTTCAATCTCATTGCCGGCGAGCTGCGCGCCGATCGCGGCAGCGTCGTCCTCTTCGGCGAGGACATCACCCGCGTGCCGAGCCGGCGCCGCGCGCATCTCGGCCTAGCCCGCACCTATCAGATCATCACGCTCTTTCCCAAGGACACGCTGCTGCACAATGTCATGCTCGCGCTGATGGGGCTGTCGCCGCGGCGCTGGAATCCGTGGGCACGCTTCGACCGCGACCGCACCTTGGTCGAGGCGGCGCGCGCCTGTCTTGCGGAGATCGGCCTCGCGCATTTGAGCGCCCGTCCGCTGGCTCAGACCTCCTATGGCGAGAGGCGGCGCGTCGAGATCGCCATGGCGCTGGCGCAGCGCCCGCGGCTGTTGCTGCTCGACGAGCCCTTCGCCGGTCTCTCGATCGACGAGCGGCGCGAGGTGCGTCAATTGCTCCTCGCCATTCCCCGCTCCACGACGGTGGTCATGATCGAGCACGACATGGACGTGGCGCTCGACTTCGCGGACCGCATCGCGGTGATGCATTTCGGCGAGGTGGTGGTTGAGGGCACGCGCGCCGAGGTCGTTGCCCATCCGCGCACGCGGGAGATCTATCTTGGCCCGTGACGCGCTCGAGCTCGCGGCGATCGACGCTTTTTACGGCGACAGCCACATCCTGCACGGCGTCTCGCTCTGCCTCGGCGAAGGGCGCCTGCTCGGGCTTCTGGGACGGAACGGCGCCGGCAAGTCCACCTGCATGAATGTCGCGACGGGATTGCTCGCGCCGCGGCACGGCGCTGTCCGCATTTTCGGCACGGCGCGCACCGGCGCCGCGCCCGAGACCATCGCTGCCGATGGCGTCGCGCTGGTGCCGCAAGGGCGGCGCGTCTTCCGCAGCCTGACGGTGCGCGAAAATTTGCTGGTCGCCGCGAACAAGCCGCGCCCCGACCGGCCCTCCTGGCCGCTCGCTGCGATTTTCGCGATGTTCCCGCGTCTCGAAGAGCGGGCGAGCCAGGTCGCGGGCTTTCTCTCGGGCGGCGAGCAGCAAATGCTGGCGATCGGGCGCGCGCTCGTCTCCAATCCGCGCGTCTTGCTGATGGACGAGCCTTCGGAAGGCCTCGCGCCGCAAATCGTCGCCGAGGTGATGGCGACGATCCGGCGTTTGAAGGCCGAGGGGCTGTCGATCCTCTTGGTCGAGCAAAGTCCCAAGCTCGTCTTCGGCGTCGCCGACGATATCGTCATCCTCAACAGCGGCCGCGTCGCCGTCGCCGGACGAGCCGCCGAGCTTCAAGCGGCGGGGCTCGACTTCCATCAGCATCTCGGCATTTTCTAAGCCGCGCGCTTGCAGCGGAAATCACGGAGGTCTCGCATGATCGCTCGGAACGGCACGGTCGGCATCGTCGGTCTCGGCATTATGGGCTCGGCGATCGCACGCAATCTCATCGCCAAGGGCACCGCCGTTCGCGGCTACGACATCGATCCCTCGCGCGTGGCGCTGCTGCGCGCGGATGGGGGCGAGGCCTGCAATTCCGCTGCCGAAGCCGCGCAAGGCGCCGCGCTGCTTCTCACCAGCCTGCCGAGCGTTGCGGCGCTCGATGCGACGGTCGAGTCGCTTTTGTCAGCGGCGCGGCGGGATCTGGTGGTCGCGGAATTGAGCACGCTGCCGATCGCCGCCAAGGAGCAGGCGCGCGACCGGCTCGCCGCCGCGGCGGTGGCGATGCTCGATTGTCCGTTGAGCGGAACCGGAGCGCAGGCCGCGACGGGCGATCTCGCGGTTTATGCCAGCGGCGCGCGCGCGGCTTATGACGCGGCCGAGCCGGCCTTTTTGCGTTTCGCGCGCGCGAGCCATTATCTCGGCGCTTTCGGCAATGGCAGCAAGATGAAGTTCGTCGCCAATCTTCTCGTCGCGATCCACAACGTGGCGAGCGCCGAGGCGATGGTGCTCGGGATGAAAGCGGGGCTCGATCCGGCGACGATCGTCGAGGTGATCGCGAGCGGCGCGGGCAATTCGCGCGTCTTCGAATTGCGCGCGCCCTTGATGGCCGCGGCGGCTTACCGCCCGGCGACGATGAAGATCGAGATTTGGCAAAAGGATATGACGATCATCGGCGATTTCGCGCGCGAGCTCGGGGTTGCGACGCCGACCTTCGCGGCGAGCGCGCCGGTCTATGACGCGGCGCTCAAAGCGGGCCTCGGCGGCGATGATACGGCGGCGGTCTGCGCCATCCTCGAGACGCGCGCCGGGCTGACGCCGAATGCGCGCAAGGGCGGCGAGCGCAGCTGACGCCGCCCTGCCGGCGCGCGCAACACAGCAACCGCGCGACACCCTTTCGAAGGTGCGCGGCGCTCTCTCGAACGATACGGGTGATTATCGCGAAACTCTGCCGCGCAGCGGCGCTGCGCCGGCCGCCATCACACGAGCTTTAGGTTGGTCGCAGCGCTTTTGCCGTTCTTGCCGACTTCGGTTTCGAAACTGATGGTTTGCCCTTCCCGCAGACCCGGCAAGCCGCAGCGTTCGACTGCCGAGATGTGAACGAACACGTCAGGTCCGCCATCGTCGCGCGCGATGAAGCCATAGCCCTTTTGCGCGTTGAACCACTTTACAGTTCCAGTAGCCATGAAGTTTCTTTCAGCGAAAGTTGGTGATCGCGCCAAGCATTACATGAAAGTCATTGAGGAGCCAGCACTTGTTGTGACGAGGGCATGGTTTCGGATTTATTGCAATGCGGCAATGCCTTGATATTGCTGTTTTATGATTCGGGAGCAACCAGCGCCGGCGCGGCGCCGCCGCCGATCACGTCGCGAGGAAGGCGCGCTCGCCCGCATCGAGGACGAGGCAGGTGAGCCGGCCGCTGGCGAAGGCCCCGGTGTCGATGCCGATGCGGTTGGGGCGCACGATCGGCGCCTCGGAAATGCTGTGGCCATGGACGATGATCTTGCCGAAATCGACGCTCGATTGCAGAAACTCGTCGCGAATCCAAAGCAAGTCTTGCGTCTCCTGACGCTCGAGCGCGATGCGCGGCCGGATCCCGGCATGAACGAAGGCGTAGTCGCCCTCGATATGCATGAGCGAGAGCCGATCGAAGAAGGCAAGATGCTGCTGCGGCAGCTTCTGGGTGAATTCACGCTGCGCGCGGAGCAGGTCCTCGAGATCGGCATTGAGCTGCGGCGGGCGCACGCCATAGCTGTAGAGCGTCGCCGCGCCGCCATAGGTGAACCATTGCGGGCCGGCCTCCGCGTCGGAGAGGAAGCGGACGAGGCTGTCCTCGTGATTGCCCTTCAAGAAGACGCTGGTGAAGCCGGGCAGGGGCTCGCCCAAGAGGAGGTCGACGACGCCGCGCGAATGCGTGCCGCGATCCACATAATCGCCGAGATAGACGACGACGTTGCGCCGGGCGGGGTGGGCTGCCGCATGCTGGCGCACCCGGTCGAGCAGGGCGCGCAACAGCTCGAGGCATCCATGGATGTCGCCGATGGCGTAGACCCGTGTGCCGGCAGGCACGCGCGGTTCTGAAACGATCTGCTGGCGTCGGCCGAAAAGGTTCGCAATCATCGAAGATATATGAGGTCCCTTGCTCCGCGCGCCACAGCGCGATCCAAATATTTCCACCTAGCTCGCATTGGCCAGGGTGCCAGATCAATCTAAATTTGCGGATAAGGGGTTCGTTGGACGTTTATAACCATTCTTGACCGGAGCGCGGAATCCGGCCGCAAGGTCCAGTTGCGAAAATATCGCACCAACAAGGTTAATGCGAAAATCGCAAAAATCTCTTATATTTCAAGGCGCTACAAATACTTATTCCGCTTGCGTTTAGGGCTTT
>Ga0207707_10006428_pt1 | contig 10265 bp, 12 predicted proteins | sample KBSC83BmetaG_FD_184336 | JGI IMG/M metagenome (GOLD analysis project Ga0207707, IMG submission 184336) | Corn rhizosphere microbial communities from Kellogg Biological Station, Michigan, USA - KBS C8-3B metaG (SPAdes) (version 2) | ecosystem: Host-associated > Plants > Roots > Rhizosphere ... | reverse complement strand
CGGCCTGATGATGGCGCATCATCCCGGTCAGAAAGAGGCGATCGAACGCCGAGCCGCGCGCCTGGTCCAGCGCGTGGAGCTCTTCGTCGCTCAGCATGCCGGGCATGAGCACTTCGTGCGTCATGCCGTTCATCTTCATGACGTGGCGCATCGACGTGGAGTCCGGCACATCCTGATTTCGGTCGGCGAGCCAGCGGCGCATCATGTGGATCTCGTCGGTCTGCGCGATCGCGATGCGTTGACAGAGGACGCGAACGTCGCCGCGAGCGCCGTGCGTCTGTGCCCACCGGGCCATGACGACGGCTTGGGCGTGGTGCGGAATCATGCCCTGCATGAACTCGACGTCGGCCGGCGCGAACGCGGCGGCGGCTTTGTCGGCGGCGGCGATCGCGGCCGCCGAACCCGCGGTGACCACGCCGGTACCAGGAGCGATCGCCACGGTCGAAGGCGTGTGGGCTGCCGATTGGCACGCGCTCACGAGGAAAAGTCCGAGGGCAAATCCGCGTACGGGACGTGGCATATGGGAAAAGGCGGGTCGAGCGACCATTGGGCTAGAGGGCGTTTTGGCGGAGTCTGCCGCTGAAGCTACCGCACGGCAGCGCGGGACGAAACGCGCGGACTCGCTGAATCTGCCTTTTGTACGTTGATCCGGCTGGCAACGTTAGCTCGCCCCAAGGCTGTGTCCTTGATCAGACCGTTAGCGAATCGATTCCTGCACTGCGTCATTCCAAGGAAGGCGCTACTGATTCAGCGAGACGCCGGCGCGGCGGCCCGACTTTCGATGCCTTGCCATCAGCTCGGGAGATCAGGGTCAAGTGCAGATCCCTCACTTCGTTCGGGATGACATGGTATGGACATCGAGCTGTTGACGTCGCATGCGGCGCACGAGAGGCTGCCTGATCTGACCGAATTGCTACGCGATGCGGTCGACTCCGGCGCATCGATCGGGTTTCTGCCGCCACTCTCTGCGGACAGTGCACACGATTATTGGCGCGGCATCTTCGACGAGATCGACGTCGGCCGCCGGCTTTTGCTCGTTGCCTCGAGCGAAACGCGCGTCGTCGGAACCGTGCAGCTCGAGCTTGCGACGAAACCGAACGCGCTCCATCGCGCCGAGGTGCAACGACTGCTCGTGCTGCGCTCCTACCGGCGACAGGGTATTGCCGAGCAGTTGATGCGACAGCTCGAGAGCTGCGCTCGACAACTTCGTCGAACGCTGTTGGTGCTCGATACACGGCAAGGCGATCCATCCGAACTGCTGTATCAGAAGCTCGGCTACACGAGGGCAGGCACGATTCCCGGCTACGCTCGCAGCGCGACCGGCGCGTTCGACGCCACCGCGTTCTACTACCGCGAGCTCGGTCTCTGACTTGTTGGCCGCGCGCGTGATCGCCTCACCCATTTGGGCGATGGCCGGCATCGGTCACGTTCGCGCAGACTTCTGGTGCACTCATTTTTCAGAGGCACCAGCATGGCACCGAGCAACAGCAGCAATATCCTCGCGGAGCTTTCGTCGCGGCTCTCTGCCGCCGTCGAGCAAACCGCGAAACACGTTGTCGCAATTCACGCCCGCCGTCGGATTCCGTCGAGCGGCGTCATTTGGCGCGACGGCATCATCGTCAGCGCGAGCCATACAGTCCGTCGCGATGGAGAGGTTCGCGTCCGGCTTCCAAGCGGCGACGATATCGTCGCAAACGTCGCTGGCCGAGACGCCACGACCGATCTCGTCGTGCTGCGTGCGGCCGATGCGAAGTTGGATCCGGCGCCTCGGGCGGACACGAGCGCGTCGGCCGTCGGTTCGATCGTGCTCGCCATCGGCCGACCGGGGCGCAATGTGACCGCGAGCTTCGGCATCGTCAGCGCCGAACTGGAAGGTTGGCGTACTGGCTCAGGCGCGCGAATCGATGGATTGCTTCGACTCGATCTCGCCGTCTACGACGGTTTTTCGGGCGGACCGCTCGTCGCTGCGTCGGGGGGCGTGATCGGCATCAACAATTCGGCATTTGCACGCGGCGGAGCATCGGCACTGCCCGCGTCCGTCGTCGACACAGTCGTCGATGAACTGCTCGCAAAGGGCCACATTCGGCGTCCCTTCATTGGAGTCGGAGTTCATCCGGTCTCCCTCGGGAGCGCACTCGTCAAACGGCAAAACCTACCGAACGATGTGGCGCTGCTCGTCGTTTCGATCGCGGACGGCGAGGCCGCGGATGCTGCCGGCGTTCTTCTTGGCGATCTGTTGATCGCCGTCGACGGCCGCGCGTTGACACGACCTTCGGATCTCGTCGATGCACTGTCGAGCGTGGGCGAAGGTGGTTCGATGCGCGCCACTGTTCTGCGCGGCGGAGTGCCGCAGGAGATCACAATCCAACCTCGTGATCGCGATCGCGAAGGAGCGGCAGCGTGACGAGCCTATTCACCATTCCCGAGTACGACAGCGCGTCCGACGCATCAAATCTCGTGGGCGAGCTTCGGCGATCGGTCGTGGAGATCCGAACGCCAGCGGGCGGCGGCGCGGGCATCATCTGGGGCGGCGCAGGACTGGTCGTCACCAACGCGCACTGCCTTCGGAAGAACGGGTCGCTCGCGCTTCACGTGAACGGCGAGACGCACTCGGCAGAGTCGGTCGCGTATGCGCGCGATCATGATCTCGCGCTCATTCACGCGCCGTCGGTCAGCGGCCCACTCTTCGAGCTGCGCGATGTCGATACGCTCAAACCGGGCGAGCTCGTCTTCGCGTACGGCCACCCGCTCGGCATCAGCCACTCGCTCGCGATGGGCGCGCTGCACGGCATCATCCGGGACAAGCGGACGGGCGAACCGCGATTCATTGCGGCAGATATTCGCCTCGCGCCCGGCAACTCGGGCGGGCCACTCGTCGACGCAGAAGGGAGGCTCGTTGGCATCAACAGCATGATCGTGGGTGGCCTGGGCGTGGCGATCCCGGCTGGCGTCGTGCAGGCGTTCGTGACGCGGGCCACCAGCGTGCGCGCAGCGTGATTATCCATTCGGGATGACACGCGTCGCCGTCGTGGCTGAGTCGGAGGTGGTGCGCGCGGCGCTGGCGGCGGCGCTTCGAGCGAGTCCCGCGTTCGAGGTCGTCGCCTCCGGCGCCGCCGTCGCGGACCTTGCCGGCGATGCGGAGCTGGTGATCGTCGCGCGTGAGACGCGCAGCCGGCTGCCGCTCAGCGGCGTGCTCGATCAGGATGCGGTGGCCGCGCGGGCGCTCACCCCGCGCGAGCGTGAAATCCTCGCGCTGTTGGCGGACGGTTTAGGGAACAAGCAGATCGCCGCCCGGCTCGGAATCTCGACGAATACCGTGAAGACGCATCTCGAGCTGTTGTTCGACAAGCTCGACGTGTCATCGCGGACGGAAGCTGTTACTGCGGCCGCGCGGATCGGGCTTCTGATGCTTTGATAGAGAAACTAGCATCCAATCAGTCAAAATCAGAATTCTTTCGTGGCAAATGGCTGGCGGGGCGGTCACCTCGCCGTGGAACGGCCATGTCGCCTACACCACTAGCGTGAGTGAGAAGGGGGCAAGGACTTTGTTTTACAAGTGGTGGCTAGGCTCGAGCGATTCGTTGAACGATGGCGACCTTTGACCGTTTCTTGTGAAGATGTCGTCGCTTCTGATCGTGATCAGGGTCGAGTCCAAATGAGCATCGCGCCGCAGGATGGGCTGGTTAGCGCGCCGAGTGCTTGAGGGCTTCCTCCTCGGCCGCCTTTCGGTGCAGGCCTGCCGGCTGATCTTGTCGGGGAGAGCGCCCCAGCGTTCTGCTGTGCGCCTGCACCGCGGTACTGCACGGGGATCTCCGAGGGTTCGTAAAACTCGACCCCGCCAATCAACGCCAAGTCGATCATCGAAATGTCGGGACCGTAGCCCGTATCATCTGCGAGCAGCACGCCGTCAAGATAAATGACTGGACGGCAGGGGCCACCCCCGCGTCCGTTGAGCATGCCCTCGGTCGCTGCGCGATCAGTTACCACGTGCGTTCCTGTGGCGGCATCTGTCACAACTCTCACTCCTCGCATGAGGGCGGCGATCACGGCATCGAACGACGCGCCGGGCGCAGAGTCAATCTGCGCTCGAGTGATAAACTGGCCGACGCCACGTCCGCGGCGATTCTCGAACTCTCGTAGTGATGGTGCGACACCCATCCTTGACACCACAACAGTGTCTAATTGGGGAATCGTCGCGCGCATTAGGAGTGTGACCTCGAGACTGTCCTCGGTGCGAACCAAGACGGGTGCGCTGAGCGGGTCGAAGCCGATTCGTCGCGCCTGTATGGTGTACGTCCCGGGAGGAATTCCGCTGAGCCGAGCCTGACCCATCGAATCTGTGTACTGCAAAATGTTTAAAGGCGTGAGGCGCACCTGAACCCCACGCAAGAAGGCGCCGGTGGCAGCGTTGCCGGCCCCAACGATGAGGGTGGTGCGCTTTTGGGCAAGCGATGTCGTAGAAGGCGCAATGAACCATAGGCTAACAACTACTCGCAATTGCCACATCACCGTCTGACGTCGGCTGAAACGATGTCTCGCTGCACAGACGCCGACTGGAGACATTCTCAAAAAACCCCAAGTCTCCAAGCGAGGGCTCCATGTCTCCGGGCTTTGATGCATGACAAGCGGTCAGCTGGAATGGCCGAACGTGGATGTGAGGGTCTCATGAACCTGTTCGATCCTGCTTCGCTCGCTTGAGCAGGGCCTCGATTTGAAAAGAGTCGGGAACGAAGCGGAGCATCTGCCCGTTGACCACGATCGTTGGCGTGCCGGGGGAGTCGAGTGCCTTAGCGGCAGTTATGTCTCGCTCGATTGCTGCCACCTTTCCTGTTTCCTGATTGCAAGAGTTGAACGCCTGCAAATTGGACACACCTGCTCGCGCTGCCAGCGCCGAGAAGGATATGAGTCCAAGCGAGTCCTGCCGCTCGTACGCCAGGTCGTGGAATGCCTCGAATCTACCCTGTAGGGCAGCGCACTCGGCCGCGCGCGCAGTGGGATATGCAAACCGATGATGTGGCCTACGTCATTGCAGGGTTGGAGAAGGATTGTCGTCGCAGAATACGAATATGTACTTTTTGAAGTTAAGGGAGTTCACGTTTGGGGAAGATCATTATAGTTCCTTTTTTTTGTCGCACAAGAGGTAGTTCTGGAGCAATCTTGGCCGGGCGTCCTCGTGCACCCCAAAGCGAAGGCGTGTTGCTCTCAATCCGAACAGTCGAGGTCGCCTACGAAAGCGACTAGGCACGTCTCGCAGTTCGCGCGGCACGTCAGGCCGATATCGTGTCGCGAAGCCAGTCACCAAACTCGCGCTTTCGCCACGCACGGAAGTGATTCCTGCTGTTGCACGACTGGAGTTTCCGATTCTTTGATTCCGGCAATAGCGAGAGTGAAGGCAATGCGACCCCTCGCAAACATCACTGCGACTCGAGTGGTCGAGCTTTGCGCACCGATGAGGCTGGCGCGGTCGCGTCCTCCTCACGCGGGACATCGCGCTGTACAGCACGCGTCCCACGCGTTGTGAATCCCGACGAACAGGAGCGCGAGCATCACCGACGCAGCGAGTACAGTGACGTCTTTGGTGCGCCGTCGTGAGTGATGGCGGCGAAAAGCAAGGCAACGTACGACAACGTACGACAACGTACGACAACGTACGACAAGCACGGAAGCACTCCGTGCCAAATCCAGTCTTCGGTCACCAGTCGATACGCCTCGAAGCGCGCGAGGCGCCGAGCCGCCATGATCGCGACGATGACTCCGCCCACCGCGCACAGTCCAAGCAAAACCGCGAGGGTCGAGAGCCCGTCCCGCGGCACCATGATGATCGCCGACACAAGCAGGACGCAGCCGACGTGGACGACCGATGGCGAGGTGAATGCGGCGGGTCCTTGGGAGGTCGCCGCTCGGATTCGGTCGGCCGCAAGGGCGACGGCGATGAACAGCAGTCAAGTCAGCGTGCCGCCGGACGATCCGACGATGACGTAGAACGTTTCCGAGCGAGCGGGCGGCAATGCTTCGGGAGACATGAGCGCCTCATATATATGATGCGCTCCATCACAACCGCCCGCGCTGCTTTCGAAGGCTCGCCTGTGTCGGGCGGACGGTTTAGGGAACAAGCAGATCGCCGTCCGGCTCAATCTGGACCAATACGGTGAAGACGCCTCTCGAGCTCTTGTTCGACAAGCTCGATGTGTCGTCACGCTCGGAAGCGGTCACCGCGGCCGCGAGGATGGGGCTTCTGATGCTTTGACGCGAGGAATGTCTTTGAGAGCATGCATCAGGCTATCGGCTTGCCGCTCATTGAGCTCACGGCTGGCGCCTTGGACGTATTTGCCGTTGCGACCGACGAACTCGGTCCACGTCGCCGTAACCGCGGAAGAGCCGCTGAGCGCGTGGAGCAGGGGCAACTGTCCTCGCGGTGCCGAGTCGATATAAACGCTACTCCCAAAGATGCTTCCGAGTTCGCGCCGCGTCGCTCCATGAACGATGAGGAAGTCGCATCCACCAGTGCCACACAGCTGCCGGTCGGATCGGATGATGTAATCGAGATGACCGTCGCGATCGAGATCGATCTGCAACCCGACCGCATGACTGGTGTCATCGTACTCGAGGTCGCCGAAACCCGGCAGGTCGCGAATCGCTCGCGGAAGCGCGAGCGGTTTCATATCCCATCGGCTGAACCACAACTGTTGAGCCGCAGCGATTCGTGGCGCTGAAACGAGAAGAGCAACGCACGCCACTGCGCGGACAATGACACGGGACGCGCGTGTAAGTTTCATTGAGGCACTGTGGATCGAGCCGTCGATGCAGACGACGACGGTGCCATCGCTTCCTGCTCCGGCGGAACGTACATCGCGCTGTACAGCGCGGCATCCCACGCGTTGTGAATCCCGACGAACAGCAGCACGAGCATCACGGACGCAACGATATAGAGCGACGTCTTCGTCGCGCCCTCGAGAATGATGGCCGCGAAGAGCAATGCGACGTACGACAAGCACGGAAGCGCTCCGTGCCAAATCCAATCTTCGGTTACCGGTCGATACGCCTCGAACTGCGCGATTCGCCGAGCCGCCATGATCGTGACGATGACACCGCCCACCGCGCACAGCCCAAGCAAAACCGAGAGGCTCGAGAGCCCATCCCGCGGCATCATCATGATCGCCGACACAAGGAGGACGCAGCCGAAATGGACGATCGATGGGGATGTGAATGCGGCGAGTCCCTGAGAAGTCGCCACTCGGATTCGGTCAGCCGCAAGCGCGACGACCACGAATAGAAGTCCGGTCAGCGCGCCGCCGGACGATCCGACAATGACGTAGAACGTTTCCCAGCGAGCGAGCGGCAAGGCTTCGGGGGACATGAGCGCCTCATCTATATGATGCGCTCCATCATAACGGCCCGCGTTCCTTTCGAAAGACTAGCGCGCGCGGGGCCTCATCGCATCGGTGCGATGGCGACATCGCCGTACGTCACCGACTCGAGCGACAGCGTGAGCGAGAAGCGCGAGAACTTCGTCTTCAGGAGCACGGGCAAGCGATGTTCATCGTTCGTGAACCACACCTGCGCTTCGCCGTTCTCGGAGAAGATGCCGCCGGTCTTGATCGTGGGCCGCACGATGGTCGTGGCGAATGTCCCAGCTCCGACGGACACCGTGTCCGCGCGAACTCCCGTCAACACCACGGGGTTGCGATCGGGCATGAAGTACCGGTCATCGCGCCGCGTTTCGCCCACGTGGATGCCCGCGGCACGAACAGCATATATGAAAGAGCCGTCGTCGAGCGGATTCGCGACCGTCGGCTTGGGCGGCTCATCGTTCTTTCGATACTGTGCGCTTTCCGGCATGATCTCGTACGTCGTGTTACGCGAGTATCGGCCCTCTGAGATCTGCTGCCGGTGACGCAGCGACGACAACGTCGCCACATCGATCCAACTCTCGTATCGATCGTGCACGCGGAAGAGCGGAATACCGCCATCGACGGCGAACGTCACGTGATATGCGAGTCGTCCGCGAACCGTATCGATTCCTTCCACGCGCATTCGCGCCGTGCCGGCCGGGATCACGCCGAATTTCGCGTGAAATACCAGTTCTTCACCCACGGCGAACGGGACATGGGCAACGGACGGTCCCGATTCGGCCGTTGCGGTCTGCGCGCGAAGGGGCCCTGCTAGGAATAGCGCTGCCGCGATGAGTGCTGTGGCGCGCATCAGAAAACTCTGGTCACGAGACATGAAGAACTGCGGCGAAGGGCAGGGAGGAGCCCGACATTGAGCCCCTCCTTACCTGACGCTCAACTACGGTCAAAAGCCAAACGTCAATCCCGCCGCAAACTGGACATCATTTCTCCCGTTGCGGTCCTGGAGCTCGCCACGCAAACCCTTGAACCACGTGATGTTATCGCGAGCTTCGAGACGGAGGCCCACACGGCCGCTGGACGGACCGACATCGAGCCCCAGCGCGCCGAACGCGAGTGGATTCGTCTGAGCGCTCGAGCCGGGGACGTTACGCAGATTGTAGGTCCGCGCACCGCCGCCGATCGTGGCGAACGGACGCGTAGCGACCGGCGAACCGGACGTCAGATCGTTCAGCCGTCCCTCGATGCCGAGGTCGTATTGATACAGATCGAGCTTGGGTCGCGGCGTGGTGGTCTTGTCCTCGCTTGGCGACCAGGCAAACGATCCGAGCACAGCAAAGTTCGAGTTGAGGTTGTACGAAGCCTGTCCGCCAACGAGCACCGCGTTCTTCAACAGATCGCGCTCGTCACCGGTGGCGACTAACGCACCGACGACGGGGCGCACGCTGACCGCGTGCTGGACGGGAGTCTGCGCTTCAGCGCGCAGAGCAAACGCCGTGAGCGCGGCGATGGTAACGAGCGCAAGGCTGTGGCGGAGGGTGGTCGGGTGAATCGCGGCCGGAGAACTCACGGCCGAGGAATCGGTATTAATGCTGCGAGACATCTGGTGGATCTCCTTCGACGACGTACGTCGAATCTGAACCTCGAGTGAATACAGCAACGAACTGTCCTCCGTCCGAGCGGGCTGGCCGGGCAAGAGCGCACTGGTGAAACGGCGCGCCACGTGTCTCATTTACGTGAGCTCAGCGTTCGACCGACTCGACTCGTTGAAGGAACAACGGGTGGTACCGATCGGTAACACCGGTATGTTACCGATCAGTAACATCAGAGTCAAGTAAGCAACACGTAAGAACCTTCGGACCCAAGCGACGATGCCCGTACAGCCACCGCGAGACCGGATCCTAGCCGCGGCCGACGATTTGTTTCGGCGCGTCGGCATTCGCGGCGTCGGCGTCGAGGCGATCGCGGCGGCGGCGGACACGAACAAGATGACGCTGTACCGTCATTTCGAGTCGAAGGACGCGCTGATCGCGGAGTGGGTGCGCGGGATCATCGCGACCAAAGAGCAATCGTGGGACGAACTGGTCGCGGCGCATCCAGGCGATCCGTCGGCGCAACTCGTGGAATGGAGCCGCAGAACTGCCGCGACGCTCGCCGAACTGGAGGAGCGGGGCTCGCCGCTTCACAACGCCCTGGCGGAGCTGCCGGAAGCGGATCACCCGGCGCGACGCGTGATCGATGAATATCGGCAGCGGGAGCACAAACGAATTCTCACGCTCTGCCGCGAGGCGGGATTCGCCGAGCCGGAGCTGATGGCCGATCAGTTCTACTTCTTGCTCGAGGGTGCGCGCTCGTGCGTGCAGTGCATTGGGCTGAAGCGGGTCGGCCAGCATCTCATGCGTCTCGTCGACGTGATGGTCGGGACGAAAGGCGAAGCGCTCAACACGAAGGCTGCTGGCCGCGCACCGGCAGCGCCGGGTGAGCGCACGACAGGTCGAAAGCGCTCCGGCAGCTGACCGCGGTTCTCGACACGCGAGCTCGGTGCGCCCGCTCAGCCAAACTTCATGTCGATTTTGCGGTGCTCCATTCGTCGATAAGGGTGAGACAACATCCGAACCGACATTGGAGGGCGTTTGCATGTCCGTTTCGATCACGCCGAGGTCGCGGCTCGCCATCGTCTACGCGGGAGCGGGTCCGACTTCGTACAGCATAGCGGCTGACATCGCGGCGAAGGCTTGGGATACTGGCGCCGACGTGCGGGTCAGGCGAATTGGAGAATTGTCTACGCCCGACGACGTCGAGGCGTCACGCGAATGGCTCGAGGTGTTGGACTGCGCGTCCGATATTCCGGAGGTCGCCGAGGCTGATTTCGAGTGGGCGGACGTCGCGTTGATCGTTTCGGGCGCGTAGGAGATT
>Ga0207707_10006422_pt1 | contig 10269 bp, 9 predicted proteins | sample KBSC83BmetaG_FD_184336 | JGI IMG/M metagenome (GOLD analysis project Ga0207707, IMG submission 184336) | Corn rhizosphere microbial communities from Kellogg Biological Station, Michigan, USA - KBS C8-3B metaG (SPAdes) (version 2) | ecosystem: Host-associated > Plants > Roots > Rhizosphere ... | reverse complement strand
TGCGGCTCAAGCCGAGTGCTGCTCGCGTCAGGCTGCGGCCTGGCCGAGCGCGGAGACGATGTGGTCGACCACTTCCTCGACCAGGATGCGGTCGTCACCCTCGCCCATCACGCGGATCACGGGCTCGGTGCCGGAGGAGCGGACCAGGAGGCGGCCGTGGCCGTCGAGGCGCTTCTCGCCATCGATGATGGCGGATTTGACCTCGGCGTCGTCGAGCGGCTTGCCGCTGCGATAGCGCACGTTCTTGAGGATCTGCGGCAGCGGATCGAAGCGGTGGCAGACTTCCGACACCGGACGGCGCAGCTTCTGCACCACCGCGAGCACCTGCAGCGCGGCGACGAAGCCGTCGCCGGTGGTGGCGTAGTCGGAGAGGATGATGTGGCCGGAGGGCTCGCCGCCGAGATTGTAGCCGCCGGTGAGCATGCGCTCGAGCACGTAGCGGTCGCCGACCGGCGTGCGCAGCGTCTCGACGCCGATGCCTTGCAGGAAACGCTCGAGCCCGAGATTGGACATCACCGTCGCGACGATACCGGGCTTGGCAAGACGGCCGTCCTCCTTCCAGCTCTGCGCGATCACCGCGAGCAGTTGGTCGCCGTCGACGATATGGCCGCGCTCGTCGACCAGGATGACGCGGTCGGCGTCGCCGTCGAGCGCGATGCCGATATCGGCGCGCATCTCGCGCACCTTGCGGCACAGCATCTCCGGCGCGGTCGAGCCGCATTCCTTGTTGATGTTGAAGCCGTCGGGATCGACGCCGATGGAGATGACATCCGCGCCGAGCTCCCACAGCGCTTCCGGCACCACCTTGTAGGCCGCACCATTGGCGCAATCGACGACAACGCGGAGACCATCGAGAGACAGGTCGCGCGGCAGCGTCCGTTTGGCGAATTCGATGTAGCGGTCATGCACGCCGTCGATGCGGCGGGCACGGCCGAGACTCGCGCTCTGCGCGAGTTTCTTGTCGAGGGATTCGTCGAGCAGTTGCTCGATCTGCTTCTCGACGTCGTCGGACAGCTTGAAGCCCTGCGGGCCGAACAGCTTGATGCCGTTGTCCTCGAACAGATTGTGGGAGGCCGAAATCATCACGCCGAGATCGGCGCGCATCGACTTGGTCAGCATCGCGACCGCCGGAGTCGGCATCGGGCCGACCAGGAGCACGTCCATGCCGACCGAGGTGAAGCCCGCGACCATGGCGTATTCGATCATGTAGCCGGAGAGGCGCGTGTCCTTGCCGATCACGACGCGATGGCGGTGCTCGCCGCGCTGAAACACCAGGCCCGCGGCCTGACCGACCTTGAGCGCCAGTTCCGGCGTGATCAAGCCGTTGGCGCGGCCCCGGATCCCGTCCGTACCGAAATAATTGCGGCTCATGTGACCCCCAACGATGACCCCAAACGCTCGCTTCGCGCGGCGAGACGCACACAAAATCCCCGGTGCGTCGGGCCCCTTATAATGCCTCCGGGGCTAAAATGGCTTCAAAAAATATAATGAATGATTACCGGCCGACCGCCCGGCCGATCCATTAAGTATTTGTTAATACTGGAAATTGCGGCGCCCTAGCCCTTGCGGCGGACGTGGTGGTCGGCCTTGGACGGCGCAGGCTGGGTCACATTGACCGGGTCCGAGCCCGGAAAGGTCTCTTCCAGCCCCTCCTCCAGCGCCTCGTCGAGCCGGCGTTTTTCGGCGGCGTCGGAGCCTTCCGGCCTGATGCGAGATGGTGTCATGCGTGCTCTCCCGGTCAGTTCTGCGGAACGATGTTGCAGGCCATCCAAGCATGGTAGATGACGTTCAAACGCGCCAATACAAGAAGGGACGGGAACGTTCATGAAGCACATCACCTGCATCGAGGACCTGCGCTTGCTGCACCAGCGCCGCGTGCCGAAAGCGTTCTTCGACTACGCCGACCGCGGCTCCTATGCCGAGGAGACGCTGCGTGCCAATCGCGAGGACCTGAAGCAGATCAAGCTGCGCCAGCGCATCCTGGTCGACGTCTCCAGGCGCGACATGAAAACCGACATCCTCGGGCAACCCTCCGCGCTACCCCTGATCCTGGCGCCGGTCGGCCTGCTCGGCATGCAGCATGGCGACGGCGAGATTTATGCCTGCCGCGCGGCGCAGGCCGCCGGCATTCCCTTCACCCAGAGCACGATGTCGATCTGCTCGATCGAGGACATCGCGGCCGCCGTCGACAAGCCGTTCTGGTTCCAGCTCTACGTGATGAAGGACCGCGGCTTCATCAAGGCGCTGATCGAGCGCGCGATCGCGGCGAAATGCTCGGCGCTGGTGTTGACGGTGGACCTGCAGGTAATCGGCCAGCGCCACCAGGACATCAAGAACGGCATGACCGTGCCGCCGGAATGGTCGGACCTGCAGGTAATCGGCCAGCGCCACCAGGACATCAAGAACGGCATGACCGTGCCGCCGGAATGGTCGTTGTCGAAGCTGATCGATTTCGCGACCAAGCCGTCCTGGGTTTCCGGCGTGCTGCGCGGCAAGCGCCGCACCTTCGGCAATCTCGCCGGCCATCTCAAGATCAGCGACGACATCACCTCGCTATCGACCTGGATCAATTCGCAGTTCGACACCACGCTGAACTGGAAGGACGTCGAGTGGATCCGCTCGATCTGGCCGGGCAAGCTGGTGCTGAAAGGCATTCTCGATATCGAGGATGCCGAGATCGCGGCCAAAAGCGGCGCGCAGGCGCTGGTCGTCTCCAACCATGGCGGCCGGCAGCTCGACGGCGCGCCGTCGTCGATCGAGGTGCTGCCCGAGATCGTCGATGCCGTCGGCTCGCAGATCGAGGTCATGTTCGATGGCGGCATCCGCTCCGGCCAGGACGTGATGCGCGCGCTCGCGCTCGGCGCCAAATCCTGCATGATCGGCCGCGCCTATGCCTATGGCCTTGGCGCGGGCGGACAGGCCGGCGTCGAAAAGGCCATCAGCCTGATCGCCAGGGAGCTGGAGACCACCATGGGCCTCTGCGGCGTCAACACCATCGCCGAGATCGACGATTCCGTGATCGCGGTGTGAGGGTTTCTATCGTCCCGGGCTCGCCTTCCCTTCTCCCCTTGTGGGAGAAGGTGGCATAGGCGGCCTTCGGCCGCCGTTCTTGGAATTAAGAACGCCGATGCTTCGCATCGGCTACGGCGCCGGATGAGGGGTCCTCTCCACGAGCGCGCCCGTGGATGCAACCCCTCACCCCGCTTCGCTTCGCGAAGCGACCCTCTCCCACAAGGGGAGAGGGTAAGATGCCTGCGGAGCTTATGGCTCGAGATCCCGAATTCGCGCTCTCGCGCGCCCCGGGATGACGCTTCCGCTTTGAGCGGAAGCGTCACATCGGCGGCGTAATCCCGTCGCGGCCGACATTGACGCGGTTGGCTTCGAGCGTGCCGTCTTCCTTCCTGGCCGCGCCGAAGATGATGAGCTTGGCGCCCGGCTTCACTTCGGACTTGTCGCTGGCGACGAAGGTGACGATCGGCGTGTCCGGAGGTACCACGACCTTCTTCTCACCGTCCTTGTATTTCACCAGGATGTTCTGGCCCTCGGTGCCCTTCACCGTCTCGGCCACGGTCGCGTTGGTCATGGTCGAGTTCGCGCGCGCATCCCAGGGGCGGAAACCTTCGGCCGCACCGCGCTGGTTCTCCGGGAAGATGTGCACGGCGATGGCCTTCTGGACGCCGTCGGGTTCCGGCATGGCCGTGACGCCGATATAGGAGCGGCATGGCCGTGACGCCGATATAGGAGCCTTCCTTGATCTCCGACAGATCGGTCTTGACCACGGCGAACACGGCAACGTTATCGGTCATCTTGACCTTCACGTCGGTGCCCTCACGGGTCTTGATCCCGAGCATGTTGCCGTCGACGCTCTCGATGGTGCCGCGGATGCGGACCGTCGGCGCCTGTTGCGCGAAGGCCGACGAGGCCAGAATGGAAACGGCGGCGAAGGAGGCCACGAGCAGGCGTGGCATCCAGATGGTCGGTTTCGGCATAGGCGTGTCCCTCCGATACTTGGTGCACTGATCAAACACCGCAACCCCGAAGGGCGGGGGGTATTCCGTATTTCAACTGCCGTCATTCTGGAATGGTGCGCAGCACCGGACCCGGAATCTCGAGATCCCGGGTTCGCGCTTTCGCGCGCCCCGGGATGACTTTATTGTCTACGCATGCGTAGACAATAAAGTCACATCGGCGGAGTGAGCCCGTCGCGGCCGACGCTGACGCGGTTGGTCTCGAACGAGCCGTCCGGAAGCTGCTTCATGAAGGCGATTACCTTGGCGCCAGCCTTCAAATCGGACTTCTCGGCGGGAACATAGGTCACGACCGGAGTCTCCGGCGTGACCAGCACCTTCTTCTCGCCGTCCTTGTACTTGACCAGCAGGGTGTGGCCGTCATTGCCGACGACGCTCTCCGACACCGTCGCATTGGTCATGGTCGAGTTGGGCTTGAGGTCGTAGGGCCGCGAGCCCTCGCCGGTGCCGCGCATGTTCTCCGGGAAGACATGCACCTCGACGGCGGTCGGCATGCCGTCCGATCCGGGCACCGTGGTGGTGCCGATGAAGGAGCCGACCTTGATGTCGGACAATGCAATTTTGGTGATGCCCACGATCCGGATGTCCGGCGTCATGTGCAGCTTGACGTCCTCGCCGCCGCGCGACTTCACGGTGAGCATATCGCCGTCGACGGCTTGGATCTCGCCGCGAACCCGCGTCGGGACCGGCGCCTTTTGCGCGACGGCGTAAGTGGTGGAGGCCGCGACCATAAGAAGGGCAATCAACGGACGGCGAAACGAGGAACGGCGGGCAGGCATGAGAAGATCTCCGGGAGGCGGGCTCGATGTAGGACTTGACCCCATCTGGCGCACGGTATTCCAGCTTCAAGCCGGCGCGCGACCAGCAAAAGTGAATACCGGTTTTGCGTCCGGTCGCGCGCCAATCCAAAAAGAGCGCGTGATCTGTTCGCCAAACCGCTGCACAGTTTGGCGGATCACGCGCTTGTGAGATCGGCTTCCACAATCGCGCGAAGTTCTGACGTCACCTGGGGGCGCCGTCCGAACCACAACTCGAAGCCGCGCACGGCCTGGTGCAGCAGCATGCCGAGACCGTCGGCGGTGCGCAGCCCCCTCGCCTTCGCCGCCTTGAGCAGTTCCGTCTCCAGCGGCACATAGACGAGATCGGCGACGACGGCATCTTTCGGCAACTGCCCGACGTCGATCTCGAGTGGCCCCTGGCCGTGCATGCCGAGCGAGGTCGTGTTGACGAGGAGTTTCGCACGCGACAGCAGTTCGCCGAGCCTCGCCCATTCGGTGGGCTGGACCGCCGCGCCGAATTTCTCCGCCAGCGCCTGCGCGCGCGACAGCGTGCGGTTGGCGAGATGCACGCGCTTGATGCCGCGCTCGATCAGGCCGAACACCACGGCGCGCGCGGCGCCGCCGGCGCCGAGCACCAGCGCCTCCCCGGCCTGGTCCCAGCCCGGCGCGCAGGCGTCGAGATTATTGATGAAGCCTTCGACGTCGGTATTGGTCGAGCGCAATTCGCCGTCGGCAAACCACAGCGTGTTGGCGGCGCCGATGGCTCTCGCGCGGTCGTCGGGCGTCGACAGCGCGAGCACGTTCTCCTTGTGCGGAATGGTGACGTTGGCGCCGGCAAAACCGCGCAGCGACAGCCGCAGCACGAAGTCGCGCAGATCGTCCGGCGGCACCGCCTCGATGACATAGCCGCCCTCGATGCCGAGCGTGCGCAGCCAGTAATGGTGGATCAGCGGCGAGCGCGAATGCGCGGCCGGCCATCCGATCAGGCATGCGGCACGGGGTCTTTGAGCGTTCATCGCTGTCCAATCGGGCAAGCGGCGCGCGCTGTCAATGGCGGCGGCTTTCAGTAACGGCGGCCCACGCGCTCAAGGCCAGCGCGGCCGCGGCCGCCAGCGAGATCGCGGCAAGGCTGATCCGGTAATAGACGAGCGCGCCGCACGCCGAACCCGCGACCAGCGCGGCCCAGAGCAGGAGGTTCGGCACCCAGCCGAACGGCTCGCCGCCGGTGACCGCCGCGGCGAGGAATTGGCCGACCTTCACCAGCGCGCCGGTGACATAGGTGAGGCCGAGGCCCGAGCCGCCATGGATCTGGAACACCGCGTTCTCCAGCCCCATCGCCAGCACGATCATCGCGACCGCAACATTCGCAAAACCAAGGGCGTTGCAGAGCGCGGCCAGCGCGAGCAGCAGCCCCTCCGCGAGCAGCACCCAGCACTGGGAAAGACGGCTGCGTCCGAGCACGATCAGGCTGCCGCCGGCCGCGCCCAGCACGAACAGGGCGATCAGGCCGAGCGCCTCGGCGGCTGCCTGGAAATGCCCTTCGGCGAGGCTCACGCCCATCCGGGTCGAGTTGCCGCTCATGAAGGAGACGAAGAGGCCGCCGAGATACAAAAAACCGATGCCTCCGCGTCGAGTTGCCGCTCATGAAGGAGACGAAGAGCCCGCCGAGATACAAAAAACCGATGCCGTCGACATAGCCGGCCAGCGCGCTGAGCGCGCAGGCGAGCGCAATGTTGCGGCTTGAGTCGAGCATCCCGTTTCACCGTCGCCGTTCGGCGACAGTGTTCATGAAATGGCCCGGCTTGAAAAGGACGGGCCAGACAGGTTTCTAGAGAGTCTTCAAATATTCGAGCAACGCCTTCTTGTCCGGGTCGCTCAAGCCGGTACCGAAGTCGTGACCGCAATTGCTGTTTCCGGAGTTGAGTTTGTCGCAGCCCGTGACGGTACGGGGCGGGATTGATGGATCTTGTGTCTCGGCAAGGCCGAGGTTCTCGACGTCGTATTTCGCGCCAAGACTGAATGTCGTCTTGCGCTGTGCCGGCGGCTTGAGCAACTCCGCCAAAGTCGGCACCGAGCCGTTATGCAGATAGGGCGCCGCAGCCCAGATGCCTTCCAACACGCGCGCCTCGTAGGCGCCTCGGTAAAGGGTGCGACCGAAAATCGTCCCGCTTTCGATGGCCAGGCTGTCCACCGGTGCGGCCGGTTGCCCGGTGCCGGGCGGCGCGATTGCCGCCTGCACCGGTTGCGGCGGCGCTTGCGGTGCGGCAGTTATCTTCCCGCTGGGCGGCACGGAGCCAAAGCCGTCGCCGGGGTTGCCAGGAGTACCCAGACCGAACTGGTATTCGATAAGCGATCCCGCGACCGCGCTGAACATCATGTGGACGGCATAATCTTCTTCCTGGAGAGGTCTGGCGAGGAACCGGAAGCCCGCCCCCTTCATCGCGCCAGTCTTGACCTTCCAACCGAGTTCATCGAACTGATGCGTGTCGGTGCCGACATTCTTGATGGGCGTGTCCCAGGCAAACGGACTAAGCCAGGTCAACGGATGAAGGAGGGAGAATGCATTGCGCTGCTCGTGACACCCGCCACCGCACTGCGTATTGTAGATGTGTTCACCCTTCTTGGCCAATTCCCGATCGAGCGGCCACTCCTTTGGCCATTTTGGCCGGCCCATCGCCCAGAGCAAGTTCTCAACTTGTTTCAACCCATCGAAGTTGATGGTGCTCGTATAGCTGAAGGAGGAGCCGGACGAACGTTTCGGCTCGAAATTACCGAATGACAGTGCCTGCCCCGTGTTGCGGGACATTGCGAAAGCGTCCTTGATGGTGGGTCCATTCAACACAAAGCCGCCCCAGTCGGTCAGGAACTGCTTTGGCGCATTCCACAGGAACGGATACCGTACCGGGGCCTCGCCGGGCCTCATGTTGTCGGGGATCAACCTGTCGGGCGGCGGCCCGACGTCGGTGCCGGCGATGCGGTTGAAGATGATCGCGATCGCGTCCAGACGTCCAAGCCCCCAGCCGTCGTGGGGCAATGTCGCGCTCGCCCACGCATGATAGCGCCGGTACCAGGCGTTGACCCGCTGGCGCAACCTCTCGACATCATCAGCAGCAGGCGTCGAAGTCTGGAGAACAGCGGCGGCAAACACCGCGAACGATGGAGCGTCGGCGGTTACATCGCCGACCGCCTTGTCCAGATCGCCCAGGAACGCCTGGAAATCGATCAGGGCCGGACCACCATCGACCCGGTACGTCTTGCCGGCGACTTCAAGCTGCCGGGTGTGACATGCGGAGCAGGTTATTCCGACCAGCGGAGTTTCTGTCGGACCGGAAGTGTGGAAGCCCACGGGAAGACCGACGCTGTTGTCCGGATTCGGCAGAAAACCGTATCGGGCCATGCCGTCCGCCAGGAACGGTCGCCCGTCCCTGGCCTTTAGCGCCCGCAACCACGACAGATTGATCAGGCGCGAGCCCTGATCGCGGGTGTAGAAATCCGCTCTCGTGAAGGATGTCCAATCCGGACCCTGGTCGACAAATATTGGATCGGCGGCCGGCGCCCAGGAAGTTGTCGCGATCAGTATCGCGAAGCCAATCGGGAAGACGAGACGACGCATCGCGTGACCCTCCTTGGTTGGCTCTATCGTATGGCCTTTATGGGGGCTGCTTTATGAGCTGGTTCACACGATAGAGACACGCATCGCTGCGACAGAATGGCAACCGGTACGGCGCTCCTTGCTCGCCGGACGCCGGCTCGCAGATACGGGCGAAACAAGTTCGACGCAAAGTAGACCGCTGGCGAGCCACGGCAGATATCGCAAACATCGGCTCGACCAAAACTGTACTTCGTGGCATCTTCTAGTCAAGGTAGTTACGAACGGCGAATTCGCGTGCGATCTTGTCTCACGCGACGAGCCGGGATGCGTCCCAGGCGACAACGCCGTACTGATCGCAAATGGCGCGCATTTCGGCGAGATCCTGCGCGAGGCAGCGGTCGTCGGGCTTCGTCTCCGCGAGCAGCCGCACCCTCAAGCCGAGGCATTCGACAGTCAGCCACGGATTCTTGATGGTCCTGGCGATGGCAAGGGCACGGTCCAGGGCGCCCAGCCCGCGCTCCGATTGCCCGCTCCGAACAAGAGCCTCGGCATAGCCGGCATAGAGATAAGACACCTCGGTCTGGCCCGTCCGCAGATGCATGCCGCTTTCCAGACAGGCCTCTACCAGCTCAACGGCCTGATGCGCTTTGCCTGTGCGCGCCAGCGCAGTCGCGATCGCTCCGGTCAGGTTCGCGTTACTCGCATCGTAGCCATTGCGTTCGACAATGTCCCTGCAAGTTGACAAACATTCCGCGGCTTCGTCATTGCGGTGAAGCATGAGGAGATTCCGCCCCATCGAAATGCGGGCCAGCACCTCGCCGTACGAGTCCTGTTCGCGATCCGCGACCGCCAATGCACGGGACGCGAATTGAAGCGCATCCGCATATTGACCTGTTGCGCGCATGAACCAGCTCCTGAATGCGAGGACCGTGCATTTTGGATTAGCCGGTGTCCCGAGCCGGGCAGTTTCGAGTTCTCCCGTGAGCATTTCATCCAGTTCGTCCATCTCGGCAATCGCGCGATCGATATGGCCCATTGCGTACAGGATATTTGCCATCACGGTCTGATGCGCAAAAATCAGAACAAGCGATCGCAACTCACGGGCCGTTTTCAATCCCTCGCTCGTCACCTGCAGCGCTTCTTCGTACCGCCCCTCAAACCAGTGGATCATTCCAAGTTGAGACTGAACGCCGCACACCTGCGCGGCCCTGCCCTGGCGCTGCGCCAGCTCCATGGTGCGCGGAAGATGCATATGCACCTTGTCGAATTCGCCGAGCTGCAACATCGAAGCGAAACATATTCGACCGAAATCGACATATTTCTCTTCGGCAGCCGTCCCAAGGCGCTCAATCAACCTGAGCGCCCGGTCATATATCAGACTGATTGACGAGGCAGCGGCGTTCCGGCGCGCCTCCACGGCAGCCTCCCGGAGATAACCAAGCGAGGCATCGACATCGCCGGCTTCCTCTGCATGGAAGGCCAGCCGTTCGTAATGACCGTGCAGATTAGGGTAACGCCGAATTATGGCCTGGATCGCAGCCTGATGGATTTCCCGACGCTGATCGCGCGGTATCGTGTTCGCACAGGCCTCGGCGATAATCTGATGTCTGAAACGCACCGAGTTACCCGCAAGCGGGTGGATGAACGCAAATCGGTCGAGCTCGAACGATGCATTCAACAGCTCGCCGACGTCTACGCCGAGCACCGCCGTAGCCAGTTGGATTTCAACCTCTTCCCCCAACAGGCTGAGCTTTTGGGCAAACGTCTTTATTTTTGGCGGAAGCCGCTGTAGCCGCGCATGAATCACCGACTCGACGCTCTGAGGCAGTGACTGTTCGCTCATTGCGTTCGTCGCGTCCGCCGAACGCAA
>Ga0207707_10006419_pt1 | contig 10269 bp, 10 predicted proteins | sample KBSC83BmetaG_FD_184336 | JGI IMG/M metagenome (GOLD analysis project Ga0207707, IMG submission 184336) | Corn rhizosphere microbial communities from Kellogg Biological Station, Michigan, USA - KBS C8-3B metaG (SPAdes) (version 2) | ecosystem: Host-associated > Plants > Roots > Rhizosphere ... | reverse complement strand
CGCCGTGTACACGGCGTGGGCGGCGTGGACGGAGAGCATGCCGTCGATGGCGACCGATGTCGTGACGCGCACGCCGGAAGCTAGCGCGCCGTCGCGTGACCGGCGACCCGACCGGCTTTGACATCGCGGTGCCGGATGACGAAGTTCCGGTGTCTTCGCCACGCCTTCGAGCATGACTCACATCGCATTCCTCGGCTTGGGTGCCATCGGCGCGCCCATGGCGCGCCACCTCGCCCAACCGCCGTTCGAGCTCACGGTTTGGAATCGGACGCGCGCGCGCGCCGACGACTTCGCGCGCAGCACCGGCGCGCACGCCGCGGCCACGCCGCGCGACGCCGCGCGCGGCGCCGCGTTCGTGGTCACGTGCCTGCCCACGTCGCGCGAGGTCGAATCGCTGCTCGACGGCGACAGCGGACTGTTGGCCGGCATGGAACGCGGCAGCATGCTCATCGACTGCACGTCGGGCGACCCGGCGACGTCGCGCCGCATCGCGGCCCGGTTAGGCGAGCGCGGCATCGCGTTCATGGACGCACCGGTGAGCGGCGGCACCATCGGCGCCGAGCGCGGCACGCTCACCGTCATGTGCGGGGGCGACGCCTCGGCGTTCGAGCGCGCGCGTCCGGTGATCGACGCGTTCGGCGAAAAGCTCGTGCACTGCGGTCCCGTCGGCGCGGGCCACGCGCTCAAATCGGTGAACAACGCGTTGCTGGCGATACACGTATGGGCCACCGGCGAAGGTCTCGCCGCGCTCGCCAAGGCGGGCGTCGCGCCGGCCATCGCGTTGGACGTGATCAACGCGTCGAGCGGCCGCAGTAACACGTCGCAGAACTTGTTTCCCGAACGGGTGCTCACGCGCGCGTTCCCGCGCACGTTCCGGTTGGCCTTGCTCGACAAGGACGTCGGCATCGCCGCGGGCGTCGCGCGCGAGCAGCGCGTTCCGTCGCCGCTGCTGCAACTCACGAGCGAGCTGTTCCGCGCGGCGCACACATTGTTAGGCGAAGAGGCCGATCACGTGGAAGCGGTACGTGTCATCGAGCAGTGGGCGGGAGTGGAGATCGCGTGACCGCCGCACCGGTGTCAACCGACGCGCGCGTCCAGTCCACCGACGCGATTCGCCAACACTTCCCGGCGCTCGAACGCCGCCAGGGCGGCCGCTGGGTTGCGTACTTCGATGGGCCGGGCGGCACGCAGGTCCCGCGCGTCGTGACGGATGCGATGACCGAATATCTGCTCGGCCACAACGCGAACACGCACTGGGCCTATCCCACGAGCGTCGAGACCGACGCCGCGATCGCGCGGGCGCGGCGCACCATCGCCGATTTTCTCAACGCCCGCGACGACGAGATCGCCTTCGGCCAGAACATGACGTCGCTCGCGTTCCACGTCGCGCGCGGCATCGGCCGCCGGCTGAGCGTGGGCGATGAAATCGTCGTCACCGAGCTGGATCACCACGCGAACATCGCTCCCTGGCGCGCGCTCGCGGCCGAGCGCGGCGTCACGGTGCGCATGGTGCGCATGCACCCGGACACGGGCCAGCTCGATTGGGATGACCTCGAGCGATCGATCGGCAGCCGCACGCGCGTGGTGGCCATCGGCGCCGCGTCCAATGCGTTAGGCACGATCAACGATGTCACCCGCGCCACCCAGCTGGCCCATGCGGCCGGCGCCATCGCGTTCGTCGACGCGGTGCACTCGGCGCCGCACCAGCTCGTCGACGTGCGTGCCATCGGTTGCGATTTCCTCGCCTGCTCCGCGTACAAGTTTTATGGGCCGCACGTGGGCGTGCTGTATGGGACGAGCGAGCGGATTCTGGAATTGGATGTCCCGCGGCTGGATCCCGCGCCGGATACAGCGCCCGAACGCCTCGAGACCGGCACCCAGAATCACGAAGGGATCGTGGGCGCCGCGGCGGCCGTGGATTTCCTCGCCTCGCTCGGGGCCGGCGACACGCGACGGGCGAGACTCGCATCGGCGTTCGAGGCGCTGCACGCCCGCGGGTCTGCGTTAGTCACGAGCATGTGGAACGGGCTGGCGGGCATTCCCGGCGTGCGCCTCTTCGGACCGCCGCCGTCGTCGCCGCGCACGCCGACCATCGCGTTCGTCGTCCCCGGCCGCTCCTCAACCGATGTCGCGCTCCAACTCGCCGACCGCGCGGTGTACGCATCGAACGGCGACTTCTACGCGGCAACCGTGATCGAGCGCATCGGCATGGCGCCCGATGGCGTCGTGCGTGCCGGGTGCGCGTGCTACACGACGCAGGATGAAGTGGACCGGCTGGTTGCCGCGGTGGCGGAAATCGCGAAGCATTAGGGGAACGGGGAGCGCCTAACGCAGCGCCTCTTTGCTCCCGAACGGCTTCTTTCTGCTCACCGTCGTCTTCTCCATCGCCGGCAGATACGTCTCGTACAGCGAGCCCGGATTCCACAGCGTCCAGCTGTCGTAGCCGGCGTCGTACACGGCGCGTTTCTGCTCCTCCAGCTCGTGCGCGCCGTAACGCGGCTTGCCTAACGTGAACGCCTGTAGCCAGGGGCGCACGTGCGACGTCGACACGATTTGCAGCTTCAGGTCGCGCTCGTGCGCGCGGCTCGTCGCGTCGTAGATCACCTGGTAGGGATTGGCGTTGGGCACCGCGAGCCCGAACGCGCCGTGCGGATAGAGCGACGGATACACCATCGGCAACAGTACATCCGCGCGCGGTGACAACGGCTCCCACTGCTGCCCCACCTCGAGCGCGCCGGGCACCGTCGTCACCAGACCGAAAATGTCCGCCGTGCAGAGCGCGCCCAATTTGCGGACCCGCGGACACGCCGTCTCCAGAAAATGGGCCAGCGCCTGCGGCTTCGTCATCCCGCGTGCGTCGCGGAATACCTGCGGCGGCAGGCTCGGATAGGGCTCCGGGAAGCGGATGTAGTCGAACTGCACCTCGGCGAAGCCTAACCGGGCCATCTCCTCCGCCACGCGGATGTCGTACTCCCAGATCGTCGTGTCGTACGGGTCCACCCAGGTCAGGCCCTTCTTGTCGCGCCACGGCTGTCCGTTAGGCTGATGGATCACGTGGTCGGGATTCACCCGCGCCGCCACCGAATCCTTGAACACGACCAACCGCGCGATCGGCCGGATGCCATGCGCCTTGAGCGTGTCCATCAGCTCCGCGAGGTGCGGGATGCGGCCGCCGTGACCGGCGTTGCGCTCCACGATCGGATCCTGCGACTCGTAGTTGAGCCCGAACTCGTCCTTCATGTCGATCACGAGCGCGTTGATCTCCGTCGAATCCGCCATCCCGATCAGTTGGCGCATGCGACGCGGACTCTGCGACGCCCATCGATTCACGTAGAGCGCACGCACGATCGTCGTGTCGTCGAGCAGCGCCGGATGCGCCGCCACCGATGCCGCCGGCGCCTGCGCGACGAGCGTTGGGCACAGCGCGGCCGCTCCGCACACTGCCGACACGGCGAGGAACCACAAAGTTTTGCGCATGGATGATCGGTGCTCCGCACGATCGAATTGGAGAGACGCCCCCGCGCCGCTCTGCGGCGCTCGCACAATGTACGACGCTCGGCCCGCTCCCGTCACAGACTATATTCCGTTACACCGCATGACCGTACCGCTCAGACGCATCAGCCGCCTCCATCCGTCCGCCGCCGCGCTCGTGTGTGCCGTCGTGGCGGCGTGTCACACGTCGCGATCCGGGCCGCCGACAGCCGATTTTCTTCTGTTCACCGCCGACTCCACGTTCTGGATCCACTCCGGGCCGCAGGGTGTACACGCGCGCGGGTCGCCCATCCAGCTCGCGCGCTACGGCGGCAAGTTCTACGAGGTATACGTCGCCGACGATGACCGGTCATACACCAACGCCGAGATCGTCGGCCAACAAGTGTGGCGACGAGACATCGTGAGCGGCGATTCGTCGCTCGTGTTCCGCGACACGACGATCGAGGGCATCGAGCGCTGGTATACGCGCACGCATCCCCACGACCAGCCGGTGGACCCGGACGACGACTCCGACGACAACGACCCACGCGTGTCGGCGACGAGCGAGCTCGATCTGCTCGATCAATTCGGACCGTACGTGTCGTACGAGTACCGCGCCGATCTTACGTTGGATGCCGGCGACGAGTGGCACATCGCGCGACGCGGCGTGCTCGATCTGCGCCGTGCGCGAGACGCGAGCGTGCACGACCTGTTCGGCGACACCGCGCAAACGCTCATCGCGAAGGGACGCACACTTTTCGGTCAGGCGCTCGATTCGGTCCTCATGTCACATGACACCCGCGCGCGGGAAGCCGCCGACGTCATTGGCGACTTTGCGTTCGACAGCGGCAGCTACAATCTCATCCAGCGCGGCGGCAGACCGGCGGTCGAGTTCGTGTCGCCGGGACGCGGCACACGCGGTGGCGGCCTCACCCTGGCGCTCCCGCCGATTACCGCCGGCGCGCCCTCGTGGTGGAACCTGAAAGAGGCCGGCCTTCCCGACAGCAGCGACGCGGCAACGCAGCAATGGCGGAGCGGCGGCCTGCAGGTCGTCACCCGATCGACCGCCGGCGGCGACTCGGCGCGCATCGAGTTGGTGGATAGCGCTCGACATGTCTGGAATGTCGGAGAAGTCGAAGGCCAGGTGCAGCGTCTCTATTGGCTGAACGAGTCGTCAACCGACACCGCGACTTTGCGGGCGCTCGCCCGCGCATTCGATGAAGCTGCCCTCTACTCAGACGAGGCCAGAACTGCGATGACCAACGTCCCGCCCGAACCCCACGCTGCTCGGCCTCATTTGGCGTCGCGCGAAGGCCGCCCCGTACGTGCGTCGCAACACGAGACGTCCGAGATCATGATGCCGCAGCATGCCAATGTGCTTGGGCACGTGTTCGGGGGAGTCATTCTGTCCATGATGGATAAGACTGCTGCCGTGGCCGCTATTCGCCACGCGCGCGGGAATTGCGTAACGGTTTCCGTCGATCGCGTCGACTTCCGGGAGCCCATTCACGTGGGCGACCTGGTGGTGATGCACGCCAGCGTGAATTACGCCGGGCGCACATCCATGGAAGTCGGCGTACGAGTCGAGGCAGAGAACCTGATTTCGGGCGTGCGGCGTCACACGAACTCGTGCTACGTCACGTTCGTGGCGATCGACCGAAACGGCAGGCCGGTCGAAGTCCCACAGGTGATTCCCGAAACCGAAATTGAACGCCGCCGATATGCGGCAGCGGTCGAACGCCGTCGTCGCAGACTCGAGGAGCGTGCCGCGGAGGAAACCGGCCGCGGAAGCGTGAGCGGATGACCACAGTCCGGTAGTGCGACGCCTGACCGCGCGCCGGAAGGAGACGTGTCATGGCGAGTCGAGTGTTCGCGGTCGCGGTGTGTGCGGGTGTGATCGCATTATCGGCGGGATGTGAGCGCGGCCAAGCCAGCCCGGTGAGCGCGGCCACGAAAGCGCGTCCCCATTCGAGGTTCAAGGATGCGGCCGACAGCATGCAGATGGCAGCGATCAAGCGCAGCATCGATTCCGTGACGGCCGACCTCGACAGCATGTCGTCCGCGAACGGCGATGCCCAACGGCACATGCTGCCCGCGCACGAAGAGCTGGTGAGCGAATTTCTGACGCGGAACGACGCGAAGATGCGGGCGATGCACGTCAAAATCGATCCCGATTGGCTCACCATCATCGATTCGGTTCGCGACGACCTGGCGCGCATGCCTAACATGTCATCCACGCAGCTGCACGCGTTTTTCCCCGAGCACGCGCGCCGGGTGATGCGAATCGTGGCGTGCATCGACATGCGCGAGATGTGACCGAACATCGCGCCGCCGCTTGCGGCAGGCCGGGCGAACACGCAACATCCGTCCGATGAAGCCCCCTCCGTTCACCGCAGACCAAGCCACGAAAACGCTTCCGTTGGTCAGCCGTATCGTGCGCGACATCGTGCGGCTCTATGCGAAGTGGCGCGAACGGGTGGCCGAGCTGGAGCTCGCCGCAGCCACGTCCCGTGCGGAAGAACCCGATCCTCGTCTTGCCGAGCTCGAGCGCGATACGCAGAACCTGGCCGCCGAAATAGAAGCCTGCATTCGCGAGATCCGGGAGCTCGGCGCCGAGTACAAGACGCCGCTCGACGCCGGGCTCGTCGACTTTCCGGCCGAGTTGGATGGGCGGCCCATTTATCTGTGCTGGCGATTGGGCGAAGCCTCGGTGGACCATTGGCACGAGATCGATGGCGGATTTGCGGGACGCCAGCCGCTCGTTGCCCAACCGATCGCCTGACCGGACATGGCCAAGAAACGAAAATTCGAACGCACGTTCACCGACCCGGAGGCGCGCAACTGGACGGTCAAGGTCACACTTCCTGGTTCGAGCAATGCGATGGTGGTGTTTCGGTTGGTCGGTGCGCCGAATGCGCGACAGGACCGCTACGCGTGGTTCAATTCGGACAGCCCCGAGGCGCGCAGCGTGACGTCGCACCTCGATGCGTCGGACATTTTGCGCTCGTTCACCGACGACCAGCTCGCGCTGCTCTTTCGTAAGTCCATGCTGATCGCGGCCGCGTCGAATCCGCTCGGGATTCCGGTGACGCAGTTTGCGGTGTGAGGCCTGTCCGGCCGGCTGGTTGCGCAGTCCGGCCCACGCGGTACGTTGTACGCTCAGCGCGGCCGCGGGTTGCGCCGGGCGGCATCGGTCTCCAATGTGAGGCCGATGCACGAGTGCGACGACGCAGTCGGCTCGAGGTTGATTCCACTTCAACGAGGGTCGTCCAATGACTGACGTTGCTCGACGGGTGCGGGCCAGTTGTGCAGTCACTCTCGTTCTACTGGGCCTGGCTGCTTGCAGCAGCGGAGAGGAGAAGGGGCCCAAGCCGGGCGAGCTCATCGTGCACGGCACGGTGCACATGGTGACGACGGCAGACAGCTCGACGTGTTGGAAGTTCACGTCGACGAAGGGCAAGGACTACGAGCTCCAGCCTGCACAAGTGCCGAACGACCTGCTCGTGGACAATGCGAGCGCGAAGCTGATCATCAAGCCGCTCGCGGGCGGCGGCGGCAGCTTCTGCAAGCTCGGCCCCGTCGTGACGGTGGATTCGGTCGACTCGGTGAGCGCGGGCGCGCCTGCGGCGTCGGGGACGTGAGTTAGGCGGGCGCGGCGCGTTCCTGCGTCGCGCCCGACGTCGCATCCGGCGCGTACGGGATTTCGACTTCCATCCCGTCACGCGCCGCGACCGTTTCGGGGAATCGTTCGCGGGCTTCCCGCACCAGTTCCGCGGTGTCGCGCGAATAGCGCGCGGAGAAATGCGTGAGGACGAGCCGCTTGACGCCGGCGCGCGCCGCGAGCTCGGCGGCTTCGCGCGCGGTGGAGTGGCCGGTGTCGGCGGCGCGCGCCGCTTCCTCGTCTCCGAAGGTGGCTTCGTGCACGAGCAGGTCGGCGCCGCGCGCGGCTTCGCCGAACTGTTCGTTAGGCCGAGTGTCGCCGGAAAGGGCGAGCCGCCGGCCGGGGCGGACGGGACCCACGAGCGTCTCGGGCGAGATCACTCGGCCGTCGTCCAGGGTCACGGGGTGGCCGTGGTGGATGCGCCCCCAGAGCGGGCCCTCGGGGATGCCTAACGCTCGCGCGCGCTCGGGGTCGAACCTCCCGCGGCGTTCGTCCTCGGTCAGCACGTAGGCGAGGGCCGTCGCCCCGCGGTGGTCCACCGGGACCGCCAATATCGAGTAGCCGTTGCGCGCCACACTGTTTCCCGGTTCGAGCTCGGTGATCTCGACGGGGAAACCGACGCGGTCCACCCCGAAATGGGCGGCTGCGCGCAGCACGCGTGCCCCGCCGCGCGGTCCCCACAGACGAAACGGTTCCTCGCGTCCTTGCAGCGCGAGCGTGCGAAACAGGCCGACGATCCCGATGAGATGGTCGCCGTGGAAGTGCGTGAAAAAGATGTCCGACAGCGCGAACGAGATGCCGTAGCGCATCATCTGCCGCTGCGTGCCTTCGCCGCAATCGAACAGCAGCGTCTCTCCCTCGCGGATGATGGCGAGCGAGGAAACGCCGCGTTCGACCGTTGGACGGGCCGCGGACGTACCGAGAAATCGAACGGACAGCGACATGGGCGATCGTCGCGGAATATAGTAGGCTCGGGATTGCGGCCGCGGTCAGCCGGCGACGATCGCGTCGAGGCGATCGCGGTCGATATTGCCGCCGCTCACGACGATGGCGACGGGGCCCGGCCATTTCGGTGCGTGTCCCTCGAGCAATGCGGCGATGCCGACGGCGCCGGCGCCTTCTACGGCGATCGATTCGTCTCGCGCCAGCAACGCGATCGCGTTCGCGATGCTCGATTCGGCGACCGTGACGATGTCGTCGAGCGTGTGGCGGCCGATGTCGTAGGCGAGGTCATCGATGTCGCCGGCGAGACCATCCGCCAGTGTGGGCAAGGACGGGATGGAGACGATCGACGATGCCGCGAGCGACCGCGCCATGGCGGCGGTGTTGACGCTTTGGGCGCCGACGATGCGCGTTTCTGGTGCGACGTGCCGTAGCAACACGCCGCAGCCGCCGAGCAGTCCGGCGCCGCCGACGGGCGTAACGAGTGTGGCGAGGTTGGGCAGTTCCTCCAGGATCTCAAGTGCCACTGTTCCCTGACCGGCGATGAGGGCGTCGCCGGTGCAGGGATGGATGAACGTCGCATCGTGGTCGCGGGCGAACGCCATCGCTTTCGCCATGGCGGCATCATAATGTGGCTCGTCGGCGTTGACCGTGGCGCCGAGTGATTCGATGCCGTCGCGTTTCACGCGGGGGGCCGTGCGCGGGATGAAAATGGTTGCGGGCGCATGGAAATGCTTGGCGCTCCACGCCACGCCGAGTCCGTGGTTGCCGGCCGACGAGGCGACGATGCCCCGTGCGCGCACGTCGGGTGGGAGCGTCGCGACCGTATTGAATGCGCCGCGCAGCTTGAACGACCCGGTGATCTGCGTGCACTCGAGTTTGAGATAGATGTCGCGGTTCGCGCGTTCGCTCAGTGTGAGTGAGAGGCGCAGCGGCGTTCGGCGGACGACATCGCGGATGCGGTGGGCCGCGGCGAAGATCTCGGTTGGGCGCAGGTCGGAGAACATTTTGGCATGTTATGTGTAGACATCACGAAGAGGGAGTGGCAGGGAGCCGAGGATCGTGACGGTTGGAAGGAGAGTGCGTCTTAGCTTTGACGCAGCGTACCCATGCTTGACCGGCCCTAGCGAAGCGAGTAGCATTCGACAGCTTGTTGCGGCCCCGCCACGCGCGGGGTTTTTGACGAGCGGGGCGAGACGGGAGATGAAACCACCCGATCGCTGCAAGTGGTTGACGGGGCTGTAGCTCAGCTGGGAGAGCGCTGCAATCGCACTGCAGAGGTCAGGGGTTCGATTCCCCTCAGCTCCATGGCACGCCGGCTGCCAGTATTCGCCGGAAGCCAAAGTTCTGCGGCGTGCGCCTTCGATCGGTAGGACATAGAGTTCCAATGACGAAGGTGACACCCGCTCTGCGATGGGTTCGATAGCCCGCCACCGTTCGGTAGGACGGAGAGTTCCAATGACGGTGTGCGTGGCGTCCCCCTCGCGGATCTGACGGAGCAAGAAGAATGAATGGCTGAGCGCCGCGGCGATCCGTGGCGCTCTTTTTATTGCCCGCCGGTTTGTGTGAGCTGCGCGACGTCGGCGCGGAGTGCGGACAGTGTTTCGCCGGCGAAGCGGTCGAACTCGACTTCGGCCCCGGTCCTGAAATCTTCCACCGCTGCATCACCGAGTCCGCCGAGCCAGCGCATGATGCGGCTTTCGCGGACCGTGAGATCGTACTCGCGGAAGATGACGGACGGTGCGTCCTGGCCTTGGCCGTCGCGGATGTCGAACGTGAGGCTGGCGCCTGGCGGTTGGAAGGGGCGTTGGAGCGGCGCCTTGAGCATCGTTTCGACGAGCGGCGGCAGCTGCCAGTCCGGCTCTTTGCGGAACGTGGCCGTGAAGGCGTGTTCGTTAGGCGCGCGTTCGAGGGTGACATCGCCGATCAGGTTGGCGAGTCCGACGTGGAAGATGAACGTCTTGGTAGCGGCGTCGATGCGGACGTGCAGGCGGCCGGGCATGCGATCGGGCGGGCCGCGGAGCGGCGCGAGGTTGCCGTTGGCGACGCGGAGGTCGAGCGACCAGGAGTCGCCGCGTTTGGCGGCGTCCCACCAGGCGCGGTTGGCGTCGTCGAACAGGAGGATCTCGCCGCCGGTGGGGGAGACGTAGTGCGAGAGGTAGTGCGCGAGTCGGGGGAAGGTGTTCGTTAGGCGG
>Ga0207707_10006415_pt1 | contig 10271 bp, 6 predicted proteins | sample KBSC83BmetaG_FD_184336 | JGI IMG/M metagenome (GOLD analysis project Ga0207707, IMG submission 184336) | Corn rhizosphere microbial communities from Kellogg Biological Station, Michigan, USA - KBS C8-3B metaG (SPAdes) (version 2) | ecosystem: Host-associated > Plants > Roots > Rhizosphere ... | reverse complement strand
TGCGATGGAGGTAGGCGGCCAGGTCCTCCTTGTTCCACCACGCCGTGCCATAGATGCGCTGCAGCATCTGCCGGTGCTCGTCGCCGCGCCAGTACGCGCCCGCGGTGTGCATCAGCTTGAAGTGCTTGATGCGCGACGTGTCGGGCACGTGCGGGCCGCGGCAGAGATCGACGAACGGCCCGTCGGTGTAGACGGAGATCACCTCGTCGTCGCGCAGCTCCGAGAGGCGCTCGAGCTTGAGCGGATCGTCGACGAACTTCTGCTGCGCGGACGCGCGGCTCACCTCTTCGCGCACGAACGGAAACTTGTCGTTCGCCGCGCGCCGCATCTCCTCCTCGATGCGCCCGAGATCCTCCGGCGTGAACGGCTCGGCGACGTCGAAGTCGTAGTAGAAGCCATCCTCGATGGCGGGGCCGAAGCCGATCGCCGCCTTCGGATAGAGCCGCCGCACCGCCGTGGCGAGGAGGTGGGCGGCGGAGTGGCGCAGCACGTCGAGCGACCGCTCGTCCCTTTCCGTGAGCACGCGAAACGATCCGCTCGCCCGCAGCGGCGTCACCAGATCCTGCACCGCGCCGTTCAGCTCGACGGCGACGGCGGCGCGCAACAGGCCGGCGCCGATCGAGGCGACCACGTCGCGCGGCAGCGTGCCGTAGGGAACGACGCGGGTCGAGCCGTCGGGAAGCGTGAGCGTGAGCTCGTCGGAAGGTCGGTCGATCATCGAATCCGGAGGGTGCGACAGGAGTGATGCGGGAGCGGCTAAGTTGAATCGGTGCATGGCCTTCTTCTTGCACCCGCACGCGCTTCCGCTCCTGCCAAGTTATCCTTACGTTCGAACCTCCGCCACAGGGCTGCATATGAAGCGGATTCGCATTCAGGACGATGAACCATCCTTCGGCGACGTCGCCACCGGCGTCGCGCTCGGTGCGCTCGCCGGACTCGTCGTCGGCATCGTCGTCGCGCAACGCGTCGGCGGCATTTCCGGACTCGCCGCGCGCATTCGCGAGCGCCTTGGCACACTCGCGCATCCGGAGGACGAGGAAGAGGCGCGCGCGCACACGCACCACGACGGGTACGACGAGGAAGAGGACGCAGAGCTCGACGAAGATGAGGAGCTGGACCTCGATTCGGCGCTCGAGGAGCGGGTGCTGCACGCTTTCCGGCGCGACGCGGTGTTGAGCGAGCGCGCGATCGACATCGGCGCGATCGGCGAGGGGATCATCGAGCTGTCGGGGTGGGTCGAGACGCAGGTCGAGTCCGAGCACGCGATGTCGGTCACGCGCTCGGTGCCCGGCATCGTGACCGTGGTCAATCGTCTCTTCATCGGAACGGACGAGGAGGACGACTCGGATCTCGACGAGGACGAGCTGGACGGCGAGTCGAACGCGCCGCTCCCCGGCGGTGTGTGGGCGGGCCAGCGGGTGGGCACCGGCCGCCGCCGCCAGGGAAATTCCGGAGAGATGGACCGCCACGCCGATCCCAAGCCCGTGCTCGAGGACAAGTGGCTCGACGAGAATCACGCGCTGGAAGAGGCGGCCGGCCCCATCGATGGCATCGCCGAGCGCCGGCGAGGAAAGAAGAAGAGCGCGGAGAAGCCGCGATCGGAAGGCACGGGCGAGGAGACGCTTCCCGCCGACTGAGCGCCGCATCAGCGTCGCGTCGTCATCCCCGAGCGGGCCGCCAACGCGGCCCGTTCATCATCCGGTTAGTTTTTTCGCATGGCCGAACCGCTCGCCCCGCAATACGACTTCCGAACGGTCGAGCGGGAGATCTACGCACGATGGATGGACGCCGATCTCTTCACCGCGCACGCGCGACGCTCCGCGCGCGTGGCTGGCGACCGCGAGCCGTTCACCATCGTGATTCCACCGCCCAACGTCACGGCCGTGCTGCACATGGGGCACGGCTTGAACAACTCCGCGCAGGACGTGCTCGTGCGCTGGCGCCGCATGGCGCAGGACGAAGCGCTCTGGGTGCCCGGCACCGATCACGCCGGCATCGCCACGCAGAACGTCGTCGAGCGGATCATCGCGAAGGAAGGGCTCTCGCGCTTCGACCTCGGCCGCGACGCGTTCATCGAGCGGGTGAAGGAGTTCGTCGCCGAAACCGGCGGGACGATCCTCGAGCAGCTGCGCGCGATCGGCAGCTCGTGCGACTGGTCGCGTACCGCGTACACGTTTTCCCCCGAGCTCTCGCGCGCCGTGCGCGAGGCGTTCGTGCGGCTGTACGAGGACGGCCTCGTCTATCGCGGCCATCGCGTGATCCACTGGTGCCCGCGCTGCCTCACGTCGCTCAGCGACGAGGAGGCGGAGCCGCGCGAGACGAGCGGCCGGCTGTACTACGTGACCTATCGCGCCGCCGACGACTCCGGGCGATCGATCACGGTCGCGACCACTCGCCCCGAGACCGTGCCCGGCGACGTCGCCGTTGCGGTGAACCCCGCCGACGAGCGCTATCGTGATCTCGTCGGTACGAAGGTCGTGCTGCCGCTCGTGGGCATCGAGATCCCCGTGATCGCGGACGACTACGTGGACGCGTCGTTCGGCACCGGCGCGCTCAAGATCACGCCGGGACACGATGCGAACGACTTCGAGGTGGGCCGGCGCCATTCGCTCGCCGCGCCGGTGGTGATCGACGAGACGGGCGCGATGCGCGAGGTCGCCGATGCGCATGGGCGGCTCCCCGCTCCGCTTGTCGGCCTCGACCGGTTCGAGGCGCGCGACCGCATCGTCGAGATGCTGCGCGACGCCGACGCGCTCGCGAAAACAGAGGCGCACGAGCACAACGTGCGCGCGTGCTATCGCTGCGAGACGGTGATCGAGCCGCGCCTCTCCGACCAGTGGTTCGTGCGCATGCAGCCGCTCGCCGCGCCCGCGCTCGCGGCGGTGCGAAACGGCACCATCCGCATCCTCCCCGAGCGGTGGGAGGCCGTGTACGTCAACTGGCTGGAGGGAATTCGCGACTGGAACATCTCCCGGCAGCTCTGGTGGGGGCACCGCATTCCGGTGTGGTACTGCGACGCGTGCGGCGGGGAGCCGATCGTGAGCCGCGACGATGTGCACGCGTGCGCGACGTGCGGCGGCGCCGTGCGACAGGACGAGGACGTGCTCGACACCTGGTTCTCGTCCTGGCTCTGGCCGCTCTCGACGCTCGGCTGGCCGAACGAGTCGAGCGAGGATCTCGCGGCGTTCTATCCGACCGACGTGCTCGTGACCGCCCCCGAGATCCTCTTCTTCTGGGTGGCGCGCATGGTCATGGCGGGCTACCACTTCGCCAAGCGGGCGCCGTTCCACACCGTCTATCTCACCGGCACCGTGCGCGACATGCAGCATCGCAAGATGTCCAAGTCGCTCGGCAACGGCATCGATCCGCTGGACGTCGTGCAACGATACGGCGCCGATGCGCTCCGCTACACCGTGGTCGCCGGGATGGGGATGGGCACCGACGTGATGCTCGATCCCGACAATCTCGATGCGTCGTTCGCGCCGGGTCGCAACTTCGTCACGAAGCTCTGGAACATCGGCCGCTTCCTGCTCTCGAACGTGGGCGACGGCGACGTGCTCGCGCTCGCCGACATCGCCCCGGACCGGCTGACGCGCGCCGACGAGTGGATTCTCGATCGCCTGGACGGCGCGGTCCGCGACGCCGACGCCGCGCTCGGACCCGCGCGCCCGCCGCGCGACGGACGGTGGACGGAGGCGGAGCGGACGCAGGGGATGCGGCTCAGCGAGTACGTGGAGAGCGCGCGGCGCTTCGTATGGAACGAGCTCGCCGACTGGTACGTGGAGGCGGCGAAGTCGCGCATCACCGCGGACGGACCGGATCGCGACGTGGCGCGCGCGGTACTCGTGCACGTGTTCGACCGGGCGCTGCGGCTGCTGCATCCCGTGGTGCCGTTCGTCACCGAAGCGCTCTGGCAGCGGCTGCCGGGACGCGCGAGCGATGCGTTCCTCGCGCGCGCCGAGTGGCCGCGCGTGGGCGAGGCGCACGGGCGGGCCGGCGAATTCGAGCTGGTGCGCTCGGCGGTGAGCGCGATCAGGCAGATCCGCGCCGAGTACGGGGTGACGCCCGGCAAGCTCGTGGATGCGGTGCTGGTCGGCCGCGACGATCGCGCTGGTGCGGTGCTCGCGGAGGAGAGCGCGCTGGTCGGGCGGCTCGCCCGCGCGACGGTGGCCACCGGTGCGCAGGCGCCGCACGCCGCGGCCGCGCATGCCCTGCTCCCCGACGGGTCGGAGGCGAGCGTGATGCTCGCCGGCCTCGTGGACCTCGCGAAGGAGTGCGCGCGCGTGAGCGCGGATCTGGCGCAGCTCGAGAAGCAGCTCGGCGCGCTGGAGCAGCGGCTCGCGAACGAGAGCTTCGTGTCGCGCGCGCGCCCCGACGTGGTTGAGGCGGAGCGGCGGAAGCTCGAGGAGTGGAGCACGCGGCGCGAGCAGCTCACGTCCAAGAAAAGGACGTTGTGCGGCGCCTGATGCTGCTCGCGGTGCTCGTCGCGTGCGCGCAGCAGGGATTCCCGCCGGGTGGACCGCCGGACAAGGTGCCGCCCAAGCTGCTCAAGACCTCGCCGGATTCCGGCGCCCGCAACGTGTCCGACAAGGACGTGAACCTCCAGTACGACGAGGTGCTGAACGAGCGGCCGGGGGGTGCGAGCTCGCTGGCCGCGCTCGTCCTCATCTCGCCGCGCGATGGCGCGCCACGCGTGGGCTGGCACCGCTCGCGACTCTCCGTACACGGGCGAAAGGACTGGAAACCGAACACGACGTACACGATCACCGTGCTCCCCGGCATCTCCGATCTCCGGGGAAATGCCGACAAGACCGGGCTGCAGCTCGTGTTCTCGACGGGGCCGGAGATCGCCAGCGCGTCGGTGTCGGGAGTGATGTTCGACTGGGCCGCGGGCCATCCGGTGCCGAACGCGCTCGTGGAGGCGGTGTCGCACCCCGACAGCACGATCTACATCGGGCGCGCGGACTCGCTCGGCCGTTTCACCCTTCCCCACATGCCGCCCGGCTCGTTCGCGGTGTACGGCTGGGTGGATGCCAACTCGAATCAGGATCGCGATCCGCACGAGATGTTCGACTCGGCGCTGGTCACTCTGAAGGACACCGCGCGCGTGGAGCTCCTCGCATTCATCCACGATTCGATCGGGCCGCACGTGGTGACGGTGGATGTTCGCGACTCGCTCACGCTGCGGGCCTCGTTCGACAAGCCGGTGGACCCGACGCAGACGTTCGACACCACGCACTTCACGCTTCACGCGGCGGATTCCTCCGTGGTGCCGATCACGGCCATCGTGTCCGCGCGCGAGATCGAAAAGCGGCGCGCGGATTCCGTGTCGCGTGCCGACTCGATTCGCGCGCGCACCGACACGGCCTTCCGCCGGCAATACCAGCTGCAGCACCGGCAGCCGACGGACTCCGCGGGCCGCCGCGCGGCGCGCCTGGCCGCCGAGCTCGCGACGCTGGCGCCGAGCAAGCCGGTGCCGGTGACGGATCTGCTGATCTCCATCGGCAAACCGCTCACGCCGGGCGCGACGTATCGTCTGGACGCGCGCGACATGCACAATCTCATGGGCGTCGCCGCGAACTCGGTGCGCTCGTTCACGGTTCCCAAGACGCCGCCGCCGAGCGCGAAGGACAGCACGCGATCGGCTCCGGGTGCGCGGCGCGACAGCACCACGCTTCGTCCGGCGCCGGCGCGCCCGGACACGGCGCACGGCCGTCCTCCTCTATGACGACTCCCGTGCCCGCCGTCTTTCTCGACCGCGACGGTACCATCAACGTCGATACGGTGAACGTCTCGCGCGCCGACTCCGTGCGGCTCATCCCCGGCGCCGCGGCGGCGATCGCGCGGCTCAACGCGGCGAACATCCCGGTGATCGTCATCTCGAATCAATCCGGCATCGGCCGCGGGCTGTTCACGATGGAGCTGTACGAACAGGTGCGTCAGCGCATCGACGAGATGCTCGCCGCGGAAGGTGCGCGCGTGACAGCGGTATACATCTGCCCTCACTCGCCGGATGTCCCGCCCGCGTGCGAGTGCAGAAAACCGGGCACGCAGCTGTATCGACAGGCCGCCACCGATCACGGGCTGGACCTCGCGGCGTCGTGGTACGTGGGTGACCGGTTGCGCGACATTCTCCCGGCGAAGAGCCTCGGTGGCCACGGCATCCTCGTGCCGCGCGACACCACACCCGGCGCGGACGTCGTCGCCGCGAAGGACGGCTTCGCGATCTCCACGAGTCTCGGCTCGGCGGTGGATCGCATCCTCGCCGCGATCCCTCTATCTCCGCCGCCGCGGGGGGCGTAGACTCCTTCCGATGTCGACTCGCCTGGCGGTGCTCGCGTCCGGTCGCGGCTCGAATCTCCGCGCGCTGCACGAGTATCTCGCCCATGGCGGCCGCGAGAGTCCGGCGCAGCTCTCGCTCGTGCTGTCGGATCACGCCGAGGCGGGTGCGCTGGCCTTCGCGCGATCGCACGACATCGCCGCCGCGGCGATCGATGGCGGCACGCTCGGCGGCGAGCGGCTGCTGGCGCAGCTGCACTCGCACCGCATCGATCTCGTAGTGCTCGCGGGCTACCTGCGGCTCGTGCCGGAGATCGTGGTGAACGAGTATCGCGGCCGCATCGTGAACGTGCACCCGGCGCTCCTCCCCGCGTTCGGCGGCCCCGGGATGTACGGGCTGCGCGTGCACTCGGCGGTGATCGCGAGCGGCGCGCGCGTGTCCGGCGCCACGGTGCACTTCGTGGACGAACGCTACGATCATGGCGCGATCATCGCGCAGTGGCCCGTGCCCGTGCTGTCCGGCGACACACCGCAGCTGCTCGCCGCGCGCGTGCTGCGCGTGGAGCACGCGCTCTACCCGCCCGCCGTCGCGGCGGTCGCGCAGTCGCGCATCGCGCTCGACGCGCATGGCCGCGCGACGCACATGCACTTGCCCAACGTGGACGACTCGACGTACGTCCTCGACGCCCTCGACGATGCCGCGCTGCGCAAGGCGATCGGCATCGCCCTCTCCGCCTGACCCGACCGACTGCACCCATATGCCCCGCGCTCTCCTCTCGGTATCCGACAAGACTGGCCTCACGACCTTCGCCCGCGCGCTCGCCGCGCAGGGGTGGGAAATTCTCTCCACGGGCGGCACGGCGCGCGCGCTGCGCGAGGCCGGCGTGAACGCGCGCGACGTCGCCGACGTCACCGGCTTCCCGGAAATGCTCGACGGCCGCGTGAAGACGCTGCACCCGGCGGTGCACGGCGGGCTGCTCGCGCGGCGCGACCTTCCGGAGCACATGCGCGCGCTCGAGGAGCACGGCATCGAGCCGATCGACCTCGTGGCGGTGAACCTCTATCCGTTCCGCGAGACCGCCGCGCGCGCGAACGTGCACCCGGACGAGGTGATCGAGAACATCGACATCGGCGGACCGTCGATGCTGCGCTCGGCCGCAAAGAACTTCGCGTCGGTGTACGTGATCGTCGATCCCGCCGACTACGCGACGGTGCTCGCGGCGATCGAGTCGAAGGCCGATGACCTCGATCTGCGGCGCATGCTCGCCGAGAAGACGTACGCGCACACGGCGGCGTACGACGCGGCGATCGCGAGCTGGTTCGCCGCGCAGCGCAGGGAGCGCTTTCCCGAGACGATGCCGCTCTCGCTCGAGCGCGCGCAGGCGCTGCGCTACGGCGAGAATCCCGGGCAGGAGGCCGCGTTCTACGTCGAGCATCGCGGCGCGGGGCTCGCCGCGCTCGTGCAGCGCGGCGGCAAGGAGCTGAGCTTCAACAATCTGCTCGATCTCGAGGGGGCGCTGCTCGCCACCGACATGCTCGGCGAGGGTCTTCCCTGCTGCGCGATCGTGAAGCACACGTCGCCGTGCGGGCTCGCCGTCGCGCCCACGGCGCTCGAGGCGTACCAGAAGGCGCTCGCGTGCGATCCCGTGTCGGCGTTCGGCAGCGTGATCTCGTTCAACGTGCCGGTGGACGAGAAGCTCGCGGACGCGATCTCGAGTTTGTTCGTGGAGTGCCTCGTCGCGCCGGCGTTCAGCGCCGAGGCGATCGAGATTCTGGGCCGGAAGAAAAACTTGCGCGTGCTCGAGGGACGTGCCCCGTGGATCGCGGGCGCGCTCGACTTCAAGCGCGTGCGCGGCGGGATGCTCGTGCAGGACCGGCCGTCGATCGATTACAGCCTGTCGAGCTGGAACGTCGTCACGACGCGTGCGCCGACGAACGCCGAGCGCGACGACCTGCTGTTCGCCTGGCGCGCGGTGGCGAGCGTGAAGTCGAACGCCATCGTGCTCGCGCGCGGCGGCGCCACGATCGGCATCGGCGCGGGCCAGATGTCGCGCGTGGACGCGAGCTTCCTGGCGGTGCACAAGGCGCGCACCACCGGCTTCGATCCCGCGGGCTCGGTGCTTGGCTCCGACGCGTTCTTTCCCTTCCGCGACGGCGTCGATCACGCGGCGGAGGCCGGGGTGACGGCGATCATTCAGCCGGGCGGCTCCGTGCGCGATCCCGAAGTGATCGCGGCGGCGAACGAGCGCGACATCGCGATGGTGTTCACGGGCGCCCGCCTCTTCCGCCACTAGCCGCTCGTTGCCTATCCCGGGCGGGGCGTCCATCTTGCGGCGCTGACATCGCGCCGGCCCACTGGCCGGCGCCGCGCGTATCCGACACCGGAACTATGCCACCCAAGAGTACCAGCCTCGACTATCGCCCGTCCTATCTGGCGGCGACGATCACATCGCTCGTCATCTTCGCGATCTACCTCGCGACGCTGGCACCCTCCACGGCGATGTGGGACACGAGCGAGTACATCTCGGCGGCGTACGTGCTCGGCCTTCCGCACCCGCCCGGCAATCCACTGTTCGTGCTCATCGGCCGAGTGTTCTCGATCCTTCCGCTCGGCCACCTCGGCGTCGCGACGAAGATCAACGTGCTCGCGGCACTCACGAGCGCGGTGGCGGCGGGGATGTGGTTCCTCATCACCGAGCGCGTGCTCGTGGGATGGCTGGCGGATCGCTCGCAGCGCATCGCGGGCGGCGCGGTTGCGGCGCTGGTGGGCGCCACCGAGTTCACGGTGTGGAACCAGTCCGTGGTGAACGAGAAGGTCTACACCGTGTCGCTGATGGGGCTCGCGATCATCTCGTGGCTCATCGTGCGATGGTCGGACGATCCCGACGGACCGTTCGCGGACAAGCTGCTCGTGATCATCGCGTACCTGCTCGGACTCGGCTTCGCGAATCACATGATGGGATTTCTCGCCGGACCCGCGGTGGTGGTGGCCGTGCTCGTGCGGCGGCCGCAGACGTTTCTGCGGTGGAAGATGTGGGCGGCATGCGCGGGCGCGCTGCTGCTCGGCATGACGCCGTTTCTCACGCAGCCGATTCGCGCGGCGCACTTCCCTCCCATCAACGAGGGCGAGCCCACCACCTGGTCCACGTTCTGGTACAACTTCAACCGTGGACAGTACGGCAAACCGTCGCTGTTCGACCGGCAGGCGCCGTACGTTGGCGGCCAGCTCGGCATGTACTGGCTCTACTTCAAGTGGCAGTGGCTGCGCGACGCGAAGGATCAGATGCCGAGGCTGCAGGCGATGCTCGCGTCGCTCTACATGCTGCTCGGCCTGATGGGCGGATGGGTGCACTGGAAGCGCGACCGGCGGTCGTTCTGGTACTTCGGAACGTTCATGGTCACGCTGACGGTCGTGCTCATCTATTATCTCAACTTCAAGTACGGCCACTCGCAGTGCCTCGCGATGGGGAACCCGCCGGACGTCAACTGCGAGGTGCGCGACCGCGATTACTTCTTCATCGTCAGCTTCTCCGCGTGGGGCGTGTGGACGGCGCTCGGCCTCGTGTACGTGTGGGAGGGGATCGCATCGCTGTTCGGAAACGAGCCGGTGAAAATCGGGCGTGAAACCATCGAGCAGCCGCGCCGGCAATCGTGGCTGTTCGGCTCGTGGGTGCTCGCGCTGGCGTTCATCCCGCTGTTCGCGAACTGGAAGGCTGCATCGCGCGCGGGACAGACCGACACGTTCGCGTTCGCGCACGATCTGCTCGACTCGGTGGAGCCCTACGGCATTCTCATCACCGCCGGCGACAACGACACCTTCCCGCTCTGGTACGCACAGGAGGTGGAGGGCGTGCGCAAGGACGTGCTCGTGCTGTGCACGTCGTTGCTCAACACCGATTGGTACGTGCGCCAGCTCATCCGCCGTCCCGTGTATCCGTACGATGCGGCCAAGGGGCCGGCCGTGTACCGCGGCCGCGAATGGCCAATGCCCA
>Ga0207707_10006410_pt1 | contig 10274 bp, 10 predicted proteins | sample KBSC83BmetaG_FD_184336 | JGI IMG/M metagenome (GOLD analysis project Ga0207707, IMG submission 184336) | Corn rhizosphere microbial communities from Kellogg Biological Station, Michigan, USA - KBS C8-3B metaG (SPAdes) (version 2) | ecosystem: Host-associated > Plants > Roots > Rhizosphere ... | reverse complement strand
TTGTTCGAGGGTCAGGTGCCGATAGCTCATGTGCAACTCCACTTGCCGGTGAAGCGGTACAGACTACGGCGCCTGACCCGCTTGCGTTCAAGGAAATTGCACTTCGCGGTTTAATCCACCGGGTCGCGCCGAAGGCGCGGGGGGATGTTCGCACTCGCCTCAACCCAGCATCTCGGCCACCGCCGCGCGCGCTTCCTGCACGCCGGTACCGGCCGGTGCCGAGAACGGAATCAGCTGCGCACGCGCGCCTTCTTTCGCGATTTCACCCTCGACTTCGCGTTGACGGGTGCGCACCTGCGCGCGCGACAGCTTGTCGGCCTTGCTGAGCAATACCAGGCACGGCAGTTCGATGGCCGCGCAGAAGGCCAGCATCTGCAGATCGAACGCGGCCGGCGCGTGACGAATGTCGGCGATCAGCACCAGCCCGCGCAGCGACTGGCGCTTGCGCAGGTAGGCGTCGATCTCCTGCTTCCAGTGCTGGCGCAGGGCCGGCGGTACCTTGGCATAGCCGTAACCGGGCAGGTCCACCAGCCGGTGTCCGTCCGGCAACGCGAACACCACCAGTTGCTGGGTACGCCCCGGCGTCTTGCTGGTTCGCGCCAGTGCACCGTGGCCGACCAGCGCATTGATGGCGCTGGACTTGCCCGCGTTGGAGCGCCCGGCGAAGGCCACCTCGGCGCCCGTGTCCGCTGGAAGCTGGTCGAGGCGATGCGCCGCCAGCACGAAGGCCGCGCCGCGCAATGGATTGTTGGTTGATTTGCGTCCCTGTGTGTGGTTCCCGGCCAATCCATGGCCGGGATGACGTGTTGGACTCATATTTGTCGCCTTGTCTGGTTGCCGGCGAATCTGCGATCCTGGATGAGATGCTGCGTTTGACGCACCTTTCCCGCCGCGGCGATAATCCCGCGGTTCGCGCCGGCTTTTGCGCCGGTGCTCACGCCTTACGGGAAAGAGAGGATTCTATGGGTTTCCGGCGATCGCTTGCTGTCCTTGTCATGCTCGCCGCCACGGCGCCGATCGCGGTGGCGTTGTCGGCCCCGCCGGTCAAGCACGCGAAGGCCGAGTCGAAACCCGCCGCATCCGCGCCCGCCGCGAGTGCGCCCACCACCGGTTCCAGCGCCGCTGCACCGGCCAGTGCCGCGAGCACGGGCGATGCCGCCAAGGCTGCGGAGGCCGAGTTCGCCAAACTCGAAGCCGTCGCAACCAAACCGGGCGACGCCACCGCCGGCCAGGCGAAAGCCGCCGCCTGCGGCGCCTGCCACGGCATGGACGGCAATTCCAGTGATGCGCAATATCCCAAACTCGCCGGCCAGAGCGAGCAGTACATCGTCACCCAATTGATGCGCTTCAAGAGCGGCACGCGTCAGAACGCGATCATGCAGGGCATGGCCGCGACGCTGGCACCGCAGGATATGCATGACATCGGCGCGTACTTCTCGCAGCAGAAGCGCCTGCCGGGCGTGGCCGATTCCAAACTCGCCAGCGATGGCGAGAAACTGTACCGCGAGGGCGACACCAGCCGCGGCATCCCGGCTTGCATGGCGTGTCACGGCCCGGATGGTGCGGGCAACCCGGGCTGGCGCGTACCGAACATCGGCGGCCAGCACGCCGATTACATCCAGGCACAATTGAAGGCCTGGCACGACGGCACCACGTGGGGCAGCGACACGCACGCGATGATCATGCCGGCGATCGCCCAGCACCTGACCGAGCAGGACATCTCGGCGGTTTCGAGCTACGTCGAGGGCCTGCATCCGGCGCCAGCGCCGAAGGCCGCCGCCAAGAGCGACGCCATCGATTGAACCCGCCGCGTTACGCGCGGTCGGTTCAGGGTCGGATCAACAGACTGCCGGCCATCCTCCGTGAATTTGACAGGGTCCCGATCATGCTCAAACGCACCGTTGTGTTCCTGCTGCTCGCCGCGACCGCGGGCCTCGCGTTCGCGCAGGCGCCGCAGCAATGGACCGAAGGCAAGGACTACTTCGCGATCCAGAATCCACAGCCGACCGCCCAGCCCGACAAGGTGGTGGTGACGGAGGTGTTCTCGTTCGGCTGCCCGGCGTGCAACCAGTTCGAACCCTACATCGGCAAGCTGCGCGCAGAACTCCCGAGTGGTTCGGTGCTGGAGTTTCTGCCTGCCTCGTTCATTCCCACCGAAGACTGGCCGGTATTGCAGCGCGCCTACTTCACCGCCAAGGCGCTGGGCGTGGACACGCCGGCGTCACACGACGCAATGTTCAAGGCGGTCTGGGGACCGAACGGCGCACTGGCGACCTACGATCCGGCCACCCAGCGCCCCAAGGCGATGGACAACATGCCGAAGATCGAGGACATCGCGAAGTTCTACGCGAAGTACGGCGCGAAGCCCGATCAGTTCGTCGCCACCGCGAGTTCGTTCGCGGTCAACCTGCAGATGAAGCGCGCCGACCAGCAGATCATGGCGTGGGGCGTCAGCAGCACGCCAACCATCATCGTCGATGGCAAGTGGCGGTTGGATCCATCTTCCGCCCAAGGCGCGCAACAGGCGGTGGATTTGACGCTGTTCCTGGTCAACAAGGAACTCGCTTCAAGGAAGGCCAAGTGACATGACCACATCGCGCGTGATTCGTGCATCCTTGCTGATTTGCGGGTTGGTGTTGACGGCCGCGTGCTCGGCGCACAACGACGCCGGCACCACGTCAACTTCGGCGGCGGCACCTTCCGCGGCGGCAACACCGGCGCCCGCCGTCACCACCGCATTTACCGAGGGCAAGGAATACGTCAAGCTCAAGCCGCCGAAAGACACCGCTGCTCCGACCGGCGCGGTGGAAGTGGTCGAGGTGTTTTCCTACGGTTGCCCGCACTGCGCCGAGTTCGCGCCGTACATGGACAAGTTGCGCAGCGAGCTGCCCAACGGCGTGCAGATCCATTACATGCCCGCGGTGTTCGACGCGTCATGGATGCCCTACGCGCAAGCGTTTTACGCGGCGCGTGAACTCGGCGTATTGAAGCAGACCCACGATGCGTTCTTCAAGGCCATGCTGGAGCACTACCCGCTCAATTCGTTGCAGGACATCGCGACGTGGTACGGCCGCCAAGGCGTGGACCCGCAGAAGTTCATGGCCGTCGCGACCAGCGCGGAAACCATGAAGCAGATGGCAACCGATCAGCACACCGAGATGGGCTGGGGCATCGATGCCACGCCAACGTTGGTGGTGGGCCGCCGCGCCAGCGATGCCAAGGATGCGCCGTTCGTCGCCTTGATGCGCAGCGCGGAAATCACCAGTTATGCCCAATTGCAGCAAGTGGGCCTGTGGATGACGCAGCACGTCGAGAAGCGCTGATCGCGCACCATCCGTGCATTCCAGCACACGGAAGCTTGCACCACGAAGTGGTAGTCTCAACCCAATGAGCGCCGACATTCCCACTGCTCCCGGCACCGGCATGCTGCGCGTATTGAGCTGCAACATCCTCGCCGGCGCAAGCGTCAAGCGTTATCGCGAATACTTCACGCGCAGCTGGGGCGCGGTGCTCCCCGGCAAGTACAAGCTCGGCAACCTCGACGCTCTGGCGCGCTCCATTGCGGAGTTCGACGTCATCGGTCTGCAGGAAGCCGACGCGGGCAGCATCCGTTCGGGTTTCCTCAACCAGACCCGCTACCTCGCGGAAACCTCCGGACTGCCGTACTGGAGCCACCAGCCCAACCGGCGGCTCTCCAGCGTCTCGCACACGGCCAACGGCCTGATCAGCCGCAACGCACCCAACGAAGTGCTCGACTACCCGTTGCCGGGACGACTGGGCGGCCGCGGCATGCTGCTGGCGCGTTACGGCGAAGGTGATGACACGCTGACCGTGGCGGTCGCGCACCTGTCGTTGGGCAATCAGTCTCGCGCGCGCCAGATCGATTTCATCGCGGAGCTGCTGCAGGGCCGCCGCGAAGTGGTATTGATGGGTGATTTCAATTGCCTGCCGGACAGTCCCGAGCTGCGCAACCTGTTCGCGCACACGGCCTTGGCGCCGCCCATGAATCCCGCGCCGACGTTCCCGAGCTGGCGTCCGCAACGTGCGATCGACCATATCCTGGTCACTGCTGGCATCACCGTCGAACGCATGTGGACGTTGCCGGCCGCGTTCTCGGATCATCTGCCGCTGGCGGCCGAGATACGCGTGCCGGTGGCGGCGTGGAAAGCGGCCGCCTGAGGAGCCTTTGAATAAGCTGCTGCGCTTGGCTGCCGCCGATTCTTCAACCTGAAACGAACGCAAGAACCCCGATTCACCGCATCGCCTCGACCGCATCGTCCAGGCCGCATCGTCTAGAATCGTCGGCATGAATGGATTGCTTCTGCCGGGTACCGCGCTGCGCTTTCATCTTCGCCTCGCTGCCGCCGTCGCACTGCTCGGCGCGGTGCCCGCCCTTTTCGCCCAATCCGCCGCGCCGACCGTTGCACAGCGGCGCGACACGTTCCGCGCGGCCTACACCGCTGCGCAAAACGGACAAGACTGGCGCACGCTGGCGCAAGGGCTGCAGAACTACCCCCTGTATCCCTACCTCGAAGCGGCCGCGCTGCAGCACGACATCAAGACCGCCGGCCCCGCGCAGATCGATGCCTACCTGCAGCGTTACGCCGGCATGATCCCGGCCGACGACCTGCGCAAGGCCGAACTCGGCTGGCTGGCACAGCAGAAAGACTGGGCGAATTTCCAGCACTTCTACCAACCGGGCCTGGGCGACACGCTCACCTGTGACGCGTTGCAGGTCAATCTCGCGCAAGCCAAGCCGCTCGATTTCGATCGCGACTTGGCCGCACTGTGGAAGCAAACGAGCGTGCCATCCGCATGCACGCCGGTGTTCTCCGCGGCTGCGGCACAGGGGTTGCTGACGCCGCAGCGCGTGTGGGATCGCATCGAGCGCGCCGCCGACGCCGGCAAGGCATCCACGATCGAACAATCCGCGCAGTGGTTGTCCGGCGAGGATGCCGCCGCAGCCTTGCGCATCGCGGACGCCCTGCGCTCACCCGCACCCCTGTTGAAGCAAGCCGCTACGTTCACCGACACACCGCGCGCACGCGAAGCCGTCAGCCGTGCGCTGGTGCGCATGGCGCGACGCGACAGCGCGCAGGCGCAAACGTATTGGGACGCCCTTTCCAGGCAATTCAAGTTCGATGAAGGCCAACGCAATCGCGTGCTCGCCGCGCTGGCGCTCTACAACGCCGTCGATTTCGGTCCGGACGCCGTGACGCGGCTGGCTGCCCTGCCATCAGCGGCGCAAACCGACGCGACGCGCGAATGGCGAGTGCGCGCGGCCGTGGCGCAGGGCGACTGGAAAGCCGCCGAGGCCGCCATCAAGGCCCTGACGCCGGACGAAATGCAACACGACGAATGGCGCTACTGGCAGGCGCGCATCGCGCAGAAACTCGGGCAAACTTCAGCCGCGCTGGACGGCTACACGTTACTCGCGCAGCAGGCGACGTTCTATGGATTCCTCGCGGCCGACCAGGCCAACCTGCCCTACTCCATCTGCGCGAAAACCATGGCCGCCGATCCGGCCGCGCTGCAGGAGGTCGAAACCGACCCCGGTCTCGTGCGCGCCTTCGAATTCTTCGCGCTCGACATGCTGCCGAATGCGCGCCGCGAATGGAATCGCGCCTTCGCCAACCTCGCGCCCGCGCAGCAACGGCAGGCGGTGTCATTGGCGTCCAGCCGCGGCTGGGTCGATCGCGCGGTTTTCGCGTTCGGCAAATCGGGCGAACTGCAGTATTACGCGCTGCGCTTTCCGCTGGCGGACAAGGACCGCGTGATCACCTCTTCGCGCAACGCCGGCATCGACCCGGCGTGGGCGTTCGCAATCATTCGCGCCGAAACCGCGTGGCAGACCGACGCGCAATCCGGTGCGGATGCGCGCGGCCTGATGCAGTTGTTGCCCGGCACGGCCAAGCTGGTTGCGCGCAGCAGCAGCCTGCCCTACAACGGCGGCGCCAGCCTGTACGACCCCGCCATCAACATTCCGCTCGGCACGCAATACCTTGCCAACCTCGCGGTGCGTTTCGACGGCAGCCCGTGGCTGGCGTCGACCGCGTACAACGCAGGCCCGGGCAACGCGCAGCGCTGGGTGGATGCGCGCGGCAATCTTGATCCGGAAGCCTTCATCCTCACGATCCCGTTCAACGAAACCCGCGACTACGTGACGCGCGTGATGTCGTTCGCGACGATCTACGGCTGGCGCCTGCATGGCGACCCGCTGCCGATCTCTTCGCGTCTGCCGGCGATCGGTACGCCGTATGATCCGAGCGTCGATCCCAAGCGCAAGCAGGTCGTGTGTCGCGCCCCGGCGCCCGCACCCGCGGCCACCGCTGCCACGACAGGAAAAACTTCGCCATGACGCCCAAACGCTACGTCGTCCTCGGCGGCACCGGATTCATCGGCAGCCACCTCCTGGCCGCATTGGCCGGCGATGGGCATCGCATCACGGTGCTCAGCCGAAACCGCGAACAGAAACGTGCGATCAACGTGTTGCCCAACGTGCGCACGATCAGCACCAATGTGTACGATCGCGCGTCGCTCGAAAAACACGTCGCCGGCCACGACGCGGTCATCAACCTGGTCGGCATCCTCAACGAGATCGGCGGCGCCACCTTCACCCATGCGCACGTCGACCTCACCGCGACCTTGATCGCGGCGTGCAGGCAAGCGGGCGTGCGCCGTATCCATCTGATGAGTTCGTTGAATGCCGGCAACCGCGCGTCGAAATACCTGAAGACGCGCGGCGAAGCCGAGGCACAGGTGCGCAATTCCGGCATGGACTGGACCATCTATCGGCCCAGCGTGGTGTACGGCAACGGCGACAGTTTCGTGTCCCGATTCCTGAAACTGCTGCGCATGAGTCCCGTGTTTCCGGTCGCGCAACCGCACGCGAAATTCCAGCCGGCCTACGTACGCGACGTCGCCGGCGCGATCAGGCGCTGCCTCGGCGACCGCGCGAGCATCGGCAAGATCCATGAACTGTACGGCCCGGACACGCTGGAACTGGTCGCGATCGTGCGAATGATCCGCGACGCAGCGGGACTGCGCCGCATGGTGTTGCCGCTGCCGAGTGCGCTCGGACACCTGCAGGCGATCGCGGCCGAACTGATTCCGGGAAAACCTTTCTCACGCGACAACTTCAATTCGCTGAGCGTCGATTCGGTCGGCAGCCGCGACGGATTTGCCGACCTCGGCATCACGCCGCGGCGCTTCGCGGCGATGCTGCCGATGGTGCTTGGCAGCCACGCGCGTGCGCACCGACTCGACATCGCGCGCCTGACCCAGGACGCGTGAACATGGCCGCACCCGCGCACCGCGTGTACCTGGTCGGCGGCGCGGTGCGCGACGAGCTGTTGGGCCGCGCGCATTTCGATCGCGATTACGTGGTGGTCGGCGCGGCGCCGGAAGACATGCTCGCGCTGGGCTACAAGCCGGTCGGCAAGGACTTTCCGGTATTCCTGCACCCCGACACCGGCGAGGAATACGCGCTGGCGCGCACCGAACGCAAGACCGGGCCGGGTTACCACGGTTTCAGCTTCCATGCCGCACCCGACGTGACGCTGGAAGACGATCTTGCGCGCCGCGACCTCACCATCAACGCGATGGCGCGCGATGAATCGGGCGCGCTGGTCGATCCGCATGGCGGCGCCAAGGATTTGCACGAACGCGTGTTGCGGCACGTCTCGCCCGCGTTCGCCGAAGACCCCGTGCGCATCCTGCGCGTCGCGCGTTTCCTCGCGCGCTTCGCGCCATTGGGCTTTCGCATCGCGGACGAAACCATGGCGCTGATGCGCGCGATGGTCGAGAACGGCGAAGCCGCGCACCTCGTGCCCGAACGCGTGTGGCAGGAAATGCGCAAGGCGCTGGCCGAACCCGCGCCTTCGGCCTTCGTGCGCAGCCTGCGCGAATGTGGTGCGCTGGCCGTGCTGTTCCCAGAGGTCGATGCGCTGTACGGCGTGCCGCAAAGCCCCGAACACCATCCCGAAGTCGATTGCGGCCGACACCTGGAACTGGTGCTGGATGAGGCGGCGAAATTGGCGCCCGGCGACGACCTGGCCGGCTTCTGCGCGTTCACCCACGACCTCGGCAAGGCACTCACGCCGCAAGACGAACTGCCGCGCCACATCGCCCATGAACACCGCGGCCTCAAACCGCTTGCAGCGCTCTGCGAGCGCCTGAAGGTGCCGGCCGAACACGCACAACTCGCCGCGTTGACCTGCCGCCACCACCTCGACGCCCATCGCGCGCTCGAACTGAAACCCGCCACCGTCCTGTCGCTGCTGGAAGCCTTTGACGCCTTTCGCCGCCCGCGCCGCCTCGAACCGTTTCTGATTGCGTGCATGGCCGACAAGCGCGGCCGCCTGCACCATGAAAACGACGCCTATCCGCAAGCGGATTTCCTGCGCGCCGCGCGTGCCGCCGCCGCAGCCGCCACCGCGCAACCCTTCGTCGAACAAGGCCTGCAAGGCCCCGCCATCGGCGAAGCCGTGCGCAGGGCGCGCATCGCAGCCATCGCGGCAACGTCCAGGACATAAGTCCTGAAGCCTAAACGCCGCTCGCAGCGATGGCTGCTGCCGGTGGCAGCCATCCGTGTGTTGCACCCACCGCTTGAACCCGCCAGCAACTTGTGACTATCACTCGATGGGGCGATGTCCGTAACTGAACACACGAGTGACCATCCAACGGTTGTCCAAGTGGTGCCAGAGGATCAGGAACTGGGCTTCGCCGAAGCACTTTCCTGATTTCAGCCAGCAGAACTTCTGCTTGCCTTGTTCGATCGCGCCAAAGTCCTTGATGGGAAAAACTTGCAAGCTGCCGGGGATGAGTTCGCGGCGAAATTGGCCGCAAACATTCTTCCTGGTGTTGGCCATGTAGTCGCGCCGCGACCACGTGACACCTCCCATGTCGTGGTAGAACTCGACGTTGGGCACGAAATAGCTGGCGTGCTTCTGCAGTTGATCCGGTGAGGCACAGTGATTGAACGAACTGAAAAGATCCGCGTCCAGCTTGGAGACTGTTGCGAACAATGCGTCGGCTGCGGGCGTGTTGCCGGTGCTCGGGTTGGGTGCCGATGCGGCGCCCCCGATGGGTGCAACAAGGAAGAGTACGGTGCTGGCAAACGAAGCAAAGCGTTTCATGCTGATCTCCATGGTCGTTGATCACGGCTTCCGGACGGTGTCTTCGATCCATCGCGCGTAATGGGAAACGCGGGAACTTGAAATTTGCTGCCCGCAGACGCCCAAGCGAAATGTTCCGGCGCGCATTGCGAGAAGATCCGATTTCTTTCCGTACAGACCTTGAGCAAGGCCTGCCAGCTTCCAGACGCCCTTGTCCCTGATCAGGACAGGCCCGCCGCTGTCGCCGTCGCCAGTGACGCCCTCAAGGGGCAACGCCTGACTGCCACAGTCAAACGTGTAGTAGATCCATTGGTCATTGGCTTCCACAATCCGATTGTACGCACGGCGCAGTTTGGTCCGGTGTGGTGCATCTTCGGCCGTTCCCACAAAGCTGTTCCCGGTCGCGCCTTTTCCAATGATCTCCACGATCCGCCCCGACTCGCTGGACCCTCGATAGAGTTCCACCGGCTTGACGTCATCGACGGGCTTGGCCAACTCGAGTAGTGCAATGTCATGCAGCCCCGCGCGGATGGATGCGTACCGCGCCATCCATGTTGCCGCATCGCCGGATTTCAGGTCCTTGAAGAGCTGATTGAACCTGGCCGCATTTGCCGGGTAATCGGGATACACGACGATTCGCGCAACTTGCCTCTGCTTGCCGGCGATGATCACGTAGCGGTGTTGCGGCATCTCGCGCATCATCTGCACGGCATGCGCTGCGGTAAGTACCCATTGCTTCGCTATCAGCGTACCGTGGCCCTCGAACGGCAAGTCTGACAGCGCCGGAAAGGCGTTTTCCGGAACCAGATATTTGGAATCCGGAACGCCGCTCCGGATGATGATGGCGTTGGCCGCAGTGGCGGTGAACAGAAGCACGAACAGGACGTAGCGAAAGGATTTCACGGGTCACTCTGTTCCTGTGGAAAAGATGCCTGGTCGAGCGTGGCCACCTTGACACTGATTTGGTGCGGCAGGTCACTGCTGCGAATGTTGCTGTTTCAAGGTCAACGGATAGGTTTTGCCGTCTTGGCTAAAGGTGCCCGTGAACACGGTGTCCTCGGCGTTTAAGGTGCCGTCGAGGGTAGCCGGATGGCCCGGAATGGCCACTGCAAGAGACGCGTGGTTACCGTTGCCGCCGGGACTGACCGGCACGCCCTC
>Ga0207707_10006405_pt1 | contig 10276 bp, 8 predicted proteins | sample KBSC83BmetaG_FD_184336 | JGI IMG/M metagenome (GOLD analysis project Ga0207707, IMG submission 184336) | Corn rhizosphere microbial communities from Kellogg Biological Station, Michigan, USA - KBS C8-3B metaG (SPAdes) (version 2) | ecosystem: Host-associated > Plants > Roots > Rhizosphere ... | reverse complement strand
CTCGTAGTCGCGCAATCCCGATGCATCGGTCGGCGGATGGGAGTAAACCACAATGCGATTGGACGGGAATGGTGTTGCGTACCCGTTCACGTAATCGACGTTGTCCGACACGACGAGATCGATGACGCCGCGAGGCGGGACGAGCTCCGTAGACAATTCGGCGTAGGCGCGCTCTGCGTTTACCGCGGCGCGTCTGGCTTCGGCTTCAATCGCGGGTGTGAAGTGAATCCGGAAGTGCGGAGTGCGAATCGTCCGCCAATGCTCATTCGGCGGAAGCTGGCCGCGCACCGCCGCCGCCGCGCTGAAGAGCAGCGCGGCGGCAAGACCGAGAGACTTTAGTGCTGCTGCTGCGCGAGTGATGCGAAGTAGGTCTCGAGCCCGTGGACGATCGCAGTGGCATAGGCGTCCTGATACTGCGGCGTTCTTAGCGCGGCTTCCTGATCGGGCATGATGACAAATGCCCCCTCGGTGAGTATCGATGGCATCCATGTTCCGCGGGCTACTGCAATGTTCTGGAATTTGGTTCCGTTGTCGCGTAGTCCCAGCTCCGCAAGCAGCGCTGCCTGGGTCGCCACGCCAAGGGGAATCGAATGAGGCCAGAAATAAAGCGTCAAAGACCCATTGTTGACAAATGGATTGACGCCGTCCGGGAAAGCGTTGAGATGAATCGACACGAACGCGTGGGCGTTGGCCCGGCGACTGATTATCGCCCGCAGGCCAAGATCGACCGGGTCCGGCGTTGTCCTGGTCATGACGACGTTGACGCCGCGCTGGGTCAGCATGTCGCGAACGCGGAAGCCTACCTGAAGGACCGCGTCGGCCTCATAGAGCTGGGTTGGGCCCGTCGCGCCGCCCGGTGGATGTCCCGGGTCCACGGTGATGGTCAAGCCGCGCAGCGGGGAGGCTGCGTCGGCAATACGGGGTGGACGGCGCACCCTGAAAGTCAGACCGCCGTTCTCCCACAGCGCCAGGTATCCGTAGGGCGCGCGCTCGAGATTGATGGTGTATCGAACCCGACTTCCCTCGGGGGTCGAGCTGATGCTGTTGAAGTACGGGTCGACCGGCTCCGGCATCATCGAGATGACCGGAGCGGATTCTATTCCATAAAGCAGAAGTGACAGGGTGCGATCCGTTTCCTCAACGAGATATGCGGGCGGAGGTCCCTGGATCGGAATGTTCACGTCGATCCAATCGGGGCCGGGAACGATTCGCACGGCACCAACGCGCCGCGCGGGGGCGAGCGAGTCGCCAACGAAAGTCGCGGGCGGTGTCGTGGAGATATTCTTCGCCTGCAGCTCGCTGCGCAGGACCCACGCGACTTGCGTTGTATCGAGCTCGATGCGCACGAAGTCATCGCCGCTCGCTTTCTGGGTGCCCGTCGCCTTTACCACGGTGCCGGGGAAAAGGAACCACTTGTACTCCTGGCCGTTTCCCGGCGCTGGCCGCGCGATGGTGACCCGATCGGTGTCGTTTACCGTCGACGAGGGAGCGCCGAGGGTTACATACACATTGCCGGGAATCGGAGTGAGGCTGTCGGGCGACACCACCGGCTGCAGTGTGTCTCCAACCACCTTGTTCCTGTTGGTCGTGTCGGGGGCCGGTGGAACCCGGATCGGCAACACGAGGCGCGTTGCCTCGGTTCTGTTTGCCGCAGTGAGGACGTACTGCGGAGCACTATCGGGAGGAACGGGCAGCCAGCCCATGAACGCGCCGTTGGGCCAGACGGGCACGCTATAACCGTTGATGTTCAACGCAGCATCTCCGCTGCCAACGCTGCCGAGGATGAAGTTGGAGTCGCGCGCGGTGAGCATCTGGTTTGCCTTGGGATAGACCACATTGATCTGCAGCGGACCCCTGACTTCGGGCACCGGTGGCAACTTCGGATTCGCGGCGGGGAGAGGCGCGGGGGTCATCGGTGGCGACGGCACCGGTATGGGTCCGGTGACAGGCGGCCTCGGCGCCGAGCGGCATGACGCTCCCAGCAACGCGACGCAACAGCAAAAACCCCAGTAGGTTGACGCTCTCATTGGCTTTTTCCGGGTTGCACGTGCACTCCTTTGCGAGTCTCTGTGATACGCATGGGTAGTGCCCTCGTTCGATTCCTTACACTATCTTTTCCGCAACCGGGAACCCTTGAGGTTCCCGTCGTCGCGTCACAACGCTCTTTCGAGCCAAAATTGATTGCAGAAATTTTCGGGATCTCGAATGTCGGCCTGATCAGGCACGACAATCAGGATTCCTTTTTGATTGCGAATCTGGAAACCGGCGACATCGCCACGATGAGCGCCCCGTCGCTTGTTTCCGTGCATACGGCCCCCTTCATACTGATAGTTGCCGATGGGGTCGGCGGCGCCGCGTCGGGCGCGCTGGCCAGCTCCATCGCGACCGAGACCATCCTTGGTGAGCTGCATCGATGGTGGCACAAGGTCCCGAAGCGCACGCCTGAATCGATCGAAGCCGCGCTCAAGCGCGGAGTCGACGTGGCCAACAAGGCCATTTACCAGACGGCATCGACGGCTCCCGAGCACCACGGCATGGGCACGACCACGACGCTGGCTCTCGTTCTCGATGGCGAAGCGTTCATCGCGCAGGTCGGGGACAGCCGGGCGTACCTGGTCCGAAAGGGCGCGGCGAAGCAGCTGACGAAGGACCAATCGTTCGTGCAGCGACTGATCGATGCCGGGCGCATGACGGCGAAGGAAGCCGCACAAAGCGAGCACCGCAACATCATCCTCCAGGCGCTTGGCCCCGAGGAAAAAGTGGTCACCGATTTTTATCGGGTGAAGCTGGAAAGCGGGGACTACCTTGTGCTTTGCAGCGACGGTCTCTCCAACCAGGTCTCGGCGGAAGACATCGGCCGCATCACCCGCGGCGCGGGGCGGCCCGAGGATATCTGCAACGCGCTGATCGAAGAGGCGATGCACACCGGCGCCCCCGATAACGTGACGGTGGTTGCAGCGCGGCTTCGGACGCCGGATGAGGATTACCGGGCCGGCACCAACGGCGGTTTCAGGCAGCCTTAGCGGGTACTGTCTCGCCGGTGTGAGGCGCGGCGCCGATCGGGATGTCGCGCGACCAGGGCGCAATGAACGGCAGGAGCAACAGCGGCGGAATCGCCATCACCACGGTGATGAGGAAGAACGATGGCCAGCTCGTCGCCTCGATTATCTTGCCGGCGGGCGCCACCAGTATGTCGCGACTCGCTGCCATCAGGCTCGATAGCAACGCGAACTGTGTGGCGGTGAAGCGCTTGTTGCACATGCTCATCAGGTAGGCCGTCATCACCCCGGTGACGAGCCCGAGGCCGAAATTCTCGGTGATCACCGCCGCTGTCATGAGAGCGTGGTTCTTTCCCGACAGCGACAGCCCGTAATAGGTGAGGTTGCTCAGTCCCTGAAAGACGAGGAACATCCAGAGGGATTTGTTGATCCCGAACTTTACGATTGCAGCGCCGGCGACCACGACGCCGACGATGGTCGCCACGACCCCGACTCCGAGGAAGACCGCGCCGACTTCGCTCTGCGAGAATCCAGTCTGCAACAGGAACGGCGTCGTCATGCTGCCGGCGAGGCTATCGGAATACTTGTAAAGCACGATGAAGAGGAGCACCAGCAGAGCGCGGAGAACACCGGCGCGCTGAAAGAAATCGGCGAACGGAAGCACCACGGCTTCGGCGAGCGACTTTGGCGGCGCATCGCTCAGCACGGGCTCCGGCGCGATGAAGGTCGTGATGATACCGACGATCATCAGCAGCGCGATGAGGACGTAGACGGTATTCCACGGCATTCGATCAGCGAGAAAAAACGCCAGCGCACCGCTGGTGATCATCGCAACCCGGTATCCCATCACGAAGACCGCTGCTCCGGCCCCCATCTCGCGGGTCTCGAGGACGTCGGTCCGATACGCGTCGAGCGAGATATCCTGCGACGCGCTGAAGAAAGCGATGGCGATGGCGTTCACCGCCAGCATCTTGAGGCCCGTTCTCGGATCGTGGAGCGACATCGCCGCGATGACGAGCAGCAGGAGAATCTGGGTGATCAGCACCCAGCCGCGGCGGCGCCCTAGGAATGGCGGCGTGTAGCGATCCATCAACGGCGCCCAGACGAATTTTAGGGAGTACGGCAGCGTGACGAGGCTGAAGAAGCCGATGGTGGCGAGATCGACCTTCGCCGTAGTCATCCACGCCTGCAGCGTCTTACTGGTCAGATAGAAGGGCAGCCCTGACGAGAAGCCGAGGAAGAGCAGTATCCCCATCTTCGGCTGGCCGAAGATTCTGAACGGCGAGGGTTTCGGATCAGACTCGGCCATCGGCGTGCTCCGGTAGTGTACTAACCAGCGGCTTGGGTGGTCCTCGCCGCATTGTGGGCCGCCAGCTCGCGCAACAGTACTCGTGCGGCCGCGCGCTGCATCACTGCCTCCCCGCCCCATGCGCAAAGAATGGGCGCGCCCTCGTCCAACCCGGCGGCAAGACGTGGGTGGCTGAACTGAATTATCAACCTGTCCGAGCTATCGGAGCCGGCGAGGGCCTTGCGGACGCTCTCTCTCGCCGCGGACGAGTATCCGGGCCGACCCTTCCATGCGCGAATGTCGCCGAAAAGAGCTACGACGGTGGATTTCGTTCCGATGCTCGTCTCCGGATCCATGACCAGCTCAATGCCACCGGCAGTGAGGGTCGAGATGAGTGGATCACGTGACGGCGCGGGGTATGGGCCGCCCACATCGTCGTCCACGATCACGAAGCGCCACGGTTGCTCGAGAGCGGGAAGTCTTCCGCGCAGCATGTGCACGACCTGTTCGGCAAGTTGGCTCGACCAGCCGCTCTCATCGCGCGCGGGACGGTTGGTTTCGCGGGAAAGCGCCGCCCAGCGCGCCCAACGACGCCGGCGCTCGATGGCCTGGTGGATGCGGTCGGCCTTGAGTCGCCGCTCGTCAATCGCGCGCTGAACTGCCTGCTCGCACTCGGCGATATTGGACGGATAGAGCATGCAATCGCATCCGGCCTCCAGCGCGCGCACGACTGCCTCCGATTCGCCGCCGCCGAGCACACCTTCCATAATCAGGGCATCTGTGACGATGAGTCCCGTGAACTGCATCTCCTCGCGCAGAAGACCGGTGAGAATCGGCTGCGACAGTGTCGCAGGCGCGCCGCTCGGGTCGAACGCCGGAAAGGCGACGTGGGCCGACATCACCGACGCGACGCCGCGGTCGATGGCGTTGCGGAACGGGACGAGATCGGTGGCGCGCAAAGTCTCGGCGTCGGTGTCGACCCGGGGCAGCTCCTTGTGGGAATCGACGGTGGTGCGTCCGTGCCCGGGAAAGTGTTTGGCGCAGGCGAGCGCGCCCTCGGCCTGACACGCGTCGATCCATGCGCCGGCGTATTCACCAACACGATCGGGATCCTTTCCGAAGGAGCGGGTGCCGACGATGGGATTGTCCGGCTCGATGTCGAGATCGCAATCGGGGGCGTAAATCCAGTTGATCCCCAGCTCTCTCGCTTCGCGGGCGGTGATAGCGGCTGCACGGCGAATGGCCTGCACATCCTGGAGGGACGCAATCGCCGCGAGCGGCGGCAGGGGTGTCTCACCCGCGAACTGCTGCCCGGCTCCGCGCTCCAGATCGGCGCCGATCAGCAGGGGAAGTCTGGACTTGGAGTGCAGATCCTCGGTGAGCGCGGCAACGTGCTCCGAGGGGCCGCCGAACAAAATGAAGCCGCCGACGCCGAGCTTGAGGGCTTCCTCGATGCCGGGACGCGCTTCCTCGTATCCGTGGACCGAGTCCCAACGAATCGCCGGGTAGAAGAGCTCGGCGATCTCGCTCATGCGGGCGTGCGCTTACCCAGCACTCGCAGACCACGCGCGCCTGTGGCAGTCGGAACGTTTCCGGGGCGGTTGTTCACGTACAGATATCCAAGCAATGCGAAGGCCACCGCTTCCTTCGCTTCGCCATCGAAGTACACGTCGGCGAAATGGCGGACGTTGACCGGAGCAGCCGCGCGCTGGATTGCGGTGAAAAGTGCGGGGTTCCTCGCGCCACCGCCGGAAACGAGCACCTCCTTCACCGGCTCGGCGATGAAGTTCTTGTACGCGTCCCCGATGCTGCGCGCTGTGAGCTCGACCGCGGTGGCGATGATGTCTTCGTCGGTGGCGCCGACAGAGCGGGCCGTCGCGATCAGCTTCTGGACGTAATCGGAGTTGAAGAGCTCGCGGCCGGTGGATTTCGGCGGGGGCGCGCTGAAGTATGGATGCGCGAGGAGCTCCGACACGATGCGATTGTTCGGAGTGCCGGCGAGTGCGAGCTTGCCATCGACGTCAAAGGGCAGGTCGGGACGCACGGCGCGAACGACGCCGTCGATCACGGCGACGCCGGGGCCAGTATCGAACGCGCGCACTCCCTCGAGCACGCCATGAGGCGGGACGACGGTGATGTTGCCGATCCCGCCGAGATTCTGGAGGCCGCGCCAGTCTGTCGCCGAGGAAAAAAGCATCGCATCGGCGATCGGCACGAGCGGCGCCCCCTGCCCTCCCGCGGCAACGTCGCGGACGCGGAAGTCGCTGACCACATCTATGCCCGTGCGCTCGGCGATGACGGCCGATTCACCGGTCTGCCAGGTCGAGTGACCGGGCTCGTGCCAGATCGTCTGGCCGTGGGATGCGATCGCGGCGATGTCGGATCGCGCGACTCCAGCCTCCGCGATCACCGCGATCGCGGCATCGGCGAGCCAGCCGCCAAGATCGAAATTCAGGCGACAGTACTCGGCAGGAGTCCCACCGCCGAGTGCGGCAGCGAGCCGGTTCCGTTCGCTGCTGGTATACTCGCGCGACACGTATGCAAGGAGATCAACGTCGATCCGACCGTCACTCTGGTCGGTGAAGCGAGCGACGGCCGCGCTGATTCCATCCAGCGAGGTACCCGACATCAAACCGACCACGACTGCCGCTGCCATCTACGATTCCTTGATCGGTGGGGGTTCGTCTTTGGTGACGCGCCGAACGACTCCGCCGTTCTCGTTGAGAAGTCGCTCGGCCTGCTCTTTCGATACTCCCCTTTTCTGCATCACGATGGCGAGCTTGACGGATTTACCGGCGCGCTCGAGGAGCGCGGTGGCTTCGTCGCGCGAGACGCCACAGACTTCCATGACGATGCGCTGGCTGCGGTCTATCAGCTTGTTGTTGGTGGCTTTGAGGTCGACCATCAGGTTGCCGTAGGTCTTCCCCAGGCGGATCATCGCGCCGGTGGTGATCATGTTGAGCACGAGCTTGGTGGCGGTGCCTGCCTTCATGCGCGTAGAGCCGGTGACGACTTCGGGTCCGACAATGGGCAACATGGTAACGTCGACTTTGGCGACGAGATCGGCGGGAGGAGGCGAGCACGCAACGATGCCGGTGAGGGCGCCGATGGTGGCGGCGCGCTCGAGTGCCGCGCGCACGTACGGAGTGGTTCCCGACGCGGCAATGCCGATCACGAAATCCTTTTCGTTGACGCCGTGCTCGTCCATGGCGATGGCGCCGTTCTTCACGATGTCCTCAGCGCCTTCCTGCGCGCGGGTGAGGGCGGGCAGTCCGCCGGCGATGATTCCCTGCACCATCTCCGGTTTGGTGCCGAAGGTTGGCGGGCACTCACTCGCATCGAGCACGCCGAGCCGTCCCGAAGTGCCAGCGCCGACGTAAAACAGCCGGCCGCCACGGCGAAATGTCTTCTCGGCCATCTCTATCGCGCGCGCGATCTGTTCACGCTGCGTAGCGACGGCATCGGGAACTCTCTGATCTTCGGCGTTTATCAGGTCTACGATCTCGAGGGGGGATGCGAGATCGATCGAAGCGGTACGCGGGTTGCGACGCTCCGTTTCGCGAGGATCCAACATCAATGCGTAGTCGAGCGTTGAGCCACGTCGAAACTTATCCGACGCCGCGCGCGAATCGCAAGACAACTCGGAGCGACATAAATGAGACGTATTTCTCTGACGGTTTTGATGCTGATGCTGGTGACGGGCTCGCTCGCCGCACAACGGCCGCGCGTTTATCGGACCGCCGATCCCGATCTCTGGCTGAGCGGCGGTGTGGCCGGGTTTACCGGTCAGGGCGTGAACGACGGCGCCACTGCGAGCACCTGGGATTTCGGCAACTCCACCAACTGGCAGTACCGCGCATCGCTGGAGAAGAACATTGGCGGAGGATCGACGGTGGGTGTTTCGGGCACCTACGCGCACGTGCCGTTCGTCTATTCCGCCAATCTGGTGACACCGTTGGCAGCCGGTGTGTCGGGCACACGGTGCAGTCAGTGCGACGCGCACCTCAACATGATGACATTGCTCGGAACCTTCCATTTCGGTGGCGGAACCGGGTTCCATCAGGTTATCGAGCTCAATGGCGGGATCGTCTCCTATCAGAATCTCCAGCGCGATACGGATGGCGCCGAGCTGGCGGGCGGCGGCAACATCGACCCGCTCTTTTCGCTCGGCTATGGAGTCGGCTATGGCTTCGGCGATCGGGCCCAGGTTGATTTCGTCCCGGACTACTCGATCGCGATCCACGAGCGCAGCGGCCTCTCCAACGGGGTGAGCAACACCAACAGCATGCGCTCACTCAGGTTGTCGATCCGCATGGGATTCGGCTCCCACACATCAGGCGGCGGCAGGCGGTAGCCGCCGGCGCGCGGGGATGTGAGTTTTATTCACACCCCACCCACTGGAGCTTCACTCTGAAAAACGGATTCGTCGTCGCGTCGATCGTCGCGATCAGCGGCGTAATGATGGCGGCCGCATCGCGTCAGGGCACTAGCGGTCCAGCGATCCCGACGCGCATTCCGGCCGTCTTTCCGGCGAGCTGGCGCTTCCCTGCCGGCTCCCACGGCACCTTCGCGCAACACGGAATGGTCGCCAGCGACAACGTGCTCGCCGCGCAGGCGGGCGTCGAGGTGATGAAACAAGGTGGGAATGCGGTCGATGCCGCGGTCGCAACCGGTTTTGCCCTGGCGGTCGCGTATCCGGAGGCCGGCAATCTGGGCGGCGGCGGCTACATGGTGATCCGCATGGCAGACGGTCGCTCGGCAGCGATCGACTACCGCGAGGCCGCGCCACTCGCCGCAACCCGCGACATGTACGTCGCCCCTGACGGGAAGCTCACCGGCGAAAGCGTGATCGGACCGAAGGCATCGGGCGTGCCGGGGTCGGTGGCGGGAATGCTGGAAGCCCACCGCAAGTTCGGCAAGCTGCCGATCGCGAAGGTGCTCGCACCGGCGCTGAGGCTGGCGTCGGAGGGATTGGTCGTCGATTCGGCGATGTACCGCTCGCTGAGGGGCGAGAACTCGCGTATCGGCATCTCGGCGGGAAAGGATCTGTTTCTGCCTGATGGCTCACCGCCGGCGATCGGCTCACGTCTGGTGCAGCCGCAGCTCGCGCATACGATCAAGCTGATCGCCGACTCCGGCGCGCGGGCATTCTATCGCGGGAGCATTGCGGATTCCATCGGCGCAGATGAAGCGCATCGGCGGGCTCATCACGAAGGCAGATCTCGCCCGATATCAGCCGGAATGGCGCACGCCGATCCGGAGCAGCTTCCGCGGCTACTCATTCATCGCGATGCCGCCGTCGTCTTCGGGCGGGACGACGGTTACGGAGATCCTCAACATTCTCGAGGCGTACGGCAGCCCGGCGCAATTCGGCACGGCGGCGGAAGTGCACGCCGTCGCATCGGCGTCACAGCGGGCCTTCGTCGATCGCAACTCCAAGCTGGGCGACCCCGCGTTCGTGAAAGTGCCGCTTTCGACTCTGACCAGTAAGACGTACGCCAGGAGTCTGGCGCGGGCGATCTCCCGCGATCGCGCGGACCCGACGAGCTCCCTCGGAGGCTCGCTGCGCGAAGGATCGCAAACGACGCACTACTCGGTGGTCGATCAGTTCGGTAACGCAGTCGCGACGACGACAACGCTCAACGATCTGTACGGATCGGGAATCTACATCTCGGGCGCCGGTTTCTTCATGAACGACGAGATGGACGATTTCACATCGAAGGTTGGCGTCCCCAACATGTTCGGGTTGATCCAGGGTGAGGCGAACGCAATTGCGCCGGGCAAGCGGATGCTGAGCGCGATGTCGCCGACGATCGTGCTCGACCCGAGCGGCGGCCTGCTGCTCGTAACGGGAGCGCGCGGCGGCCCACGCATCATCTCGGCGACCTCTCAGATCATCCTCAACGTCATCGATCACCGGATGTCGCTCGGGGACGCGGTCAGCGCGCCGCGGATTCACCACCAGTCGCTGCCGATTCGATTCGGGTGG
>Ga0207707_10006402_pt1 | contig 10279 bp, 9 predicted proteins | sample KBSC83BmetaG_FD_184336 | JGI IMG/M metagenome (GOLD analysis project Ga0207707, IMG submission 184336) | Corn rhizosphere microbial communities from Kellogg Biological Station, Michigan, USA - KBS C8-3B metaG (SPAdes) (version 2) | ecosystem: Host-associated > Plants > Roots > Rhizosphere ... | reverse complement strand
AACGAGGCGATCTTCCTCGGCGACCGCGTGGTGGTGATGACGCCGCGGCCGGGCCGCATCGCCGAGATCATCGACGTCGACCTGCCGCGGCCGCGGCGGCTCGCGCTGCGCGGCACGCCGCAGTTCAGCGACTACGCCAGCCGCATCCGCAAGCTCTTCGAGGGCATGGGACTCCTCAAGGAGGACGCGTGAAGCGCGACTGGCAGGGCAGCGGCACCGCCGTGCTCGCGCTGGCGGTGGTGTTCATCGCCTGGGAAATCCTGGTGCGGGCCCTCGCCATCAAGCCGATCGTGCTGCCGCCGCCCTCCGCGGTGATCGTGGAGTTCGGGCACAACTGGGCGTGGTACCTCAACCATGCCTGGTACACGCTCCTCGTCACGCTGGGCGGCTTCGCCGTCGCCGTCGCCGTCGGCGTGACGCTCGCCGTGCTGATCGTCGAGTCGCGCATCCTCGAGCAGGCGATCTATGCCCTCATCGTCGGGCTGAACGGCATCCCCAAGGTGGCGATCGCGCCGCTCTTCGTCATCTGGCTCGGCACCGGCGCGGCGCCGAAAATCGCGATCGCCTTCCTGATCGCGGTGTTCGCCATCGTCATCGACACGGTGCTGGGCCTCAAGTCCGTGCACCCCGACATCCTCGATCTCGCCAAATCGCTGCGCGGCGGACGCCTGGCGACGCTGTTCCGCATCCGCTTCCCCTGCGCGTTGCCGTCCATGTTCGCCGGCATGAAGGTCGGCATCGGCCTCGCGCTGGTCGGCGCCATCGTCGGCGAGTTCGTCTCGTCGCAGCGCGGCCTCGGCTATGTCATCCTGAGCGCGCAGGGCATGTTCGACACCACGCGCGTGTTCGTGGCGATCCTCGTGCTGGCCGTCATGGGCGTGGCGCTCTTCTGGCTGCTCGCCATCATCGAGCGCTTCGCCATTCCCTGGCACTCGTCGCAGCGCCCCGCCTCCAGCGGTCACTAGCCGTTCAGTTCGGGCTCCGTCCCCGAATTCGGGCCGCTCGTCTGTTGCCGCCCATGGCGCCGCGCGGCGGCCGCTATCATGTTGATGTTCTATGAAATTGTTCCAGAATCGAATCCAGGGCACGGCGAGCGCCGGCGCCGGCGCGCCGCCGCAGGGCCTGCTCGCCTTCTATTGGCATTTCGTCAGGCAGACCAAGGGCTGGTTCGCGGCGATGTTCGCGGCGAGCCTGGCGGTGGCGCTGCTCGACACCGTCATTCCACTCTTCATCGGGCGGCTGGTGTCGCTCATGGAGGCGACCGATCGAATGGCCGCGCTGCGCGAGCAGGCGTGGCTGCTCGGCGGCATGGTGGCGCTGGTGCTGGTCGTGCGGCCGCTCGTGCTGCTGATCGACGTCGCGATCCGCCACAACGCGCTCATTCCCGGCGCAACCTCGCTCATCCGCTGGCAGAGCCACTGGCACGTCATCCGCCAGAGCTGGCCGTTCTTCCAGAACGACTTCGCCGGCCGCATCGCCAACCGCGTGATGACCACCGCGCACGCGCTGCGCGAGAGCACGATGGCGAGCATCCGCGCCGTGTTCTACATCGGCGTGTACGGCGTCGCGGCGTACAGCCTGATGGCGGCCGCCGACTGGCGGCTCGGGGTGCCGACGCTCATCTGGTTCGCGAGCTACCTCTTGTTCCTCTGGTACTTCGTGCCCAAGATGCGCGACCTCGCGCGCACGAGCTCGGAGTTCCGCTCGATCGTGATGGCGCGGGTCGTCGACAGCTACACGAACATCCTGACGGTGAAGCTCTTCGCCCGGCTGGCGGACGAGGACGCCTATGTGCGCGAGAGCGTCGACGAGCACCAGTCGGCGATGGGCCGGCACATGCAGCTCATTACCAAGTTCCACTTCTCGCTCACCGTGATGAACGCGCTGCTCGTCGTGTCGACGGCGACGATCGGCATCTGGCTATGGGCGCACGGGCAGGTCGGCGCCGGCATCGTCGCCACGGCATTGCCCCTCGCCTGGCAGGTGGCTAATCAGGCAGGCTGGGTGAGCTGGGAAGTGACCGGCATCTTCGAAAACATCGGCGTGGTGCAGGAAGGCATGCAGTCGATCGCCGTCCCGCACAGCGGCACCGACCGCAAGGGCGCGCGGCCGCTCGAGGTCTCGCGCGGCGAAGTGCGCTTCGAGAACGCGACCTTCGGCTACGGGCGCCAGGACGCAGCCCCGGTGCTCCAGGATTTAACTCTCGAAATAAAACCCGGCGAACGAGTCGGGCTGGTGGGGCGCTCCGGCGCGGGCAAGTCGACGCTCGTCAACCTGCTGCTGCGCTTCCATGACGTGGAGAGCGGCCGCATCCTGATCGACGGCCAGGACGTGGCATGGGTGACGCAGGAGAGCCTGCGAGCGGCGATCGGCATGGTGACGCAGGACACCTCCCTCCTCCATCGCTCGATCGCGGCCAACATCCGCTACGGCCGGCCTTCGGCGAGCGACGCGCAGGTCATCGCGGCGGCCAAGAAGGCGCAGGCGCACGACTTCATCCTCGGCCTGAAGGACTGGCGCGGCAAGACCGGCTATGACGCCCACGTCGGCGAGCGCGGCGTGAAGCTTTCCGGCGGGCAGCGGCAACGCATCGCGCTCGCGCGGGTCATCCTGAAGGATGCGCCGATCCTCGTGCTGGACGAGGCCACCTCCTCGCTCGACAGCGAGGTCGAGCTCGCCATCCAGGAAGAGCTGCTCACGCTGATGGAAGGCAAGACCGTGATCGCCATCGCGCACCGGCTGTCGACGATCGCCAGGATGGACCGGCTCGTGGTGCTCGAGGCCGGCCGCATCGTCGAGCAGGGCACGCATACCGAGCTCCTGCGCCGCGGCGGCCACTACGAGAAGCTCTGGCGCCACCAGTCCGGCGGCTTCCTCGCCAACGAGCTTACGCCCGAGCCGGAAGAGACGATCGAGGCGCTCGAGGAAGTGCGCGCCGCCGTCGCCGGCCGCGAGCGATGATCGCGAGCCTCGTCCTCTCGACGGTCGCCTTCTTCGTCGCCGCGTATTTCATCAAGCGCTGGATGGACGAGAACGACATCCCGAAGGGCATGACCCGCAGCCTCAGCATCTTCGCCCTCGCCACCGCCGTCTCTTACGGCGTCGGCTGGCTCGTCAGCTACATCGCCTGATTCGGGGTCAGGGTCGTAATTCCCCGCTGCATTTCCTGCGGGCGCGCATAGCAGCGCATGTTGGCGTGCCGGGCCCCCACCCCGGTGGTTGCGAGATGGAACAACAACTTAGTCCGTGGCACAGGCCGTGCGTAGTGGCCGGCATCAACTACCCAATAACAGGGAGAGGCCATGGACAAGGAATGCTTCATCGCGGCCGCATTCGTCGTCGCGCTCATCAGCGGCTGCGCCACCACCGGCGCCGGGGAAGCGGGATCGGCCGCGCCGCCGGGTCATCCTCCTTACCGGCGGCGAGCCGGAGGCAGCGCTTTACGTCTCGATCGTCACGGTGCCGACTTTGGCTGCGGTCGGCCTCATCGCCGGAATGAAGAACCCCGCGAAGTGGAAAGCCGCGCCGCAGCCGGTGGCATCCCACGCCTCGGCGGACGTACCACCGGAAGTCCAGCGTTTGGTGCGCTCGGTGGCGTACGAGGTAAAAGACCGTCGCTCCCGGAGGAAAAAGTAACGGTTTGGCTCGCCGCTGCTGCCGTACGTCCCCGTCGGGGCCGCGCCCGTCGGCGGGCCGGCGGGGGTGCCAACTGCTACACGGACGTCGCTACGGGCGGACGGTAACCTGCAGCCACTGTCTCATCCGCCTCCTCCTCGAGCGATAAGGGACAGAACCCGGACAAGAAGAAAAACAAGTCCGGGTTTTTTATTTCCGGCGCCGCTCCTAGTTGACCTTCTTGTAGGCCGCCGGCACCTGGAAGGTGCTGTCGCGCACCGGCACCACGCCGAGCTGCTTCACTTCCACCGTGAACGAGAGGACCGGCTGCGGGCCGGCCGGCTTCTCGTCCTTCTTGAAGAGGCTCATCGCGCCCGACATGAGCGCGTCGCTCGCCGACTTCGGCGATGACGACTGCTGCTGCGGTTGCTGCTCCTTGTCGGAGCCGCAGGCATTGCCCTCGAGGAACCATTCGAGCTTGGTCGACACCGGCTGGCCCTTGATCTTCTGCAGCTCGCCCATCGCGCGCTGGAAGGCGGCGCGGTCGGCGGGGCTCAGGTTGCCGAGGTAGCTCGACATCATGGTGAAGACTTCCGGCGGCACCGCGGCGTGCTCGCCGGGCTTGCCGATCGGCATCTGCGGCCGCGACACGGACGCCAGGTAGGCGCGGCCGAACGCGCTCTCCGTGTCGAGCGCCTTCTTCATGTCCGCGGTGACGGGGCTCGTCCAGATGTCGAGGTTGACCGTGCTCGTGGACGTGCGCTTCTTGTTGTCCTGGAAGCGTACGATCCACGCGCCCTGGTACTGGTCGGCGTTGAAGCCGTTCACTTCCTTCTTCTGCCCGCTCGGCTTGACGTTGAACTGCGAGCTCGCGATGCGCATCGTGCAGCCCTCCTCCGTCTTCTGCTTGGGCTGCTCGGGCTGCGCCTCGGGCTTCTGCGGCTTCTCGGTGCCGGCGGGCAGCGGGCATCCGCTGATCGGGCACTCGACGTATTCCTTGCGCTTGTCGTTCACCGTCCAGAGGAGCTTGCGGTCGAGGCGCGCGATGTGCGTGTCGCCGGGGCCGCCGGCCATCTTCGTGACGAGGAAGCCGCTGAAGGTTCCGGTGCCCTTCATGTTGTGGTCGTCGCGGCTCATGTCGGCGCGCACGTAGCGCTTCTGCGTGCTCTCGAACGGAAAATTGCCGGCGATGCCGCTCGACGAGACCTTGGTCTCGAAGACCGCCGTCGGGTTCTCCGGCGTCGTGTCTTCTACGGCCTTCGGCGCCGCGCAGCCGGCGAGCGCAGCCGCTACCGCGGCGGCGGTGATGTTACGCATGTGTTTTTCTCCTCCCAAAAAAACAAATGGGGTCTGGCCCCGGTTATTCGACTTTCACGTTCGCCAACTTGATGATCGAGGCGTACCGCTGCTGTTCGCGCGCAAGGAAGCCGCCGAGCTGGCTCGGCGGGATGTTCGCCGGGTCGAGCCCCAGGTTGAGGAGCTTCTCGTGCATCTCGTGCGACGCCATGATCTTCTGCATCTCGCTCGAGATGCGCTGCGCCGCGGCCGGCGGGATGCCGGCCGGTGCGGCGTAGCCGATCCATGCCGCGGCGTCGAAGTCCCTCATGTCGGTCGATTCGGCGACCGTCGGTACGTCCGGCAGCGCCGCGCTTCGATGGGCGGTCGAGATGGCGAGCGCCTTGAGGCGCCCGGCCTTCACCTGCGTCTGCGTGGCGGCGACGGTCTCCATCATGTAGGTCACCTGGCCGTTGATCACATCGGTGATCGCGGGCGCCGTGCCCTTGTACGGCACGTGGCGCGCCTTGATGCCCGCGGTGTAGTTGAAGAGCTCGCCGAACAGGTGCGCCGTCGCGCCGGTGCCGGACGAGGCGAACGTGTATTTGTCGGGGTTGCGTTTCACTTCCGCGATGAACTCGCGCGCGTTGTTCGCGGGGAAGGAAGGATTGGTGACCAGCACGTAGCCGTTCTGCGCGATCACGCCGAGAAGCGACAGGTCCTTCAGCGGGTCGTACGGGATCTGCTGCAGCGACGGCATGATCGACACCGGCCCGCTCGACGCGGCGAGCAGCGTATAGCCGTCCGCCGGGCTTTTCGCCGCCGCATCCGTGCCGATCGAGCCGCCGGCGCCGGGCTTGTTCTCCACCACGAACGGCTGGCCGAGCGATTCCTGCAGCTTCTGCGCCATCACGCGGGCGGCGATGTCCGTCGCCTGCCCCGGCGGCCAGGGCACGATCACCTTGACCGGCTTGTTGGGATAGCCCTGCGCGTGGGCCAGCGTGGCAAGGACGAGCGATAGAACGGCCGCGGCGAGTCTCATGGTGGATCTCCTCTCGCCGCGAATCTTAATTTATTTGAGCAGGCCGGCCTGCCGTCCGATGCGCCGCACGCGCTCCTGCTCGTCCTTCATCTCGGCGACCAGCTTTTCCGGCGGCAGGTATTCCGCGAGGATGCCGAGCGGCTTCAGCTTGGCCGACAACTCGGGCGCGCGGATGGCTTGCTCGAGGGCCGGGACGAGCACCTTGCTCACCTCCGCCGGCACGCCGGCCGGCGCGAAGATGCCGGTCCATACGCCGAACAGCGGTTCCTTGTAGCCGAGATCCTGCATCGTCGGGATGCTGGGGAAGTCGGGCCACTTGCTCGAGATGAGGATGCCGCGCACCACGCCCGCCTGCAGGTGGCCGACCATCGTGCCGAGCGCGAGCACCACGCCCTCGATGTGGCCGCCGCGCATGGCGGTCACCGCGGGCACCGCGCCCTTGAACGGCACCATGGTCAGGTTCGCCCCGGTGGCCGAGTTGATGGTCTGGATGCAGAAGTCGCCCACCGAGCCGATGCCGGCGGTGCCGATGCGCACCTTGCCCGGGTTCTTCTTCGAGAACGCGACCATCTCCTGGAAGCTCTTGAACGGCTGCTCGCTGCCGACCACCAGGATGGAGGGCGAGCGCATCGCCATGGCGAGCGGCGTGAGGTCGGTCAGCGGATCGTAGTTCGCGGTGCTCGGGTCGAGCAGCGCGCGGAAGACGAGCGCCGCGTTGTTCGGAATGCCGATGGTCGAGCCGTCCTTCGGCGCCTTGACGAGGAGGTCGGTGCCGAGCGAGCCGCCGGCGCCCGGCTTGTTGACGGGCACGATCGGCACCTTGAGCTCGCGAGCCAGGTTGTCGGCGATGGCGCGCGCGGCGGTGTCGGTGGCGTCGCCGGCGGCAAGCGGGATGATGAAGTCGATCGGCCGCGACGGGTAGGTCTGGGCCTGGACGGCGCCCGTGAAAAGCGCGCAGGCGAACGCCACGCGCAAGAGCGTGCGAATCACATCATCCTCCTTCGTTCTAGTTCTGGCTCAGCCGACGACGAGCGCGCCGTGCTGGCTCTGGCCCTCGGTCATGCCGCGGGCCTTCATCCATTCGTACGCCCGGTTGAAGAGCTCCGGATCGTAGTAGTCCACGTGCTTGTAATGCACGAAGGCGCGCAGGAGCTCCTTCGGCTGCAGCGCGCCCTTGGCGTGCGCGGTCACGTGGTGCGCGTACTTGTAGAAGTCGGCGTTGATCAGGTCGACGGCCTTGTTCTCGGCGTCGTAGTACGCCTTCCTCTGCTCCGGCGCGAGGTCCGCCGCCACCACCTCGCCGCCACGATAGAAGGAGGCGGCGATGATGTGTGCGCCTTCCTTCACCGCGAGGCTGATGAAGGGCTCCATCACCGTCACCGCGCGGTGCTGGCCCGCCTTGAGCGCGGCCCATCGCATCTGCGGCAGCCCGCCCTGCTCGATCTTCACGTGCTCGCGGCCGATGGCGCTCTCGAGCATCTGGATGGTCGTGTAGTGCGAGCCGGTCCACTCCTGCACCGCGACCGGCACGTCGGACATGTCGCGCGGCGTCTGCAGCTTGTCGTCGAAGGTGACGATGGCCTGCGCCGCGACGGCGGCGCGCAGCGCGGCGAGCCGGCCGCCGCGCTTGCCCTTCTCGAGGCGGTCGATGCTCGCCCACTCGCAGACGTTGTACGAGTCGGCCGAGCCGCACTCGAACATCTCTTCCTTGAGGCGCTTCAGCACCGGCGTCTGCGCCTGGTCGCGCTCGCGATCGGCGTAGGTGCCGGAGAACGCGACGTCGAGTCCGGCGTTGTAGAAAAGCCCTTCCTCGATGCCGACGATCACCGGCAGGTCGAAGACCGGGTTGTTGGGGGCGATGCGGACTTTGGGAAGCGTGGTCATAGCCCCCAAGGATACAAAAATTCGGGGGCCGCAGCCCCCGAATTAGCTAATTACTTCTGGGCCGGGGCGGTGCCGCCCTGGGCGGATTGCTTCTCCGCCTTCTTGTCGGCCTTGGCCTGCTCCTTCTGCTCCTTCTTCTTGGCGTGGTGCTTGCCCTCGGCGCAGCCGGCGGCCGCGCCGACGGCGCCGTGCCCGCTGCCGACCTCGTGGCCGGCCACGCCGCCGACCGCCGCGCCTTTGGCGCAACCCTTGGCGCTCGCCACGCCGGAGAGGGACGCGAGGGAGATGAAGAGTGCTGCTGCGATGAATCGAATCATGGTCTGCTCCGCGAAAATGGGTAGCGAAGCAGCAGCAAAGGCCGCGCCACGATTCTGATGACGATGAAAGCTTCTGCCCGGATTACCGGAGCGTCATGACGGCGATCTTGCGCGCGCGGAAGTACGGCAGCACGACCTGGGTCTTGCCGTCCCCCTCATGGACGGAGATGTAGCGCGGCTCGGCGCCGCGGGTGGGCAGGTCGAACGCGACCCACGTTTTCGTCGCCGGGTCGTAGCGCATGACGCGGTCGGCGCCCCAGAGGTTGGTCCACGGCCGGTGCTTGCTGTCGACATGCACGTGGTAGGGCTGCATGCGGTTCGGCAGGTCGACGTACGTCACCTGGTGGGTCTTCGTATCGATGCGCGCGAGGTTGGCGCCCCACGAGTTGCCGACCCAAAGGACGTCAGCGTTCTTGTCGGTGCCCATGCGGCGCGGGCCCTGCGCGTACGGCAGCGGATTGTTGAAGTCGGGCTGGCTGTAGGTCTCGTAGAACTTGCGCTCCTCGTGCGAGGTGCGGTCCCACGCCGCTTTCACCGGCGCGAGCTTGATCTCGCCCGCTTTCCCCGTCGCGCCGTCGGCCACGCCGATGATGTCGTGGATCATCACGGCCCAGTAGCCGTTGCCCGCGCGGTCGCCGGCGGCACCATAGGTAATGCCGGTGCCGGTGGGCAGCTTGAAGCTCGCCGTCTTGTAGCCGGTCCACTCGTGCGTTTGCGGATCGAAGCGCAGCACGCCGTCCGGCGCCGACACCCAGATGCGGCCCTTGCCGTCGTAATCCACCGTGGTCGCGCCACCCGTCGGCGAAAGGTTCGCCGGCGGAATGAAGATGTCGATCTTCTCCGTCTTTGGATTCACGCGCGCGAGGCCGCCGCGTCCGGGATTCATGTTCACCCAGAGCATGCCGTCCGGCGTGCGCGTCATGCCGTGGCTCTGCGCGGCCAGGCCGTTCTTCGCCTCGATCTTGAACAGCTTTACCGCGCCCGTGCGCGTGTCCACCTTGCCGAGCGAGGTGCGCTTGTTCGGGATATTGCAGGTGAACCACACGTTGCCGTCGTCGTCCATCCACGCGTCGTGCACGCCCCAGCCGGGGATCATCACCGATGGCGTGGCGAGCGACCAGTCGGAGCCGTCGTTCTGCACGTAGTTCGCCGGCAGGTGCTGGTCCGGGTCGAGCGGCAGGTCGAACTCGCGGATCTCGACCCGCGCCGCCTCGCCGCTCGGCGGCGCCGGCGGCACCACCTTGAGCTCGTTCTTCGGCCCGCGCGCGCGCGCGAGGTACGCGGCGAGCTCCTTCTGGTGGTACTCGAGGATGCCCGACGGCCCGCGCTCCTTGCCGACGTACGACCCGTAGACGTTGGCGTTCTTCATCAGCTCGATGATCGCGTTCCAGCCGGCCTCGTCGAAGCGGAACTGCAGCGGGAAGCTCGCCGTGTGGCAGCTCGTGCAGTTGTTGCGCACGAGCTGCTGCATGTGGCGGTCGTGATCGGTGTCGTGCGGCAGCGAGTCGAGCGCGGCGTTGCCGGGAAGCTGGCGGAACGTCTGCTCGAGCTCGGTGTTGGCCACGAGCCGGAAGTTCTGCCGCCCGGCGCCCGGCAGCTGTACGTCGGACTTGCCCGGCTGGTAGCCGAGAAGCTGCGCGCTCACGCGGTAGACGCCGGCCGGCAGGCGCGAGAACGAATAGCGGCCCTCGGCGTCGGTGAAGACGCTGGTGCGGATCGTGGTGCCGTCGGCCTTCGCCGAGACGGTCACGCCGGCAAGCTTGTTGCCGTCGGGGCCGATCACCGTGCCGGCGATCTGCGCGTGCAGCGCGAAGGGAACGAAACCCAGCAGTGCGGCGAGCGTGCGCATGCGGCCTCCTAGTCCTGCTCCGGCAGGGTCCTCAGGTAAGAAACGATGGCGTCGATCTCGGCCGGCTTGAAGTGATAGCGGAAGCCCGGCATGCGGCCCGAGCCGTTGGCGATGAACGCCTTCATCGCCTGCGCATCGCCGCCGAGCGATACGCGCGACAGCACCGGCCCGTACTGCGGGCTCGTCATCTGCGGCTTGGTGTGGCACACGCGGCAGGACTGGTTGAAGAGCCGCATGCCGTCGATCGGCGAGTCGGCCTGGGCGAATGCGGCCACTGGGAAAGCAGTGAGCAGGACG
>Ga0207707_10006400_pt1 | contig 10282 bp, 8 predicted proteins | sample KBSC83BmetaG_FD_184336 | JGI IMG/M metagenome (GOLD analysis project Ga0207707, IMG submission 184336) | Corn rhizosphere microbial communities from Kellogg Biological Station, Michigan, USA - KBS C8-3B metaG (SPAdes) (version 2) | ecosystem: Host-associated > Plants > Roots > Rhizosphere ... | reverse complement strand
CGGCGATGTCGCTCAGCGAATCGAGCATGGACAGCAGATAGGCCAACGCGAACGCGAGGGCGCCGAGCACGAAGTACGTGTGGAAGTGCGCCGGTACCCACAGGGTGTTGTGCATCACCTGGTTTACCGGGATCGTGGCATCGAGCAACGCGCCGAGCCCGCCGAACACCCAGCCCCAGAGGCCGAGAGCGAACAGGATCGGCGCCGCGGTCCAGCGCATGCCGGAGCGATAGATGAGCGCGAGTGCCCCGACGATCGTGACGATGAACGACGGTAGCGCGACCGCGTACGATCCGATCTCGCCCAGAAGCTGCATTCCAACCGGCTGCGCGAAATCCGCGTACAGGTGGTGCGAGTAGTTGAGCAGCATCAGTGGAATGATGAGATTCCACGCAGCGGCAACGGGCCAAGTCGTAGGCCACGCGCGCCCGGTGTATTCGGGGAGGGCGGCGTATACGAGACCTGCAGTTATGTAGATGCTCAGGTTTGCCATCGTGTGCCCGAAGAGCAGCACGAAGTTCTTCGCGAACAGTGCGTCCACCGAAGTGACCACGCCGGACGCCTGCGCGAACAACGGCACGAGGTAAATGAGGCCGGCGGTAGCGGCCGCAATTCCGTCTATCGCGATGACGACCGCGATCAGCTCCACGGGCCTCGGCAATGCGTCACGCTTGTCGCGGCCGAGGGAGAAGAGGAAGCGCCACGCCAGCGCCTTCGCGAGGCTGCCGTGCGCCCTCGACATTGCGAAGAGGATGTGAACGCAGAATAGCAGCAGCCCGAGCGCGACGAAGAAATAACCCGCGTAGATGGCGAGCGCCGCCTGAAGCGACCAGACGATTCCATGCTCGGGGAGCGGATACAGCACGGTCCATCCGCCGCCGAAGCCACCCACGAGCGTCGCGAAAATCACGAACCCGTTCCCCATCATGTAGACCACCAGCGCGATCCAGAGAGCGCGCGCGCTCAGCGGCGTCGTGGAGCTCACGGCGGCGGCGATACCGCCCAGCGCCGCGAGCAGCACGGCAGCGATCATCCCGCTTCCATGCAGCGTCATGATCCGGTAGAACCACGCCGGAGAAATCACCAGCATGCCGGCCTGGTCGAGACGCATGAGAAAGCCGAGCAATCCCATGAGCAGGACGGTGCCGAGTCCCGCGATCATGTACGCCATCGATGCGCGCAGCGCCGCACCATTCGTCCTGTCCGGAGACAGAAGTGCGGCCGACACTGGCCGCTCGGCGGCTGTCATCGGTCGGTCACCGTGATCGTCGCGGACATCGTGTGATGCCCGAGACCGCAATACTCGAGGCAGCGCACCGTGTATTCTCCCACGGCGGGAAAGACGTAAACGAGGTGATTCGTGTATCCCGGCATCCCTTGCACCTGCGCGAGCAAGCGGCCGTGCGCGTCGTAGATACCGAAGTCATGATTCACGTCGCGCGAGCCCACAGCGAACTCGATTGGTACTCCAACTGGAAGCTGGCGTCTAGAGAGCGTCCAGCTCCATTGCATACCGGTGACCGTCACCAGAGCATGAGGCGCGCCCATCGCCGCTATTCTCGACTCGCGATACGGGAGCCAGCGCAACGTGAGTGTGAACAGCACGATGGCGACGAGCGCGAATCCGCCGAGCAGTATGAGGCGTAGTCGCGTCTCGGATTTTTCGAGTCGTTCGAAGGGTACCGTCCGTCGCGACGACAGAAGGACGGCTGCCCAGCACGCCGTCCACACGGCGCCCAGAGCGATCAGGACCGTCAATACCGTGTGTGGATTCACGCAGTCAAGTGACGCACAGTGATTAGGGAACGACTCTTACGACCCCTGCACCACGGCAAAGTCGATCGTGATCTCACGGGGATCTCGGCTCACGTACGTAATCGCCACGCGATCGCCGTACCGCTCGCGGATCTGGCCGAGCAGCGGGATGGGATCGTGGTCGTTGCGAAAACGCATAGTCTCGCCTGGCACCAGCGCGTCGAGGGCGCCGAAGATCGCCGCGTGCCGAAAGCGCTTGGCAACGCCGCGCGCGTCGAATGGGTAGAGCTTGTCGGCCTGGAGATGGAGGTGTGCGGAGGTCATTGGTTTCGCGTCACTCGAAGTGGAGATGAGTAAAGCTGGAATATGGAAGTCCTCGGCGCCGTGACGGATGTCTCAGCCGCTCATAAACTACTTCAACTCATCTAGAAGGAACATTAGATAATACTACGTAAGTGTATGCAATGTCGTCGTTTATGTCGCGCCAGCCTTCTGGTGCTATGTGGCCCTCACTCGTTCGTACGATAGTGGAGGTGTACCACGCCGTTCCGAAATCGATTCTCCTCCAGAAGATCGAGACGCACGCGCACGTCGTCAGGGAGGGCCTGATTCCCTCCCCCAACAACGATGGGGTTCAGAAAGAGATGAATCTCGTCAACGAGTCCAGCCTTGATCGCCTGGCCGGCGAGCGCGGGACCTCCAATACTGATGTCGCGCGATGACGCGGCTTTCGCTTTGCGAATGGCGCCGGGGTCGAGCTGGCGCTCGATTCGTGTGTTCGTGCTCGAGAGCTTCGACAGCGTGTTGGAGAACACAATCTTCTCGGCCGACTGCCAGATCCGTGCGTAGTCGCGCATGACGAGCGGTGCGTCGCCCTCGGTGGGAGCCGTCTCCCAATAGAGCATCACTTCGTACATGCGGCGCCCGTACAGATAGGTGCCGATCTTCCGCTCCAGGTCGTTCACGAACGCGTGCACATCCTGGTCGGGCGCTGCCCAATCGAATTTTCCATTCCTGTCGGCGACGTATCCATCGAGCGATGTGATCGCCGAGTAGATCAATTTGGCCATCTGTTCTCAGAGCTCCAGGATTGAGCGTCGACTGTCGTTCAACTCTATCTCATCGGGACAACCAGCAGAAGATTCTTCTTTCCGTTCACGCGGATGCCAGAGGAAGTGAAGGTGACCGGCCTGCCGTTCAGGTAATATTTGGCGCCTGGCAGCTCCGGACTTTTCAGGATGAAAGTCCAGCCGTCCTCACTCGCGTCGATACGGTATTCGATTCCTCCGGTGGTCCTGGTGCGCGAAAAGGAAAGCACGTTGGTCCCGACTGAGAGATCAGCGATGCTGATGTTCTCCCAGCCCGTGGGCAAATGGGGTTCGAAGACGACCGTCTTCTGGGTTGCATCGGGTTGAACGCCGAATATATGCTCGACTAGCGGAATGACGATGCCGTAGCTGGTCCATCCGATCGTGAAGCATCCATAGTCGGGCATCATCTCCGAGATCGAGCCCGGAGTGGTGCGATTGAACGTCTGCACGATCTTGTCGACGTACCAGAGCGCCTCGTCGGTGCGTCCATAGTTGGCTTCGGACACCGCCTGCACGCCGGTCGAGATGGTCATCATCGCCCCTCTGTCGACGGCGGAAAGAAAGGGGCCGTACTCTCCGACGTTTTCCCTCCGGATCTTGTCCAGAGCTTGAATCGCTCGTGCCCGCGGGGCGATGCCCGTCTCCATCGGCGTCGTGATGACCCAGTTCTTGTTCGTGAGCCAACCCCGGTTCGTATCGGGCATCGCGGAGAATTTCCGCGCGAGCTGCTCGTAGTATCCAATCAGTTGCGTGTCCCTGGGCGTGAGTTTGTCTGACCCCTTCAGCCCGATCTGCGTGATCGCCCCCTTTGCGGCGCCGATCGCCTGTGTCTTGCTACCATAGAAATCGGCGTACGATCCTTCATCTTCGATCCAGAATTTCTGGTTGATTTTGGTTTTCAGTTGTGACGCCGTTTGCCGGTAGTGCTTCGCCGAATCGGGCTCGCCGAGGACATCGGCGATGTGTGCGGTGGCCTCGAGCGCCTGCTGCGTGTAAACCGCAACGTCGATCAATTCCGCGTTCAAGCCATAGACCTCCATGATCCCGTACCCTTCCGGGAAGAGATCCCTGTTCTGGTCCATATCGGTGAGCAGCCAGTTGATCCCGACCTTCATGGCCGGGTACATCTCTCTCGCGAAGCTCAGATCTCCGCTCCAGTCGACTACGGTGCCGACGGCCGTGATGAACTGCGCGGTTTCCTGTGTGTTGCCAGGATTGACGACCGCCCCGTTGGTCGTGAGCTCATGCACGATCCGGCCGTTGCCGTTCGCCTTCATCGACTGACTTTGTAGCAAGCGAAGTGATTGCTTGGCGAGATCGAAGTCGCCCGTAACTGTGAGAGCGTGCAGCGAATACATATCCGAGAACCACCACGGGTACTCCATCAGGCCGGCACCGAGCCCGCGACCGATGCCGGGAACATCCCTGACGAGCCACTGTGTGTTGACCTTCACCCAGTTATAGACCTCCTGGAGTCGCCGATCGGGAATGCTTATTTGAGCCCTGTCGATGATCGAGGCGTAGTGCGCCGCTTTCTTCGTGAGGAGCGCCGCACGATGCTCAACGAGATAACTGTACGCGCGTATGGCCGCAGCTCGGGTTGTCGTCGAGCCCGCGAAGACGAACGTGAGAGTGGACGTGCCGTGGGGGCCAACAGAGATGCTGTAGCTGGACGCAGCTGTGACTCCCGCTCCCTTAGTGACTATCGGCGACGGGTGGGCGATTGGCTGGGCGCCGCGGGAAGGAGTCGCTCCCCAAACACAGAACCATGGGTTGGCGGTGTCGTGGGCGACGAACAAATCATTCGTCGACGACCAGGCAACCGTGTCCCGAGCGTCCATGATCTCGAGATGCTCCGAAAACCAGACGGGACGCAGATCCGTCTTCACCGAAAATTGAAAACTCAACCGTCGCTTGCGATCGGTGGCGTTCTTGAACGTGTACTCAACGATCACTCCGGGTTGACCGTCCGGACTGAATTGGAAGCGCTCGACTTCCAGGCTATCCAACACCGGACCATATCTGAACCGATTGCCATGAGGATAGTTGATGAATTCGGCGCTCTTCGAAAGAGCGACGCGCTTGTTGATGGCAACATCCGTTACCGCGGCCCAGAACCCGTCGATCAGTTTGATTGGATGAAGCCACAACCCGCCCATTTCACCAGGCAGGTGCTCGCCCATGTCGGGGAAATTCCCATCTTGCGTTCCGATCAAGTACGCGCGGTCGCCCGCCGTGACATAGGGCTTATCGCCGTTTTGCCCGTGGTTGCTGATGCCTGCGAGGATGCGCGTCGAATGATCCTGCTGACTCGGCAGCACCGGCGCGATCGTCATCGCCAACACGACGGACAACAGAACTGACCGAATCGGGCTCGTCATCTCGATGTGGATGCAAGAGATCGAAATCGATCGTCGTACGGTCTCATGGTTTCGCGCCGAGGTTGCCCTCGGCGCCGAGATGTTGCCCTGGCTTCACGACATCGAAAGCGACGAGGCTCGTGTCCGGCAGATGGATCTTCATCATCGCATCGACATTCCCGGAGTTGAGTGCCGCTGCAAATCTGTCTTCGAGCGTCCTGATCGCTGCTTCGTCGTCCGGAGTGGTTGCGAACGAAGCCGTCGCTGATGCGAGGGCCGCGATGATGGCAGCAACTCTCATTGTGATCATCGGTTTCCTCCCGATTCCCCTGGATCGACGATCTCCGCGCGCTTCGTGCCGGGACGGCAAGACCGCAAGGGGTGAGAGCCGATTTCCGACGCTTCCGCGAACACCATGGAAACGACGTGAGCCAGTCACGACGAAGTGACTGGCTCATCCATAGCTCCATGCGCGATCGCCGCCGTTACGGCTCGTCGATCGTGAGGCCGTTCAACAACTCCTCGAAATCCGCCTTGTACTCGCCGAAAAGCGATTCACCGGTGTAGGTGATGATCTGGACCGTGCCGATCTTTCCCGTGAAGTAGTAGCCATAGTAGCGAAATGGAATTCCCTGCGCGGTGCCGGTCATCTGCATTGCCTCGACGTTCGCGCCGTTCACCTTGCGCGGCTCATCGAAGACGATCGCCGCATCCGGAGCTGCGTTTCGTGCATTGGTGAGGACGACTTTCTTGAGCGTCGCCATCGGCACGGCGATTCGCTCGGAGATCGTCATGACGTAGCCATCGCCGGAAGTGTGGCGTAACTGGCCGCGTCCCTGAACGGTGGATGGCACCGCCTGCCACTTAACTGGATTGTAACGGAGCTTTACGCCGCGTCCGAGATCGAACACGGACGAATCCGACGCGGGCGCCGAGTACTCCCTGGCACTGCCGGTGGCGGCGGTGGCGACAGCGGTGGAATCGGGACGCCACGTACCGTTCGGGAAGAGAATGACCGCGCTGCCGTCCGCGCGCGTTGCGCGCGACGGTGCCTGCTGGGCATGGGCGATTGGCGCGATGACGAGAGCGAGAAAAACGAGCGAATCCCGCGGTCTCATGTGGCTCCTGTTGACTCGAGTGGAGGGTCCTGTGGGCCGACCAGCGGCGTGGCCGTGCAGTGGCGGCACGAGGCGCAGCACGCCTCAGAGAATGGACGTGTCTGGACGCACTACGTTTCCAGCGTGCGGCGCTCAGTGCGCCGGAGCCGCATCAACGTGAAGGTTTTTCACGAAAGCCAGTAGCTGAGCCTCGCGCTTTGGCGAATGCGACTGCGCGAAGAGGCTGACGCTCTCTCCCGTTCGCGCGAAGGTGCTGACCGCGTCGAAGTAGAGAGTGTCGCTACTCCCACTGCGCAGCATCTTCATCGCGTGGGTGAGGGCCGGACGCCCGATTAGAACGATTGCGCATGTCGTGCCGCCGACCGGCTTCAATCCACCGCCCATCGCGAGCCCACCGATTGCACGATTCCCTTCGAGGGAGATGCTCGATGAATCGCCGCTAACCCAGCGGTATCCGTGGCGGTCGCCCGCAGGACTCGCCGCCAGCCGAAACTCTCGCGGCAGCGCAATCGATCCGTAAAGCGAGTCGACATGCCACTGCTGCTCGACCGTGTCTGAGGTCGTTACGCTATCCGGTGCGACCTCGCACGCCGGCACGCGTCGCGCGCGCTCCGCCCAGACGTCGGGCGTCGTCGCACGAACGATGTGATCGATGGTGGGCGCGGCGGGCTCTTGCCCGGACAGCGAGGGAGCCATGGCCGCAAAGCACGCGGGAAGTACAAGCAGCATTATTGAGCTCCGCCGGATCATGCGGCGCGGTCGAGGAAGGATGAGTCCATCCGCCTCCGCAAAACTCCACATCGCATCAGAAGCTCTCCGGCGAAGAATCGACTTGATAAACTACTTTACAGTCGCTCGAAACAACATGAGATATCGTGCTATAAGTGATTTCATAACTGTGAGTTACATACTCATACCTCGGCAGCGGCGAGCGTGGCGCCGTTGTCTGCCGACAATTCCACATCAGGTCTCCTGGAAGCCAATATGCCCTGCGACGAGCCACTCCGCAAAGGTTCCGACGCACGATGCGGAGTGATCGCGGCGCCACCGCAGCGACGATGCATCACCGGCATGGTGAGCGCATGCCAGTCGGCGTGCCTGACACGGTGTGCCATGCGCCGGGAGAGCACCACTCGATGGCGCGTAACATCACGGTGGCATCGTGACTTACCGAGAGGCCACCGCTCTTGCGCGGGGGCTTCTAATCCATTCGCGCGGCGCTGCGGCAATGCTTTTGCTCACCTCGCTTTCAAGTCCTGCGATACTGACGCCAACCGGGAGCATTCCCACCGGATGGTGAGATACCGCATGCCGTTCGATCCGTAGCGCGTACCGACAAAGGCACCCCGGTCGCGAGGCCGGTTCGCAAAGCCCTGGGTCTCACGCAGACCGCCCTGGCTGCCGACGTACGGCGTACCCGGTTGTGATTTGTACGTCCCCGTACATCCCCCTGTCGGTGGAGAGATCCGCTATGAGGTACTCGGCAGTTCTGTCCGTGGCGGCGCTGACGTTCGTGGCCGCGTGTGGTACCGAGAGTCCGACCGAGGCGTCGCGCACCGTTGCGCCGTCGGGAAGTATCGTGATCACGGAAGGCGCACCGGCCCCTGCGCGAGCGCCGCGGCCGCTTCGCTCCACCGTGGCGGCTGAGATTCCTGCGAGCCTCGGGGGATCCAGCACCACTCCCCTGTCACTCACCCCGCAGAGCTGCTCGGCGACGGCATCGCAGCAGGTCGTGATCACCTACACGATCACCGGACGGCAGACAAATCCGGCGAGCTTCAAGGTGAACACGGTGTGGGCGTACGACGGCAGCAGCTGGACGGGCTCCGCACCGACAACGATCAGCGTGGATCCGCAGGCGCCCGGTCCGGTCGGAACGACGAAGCAGGTGACCCTCACCATATCGAATGCAAGCGCAACGGGCACCGGATCGTCCGCCTTCACGATCTCCGTGTTCGACCTGGTGACATCTGGTACGGCCAAGCTCGGCGTAGGTGCCGCTGCCACTGTCACCGTGAACGTGGCGTTCGCGGCCTGCGCTGTCACGAATACGGCGCCCACGCTCGTACTGCCCAACGACATGGTGGTGGAAGCCACCAGCAGCGCTGGCGCGGCTGTTCCGTTCACGGTGACTGCGAACGACATCGAGGACGGAGATCTGACATCGCACGTGACCTGCAGTCCCGCCAGCGGCGACATCTTTCCGCTCGGCACGACCACGGTCAATTGCGAAGTCACCGATGCTGGTGGACTCACGACGAAGGGAAGCTTTCAGGTCACGGTCCACGACACGACTCCGGCGTTCTTCACGAGCTTTCCCACCGGGACGATCAATCTCATCGCCGCGAACATCAACGGCGCCACGCTCGATGTCGCATCGCTCGGCATCACGGCGGAAGACGTGGGTCACGTGTCGGAGCCCTCGACCTTCAGCTGCGATTACGTGGACGGCACCGTGCTGGCGATCGGCAGCACTACTACCGTGTCGTGCACGGCTACGGACCACATTGGGAACCAGAGCGCTCCGAGCACATTCGATGTGTTCGTCGGTCTGAACGTCAACGGTTCGGGATTCCTGACGCCGCTGCAAATGTCCGCGCCGTTCAGTGTGCACAAGCGTGGATCCACGATTCCTCACAAGTTTCTGCCGCCGACGTACGCAGATGGAACGCCGGCAACGGATCTAGCGGGTGATCTGCGCCTGGTCATCAACCAGCTGGACGGCACCACGGAAGGCGCTGACATCGAGGTGAACGACTACTCCGCAGGCTCGACGATCTGGCGCTACGACGCCGATGCCGGCCAGTACATCTTCAACCTGAAGACGATCACCGCGTGGCCCGTCGGTATGTGGAAGACCACGGTCTCGTACAAGGGGATCACGCTCGCGACGACGAACTTCGGCCTGAAGTAGCCACGCGTGGGGAGCAAGGAGACGGGCTCCGGCATTTTGCGGAGCCCGTTTTCCTTGCGAGCTGCTGGATGTTGGCTCTCCGTGCCGCGAGCTCGGAGAAATCGACACGGGCGAGCCCCTCACCCGATGCGAACGATGCGCGCGACGGACGGCACTCCCCGATTGTCGATAATGAAGAGCAGATAGTAGCCGGGCGGCGCCAGTGCCGCGCGCGCGGGAGCGGTCGCCGAGAGGGCGGACGCGCCGCCAACGGCGAACGCGAGCGGCAGTGCGCGCTGGTTCTGGTTGAACGAGTGCGTGACCGACGCGAGCGAGATCCACGTCACTTTGCTCACGGTGGTGGGCGAAGGCGTCTGGACCGTGAACGCCTGCCCGTACGCCACCACCGTGGGGGCCAGCGTGATCACCGGTCGCGCCGCGTCAGTGCCGTCCGCGTTGAAGAGGTAGGGAGGGCTGTAGATCTCGGCCGTGTAGTCGTCGGTGAGCCCCGTGGCGGCGGGCTGTCCGCTTCCAACGGACAGCACGCGGGCGTCGGGAAGCAGCAGAGCGGTTGAGTGATACAGCCGATAGTGCGTCATTCGCGCGAGCGTCTTCCACTGCTCGGTGGCCGGATCCCACAGCTCGGCGGCGAGCACGGCATCCGACGTTGGGGCGGCGTTGAAGCCGGCGCTGTTCGTGCCGCCGGTCACGAGCACTCTGCGGTCGGCGAGAATGGTCGCGTTGCTCTGTCGCCGCGCAACCGCCATGGACGAAACGAATCGCCACGAGGCAGCGGCCCCGGCGTTCAGATCGATCACCTCGGCCGTGGCCGTTGGCGCGCCGCCGCCCACGAGCAGGATCTTGCCGGCGTCGTACATCACGGCGGAGCCGTAGTCACGGTAGCCGAACAGGCTCGTTGGCCCGGCCGTCCAGTGTCCGGTGCCAGTGGGATCGAGAAAGTACGTCGTCTGCGCCGGACCGGCCGCGAAGACGCTGCCGGTGGGCGTGACGAACATCATCGGGAAGTACGGTAGATAGAGCGACGCGCTCGTGAGCGCGCGCCAC
>Ga0207707_10006397_pt1 | contig 10284 bp, 5 predicted proteins | sample KBSC83BmetaG_FD_184336 | JGI IMG/M metagenome (GOLD analysis project Ga0207707, IMG submission 184336) | Corn rhizosphere microbial communities from Kellogg Biological Station, Michigan, USA - KBS C8-3B metaG (SPAdes) (version 2) | ecosystem: Host-associated > Plants > Roots > Rhizosphere ... | reverse complement strand
GGTGGCGTCAACCAACAGCAACGCACGCTTCTGTCGCAATTCGCCCAGCTTCGCTTCGAGATCGTTGGTCGGTTTGGCGCCGTCTTCTACCAAGGCGTCGGCGGCATCCGGACCTTTGGCGGCGTTGTAAGCAGCTTCAGCCGTCTTGCGATCGTTTTCGGCCTGGAGCAGTTGCTGGTTGAGACCGGCGAGACGTTCGACGACCGTGTTCTGGTTTGGATCGAGCGAGATGATCTGGTTGTTCTTGGCGTAGTTGGCGAGGCGCTCTTCGGAGGTGCGAATCTGTTGCTGAAGTTCCGCGATGCGTTTCTGGAGAAAGTCGCCGGTGGTGCTATTGGCTTCGGTACGCTTTTCGAGGTTTGAGAAGACGTAAGTCTCGGCGATCGCGTTCACGACTTTCGAAGTCACGTCCGGCACCGGATGACTGAACTTGATATCAATTAAACGTGTCTCTTTGTAATAGCCGCGCGCCTCTTTAACCGGATCGACTTTGAGCCCGCTGAGAATGTTGTTGACGTACGGCGCTAGACGTTTGGCTTCGTTCAGATCTTCACGCGCCGTTGCCTGTCCGACAGTGGTGGTGAGCGGCAACTGATCCGGAGGCTTCGATGCCGGATCCTGAGCTTTTCCCAGTCCGACCATACGCAGGAGTCTTTGCCACGTTGAAGGTCTTTGCGCCGGATCGCCTTTGAAGAAATCCGGGTTGTGTTCGAGATCGAGAGTCCGGACCACGCGCCGCATCAAGCCGGGGCTGACGAGGATCTGGAGTTGAGTGTTGAAGTAGATCGGATCGTCGGTTGGTCCGTAAAGCGGGCGTTGATTGTTAACCAGGTTGGTACTCTCTTCCAGATCGACTTGCACTCGTGCCTGCGCTTCGTACTCATCCGGTTTGCGTGCGACGTAAACGACCGAGAGCATCGTGACGAGTGCGACAATGCCGAGAACGAGCCACAGACGCTTGCGGATCGCGCGCCAGTAGTCGAGCAGGTGAACTTCGTTCTCGGCGTTAGGATCGACACCGTAGTTATACGATTGCGGCGGCTCGACGGGCCGATCGAGCGCGTCGACCGGCGCTTCTCGCTTTACGAGCTCGTTTGTGGGTTTCATTTTTTGTTACGGCACGACGCGTACGGGCAGTTGTCCGACACCTGGCGCGACCCCCTGAATCAGGCTGCGCAGAAAGCTCTTGCCCGCGGATGTGGGCACGTCGACGATGTCGTTTGGCGCGAGAGCCAGGTCTTCGGATCGTTTCTTCTCGATCGCGTAGAGATCCACCATGATCTCTTTTCTAATCCTCGTGCCGGGCTCCTGGCGCAAAACGCGAATCTTGTCCTTGCGAGTGTCCTGCTTGAGTCCGCCGGCCATCGCGATCGCGCGCGTCAACGTGATCGGCTCTTTCAACGCGATCGTCAGCGGCATGAAAACATTCCCGACTACGTAAACTTGATCCGCTTCCGGGATCGTGACGATGTCGCCCGCTTCGAGATACGGATTGGATTTCGGATCGCCTTGCAGAACGTCGTTCAGCTTGTAACTCGAGAACGCACTGTTCGGATCGGACTCGTCCGCCTGCTTGCATGGTGAGGTGGTTGTTGTTGAATGGACGATGTTGATCGTTTGACCAGCTTTCGTCGACGGGCCCTTGGCATAAGTCAGTAACTCCAGCAAGCGCACGCGTCTTTGCAGTTCAAAACGACTCTGGTCGTTCACTGCTCCGATGATCGCCACCTGCTGCGAGTGGTACTCCTTGATGAATACGTCCACTTGAAGGTTCTTGTAATACTTCGCATACCGCGTCGAGATCTCTTTCGCCAGTTCGCCTTCTGTCGCACACGCCGCCTGGATTTCCGACTCGATCAGCGGCATGCGAATCATGCCGTTGCCTTCGACGCGCACCGCCTCGCGTGACAACTGCGGGCGATTGTAGACACGGATGTCGAGCACGTCACCGGGACCGATCCGGTAACGATCATCAGCAGGCTGCTGCGGGCTGATAACCAGCAAAAATCCTAAAGCTATAAAAAGGCGAATCATTTTTTTACACGGATTACACGGATTATTTCCCTGACATGCCTATTCTTCGCGACAAAAGCGCCTCGCGCATATGATTCGGATGCGCCAGATTCAAAACCGTGTTACTCAACAACACCATCAACTCTTCGTGCTCGCGTTTGAATAACCCGGTCAACGGCTGTTCCCCGATCTTAATGACAACGCCTTCACGCACCCATTGCCAAAACTGAGTCTGTGTAGTCCAAAACTGTTTTCGATCCTGACAGACGACGAGGGCCGTCTTCTTCTTGCGTTTCTTTTTCTTGTTTGCGTTCATTCGATACACTTGTACCCTTGCGTGACGAAAACGACCACACAGATACCCCGAGGGGAAGCCTCTCTTGCGAGGCAGCAACTAATTTTCAAAACTACTACTAGAGAGAATTCCGCCCGCAGCGAATTTGTTCACGAAATGCGATCGACCATCTCGCACCAGAGATGTCCGATTGTTATGTGAGCCTCCTGAACTCGCGCCGTGCGCGTTGACGGCACGGCGACGGTGATGTCGCAGAGAGAACCGAGCGGACCGGCAGTCGCGCCCGTCAGTCCGATCGTTTTGCAACCTCGTTCACGCGCTGCTTCCGCCGCGCGCAAAACATTTTTCGACTTGCCACTCGTGCTGATCGCGATCAGTACGTCGCCCGTTTGCGCGAGCCCTGCAACTTGTCTTGCAAACACCTGTTCGTAACCGAGATCGTTGCTGACGGCCGTCAGCGCAGAGGTGTCGGTGGTCAATGCAACTGCCGGCCACGAACGACGCTGTTTTTCGTAACAGCCAACCAACTCCGCCGCGATGTGTTGCGCATCAGCGGCGCTGCCGCCGTTACCGCAGATCAGAATCTTCCTGTCGCTCGTCAGCGCGTCGCAGATCATCTGACCAGATTCCTCGATCTGCGGGACCGCTGCATCGATTAACTTGTGAATGGTTTCCAGATGCTCTTGCAGAGAGTTGGTCAGAAATTCCACGCCGGGAACTTACCACAAAACATTAGCCACAAAAAGGCACATGTGCCACAAAAGCAGATTTATGATTGACTGCTTGTTGTTTTAGTTCTTGTGTCTGATGCGCCTTTTTGTGGCTAATCACTTTTTGTGGCATCATGCTTCGCCATTCAAGCTCACACATGAACAATTCAAATCCAACGCCAATGCTGCGGCAGTACCAGGAACTGAAGCAGCAACATCCCGGAACGCTGCTGTTTTTTCGTCTCGGCGACTTCTACGAACTCTTTTTCGACGACGCAGTAACCGGCTCACGTGAACTGCAAATCACACTCACAGCGCGTCAAAAAGACAGCGGCAATCCGGTGCCGATGTGCGGCGTACCTCATCACTCCGCCGCGAACTACATCGCGCGTCTCGTCCGCAAAGGCTATCGCGTCGCGATCTGCGAGCAGACTGAAGAAGCCGGCAAGACAAAGAAACTCGTACGACGCGAGGTTGTGCGCATCGTTACGCCGGGAACGCCGATCGATCCGCAGTTACTCGAAGCGCGCGAACCGGTGTTCCTGGCGGCAGTTTGCACGGCAGGTGAGACGATTGGCGCTGCGTTTCTCGATATCTCGACGGGCGAGTTTCGCGTGACGCAGGAAAGCGGACGTGATTCGTGGACGCGAATTCGCGCCGCGCTCGAATCTTACGCGCCGCGAGAGTTGCTCTTCCCTGCGTCACTCGGCGCGTTGATCAAAAGCAGTCTCGCAGGCAAGACTCACACCGAGCCTTTGCCGCTCCAGGACCGCGTTCCACCCAATCCGGCACTTTCCGGAGTTGAATACGGTTTCGCGGCAACGTTGACGCCGCTCGAGGACTGGCAGTGGTCGACAGAAGATTGCACCACCTTGCTGCTCGAACATTTCAAAGTGCGCACGCTTGACGGCTACGGTCTCAGTCGCAAGGAAGAAGCGATTCGCGCGGCAGGTGCTTGCTTGCGTTACGCGCGCGAAACTCAACGGGCAGCCGCAGGGCATGTCACGGATCTGGTTTACTTTGAGCCGCAGGATCATCTCGTGCTCGATAGTGTGACGGTGCGCAATCTCGAGCTGGTTGAGTCGCTGGCAGGCGGTGCCGGGCGGTCGCTGTTGCAAGTGATTGATGAGACTGTGACCGGAATGGGTGCGCGACTGTTGCGCGCGTGGCTGTTGCGTCCGTGTGTTAAGCGTGGCGAAGTCGAAGCAAGGTTGGCGGCAGTTGAAGATCTGTTTGCTTCGCAGTTGCGACGAGACAAGCTGCGCGTGTTGTTGAAGGAAGTTTCGGATCTTGAAAGAGTCGTGGGGCGAATCAGCCTCGGCTCCGCAACGCCACGCGATCTATGCGCGATGTTGCGCTCGCTCGATCAAGTGCCTGCGATTCGGGAAGTCTTGCGCAACTCGCAAGCTTCACTGCTCGAAGTGCTGCTCGAGAATACCGATGAATTGCCCGACGTGCGTGACCTTATCACGCGCGCCATCAACGACGATCCGCCAGCAAAACTCAGCGACGGTGACACGATTCGTGAAGGTTACTCAGCCGAACTCGACGAGCTGCGTTCGACGAGTCGCAACGCAAAACAGATCATCGCCACGCTCGAAGCCACCGAACGCACTCGCAGCGGCATAAACAACCTGCGCATTCGTTTCAATGGCGTGTTCGGATACTACATCGAAGTCTCAAAAGCGAATGCGACACGCGTTCCGGTCGAATACGAACGACGCCAAACGCTCGCGAATGCAGAGCGCTTCACCACTCCCGAGCTGCGCGACTGGGAAAAGAAAGTGCTCGGCGCTGAAGAACGCATCGTGCAGCTGGAGACAGAGCTTTTCACGGACGTCTGCCGGCAAATCGCCGCCGAAACCAAACGCATCCAGATGACGGCGCGCGCGCTCGCAGCGCTCGACGTGCTCGCGTCGTTTGCGGAAACTGCCGCTCGCCGTCGTTATACGCGGCCATTGCTGCACGATACTGACGAGCTCGAGATCATCCAGGGACGGCATCCGGTGATCGAAGCGTTCATCGATGAACCGTTCGTTCCGAACAGCGTCTATCTGAACAACTCAACCGACCGTCTGCTGATCATCACTGGTCCAAACATGGGAGGCAAAAGCACTATCCTGCGCCAGACTGCAATTATCTGCATACTCGCGCAAACGGGTTGCTTCGTTCCCGCCGAACGCGCGCGCCTGCCGCTGTTGGATCGCATCTGGACGAGAGTTGGAGCTTCGGACGATCTCACGCGCGGCCGTTCGACGTTCATGGTCGAGATGACTGAGACGGCGGCGATCCTGCACAGCGCAACACCGCGTTCACTCGTCTTGTTGGACGAAATCGGACGCGGCACAGCGACTTTCGACGGCCTCTCGATCGCGTGGGCTGTAGCAGAATACCTGCACAACTCCGCGGATCATGCAGCGAAAACTCTCTTCGCCACTCACTATCACGAGCTCACCGAACTCGCTGAACGATTACCCGGCGCGCAGAACTATCAGATCACAGCCACCGAGCGTGAAGGCGAAGTGGTTTTCCTGCATCGACTCGAACGCGGCCGCGCCTCGAAATCGTATGGCATCGAAGTCGCTCGCCTCGCGGGACTCCCACCCGCAGTCTTGACGATTGCACGTGATGTGTTGGCGCGCCTCGAGCGCTACGAGTTGGAAGTCTTTGCAGAGGAGGACGGAGCACTGAAAAGAGCAGGCCGCCGTAGAGCTGTAGCGCAAACGACTCTCTTCGACCTCAGTAACACAGATTAATCCGCGGCTCTGATCGCGTTTATCTGCGGCCCGGTTTGTCACTCACCTTAACGAGCATTCGCATCATTTCCGGCAGTGTGAAGGGCCTTGCTCCTCTCCTCCCAAACACCGAAATCTGATTCCCGCTCTCGTCAACCGCACGATCGCGATCCAGTGGCTTCGAAATCGCGAGCGCGTCACCTTTCGTCTTGAACGTAGCGATCAAAATCGGTCGCGGTCGCGGACTGAAGCCCGCGTACTCCGGCATCGTCTCGGGTGAGGTCAGTTGCAACACGCGCAGGCCGTTCTTCCCGTCCGCCACGTATGCAAAGAGGCTCGCATTCGTCATCGCCACCTTCACCTGATGTACGTCGTTGAGCTTGCCTTCGGCGTTGTATGTTTGATCGAGTCTGGGATGCTCCGGCTGTTCGACGTCTACGATCGCGATCCCCTCTTTACCATTCGCGACGTACGCATACGTTCGCGCGACGTAGACGTCGTGCGCATCATTGAGCGGCACAAAGGCGCCATCGACGATGTGCGCCCGCTCCGGTATCGTCACGTCAATAACCTTCAATCCTTCCTCATCAACAACAAACGCATACCGCAACTGAATCGCCACCGACTTCGGATGCTTCAGACTGATGCGACTCACGATTCTCGGCCGTAACGGATCATTGATGTCCACGACTACGAGCCCCTGCGCGGTCGTGATGTAAACATAGTTTCCCGCTATCGTAATGTTGTTCGCGTCGTTGAGCGCGCCATCGGGATTGAACGTGAGCGCGCGCTTCAGGTAATTGTTGAGCGGATCCCCGTCGAGCAACGTCGCCGCATTCACGAGTATTAACCCTTCATACTTATCGACTACGTAAAGATAAGCGTACAGCGGATGAATCGCCTGCTCCTCATTCTCGGGTCGTTTCGTGCGCGCGGGATCGACCGCCAGCGTGGTCGGCGCCGCCACCGCGACTGCATATTTCGTCTTCACCCAAAACTTCTGACCAAACCGGGACACTGGCGCGGTCGTGATGCGCTCTGAAAACCCTTTCTGATCGATCTGCGCCACGTCGTAAACGCGCAGCCCGCCTTCGCCCGCCGCCACGTACGCATACTCGCCGCGCAACTGCACCTGCAACACGCGCGGATTTCCGACGTGCTCGTAAAACGTCTTCAACTCACTGCCGTCGCGCACAAACTTCTCGTAGTTCGACGGGTATGCGATCTTGTGCAAGGTGCTGCCGAACACCGCCTGCGGCTCAGACTGCTCCGTCGCAACAACAACCTCGAGCGCATTATCAGCAGCAACGTAGACATAGCGACCCATGAAGTTGACGAAGTTCGTGCCTTGCAACAACAACTGCGCCAGCCACGCGTTGTTGTCGTTCTTCTCCGACACGTGGCAGTCGCTGCACGTCTTCGTCTCCTTCGCGCGAACAGTGTGCGGCACGTGCGTGTTGAACGACTGCCCGGCGAAACCCTCGGCTGAGGTCGTCTGCTGTTGCGAGTAGATCCACTCGCGATTCTGGTTCTGCGAGCTCACGAGGATCGCCGACGACGAACGTACCGGCGCCACACGATTTCCAGTCACCGTGCCGTCACGACCAAGCATGAAAATGTCGTCACGCAGCACCTGAAAGTTGTACTGCGTGAAGTTGCGCGAATCACCGCCTTCGTTGTGACGGTTCGGCATCTTACGATTCGCCTGCATCGATAGATGACAACCAAAACAACTCGTCATCCACGACGAGTGACACGAGACGCAGGTCATGTCGCTGTCGCGATGTGCTAATTGACTGTTGTCGGGCGGAACGTCGCCCCACGTCATATTGTCTTTGTGAATCGTCTTCGCATAGCGAGATTGCTCGTTGTAGTCGCGCGTGCCGGGCGTCACCGTATCGAGTGTTTGCGGCACACGCCACCAGCGACCCGGTACGACCATCGAGTTCTGCATGATGTCGCCGGTTTTTAGATCGACATCAATGCCTTTCTCATCCTTTCGTTTGCGATCGCGCGTCACGCGTTGGAAGAGCGGGATACGTGTTCCTTCAGCATCACGCACGCGAATGCGTGTTAGATCCTGTCCGGCCAAAGGTTGATTCTGCGACTTGCGTCGCTCTGCGGCCGTGCCGATGGCGACCGCAGCCGCAGGACCTGAAGTAAACAGCGACGCCTTTTGCCTGATGGTCCCATGACAGTCTTCACAGGCGATCTCGATCGCGGCGCGCGGTTCGTTGTAGAGATTGCCATCACCGTGCGAGTCTTGGCGGAAGTGACAATCGACACAGTGCATGCCGCGTTCGGCGTGGATGTCGTTGAGATGCACCGCCTTGCTGAACTTTGCTGGATCGTCAGGCGCGATGATGTTGCCGTCCGCGTCGAGCAGGTTTCCCTTGCGATCGCGTTTGAAAACTTTGCGAAACATCCAACCATGGCCATGAAAGTCTGCGAACTGCGTGTTGCGCAGCAACGCATTGAACGCAGGCGTGCCGGTATCTTTCAGGAAATCGAGGTTGGACCACAAGCCGCGCAAACTCGATCCCTCAGGATTGCTATTGAGTTTCGCCTGCTCCTCATCCTGACTCGGATCGTGCTGCGTTGCCGGATACATTTTGGCGCCGTCACTCTCGTTGTCCCACCATGTGAGGCCGAGATAAGTCGCAACCATGTTCGTGCCGGGGTGCATGTGACAGACCATGCACTGCGACGTCGGAATCTGACTCGTGAACTGGTGCTTGATCGGATGACCCGATTCGTTTTTGGCGATCGACGTGTCAGCCGTTTGCGAGAAGCCGAGATTTCCCGCCTGGTTGTAGAAAGCGGAGTGCGACGAATCGCGATCGTTTGCGTAGATCACGTGACACGCGGAGCAACCGGATGATCTGTAATCGCCAGGATGATCATTAGTCCCGAGAAAGTTCAACGTCGGATCCATCAAGCGTGTCTTTTGTAGTCCGAGAAAGACGGGATCGGTGCGTTGTGCTGTGCCAAAGCCGCGCGCGCTGAGTCCCTTGTCAGGCTTGCCGGGATCCTCTTCTTTGTCAGGCAGTCCAACTTCGAGTCGGCGTTTGCCACCGCGCTCGAACACGCGCAGGACGTTTCCCGGCTGCGAGATCTCCCAACGCGGAATCGGATCGATCATACTGAGAAAACCCTTCTTGCGTCGCTCCTCGTCAGTGGTTGTTTGCAGTAAGGTCTGCGGTGTGCCTGACTCACTGTAACTCTCGCCGAAGCGCGGATCCTTCAAGTGAAAACTGCCGTTGTTGTAGAGCGCGGCGCCCCAGAGCATCGCCCCGTGCGTCATCATGCTACGCGCAACGTTCTTCGACTCGACTTCATGACACGCCGATCCCGCACACATTTTTCCCACCACGCGCAGATCACCCGGATTGATGAACCGCACAAACTCCCAACTTTCACGCGCGAGCAGCGTGTTCGAACGCTCGGGATTCGCGCCCGTTCCACGCCACTCGCGCGGATACAGCGGCTTCACGTGCGCCTCCTCTTTCGTGCGCGCAACCGGATTCCCACCGTGACACGCGGTACAACTCAGCCCAACCGCATCCTTTCCATCCTTCAACTTATCGAGCGTCTCCGTCGTGCCATACTTATGCATCGGCTCAATCAACCCATGACACGACACACACCCCTCGACCTTCACAGGAGCAGTTTGCATAAAGGCAGAAGCAGGCCACATTGCATATGCGACCACCGCGCCCACAACCAAAATCGTGATTTGAAAAATCCGTGTCATCTCCGTTCAAAAGACAAACTTCATCTGCGCGAACAACGAGTAGAGCGCCTTCTTCGGACTGATCACATCCGGCTCGCAAAAGTCTCCCACACCCGGCGGACAGTTTCTCGATGCATCCGTAAATATGTCTCTAAACCCGCGCCCGGTCTGCAACGCATTCGCACCAAACGTCAGCGTGAAGTTATTGATCAGAAACGGCCGGTACGCGACGCCGAGACTGTAATCAAATCCGATGTCGTGTCGAATGCGATTCTGAAACAGCAGCAGTTCGAGCGGCTCGGTGCGATGAAATCTCAGAAAGTTAACATTCACCACCGCCTTCACACGCTGCGTTAGTTCAACATCCACGCCGCCGTTGTAAATGTAGATCCCGGGATTCACAAAATTTGCCTGACCCTGCGTCTTACTGCTGCGCAGACTCGGCAACAAACTATTCGGTTGGACCAGGCCCACGCCTGTCTGCGACAGGCGAATTCCATTTCTCACCCAGTACGAAAACTGTCCGCCAACAAAATTCGGATCGTCGAAGATCGCATCGAAGCCTGTAGCGCGATCGTCAGTCGGGTTACTGTCGCCTTGCGCCCACAAAAACGATCCTTTGAAGCGCAGATAATCACGGTCCATTGAAAGTTCGGCGGCGACCATGTTCGATCTGACCTGCACTCGTCGCGCCGCGATCTGATTGTGCTCGTCATGACCAAACGCGAAGTAGTAAGAATGCGAAAGATTCAGCCGGCCGAGATGTGCGTCGCCGCTGACGCCAAGGTAACCGACCTC
>Ga0207707_10006396_pt1 | contig 10287 bp, 8 predicted proteins | sample KBSC83BmetaG_FD_184336 | JGI IMG/M metagenome (GOLD analysis project Ga0207707, IMG submission 184336) | Corn rhizosphere microbial communities from Kellogg Biological Station, Michigan, USA - KBS C8-3B metaG (SPAdes) (version 2) | ecosystem: Host-associated > Plants > Roots > Rhizosphere ... | reverse complement strand
CCGCCGGCCTGGATCGCCACCACTACGCCCAGCAACAGCATCGCGAGGATGTCGTCGATCACCGCGGCGCCCAGGATCACGCGGCTCTCGATACGACGCAGCGCGCCCATCTGCTTCAATACCGCCGCCGTGATGCCGGCCGACGTCGCCACGAACGCCGCGGCGACGAACAGCGATCGCGGCCAGTCGGGCCCGATCGAATGCGCCCAGAGCGTGCCGCACACGAACGGGATGATCACGCCGATCACGCCCACCGCGAAAGCGCTGCCGCCCACGCGTTTCACGTCTTCCAGCCGTGTCTCCAGCCCAACCGAAAACAGCAGCAGCACCACGCCGATTTCCGACAACACTTCCAGCGGTTCGCTGGGTGTGATCCAGCCGAGCAGCGAGGGACCAACGACACAGCCGATCACGATCTGGCCGACCACGTCCGGCAAGCGTATCCAGCGCGCCGTGAAGCCGCCCGCCTGCGCGGCGGCGAAGATGATGAAGACCTCCAGCAGGATCGCGGTGGTGTCGGCCATCGCGCGATGCTACATGACGCCAGCCCTGCGGCGCGTTGGTACAAGCCTTGTTACGGAGCGTCTGTTGTGAAAAGTCAGGCCACGGATGGCCGAGGTGAACTCGATAACCCACGGCGTCAGCGCTTGCGGTGCATTCACAATGCGCAGCGATCAGGGACGATCGCAAAAGCTAAGTCGCGGTTTCGGGCGTGCTGATCGGCCGCCGCAACGGACGGTCGTGACGCAGGCGGGTGAACACGTACACGGCAACCAGCGACAGCGCGGCCATCACCAGAACCGCGGCGCGGAAACCACGCACGTAGGCCGCAGGATCACGGTGGTGGTCGTTGAGGAAGATCGCCAGCAACCACGACGACAGCGCGATGCCGAAGGCGATCACAAGATACTGCACGGCCGACGTCACCGAGGAGGCCTGCGCGGCGCGTTCGGGCGCCAGGTCCACGAAGGCGAGGGTGTTCATCGCCGTGTACTGCAGGCTCATCACGAAGCCGTAGGCGAACATCAACGATGCAATCATCCACCACGGCGTGGTGGCGTTGAACAGCGCGAAGCACGCCAGCAGTGCGGTCGCCAGCGTCGTGTTCACGAACAGGGTGCGCCGATACCCGTGACGCTTGAGGATGCGGTCGATCAGGAATTTCATCAGTACCATCGCGATCGCCTGCGGCACGATCATCATGCCCGCCGCGGTTGGGGTCCAGCCGCAGCCGACCTGCAGGAACAGCATCAGGATGAAGGACAGGCCTGCCGTGCCGAGCCGCGTGCACATGCCGCCGCCCAGCGCGATCGAGAAGCTGCGTACCTTGAGCAAAGTGAGGTCGACGACCGGATGTTTGGCACGCCGGCCGTAATGCCAGTAGGCGAAGCCGCACGCGAGCCCCACCGCTGCCGCAATGCCAGCATTGCGGTAATTGCCGTCGCCACCCGTTTCCGCAGCGGTCAACAACATTCCCGAAGCAAGCGCGAACAGCACGAAGCCGACCCAGTCGAACGGTCGTCGCTCGCCGCGGAAATCCGGCATCTGCCGGCGGTTGAGCCACAAGCCGATGATGCCCACCGGCACGTTGACCAGGAAGATCAACCGCCACGACGCGTACTGCGACAGCACGCCACCCAGCAACGGCCCGATCACGGGTCCCAGCAGGCCGGGGATGCCGGCGGTGCTCATCGCCGCGACGAAATCCTTGGGGCCGAACGCGCGCACCAGCACGTAACGCCCGATCGGCATCAGCAGCGCGCCGCCGACGCCCTGCAGCACGCGTGCGGCGACGAGTTGCGTGAGATTTTGCGATACGCCGCAGGCCAGCGAACCCAGCGTGAATATCCAGATGGACGCGGCGAACACACGTCGCGTGCCGAAGCGATCGGACAGCCACGCACTCGCAGGAATGCAGATCGCGAGCGTCAGCACGTAACTCGTGAGCGCGGTCTTGAGCGCGATTGGCGGCACCGCCAGTGCGTGCGCGATGCTGGGCACCGCGGTGTTGACGATGGTCGAATCCAGCGTCTGCATGAAGAACGCGGCCGCGACCAGCCAAATCAGGCCGCGCATGCGCGCCGTGCCTTCGGGAGCACTCGCTGGGGACATCAAGGGGACGATACGGAACCAGGCACCAGAGGGCGTACTGGTCATTTTAGCGGCTAACCGCAGAACCGTTGCGAAGCGGCTGTTGTGAGAAGTCAGGCCATGGATGGCCGAGGTGATCTCTCACTTGGCTGAGTGGCCGGTTCTCGCGAGATCGTTGCATCTTGCCGCGATCAGGGACGATGGCATAAACAAAGCATGTCCGGCCTGCGCCACCGGGGAGGGGTTCGACGCAGGCCGGGCACGGGGGTGAGACCATGAACAGCCGGTAGCACGAGGGTTGCCCCAATACTGCTCACTGACAAAGAGGGACCGCAACCTCACCCGGAACCGATACTGCAGCAGCAACCTTTCCCGTACCTTTCGCTGCGAGGCGGGAGCGCCGGGCACGCCGGTTAAACTTGCCCGATCCATCGAACCATCCTGCAGACGTGGCCAGGCTACCCATGACCCAGCAAACAGCCGCGGCGCGGCAGGCCGCAATGCTGCGCGGCGCGATCGACGACGCCAATTACCGCTATTACGTGCTCGACGATCCGTCCATCCCGGATGCCGAATACGATCGTTTGATGCGCGAGCTGGACGCGGTGGAAGCCGCATATCCGGAATTGGCGACGCCGGATTCTCCGACCCGCCGCGTCGGCGCCAAGCCTGCTTCCGGCTTTGCCGAGGTGCGCCACGCGATTCCGATGCTGTCGCTGTCGAACGCGTTCACCGATACCGATGCGCCGGACGGCACGGATCCGGATCACGAGGTGCGCGATTTCGTGCGCCGCGTGGAGCAGGGACTCGGCGTCCACGAACCCGAGTTCGCGGTGGAACCGAAGCTCGACGGCCTCGCGATCAGCCTGCACTATGAAAACGGTGTGTTCGTGCAAGGCGCCACGCGCGGCGATGGCAGCACCGGCGAAGACGTCACCGCAAACCTGCGCACGGTCAAGGCGATTCCGTTGAAGCTGCGGGGCAACGGCTGGCCCGCGGTGCTGGAGGTGCGCGGGGAGGTATTCATGCCCAGGGCCGGCTTCGATGCCTACAACGCGCGCATGCTGCACGAAGGTGGCAAGCCGCTCGCGAACCCGCGCAACGGCGCGGCAGGTTCATTGCGCCAGCTCGACCCGCACATCACCGCATCGCGCCCGCTGGCGTTCTACGCCTACGGCGTCAACCTTCCACCCGATCCCGACGCGGTGATCGCCGATCGGCACAGCGCAGCGATGGCCAAGCTGCGCGAATGGGGGTTCCCGACCAGTCCGCAGAACGATATTGCGCGCGGTGCGGAGGGGTGCCTCGCGTACTTTCGCAAGATCGGCGCGGCGCGAAACGGCCTGCCGTACGGCATCGATGGCGTCGTCTACAAGGTCGACCGCTATGACCAGCAGCGCGAACTCGGCTTTGTCGCGCGCGCGCCGCGCTGGGCGATCGCGCACAAGTTTCCGGCCGAGGAACAATCGACGGTGGTGGAAGCGATCGACATCCAGATCGGCCGCACCGGTGCCGCGACGCCGGTTGCGCGCCTGAAGCCCGTGCAGGTTGCCGGCGTCACGGTCACCAACGCGACGCTGCACAACGCCGACCAGGTCGCGCGCCTTGACGTGCGCATTGGTGACAGCGTGATCGTGCGCCGTGCGGGCGACGTGATCCCGGAAGTGGTACGCGTGATTCCGGAGCGCCGGCCTGCCCACACCAGGCCATGGAAGATGCCGCCGCATTGTCCAATTTGCGGCTCCGCGATCGAGCGCGAGGAAGGCGAAGCCGCGGCCCGTTGCACCGGCGGGTTGGTTTGCGCAGCACAGCGTCGCGAGGCGATCCGCCACTTCGCATCGCGCCGCGCGATGGACATCGACGGTTTGGGCGAGCGTTACATCGAGGGCCTGATAGCGTTCAATTACCTGCACTCCATCGCGGATCTCTACAAGCTGACGCTGGACGACTTCGTTGCCATGAAGCGGCGCGCGGAAGAGCGTGATGGCATCGTGCCCGAGACCGTAAAGGCCGGCAAGATCGCCACTCGGTGGGCAGAAAACCTGATCGGGTCGATCGAGGCGAGCAAGTCCGCCACGCTGGAACGCTTTCTCTATTCGCTCGGCATCCCGGAAGTCGGCGAGGCCACCGCAAAAACACTCGCGCGGCATTTCGGATCGCTGGATACGTTGATGCACGCGAGCGAGGCGGAACTCACTGAAGTCAACGACGTCGGGCCGATCATGGCCGGGCACATCGCGGCATTCTTCGCCGAACCGCGCAATCGCGACGCCATCGCCGCTTTGCGCAAAGCCGGGGTGCATTGGAAGGAATCCGCGCCGCAGCGCAAGGCGGCGGGTCCGCTCGCCGGGCAAACCGTGGTGCTCACCGGGAGTCTGTCGTCGCTGCCCCGCGACGACGCGAAGGACAAACTGGAAGCCCTCGGTGCCAAGGTCGCGGGCTCCGTGTCGAAGAAAACCTCGTTCGTGGTCGCGGGCGAAGCCGCGGGCTCCAAACTCGAGAAAGCCGAAGCGCTGGGCGTGGAAGTGTGGGACGAAGCGAAACTGCTGGATTTCCTGAAATCACATGGCGGCTGAATCCACGATCCGCCATGATGCGCTTCACCTGCGTGCGCGCCTCAACGCACTGCTCCGCGCATTCTTTGCCGAACGCGGCGTCACGGAAGTCGAAACGCCGATCCTTTCGCGTGCCGGCAATACCGAACCGAATATCGAAGGGTTCTCGACGATATTCGCGGGTCCGCTCGGCGCCGGCGCGCGCGAACGCTTCCTGCGAACGTCGCCGGAATATCCGCTCAAGCGCCTGGTCGCGGCGGGATTCGGCGACTGTTACGAACTCGGCCGCGTGTTCCGCAATGGCGAAGCGGGCGCGTCGCACAATCCCGAATTCACGATGCTGGAGTGGTATCGCGTCGGCTTCGATCATCGCCGCCTGATGCTCGAATGCGCACAACTGGTGCGCACCGCGTTGACGCTGGTGGAGCGCGATGCCGACGTCGCGACCCTCAGCTATCGCGAATGGTTTCGCCGCGGGCTCGGGTTGGACCCCTTCACGGCGGAAGAGCGGACGCTGCGCGAGCCGCTCGCCGAATTCCGCATCGACCCCGACGGCCTCACGCGTGACGACTGGCTGGACTTGCTGGTGACGCACCGCCTGCAACCCGCGCTGCAGGACGCCGCCGTCACCATCGTGTACGACTTTCCCGCGTCGCAATGTTCGCTGGCGCGAATCCGGCATGGCCAGCCGCCGGTCGCGGAGCGATTCGAGCTGTATCTCGGCCGGCAAGAGCTGGCCAACGGTTATCACGAGTTGAACGATGCGGCCGAACAGCGCGCGCGTTTCGAGCGCGACAACACGCGCCGTCGTGCGCGCGGGCAATCCGAATTGCCGATCGATGAAAACCTGCTCGCGGTGCTGGACCGGTTGCCCGACTGCGCGGGCGTTGCGCTGGGCACCGATCGCCTGCTGATGCACCTGCTCGGCGCCGACGGCATTCGCGACGTGCTCGCGTTTCCGTTCGCCGAAGCCTGATCCGCCCGGCGCTGGCGCCGGACGGATCGGGTTGTCGTCACGCCGTCGCTGCGTCCTTCTGGCCCCAGATGAAGTGGTAGACCAAACCACCGATGATGCCGCCGATGATCGGCGCCACCCAGAACAGCCACAACTGGCCAAGCGCCCAGCCGTCCTGCGCGCTCATCAGGCTTTGCACGATGGCAGGGCCGGTCGAGCGCGCCGGATTCACCGAAGTGTTGGTGACCGGGATGCTGACCAGGTGGATCACCGTCAACGCCAAGCCGATCGTGAGGCCGAAGAACCCGGCCGACGCGCGCTTGTCGGTCGAACCCATGATGATCAGCACGAAGAATCCGCTCATCACGACTTCGCACAGGAATGCCGCACCCATTGAATAGCCGCCGGGCGAGTGCGCGCCGTAACCGTTGGACGCGAAATCACCGACCGTGAAACCCGGCTTGCCACTGGCGATCGCGTACAGCACCCAGCCAGCAATGATCGCGCCAATCACCTGCGCGATGATGTAGGGGATGACCTCTTGCCACGGAAACCGCCCGCCCGCGGCTAGCCCGAACGTGACGCAAGGGTTGATGTGGCTGCCCGAGATGTGGCCGATCATGTAGCACATCGTCAACTGGGTGATGCCGAACGCGAGTGCGACTCCCACGAAGCCGATGCCGAGTTGCGGAAACGCCGCGGCCAGCACCGCCGCCCCACAGCCGCCGAAGGTGAGCCAGAACGTACCGAAGAGTTCGGCCGCACAACGCCTGCCAAGATTCATGATGGTTGTCTCCCTGCCGAGGATAGGGAAGGGCGCAGCCGCCGCCCGTGTCGTTGCGCATGCCCCGCGCAACGGCGGCAGAATAGATGAAGCCGTGCGCGTGCAAGGTTGCGGCGCAGCAATCCGGGACGCGTTGGACGTCAGTGGCCGCCTGCGATCGAGATCGCGTTCGCCATTTCGTCGCGCGAGTAGTCGTACCCGCCAGCCAGCGGCGCTTCGGGAAGCAGCGGCTCGGAAACCGGTGCCGGTGGCGCGAACTTGCTGCCCGGAACGAACATCGGCGCACGCACTTCGAGTGCTTTCGCTTCCGGCAGTGCACCATACAGTTGTTGGTACAACAGCATTGCTTTCAGCACGGCGGGCAGGTTGCCGACGTGGGTCAAACTGTTGCCGACAAACAATACTTGCACCGGTTTGAGCGTGGGTGTACCGGCACCACTTGCGAACGGGCATGACAACACGAGCAGCACCGCAAGAAACTTCGATCGCATCGTTGTCGTCAAAACTCCAGGTTCTGCGCCGCGCAGAGATAATCGACCAGCGGTGCAAGCCGCTTGCAGTGTTCCACCACGAACGGAAACAGCTTCGGCGAGCAGGCGAGCGCTTCATCGAAGCCGACGCCCGCCGCGTAGCTCTTGCGTTTCAGGTCTTCCAGTAACGGGTGGTCCGCCGGGAAACCCTGAGGCGCGCGGCTCAGCGACTCACCCCAGAATTCGTAGTGACTGCGGAATGCGCGATCGCGTGCGACGCGTTTCCATGAGGCCGGGTTGTCGACGATGAAATTGCGGATGTTGCGCAGGGTGTGGTTTTCGGGATGCCAGAGTCCCGCACCGACGAAACAATCACCGGGCGCGATGTGCAGGTAGAACGAAGGCGAGGCAATTTCGCGGCGGCGTTCGTGAAAGATGCGCGCGCCGGCCCAAGCCTTGTAGGGCGCCTTGTCGCCCGAGAAGCGCGTGTCGCGCTGGATGCGGAACAGCGAGCCGCCCACCTTGCGCGGGTCGGCGCGGTAATGCGCGCTGAGTTTCGCGGCCGGCGCCTGCAGGTCCGCGATCAATTGCAGATAAGGCCCGCGCAGGTGCATTTCGTAATCGTCCTGATGCGTCTTGAACCACGCGCGGTTGTTGTGGCGCGCCAGCGCGCGCAGGAACCGGAAGGTGGCGGGTGAAAAGTAGGCGTGCGGCATCTTCAAAGTCCGAATTCGATGGCGATGGTGTCGCCCCATGCCTGCATCTGGTCGAGCAGCACCTGGCTTGGGCCGGGTGTGTTTTCGGCGCGCAGCCGCTCGATGGTGCCATGGTAGTCCTGCAGCGTGATCGCGGTGGTTTCGGTTTCCAGGGTCAGCTTGGTGCGAACGAATTCGCGCCAGCGATCGCGCTCGGCAGCATCCAGCGTATCCGGCCAGTTGCGCGCGCGGTAACGGAACAGCAGTTCCACGTAACGTGGATCATCAAAAGTGATCGACCCCAGCATTTCGGGCGGCGTGCTGCGTACCGCTTCGCAACGGCGTTTGTCGCCCGGCGAAGGAAAGCCCGCATACAACAGGCACTCGGGATCCGTTCGCTCGGGCCATGCGTCGGCGCGCGACGCGAACGCGTGGCGCACCCGTTCGCGCAAACCGTCGCAAGCGCGCAGCGTTTCGATATTGCGCATGCAGGCGTCGACGTCCAGCGCGATGCGCGTGGTATCCACGCCCTGCAGCACCGACGGCGGCGCGAGGAACGGGGATTTGTTTCCGTGCACCTGCTTGAGCGGCGGGTATTCGACGTTCTCCGGAAGGTCTGCGCGCCGCGTGAACAGGCGTTCGGCTAGATCGCCGGGTTCGAGCTGCATCCACGATCCCGGATCTACGCCGAGGTCCGCCACGATGAAGGTCCCCGCACGGTCGGGGTGTTCCGCAATGGGCGCGACCATCGCGAGGCAACCGCGCGTGGCGGGATAACGTCCGGAAACATGCAACAGGGGCTGCATGGCGGACAGGGCCTGCGCGAGCGTCGCGATCACGCGTTTTTTGTCGCGCAGCGCGAAGTGCCAGTCGTACAGGCGTGGCTGGCGTTGGCGCAGCAGGCGTGCGAGCGCGAGTGTCGCCTCCACGTCGGAGAACGCATCGTGCGCGCGATCCTGCTTCAGTTGGTTGGCGGGTGCCAGCCGGTCGAGCCGGAACGAAGGCGTGCCGTCGTCGCTGCGCGGCCATTCGATGCCTTGCGGGCGCAACGCGTAGCACGCACGCGCGAGATCCATGATGTCCCAGCGCGCGTTGCCGTTCTTCCACGTGTGTTCGTACGGGTCGAAGAAGTTGCGATAGAACAGGTTGCGATTGACTTCATCGTCGAAGCGGATGCTGTTGTAGCCGGCCGAGCAGGTGCCGGGCTCGGCGAGGATCTCGTGCACGCGGCCGGCGAATTCCGCTTCCGTGACGCCGGCGCGTGCGGCATCCTGCGGCGTGATGCCGGTAATCAGGCAGGCTTCGGGATGGGGCAGCACATCGGCTGCCGGCGCGCAATACAACGTGACGGGCTCGTCAACCGGCTGCAGCGCCATGTCGGTGCGCAGCGCGGCGAACTGCGAGGGGCGGTCGCGCACCGGGTCGGTCCCGGTGGTCTCGTAGTCGAACCACAGCATGGTCGGCGTTGGCATCGCGCGAGCGTAAGGCGTGCGCGCAGGCGTGGCAATCCATGCAGATCCATTGTTGTTGCTAGACTGGGGAACCCGGAGGATGCAATGACCGCATGCGCTGACGACAACCTGATCTGGATCGATCTCGAAATGACGGGCCTCGATCCCGGCACCGATTCGATCATTGAAATCGCCACCGTGGTCACCAATCGCAACCTCGAGGTACTCGCCGAAGGGCCGCAATTCGCGATTGGCCACGAGGAAGCCCGCCTGCTGGCGATGGACGACTGGAATCGCCACCAGCACGGCAAATCGGGTTTGTGGCAGCGTGTGCTGGAATCCGGCACCGGCCACGCGCACGCCGAAGCGGAGACTCTGGCATTCCTGCAGCAATGGGTGCCGCCGGGCAAGTCGCCGATGTGCGGCAATTCCATTTGCCAGGACCGCCGTTTTCTCTATCGCCAGATGCCGCGGCTGGAACGTTTTTTCCATTACCGCAACCTCGACGTGTCCACGCTCAAGGAACTCGCGCGCCGCTGGGCACCCGCGGTGTACAAGGGCTTCAGCAAGGATTCCGCGCACACCGCGTTGTCGGACATCCGCGATTCAATCGACGAATTGCGTTATTACCGCGCGCACATGGGTGAGTTGGCGGGGTTGTAGCCGCGCATCGACACACGGAATTGCGGCATCATTGGCAAACAGACGCGACGGGGGGCAGGGCGTGGATGGGTTCTGGCGGCGCTTGAAGCGAAACAAGATCGTGCAGTGGACGCTGGCCTACACCGCCGCGTCGTTCGCGCTCATCCAGGTGCTGGACGTGGTCGCACAGCGCTTCGGCTGGCCGGACCGCATCGAGAAAGTCATCATCCTCGCGCTGGTGGTGGGGTTCTTCGTCACGCTGGTGCTGGCGTGGTATCACGGTGAGCGGGGCGCACTGAGGGTCGGTGGCAGCGAACTCCTGATCATCACGTTGCTGCTGGCGATTGGTGGCGGGACGCTGTGGGCCTATGCGCGCGCACCGGCCGCCCAAGTGGCTGCCGTGACGAAATCAGCGACACCAACGGTTGCCACCAATCCGCAACCGGGGTCGACGCCCTTCAGCCCGCCCGCCGACACGTTGGTGGTGCTGCCGTTTGCCAATCTGGGCGGCGATCCCAAGCAGCAATACTTCAGCGACGGCATCACCGAGGAACTCACCAACGCGCTGGGCCAGAACACCACGTTGCGCGTGATCGCGTGGGATACAGCGTCGAAGTTTCGCGACAGCAGGCAGCCGGCGACTG
>Ga0207707_10006395_pt1 | contig 10287 bp, 6 predicted proteins | sample KBSC83BmetaG_FD_184336 | JGI IMG/M metagenome (GOLD analysis project Ga0207707, IMG submission 184336) | Corn rhizosphere microbial communities from Kellogg Biological Station, Michigan, USA - KBS C8-3B metaG (SPAdes) (version 2) | ecosystem: Host-associated > Plants > Roots > Rhizosphere ... | reverse complement strand
TCCACCAGGTTCTGCGCCACGCCCAGGTCGATCAGATCGCCCTCTTTCGAGATGCCCTCGCCATAAATAATATCGAACTCCGCCTCGCGGAACGGCGGCGCCATCTTGTTCTTCACGATCTTGACCTTGGTGCGGTTCCCTGTCACTACGTCGCCGTCCTTGATCGCAGCGATGCGCCGGATGTCCGCCCGAATGCTCGAATAAAACTTCAGCGCCCGCCCGCCCGTAGTCGTTTCCGGGTTGCCGAACATCACGCCGATCTTCTCGCGAATCTGGTTGATGAAAATCAAACAAGTATTGGATTTGGAAACAATACCGGTCAGCTTGCGCATGGCCTGCGACATCAGCCGCGCGTGCACGCCCATAAAGCTGTCGCCCATTTCGCCATCGAGCTCAGCCTTGGGCACCAGCGCCGCCACCGAGTCCACCACCAGCACATCAATCGATCCCGAAGTAATCAGCGCGTTAGTGATTTCAAGCGCCTGCTCCCCGTAGTCCGGCTGCGAAACCAGCAGATTGTCGACATCCACGCCCAGCTTGCGCGCATACGCCGGATCGAGCGCATGTTCGACGTCGATATACGCCGCCATCCCGCCAATCTTCTGCGCTTCCGCAACTACCTGTAAAGCGATGGTAGTCTTGCCCGACGACTCCGGACCGAAAATCTCCGAAATGCGCCCGCGCGGAAATCCGCCAATGCCCAGCGCGAAATCGACCGAGATGGAACCGGTGGAAATCGAAGGCACAGCCTGTACCGGCTGCCCGCCCAAGCGGATCACCGAGCCTTTGCCGAACTGTTTTTCGATCTGGCTGAGCGTAGCGCCCAGCGCGCGCGAACGTTCTTTTTCGTCCATGTGGCCTTATTATAACCCGCCCTAAAATACGAAGAGCCGGACCTTGCGGCCCGGCCCTCGCTAAAATCAGCGCACCTGATGACTCAGGCTACTTTCTCCGCTTTGTTATGGGCCATAATATCGTTCATCTGGTCCTTCACTCGGAGTTTCAACTTCTTGATGCGATGCTCTTCCACCTCATCTTCCGGCGTCACATGAGGTTTGGCTTCAATCGCATCCAGCTGCCGTTCGTACTCGGCGTGCTGCGCGGCCAACTGGCGAAATTCCTCACTGGTCGCCATCAAATGCGCTTTCAATTCTGTGAGTGCTTGCTCCATCGAACGCCCTCCTAGTAGGGTTAGATTACCTCCGCGCACCATGACAATATCATGAATCAAACTGCATGACAACACCCGACTCGATGGGATTGCTATAGTACGATTCACGCCGTCCTGTGACCCGAAAACCGGCGCTTTGATACAACGCGATTGCGCCCGTGTTGGACTGACGAACCTCCAGAAACCACTGGTTTTTCCCACGTCCCAGCTCCGCTTCGAGCAGCGCTCGCGCAACTCCGCGCCGGCGCTCATGCAGGTCCACCGCCAGATTGAGAATCTCTCGTTCCCCCGGCGCGGTTTGGCGCGTGACAAGGAAACCAAGAACGTGCGTCTCGATGGCCACCATGCAGTCGTAGTTGAGATAACTGGCCGGATCCCACTGTGATGCTTCGGGTGATCGCTCCTGGATCTCCGCGATAGCCGCCAGATCTTCGACAGTAGCCGTGCGCACGTTCATCGCGTCGTAGCTCGTAGGATGGCAATGCCAGCCAACGGCATTACCGATAAAGAAACGCATACCATCGGGAATCCGAAGTGATCCACCATCGAGCCAATCAGCGGCGACAACACGGTCTGCATCAACCCATAGGATGCGGTCAGGATGGACACCCCGAAAGCTGCGTGGCGCGCGCCGAAAAAATCGATGGGCATCGCATAGAGGTTGGTTGAAATCGCCAGGCACCAAAAAAAGCTGAAGCTGATCAGCGCCGCCGCCAGTGCGGGCGTAGGCATCAACGGAATGGCCGCCGTCAGCAAGATCACGGCCGCCGCCAGCCAGCAGATGCGCAGCCGTGCGCGCAGCACGTCTGTCGCAGATCGAATGGCCCGGAACGCCATCCACCCGCCCGCGAAGCCGCCCAGCGTGGCGAACACCGGCGGAATCCACGCGAAGTTTTGGTTCGCCTGAATCTCGGTCAAATGATGTTGCTCGACGAAATACACGGTGGTCCAATTCGTCCACAGTGTATACAGCGTCATCACCAGCGCGTTCGCCGCGGCGAGTCCCCAGATGCGGCGGTCCCGCAAAATTTTGGCGATACCAATAGGCGTCGCCGGGACTTCCATCTTCGGCGCGGGTAGTTTCTTTGCCGTGACCCACCACAGCGGAATCCACAGAAACCCTAGCGCCCCGCACACCACGAACACGCTACGCCATCCATAAGCCGGAGCGATCAGCGCCACCATCAGCGGCGCCGCGATGCTGCCCACCGTGATGCCCACCTGATTCAGCGCCGTCCCGAACGCCAGCTCGCGCGGCTGCAAGTACAAGCCGTTGGCCTTGCCGGCGCAGGGGATGCCGGCAGCCTCGCCTATACCGAGCACCGTGCGCGACGCCAGCAATCCGCCAAACGATCGCGACAACCCGGTCGCCATGCCCGCCACTGACCACACCGCCATGGATACCGTGATGCCCACGTTCAAGCCCACACGATCGATGAACCACCCCGCCACCGGAGCCATCACTGCGTAGACAATCGAGAACACCGAAATCACGCCGCCGTATTGCGTGTTCGAAAGATGAAACTCACTCTTGAGCGTAGGCGCGAGCGCGGCCAGCAACAGCCGGTCCAGATAATTCAGCGCCGTCGAAATGATGAAAATGCCGAGGACCACCCACCGCAGCCGGCTCGCCATTACGGGAACTTGACCGTTACGATGTCGCCCATGGTCGACAGCCTGGCGTCGGCCTTTCCGTCATGCTGGACTTCGATCTTACGCGCCGGCTTCTGCACGCCGCAAGCGAACTCAGCTTCGCCCGAATCGGCGGCGGACACAGTGAGTTGCTTGGGATTGCGAATCAGCAGACGGATCGGGAAGCCCGCTTGCTGGATGGTCAAGCGAAGCGGCCCGCCATTCAGGCACTCGACGCGCGTGAGCGTGCCCGAAACCTTCTGCCCGGCGGGATCGCCATACCACTTCACCGCGCCCTTGACGTTCCCGTTATTGGCGGCCATGCGCTGATTCGCTGCCTGCTCCACTGCGTGAATCTCGGCCGCGGCGTTGTCCTTCACGCGCTGCAAATCGCGGGCTTGTTCCTCCAGTTCGCGCCGCTTCTCGGCGGCCTCGAACTCGGCTCGGCCTTCTTGCAGACTCAGTTTGGCCTGATGAATCCGCTCCTTTTCCTGCGGAGTGCCAGCGGCGCGCTCGGCGGCCGTCCAGGATTTCTCGGCGTCCGCGAATAAATTCGCGGAGGCCTGGGCGGTGGCCAGCGTCTGCCAGTAAACCGCGTTGCGCGGAGCGAGCGACGCGGCCATCTTCAGGCGCGCCAGCTTGCGCCCCGGATCGGTTTCGAGGGCCGCGATCTTGAACTGCGGCTCCGCCCACTTGGGGTTTGCTCGAATCGCCAGTTCCAGCGCCGGCATGGTGTTCTTCGCCAGCAACCCACGCGGGCTGTCGGGAGGAAAGTTCTTACCGCCCGCCGTCAATTCCGCCAGCAGCGCGTCCACCGCAGCTCGGTCCAGATTCTTCTCAATGAAATCGCGATTGGGGTTCAGCGCCTTGCCCGAAACCGGCGCCGCTTCAAACTTGCCGGCCTTCAGGTACGCATCTACTTGTGCCGCCAGTTTCACCGCATTCATATCGAATGCATTGCGCGCCGCCTGATCTTCTTCCCCGGCGTTCTGCATGTTGTTGATGTAGGTGCGCAGCTTGCCGCTATATTCCGGCTGCGTCTCCAGCATTTGCAGCTTGGCCCAGCCGCGCAGCCGGTCGCCGGTGAGATCGCCGAGCGGCGCCCCGAGCTTCACGCGCGTGGCATTCACTTCGATGGTCGAAAACAAATCGCACAATCCGTTTTCGATGTCCTCCGGCATGCGCCCGGCGTTGTCTTCGAGAAAACGCTGCGCAATCGCGCGCAGCAGGTCTCGCGGAAGAGCCGTATCCGCCGGCCACGCCGCCAGCGTAGCCGACCCGCCATCGGTGAGCGGCTGCGGCAGCGCGTGCGCGCCGTATTCTTTCTGGTTCGCAAACAGCACCAGATCGATGGGCCAGACCGTGGTCAGCTCAGTCTTGCCCAGCAGCGCACCCAACACGTAGCGGATTTGCTCCAGCTGAGTGAGCCGCTCGCGGGCCTTGCCGTCGCCGGCGTCGCTGAAAACATGCAGCGGCCCCGAGCGGTATTCCACCCAGTCCGCCGCAAAGGCGGGCGCGGCCAGCAAAGCAAGTGTGAGAATACGCCGGAGCACCTGCTTATATCATGACACTGGGGACAGTACACTCAATCCCCGGCCACCGTGTCCGACGTTGTCGGGATCGATAGCCGGGGATTGAGTGTACTGTCCCCAGTGCGCTTAGAACGTAAAGCGTCCGCTAATCTGCAATTGCCGCGCACCGCCCAAACCGTTGTTCGAAGCGGTCGGCGTCAAATACGTAGGCGACGGAATTACACAACCGTTGGCATGACCCACGCAACCCGCCGCCCCCGCGGCTGCGAAACTGTATGCCGTCGTGTTCACGCTGTAAAAGTTCGTGAAGTTGAACAAGTTGAAAGCTTCCCCGGCGAGTGACAGCCCCATCCGCTCGGTGATCTTGAAATTCCGGCTGATCCGGAGATCGACATTGGTCGCCCCAGGTCCTAGATCAGAATTGCGCGGTATGTTCGGCAGCCTCCCTCCGAACGCGCTGCCGGAATTGTTTACGGTGGCGCCGGTTGGCCCCCCCGAAACGCCGCCAAAATTACTGCTACTGAAGACTCCGGTTACAGGCTGTCCCGCGGCAACGGTCACGATAGTCCCAAAGCTGAAGCCGTCGAAAATTAGGCGTGCCGGCTTGCTGGATAGCTTACGCGTGAATTGCGGAATCCAGATTAGGTTTCCAACGAAGCGCTGGCGCTGGTCGAGATCGGACAACCCGTATTCGAGCTTGCGGTTGTAGGGATCGATAGGCGAATCGGTTCCGTTAAACGTGCCGAATTGGCCCGGAACCTGGCCGCCGTCGACTGCTTTGCTAAGGGTGTAGTTCCCTACGAACTCAATGCCTTTTTCCATGCGTTTGCGGAATGTAAGGACAAAGCTGTTGTACCAGGAATTCACGTCGCTATAGCCGGTCAAAATCGGGCCCGTCGTGGGATTCAAGCGAGCCGTGTAAAACGGCACGGTAAACGTGCTGACCGTGGCGCCCGACGAACTCAAAATGTCGTAGCTCCGCGTGGTTGTCGACGGCGCGATATTGCTGTCGACGAAAACCGGCAAACGCAGAGCGCGGCTCACGACGTACCCGGCTGAGATACTCATGTTGCCAGGCAGCTCACGTTCCACCGTCGCTTCACCCTCATGCACCAGCGGGCTGACCCAGTTCGGATCCTGGCCGCGCGTGGTCTGCGTACCGGCCGGAGGAGTGAACGGCACAATCTGCGGCACCAGCGCGCCTGGGAATGGAGCCTGCGGCGTTCCACCCGGCGGCGTGAAGATCACATTGGGGAATTTGAGAGTCGGGCAGAGCGTGACGTTGCAGTTGAACGACTGCTGAATCACGCCGTTTTCCACGCGCGTGGCGTAATAAGTGCTGTTGGTGGTCTTGCCGTAGAAAATGCCATATCCGGCGCGTACCACCGTCTTCTTGGTCGCCGCCCAAGCGATGCCGATGCGCGGCGCAAAGTTGTTCTTGTCGATGTTGATAGTGGATGTATACAGCTTGGTGAGCGGCGTCAAAGTGTTTGGCTGGCTCGGTTGCGGTATTAGCGTCAGATCGTAGCGCACCCCGAGATTCAGCGTCAGATTGGAGCGGACTTTCCAGCTGTCCTCCACGAATCCGGCATAGTCCTGGTCGTAAAAATCGTCCTTTCCGACGCCCGTCACTGGGTCGGTGACCTGCAGGAACGTGGTGAAATGCCGCCCCGTCAAGGACCGCCCACTGGTGTCGAAATCGCCGAGATTGATACCCATTACGTCGGCGACCCAATTCGAAAAGACATTTCCGTTGTTATAGGCATACACTCCGCCGCCCGAAAACAGATTGATGAGCACTTCGTGAATAGCGCTGAAATCGAAGCCCGCCTTGATGGTATGCTTCCCACGGTTCATGGAAATAACATCGGCGAATTGCAGGCGGTGTTCGTTCGGGAACGCCGCGCGCGGTAAAGCGTTGGGCATTCCGTAGTTCATGAAGTTATTAATGGTCACACTGGGCGCGGTGCCGTTTTCAGAAATTTTCTCGAGATCGACAGACCATTGGAACCGGAAGTTGTTGATCAATGTTGGATTGATGGTGGCATCCCAGTTCGCCACAAAGATACGCTCGCGTGTCACCGCCGTGCCGTTGGCGCTAACCGATTCATTGTTCTGAGTATTCGCAGTACGGTAGGCGTTGGGGCTGTGGTAATTCAGCAGATCGAACGACGCACTCAGGTGATTGGCCGCATTTACCTGATAGTCCAGTTTGCCGAAACCGAGATCCTGGTTGAAGGTCCGCGGAAAGGCCCCTAATTGAGCCGCGATGAACGCATTCGCAGCCGCACATTGACTCGCTGTAATCGGAGCGACGCAAGGTTGCGGACCGGTGAAACTTGTACTGGTGTACACAATCGGCACCACGCGCCGTGAGCCATCGTAGGTAAAGAAGTAAAACAGCTTGTCCTTCTTAATCGGCCCGCCAAAGCTGCCGCCGAACTGCTGTTGCTGGTGCACCGGCTGCGTGAATACGCCTCTGGCTTTCTGGATCGGATCGAGCGCATTTAAGGTGGGATAACGCAGAAAGTAGAAAAGGTCGCCATGGAACGCGTTGGTGCCCGACTTGGTGACCGCGTTCACGACGCCGCCCGCCGCCTGGCCGAGTTCCGCGCTGTAGTTGCTCGAAGCCACCTGGAATTCCTGCAGCGAGTCCACGCTGTAAACGTAAGAGAGTGTGGTCCGGCCCTTGGTCTCCGAGAAGAACGCCTGGGTGTTGCTGGTGCCATCGACCGCGCTCTGATTGTAGAGGCCCGAGATACCGCGATAGGAGACGAGACCGGTGCCACCATCGGTAGTGACATTCGGCGTCAACAGCGCGAAATTCTCCCAGCGCCGTCCGGCGTTCGGCAGATTGTCTTTCTGGCTCTGGCTGACCACCTGCGACATATCGGTTTTCTCGGTGTCCACCAGGGACGGCGTGCCCGTCACTGTAACCGTCTCCGATGTGGTTTGCACAGGCAAAGTGATATCCACAGTAAGGGTCTGTCCCACTTGCAACGTGAGATTGGTGCGTACGATTTTGCCGAAACCGGCCTTGTTGGCTGTGATCTCGTATGGCCCAGGTTGCATGAACGGCGCAACGTAAATTCCGTCGGCATTAGTCACCAGAGTCCGCTCGGTATTAGTATTGGTGTTGCGAACAGACACCGACACGGTAGGCACTACGCCTCCCGTGGAATCCGTCAAGGTTCCAGTAATGGTGCCGGCACCGAAGTTCTGCGCCACCAGCGTGCTGGAAAATAACACCGTTGCCGCGATCCCGAGCCAAACGGAAAACACAAATCCAGTACGCATCGTATGTTTTTTCATAAAGTTAAAAAACCGTCCTTTTGTCGAACGCTATTACCCCGCGCCCAAAGACTGACGTGTTCTTATGGACTGACTCCGACGACCCTACAGACTTATTTTCAAGCATAAGCAATTCGGCGATGCGATGCAAATGAATTTTGCATCAAAATGCGGGCCCTGTGCGGCAAATAGGGCCTTTCCGCGGGCCAAGTGTGACACTCTATTAGTTCGGGCCCTCATTCATGCCGGATACCTCCTTTTCCAAAGATAAAATGCAAGTCGTTCTACTCGAAGGCGTGCATTCAAGCGCCGTCGACGCCTTCCGCGCGGACGGTTACTCCAACATCGACCTGCACCAGAAAGCCCTGCCGGAGCCGCAGTTGATCGAAGCCACGCACGATGCCTACATCGTCGGTATCCGCTCGGCCACGCACTTAACGCGCAGCGTGCTGGAAGCCTCGCGCCATCTCACCGCCGTTGGCTGCTTCTGCATCGGCACCAACCAAGTGGATCTGGCGGCTGCGCAGGATCGCGGCATCCCCGTGTTCAACGCGCCGTTCTCGAATACCCGCAGCGTGGCCGAACTGGTTCTGGCGGAAATTGTGCTGCTGATGCGCGGCATCCCGGGACGCAACGCCGCCGCGCATCGCGGCGAATGGATCAAGACCGCCGCCGGTTCCCGCGAAGCGCGCGGCAAAACGCTAGGCATCGTCGGCTACGGCCACATCGGCACGCAAGTGGGCGTGCTGGCCGAAGCCTTGGGCATGCAGGTGGTGTTCCACGACATCGAGATGAAACTGGCGCTCGGCAACGCGCGCCCCATGCCCACCCTCGAAGCCTTGCTCCAGGCGTCCGACGTAGTCACCCTGCACGTTCCGCAAACCTCTGGGACCACCAATCTAATCGACGCCGCCGCGCTCGCCCGCATGAAGCAGGGCGCGAGTCTGATTAATGCGTCGCGCGGACACGTTGTCGATATCGACGCGCTAGTGTGCGCGCTCGACTCGCGGCATCTGAGCGGCGCCGCCATCGATGTCTTCCCCAAGGAGCCCAAAAGCAACACCGACCCGTTTGTCTCCCCCCTGCGCGGCCGTGACAACGTCATTCTCACGCCGCACGTCGGCGGCAGCACGCAAGAAGCGCAGCACGACATTGGACTCGAGGTCTCCAGCAAGCTGCTCAAGTACAGCAACAACGGCTCCACGCTCGGAGCCGTCAACTTCCCCGAAGTGTCGCTGCCCGCCTATCCCGGCCAGCACCGCCTGCTGCACATCCACCGCAATCAACCCGGCGTGCTGTCGGAAGTGAACAAGATCTTTTCCGAGAAACACATCAACATTACCGGCCAGTTCCTGCAGACGAATCCCAAGATCGGCTACGTGGTGATCGACATCGAAGCCCCCGAGCGCGCCGTCTCCATGGCGCTGCGCAAACGCCTGGATCAAGTGGCCGGCACCATCCGCACGCGCATCCTGTATTAGGCGGCCTAATTCCGGCCCGTGTGCGGCGCGATCACGTGCACTACCCAGTAGGGAGTCGCCGTTAACGGGTCCGGTTCGAACCATCCCTTGCCATCCGCGCTCAGAATTTCAAAGTAGTATTGCAGATCCCAATTACCGGTGATCTCCCGTCCAGGAATCGTGAAGCTGAGTTCCGCCTTCGCCGCCTGCTCGATCACCTGCGTCGCCGCCGCCGGATCGGTAGGCCGGAAATGCAGGCGCACTGCGCTCACCGTTTTCGGCTGCGCGATATGCAGCGTCAACGTCAGCGGCTGCTCCGACGGAGCCGAAGCCGGCGGCATGTGAGTCCACACAGGCGGCGTCCCCTTCACTGGCGCCGCAACACTCGACGCGGCCCGCTGCTGCGCCGCTTGCTCCCTCGCAAGCCTCGCCAGTAATCGCAAATCCGCGTCCGCAGCCTGTTCCAGCGGAGCCGCCGCCGCATCCAGCCGCTCCGCAATCTCAGAAGGAGTGAACTTTGCCGAAGCACTGTGCGCCGCTTCCCCCGCCGGCGCCACATAATCCGACCCGCCCAAATTCGCTTGCTGCGCCGCCGCGATCCACAACCCGATCTCCCGCGCCGCGTGGTACTCAGACTTGCTCTTCGGATCGTAGCTCAGCCGCCCCATCACTTCGTAGAAAACCGGATGCGCCTCCGCATTTGCCGGATCGATCGGCGGCGCCACTTCCAGACTCGGAGGCCAAGCCGCCGCCGGACGCAACACCGGCACGCCCTCCGCCAGCGCTGCTTGCAGAACCGTCGGCTCGGCAGTCGCGCCGTCCAGATCCAGAGTGACGCGCCGCCCCGCCACGCGCAGTGCCGAAAACACGGCGGCCTCGGCGCTCGCGTCTTCCAGCGCCACACCTCTGATCGACGGGCAAACAATCAGCGCGTGGGCCAGTTCCTCCGCCGTTACCCCGCCACCGATCCCCAGCGTGAAGTCGATTCCATAATCCGCCGCCGTGCGCGATAGAAATTGCGGGAGCCGGTAGGGCGCCTCGATGCGCGCGAACGCCACATGTACCCGGTTGAAACGATTCCTAGCCAGCACGCGGAAATACGAATTCCAAAATTCCTCGGACGCCTGCCCCAGCTCCGGCGTCATCACGATCCGCACCCCGCGCAGGGACGCCGCCGGATTGCCGATGGTTTTCGTGAAGT
>Ga0207707_10006391_pt1 | contig 10289 bp, 12 predicted proteins | sample KBSC83BmetaG_FD_184336 | JGI IMG/M metagenome (GOLD analysis project Ga0207707, IMG submission 184336) | Corn rhizosphere microbial communities from Kellogg Biological Station, Michigan, USA - KBS C8-3B metaG (SPAdes) (version 2) | ecosystem: Host-associated > Plants > Roots > Rhizosphere ... | reverse complement strand
GCACGTTGCTGGGCGACCGCGGCCTCACTGCTGTCGAGCGGCTGATGGGCATGCTGCTGGTGGTTGTGGGAGTGGAGATGCTGATGGCGGGCGTTGCGCAGTATATCCGGGCGTAAGGCTGATTCAGCCGCCTGGATCCATGCGCTCCAGCAGCGCGCCAAGCTCGTCCGCCAGCGCCGCGGCGCTGGCGGGACGTTGATCGGGAGATCGCCGCAACAGCCGCGAGGCAATGGCGGAAAGCTCCTCCGGTGCCATGGCGAGCGCGGCGGTGGTACCCTGTCCCGCAACCGGCCGCTCGCCGGTCAGCATCTCCTGCAGCACCACGCCGAGTGACCAGAGGTCGGTTCGCGCGTCCATCGGCTCACCATTCACCTGCTCCGGGGACATGTAGGCGAACGTGCCCGGTCGCTCCCCGGTGCGGGAGAGATTGACGCCTGCGAGCTTGGCAATTCCGAAGTCGAGGATCTTGACCAGGCCGTCTTGCGACAGGAACAGGTTGCCCGGCTTGATGTCGCGGTGAATCACGCCGCGCTGGTGGGCGGCGGCAAGGCCGAGGGCCACCTGGCGGGTGATATCGGCCGCGCTTGCCGGAGGAACCGCGCCCCGTTGCAGCCGCTGCTGCAGTGTCTCGCCTGCATAGAGCGGCATGACGAGGAAAAGACCCCCGTCGCCGGTATCCCCGATTTCCAGCAGGGTGCAGACATTGGGGTGTTCGAACCCGGAAGCTGCGCGGGCCTCCACCAGGAACCGGTCCCGTGCGACCGGATCGCGGCCCAGCCATGACGGCAGGAACTTGAGCGCCACATCGCGACCATGCTCGGTGCCCCGGGCCCGATACACCACACCCATGCCACCCTGACCCAGAAGCTCCCCAATCCGGTACTGTCCGATCTGGCGGCCTGCCAAGTCGCCCAGTTCGGGAGCGGGGCCGCCGCCGCCAGGAGCCAGAGCGGCGACCAGGTGGTCCAGCACGCCAGCCCGGTCGTGCGCGGCCAGCAGCGATTCGACGTCGGAGGCGAGCGCCGGATCGGACGCGGCCAGCCCCTGCAGCGCCGTGGCCCGCGCCGCGGCGGCCCTCGGCGCCAGCCGGTGAAACCACTTCTCCGCGTCATCCCACCGTTCTGGTCCCATCTGGCCCTCGCACCCGTCCGCTGAAATGAGCCCGTTTGCCCGCGGCTTCGGCTTCTACAGGAGTAATCGGACCGAACGCGGGCACAACCGCCCGCTCCATGCTCCCAAGAGAGGCCCCCATGCGTAGTGTTCTTCGCATTACCCGCCGGCTTGCCATCGTCGCCGCGGGCTTGGCGCTCGCCACCGGCTGCGCCAATGACGTTCCCACCAGCCAGTCGTCGGCGATGGCCGGGATGCACGACGACCAGCTGCTGAGCGCCACGGCATCGGCTGAGGTGAAGCAGGAGCTTGCCCGGCTCAAGGCCTGGTCAGCGCCCTTCCACGATCTCGACGCCGCCGCCGCCGCGCACTACGACGTGCTGTTCGCCGGTGCCTGCATTGATGAGACCACGGTCGGCGTGCCGCGTGCCGAGGCCAAAGGCATGGGCTATCACATCACGCGCAGTGACGTCAACCTCGTCACCGACGGGACGATTGACATCAACCAGCCCGAGTTCCTGGTCTATGCGCCCAGCGTCCGGGATGCCGAACTCGCGCCGGCCGACCGGCTCAAGGCCTCCCGGCTGGTGGGCTTCGAGTATTTCCTGCCTGGAGATGGCACTGAAACGCCGCCCGAGCTGTTCGGTGAGCCGTTTGGCTACTCACCGCAATTCGGCGGCTGGGTGCGCCATTTCTACCTCTGGGGTAACAACCCCGATGGATTGACGGCGGACTTCAATACCAAGGTCCCGCTCTGCGCCGATCCACTGGTGCTGAACTAGCTCTGCCATGACGGCGCCGCCGGCGATTCAGCCGGCGGTGCCTGTCGCGGCGGTGTCGTCGAGTTCCCGATTGAGCCAGGCGCGGGCCAGCTGCCAGTCGCGCTTGACTGTCGCGGGCGAGAGGTCGAGCGCCTCCGCCACTTCCGGTACGCTCATCCCGCCAAAGAAGCGGCACTCCACCACCCGCGCGTGACGCGGGTGTTCTCGCTCGAGCGCCTGGAGCGCCGAGTGGAGCGCCAGCAGCTGGCCCGCATCGTGGTCGGTGATGGCCTGCAACTGATCCAGCTCCACCCGCGCCAGGCTCCCTCCCCGTTTCTGGGCACCGCGGCGCACCGCCCAGTCCACCAGGATGCGGCGCATTGCACGCGCGGCCTCGGCACAGAAATGAGCCCGGTTCTGCCACTGGATCCGGTCGAGCCGGGCCAGCTTCAGGTAGGCCTCATGCACCAGTGCGGTTGTGGACAGGGTGTGGTCGGGGCGCTCGGCGCGCAGCTGGCGGTGAGCCATCCGGCGCAGGTCGTCATACACTTCGAGGACCAGTTCGTCGAGCGATGGGTCGGGCATGCATGGGCGCCGGCGGAGGACATCGGGATGCTCCGCACCAAAGCTAGGGACAGCACAGCAGGTGCGCCACCTGCGGCAGATCATACCATGATCCCATGACAATCCAGGTATTGCCGGCAGCCCCCTGGCGGAGCCTTGACACCCGCAGGGCTGCCTGATTGCGTGAGTACTCGTCGCCCGCCTCCGGGCAGCGAGCCGACGGTCACTGCAGACGCGTCACACGGCGCCTGAAGGGAGTTTCCCCATGGCCAGGATTCAGCGCATCGCCCCGTGCCTCTGGTTTGACGACCAGGCCGAGCCGGCGGCCACCTATTATACCGGTATCTTCAAGAACTCGAAAATCGTGAACACCGCCCGTTATGGCGAAGCAGGCAAGGAAATTCACGGCAGGCCGCCGGGATCGGTCATGGTGGTGGATTTCGAGCTCGACGGACTTTCCTTCACCGCGCTCAACGGCGGGCCGATCTTCAAGTTCACCGAAGCGATCTCGCTGCAGGTCAACTGCGAGACTCAATCCGAAGTGGACTACTACTGGGACAAGCTGACCGCCGGTGGTGATCCGGCAGCGCAGCAGTGCGGCTGGCTCAAGGACAAATTCGGGCTGTCCTGGCAGGTGGTGCCTGCCGGGATGCAGGACATGTTCCGGCACGGCATCACGCCAGGCAGCGAGCGCGTCATGGTAGCGATGATGCAGATGAAGAAACTCGACCTCGCCGCGCTGCAGGAGGCCTACGCAGGATGACGGACGAACTGGCCGCCGCCGCACTCGGCACGTGAAGATCTGGATTGATGCGGATGCGGCGCCGCGAGACGTGAAGGAGATCGTCTTTCGCTCGGCCAGGCGGCTCGGCATCGAGACGGTACTGGTGGCCAACCAGCGGCTGCAGACGCCTGCAGGGAATCCCCTGGTCAGTGCCGTCGTCGTCAGTGACGGCGCCGACGTCGCCGATCAGTACATCGCGACCCACGCCGAGAGCGGCGATCTGGTCGTCACCCAGGATGTGCCGCTGGCGGCCGTGCTGGTGCCCAGGTCCATCGTTGTGCTCGACCCGCGCGGCGAGGAGCACACGCCGGAAACGATCGGTGAGCGGCTCTCGGTGCGCGACTTCATGGAGCAGGCACGCATGGCCGGCATTGTCACCGGTGGGCCGCCACCTTACGATGCCCGGGCCAGGCAGGCCTTTGCCTCGGCGCTTGACCGCGCGCTCACCCGGTTGCGGCGGGCAACCTAGCGACGGTGGAGGTTCCCGATGAAACCACGCATTACGGTGTTCACGCTGGGCGTCGCCGACCTCGAGCGCGCGGTTGCGTTCTATCGTGATGGACTCGGCTTTCCGACCAAGGGGATTGTGGGCAGCGAGTATGAGCACGGCGCCGTGGCGTTCTTCGACTTGCAGGCGGGCCTCAAGCTGGCGCTCTGGCCGCGCGCCAGCCTGGCGCACGACACGGGGCTCAGGGAAGCACCGCCGAGCGCGACGGAACTGTCCATAGGGTACAACGTGGGGAGCGAGCGGGAGGTGGATGCCGTCATGGAGCAGGCGGGCAAGGCTGGCGCCACCATCGTCAAGCTGCCTGGCCCCACCTTCTGGGGCGGCTATGCCGGCTATTTTCAGGATCCGGACGGACACATCTGGGAAGTGGTGTGGAATCCCAAATTTGTCTTTCCGGAATAACTTCTTCACGCCTCTCACCAGGAACGATCGAAGCCGATGCTCTCAGCACTGGAAGCTCTCACGCGACTGCAGGACGGCAACCGCCGCTTCACCGCCACCGTCAACGCGCCGAGCGACGGCACCAATGGCCTGTGCCGGCCGGTGCTGACCGCCACGCAGGATCCGATCGCGGTCATTTTCGGATGCTCCGACGCGCGGGTGCCGGCCGAGATCATCTTCGACCAGGGGCTTGGTGACCTGTTTGTCATCCGGGTGGCCGGCAACGTCATGGCACCTTCGCTGGTGGGCAGCGTCGAGTTCGCCGCCGCGAAGTTCGGCACCCGGCTGGTGGTCGTGATGGGTCACACCGAATGTGGCGCCATCGCCGCCACGCTCGACGAGATGCGACAGCCGACCGAAAACCAGTCCAGGAACCTTCGCGCCATCGTGGACCGCATCCGCCCATCCATCGAGCCGCTCTTCCACACCGAGCTTGCGAAGGACCCCGACGCGCTCCGCGCCCGCGCAGTGCGTGCCAATATCCGCGCTTCGGCCAATCATCTGCGACACGGATCGCAGCTGCTGGAGCAGCTGATCCACGCCGACGGCCTGCTGGTCGTGGGGGCCGAGTATTCGCTGGCGACAGGCGAGGTGGATTTCTTCGATGGGATGCCGCCATCGCCGTGAACCGGGGGTCCGTCGGTTCCATCATCTTTGCGCTCCTGCCCGTGCCCGCCCCCCGAACCCGCCTGACCATCCTCGCCGTCGGTGCGGTCGTGCTCATTCTCATCATGCGGCAGCTCTGAGCGCCGGCGGTCTCGCGCGCAGCCACACTGGACATTCATAATGCGTGGTATTAATATTACCACACGTGATTATTCCTCGTATTAGCTCTGTTTCCCCTGCCCCGACCGCTTCCATGATCCGATTCCGGCTGGCCGAGACACTGAAGCGCAAGGGCTGGACGCCGTATCGCCTGTCGCAGGTGACCGGCCTGACCGCGCCCACGACCTATCGCCTGGCTGACCCCGACCTGCAGTTCGGCCGGTTTACCGCCGACACCCTTGACCGGCTCTGCGCGGCGCTCGACGTGCAGCCCGGTGACCTGCTGGAGTGGGTGCCGGACAAGAAACGCCGGCGCGGTTGACGCGCCCCATCGCCCGGATCGCCTTCCTGGGGACCCACCTCCCACGTCAGTGCGGGATCGCCACCTTCACCACCGACCTGAGCGCCGCTATCGGCGCCGAGTTCCCCGGCATTGATCGCATCGTGCTGGCCATGAACGACCCCGGGCAGCGGCACGCCTACCCGCCCCAGGTCCGCTTCGAGCTCCCCGAAAACGACAGCGATGCGTACCTCCGCGCCGCCGACTTCCTCAACGTCAATACGGTGGACGTCCTGTCGGTGCAGCACGAATACGGCATTTTCGGCGGCAAGGCGGGCAGCCATCTTCTCACCATGCTTCGGGCGCTCCGGACGCCGATCGTCAGCACCCTGCACACCGTCCTCGGCGAGCCGAACGACAACCAGCAGCGGGTCATGGCGCAGCTCGCCACGCTGTCGGACCGGCTCGTGGTGATGAGTGAACACGGCGCGGCCCTGCTTCGCGACCGATACGCGGTGCCAGAGGCCAAGATTGACCTGATTCCGCACGGCAGCCCCGAGGTGCCCCCGACGGCGGAGGCCAAGGAACGGCTCGGCGTTGACGGCCGGCCGGTGCTGCTGACATTCGGGCTGCTGTCCCCGGACAAGGGCATCGAGTATGTGCTCGACGCCTTGCCGGCCATCCTTGAGCGGTTTCCGGACACGGTCTATATCGTGCTCGGCGCCACCCATCCGCACGTGAAGGAGCGGCATGGCGAGGACTACCGGCTGTCGCTGGAGTCCCGCTCGCGCGAACTCGGTGTGGATGCCAACGTGATCTTCCACAACCGGTTTGTCAGCGCGGAGGAGCTCACCGACTTTCTCGCCGCGGCCGACATCTGCCTCACGCCGTATTTGCAGCCGGAGCAGATCACCTCCGGCGCGCTGGCGTACGCGGTGGGCGCCGGAAAAGCCGTCATCTCCACGCCCTATCGTTACGCCAGCGAGCTGCTCGCGGACGGTCGCGGCGTGCTGGTGCCATGGCGCGACGCCCCGGCGCTGGCCAGCGCGGTCATGGACCTGCTCGCTGATGATGACGCGCGCCGAAACCTCGGCTTACGCGCCGCCGCCTTCGGGCACGGCATGCACTGGCCGTCGGTGGCACAAGCCTATCTCGCGAGCTTTGAGCGCGCCCGCGCCGGCCATGCCGAGGAAAAACGCACCCGGATCATCACGCCGACCCTGGCCGGGAGGCCGGCCGGCCTCCCCGACCTCAACCTCTCGCATCTCCGGCACCTGACGGACGACACCGGTGTCTTGCAGCATGCGCGGTACAGCGTACCCCGTTACGAAGACGGTTATTGCCTGGACGACAACGCCCGCGCGCTGCTGCTCATGGCGTCGGTCGAGGACTCCGGAACCGATGAGCGCGCGACGGTCAGCGCCCTCGCTGGGCGGTACCTGGCGTTCGTCAGTCATGCGTTCGACCGCGACTCGGGGCGCTTCCGCAACTTCATGTCGTTCGGGCGGGCATGGACCGAAGCCCACGGGTCGGAGGACAGCCACGGACGGGCGCTTTGGGCGCTCGGTGCGGTCGTGGGGCGCTCCGACACGCCCGGCACACGCAGTCTGGCTGGTGATCTTTTTCATGTGGCACTGCCGGCGGTCCTGGACTTTGCCAGCCCACGGGCGTGGGCCTACACCCTGATCGGCATTGACCACTATCTCGATGCGTTCAGGGGCGACCGGAGTGTGGAAACAGTGCGCTCCCTGCTCGCGGAGCGATTGCTCGAGCTGCATCAGCGTACCAGCGGACCTGACTGGTGCTGGTTCGAGGACTGTGTGACCTACTGCAATGCCAGACTTTCCGAGGCCTTGCTGGTGTCTGGTGCCCGGATGCAGCGCCAGTCCATGCTCGATGCCGGGCTCGCGTCGCTGGCATGGCTCCTGTCGGTGCAGCGGTCGCCGGAAGGCCACTTTGCGCCCATCGGTTCCAATGGGTTTCTCGAGCGCGGCGCCGCCACCGCCCAGTTTGACCAGCAGCCGGTGGAAGCGGCCGGCGTCGTGTCGGCCTGCCTTGCCGCGCATCGTAGCACTGGCGACGTCGCCTGGCTGGGGCGTGCACGCTGGGCGTTCGACTGGTTTCTCGGGCGGAACGATTTGCGCGTATCACTGTACGACCCTTCCACGGGCGGGTGCCGGGACGGCCTGCACGCCGATCGGGCCAATGAAAACCAGGGCGCGGAATCTACGCTCTCCTTCCTGCAGGCACTGCTCGACATGCGCGCGGCTCAGCTGGCCGTCGTTGCGACTCACCCGTAACAGGCAATTGGCCAATGACCGGGTCATCCCGCTATCCCGTTCTCCTTCACCGGCACGACACCAACCCGATCCTGACGGCAGCCGACTGGCCGTACCCCGCGCACACGGTGTTCAATCCGGCGGCCACGCTGCTGCCGGACGGCACGACGCTCCTGCTTTGCCGGGTGGAGGATCGCCGGGGCCATTCGCATCTCTGCGCCGCACGCTCGGCGAATGGAAAGGACGGATGGCAGATCGACACAGTGCCGACGCTGAGTCCGGACCCGGAACGGTGCCCGGAGGAGCTCTGGGGTATCGAGGATCCGCGCATTACCTACATGGAAGAGCTGGGCAAGTACGCGGTGGTGTACACGGCGTTCAGCAAGAGCGGTCCGGGGGTCGCGCTCGCATTGACCACCGACTTCGTGAACTTCGAGCGCCTGGGCCTGGTCATGCAACCAGAAGACAAGGACGCCGCGTTGCTGCCACGGCGCGTGGATGGCAGCTTTGCGCTGCTGCACCGCCCGATGGCCGTCACTGGCGCCCATATCTGGATGTCGTTCTCACCCGATCTCCGGAACTGGGGCAACCACAAGCCGGTGCTGCAGGCACGGAAGGGCGCGTGGTGGGATGCCAACAAGATCGGACTCTCGCCACCGCTGATCGAGACTCCGCGAGGATGGCTCATGCTGTACCATGGCGTGCGCCATACGGCATCGGGCGCACTCTACCGCCTGGGCCTGGCATTGTTCGACGCGGTGCACCCGGATCAGTGCCTGCTTCGCGGCGACGAGTGGATCTTCGGCCCCGAAGCACCGTATGAGTGCGTGGGCGATGTGGGACATGTCGCCTTCCCGTGCGGCACGACGCTCGGCGCCGACGGCGATACGCTCAGCGTGTACTACGGCGCGGCGGATACCAGTATCGCACTGGCCACCGCCAGCGTGGGAGAGCTCCTGCGCTGGCTGGACCTGCACGGCAGCCCGCCGTGACCTTCCGTTGCCCCCTCTGGCGCAGCGGCCCATCACAACCGACATTAGCATGCCTGCACGCTGACCAACCCTGAGCCGGATTTCCTATGCCCAGCCGCACCCTGCTCTCCTCGCTGGTGATTGCGCTCGCCTGCACGACCACGAGCGGTTGCGGATCGGAGGGCAGCAGCGGACCGGGTGGCGACTTCGCCCTCATCAGCAGTTCCGCCAACCCGACGACGCTGGGAACCGAGACCACATTCGTCATCAGCATGCGTGCGAGCAACTTCAGCGGCCCGGTGACGCTCAGCACAACTGGCCTTCCGGCCTCATGGACTGTCACGTTTTCGCCGTCAGCCACGCTCCATCCCGACGCGAACGGCGATGCTTCAGCCATCATGACCGTGGCGATTCCCGCCGACGGCGAGCCTGCGCCCGCCGGACAGACCGTAAGGATCCGTGGGGCGGCCTCCGTTCAGGGCAGTGACGCAGTCACTGGCCTGGTGGTGCGAAACGAGTATATCGTGCCCATCACCGCGGGAACCGGGAACACCGAGCACTGGGGTGCACTCGCGAATACGACGCTCCATCTGAACGTCGGTACACGCTCATCATCCGGAACGATGATGTGACAAGCCACCGAGTTCATACCGAGGATGCCATTCCCGGTTTTCCGCACCAGGTTGGAGACATGACCCAGGATCTGAGCTATAGCGCAGTCCTCGGCGCTGGCACAGACGACTTTTCCTGTCACGATCATCCGGATGAGGGATCGGTGCATCTGGTGGTCGATTAGGCTGCCGGTCAGGCAACACGCACTGACCTCAATCGGAGGTCCAAAGCCGATGCGGCCATGCCACAGAGTCCGGGCGGAAGACAGCCATGCCAAACCTCTGGTCGGAACAGTCGAACGCGCGCTGGGATGCGGCACTCGCCCGCTATTCCGCCGTGATCGAGCAACAAGGTGTCGCGAAACTGGCCGACCTTGATCGCTGGTATCGGGATGAATTGCCCGGTGCGATCGCTGCGCGGCGTCCAGCGTCAGTTACGCTGGCGGACCTTGTGCGGCTGACGGAATGGAAGATGGCGCGCGGGGTCTGGCGCGGACGCAACCTGGCGCTGGTGCGCGGCAACGACCCGGACGCCGTGGTCAAGGCGAGTGCCGCGGCCCTGACGGCCGTGCCGCATCCCACCACGCCGATCTCCATGCTGGTGAAGCTCGATGGCATAGGCCCCGCCACCGCCTCTGCCGTCCTCGCGGCGCATGCACCGCAGACCTACCCCTTTTTCGATGAGCTGGTTGCGGCCCAGGTGCCCGACCTCGGCGTGGTCGCGTGGACCCTCGGCTACTACGCGCGCTATGCCGATGCGCTTCGGGCGCGAGCCACCCAGCTTGGGAGTGACTGGACGCCGGTAATGGTGGAACGCGCGCTCTGGTCGTACGTTGGGGGGAAGGCCGGGAACTGATCATCTGGCTGGCCCTGTCTTTGGGATTGGTCGCGCCAGGCGAGGGTAGCGGACGAGCCGGTGCCTGGCCTCACGAATTCAACCCGGGTTTCTGCGCTCGCCGACGGGCGGGCAGGGAGACACTCTCTATGTCCAGTCGTGGATTCGCGGTACTCGCCATGGCTCTCGTGTCGCTGCTCGCAGGTCAAGCGTGTACCCCCAAGGCCGACGAGAAGGCAGCCAGTGCAGCTGACTCCGCCAGCAAGGCGGCCGTCGTCAGCGTCAGTCCGGGTGATTGGCCAGGCTACAACCGTACGCTGGCGGGCGAGCGTTACTCGCCGTTGAAGGATATTGACCGGAACAACGTCTCCGGCCTGCAG
>Ga0207707_10006387_pt1 | contig 10290 bp, 3 predicted proteins | sample KBSC83BmetaG_FD_184336 | JGI IMG/M metagenome (GOLD analysis project Ga0207707, IMG submission 184336) | Corn rhizosphere microbial communities from Kellogg Biological Station, Michigan, USA - KBS C8-3B metaG (SPAdes) (version 2) | ecosystem: Host-associated > Plants > Roots > Rhizosphere ... | reverse complement strand
CAGCGTCCGTTCGTCACGCAGCCGAAACTTGTCCGGCCACTCGTACCACGGCCGCTGCGACTGGGTCGATTTTATCGCCCGGTAGAGCGCGTAATCGTCGAGCCAATCAGCATGTTCTCGGCAAAACGCCTCAAGCTCGCCGCGAATCCCGTTACCCGCGCCGCGGCGAAAACGATCGTATGCAGCGGCGAGTAGTTCTGTTTTCCACCTGTAAACGGCGCCAAAGTCGACCGTCGCGGCAGGGAAGTCGGGCTTGTCGTTCAATGATCTCCCATCGACGAGGCCGTCTTCGACAAGCAGCTCCGGCGAGACGAGCAGCGTGTTGCCTGCGAATGCCGAAAAGCTCTGATACGGCGAGTCGCCGTATCCGGTCGGACCAAGCGGCAGCACCTGCCAGTAGGTTTGTCCGGCTTCGACAAGGAAGTCGACAAATCTGACCGCTTCCGTTCCCAGATCACCAATGCCGTACGGCCCCGTCAATGATGTCGGATGCAAAAGTATTCCGGATGCGCGAGGAAATTTCATGCAGACTAGAAAAAAGAACGTTTGCGTTTGCGTTAACGATACACAACCCATTTTCCGATCACAAATAAGTTGCCTGGGCAAACTTCGAACGTCTGCAAACTACCAACCCCACAGATCGCACATAATTTCGATCGAGAAGTGTTAGAATTGCCGACAACGCGCTCCCGCGGTCTGCTCAAATGCCTCGCACATTGATCACCAGCCCAGTCCCTCGGCCGCCGACGGAAATTTCCGACGACTATTTGGTCGTAGCTCCTCATTCCAGAATTGCCCAGGGCTTTTCCGCGCCGTGCAGATCGCTGCAGAGCATTGCCAAAGATCTTTTGAAAAAGAACGGGTTCGGGATCGCGACACCCATCAAGGCGGCCGAGACGCTCCGACGGGCCGTCGGCTTCGTGATGCATGGATCGGATGCGTCCGCCGTCGCTCGCCATCATCGTGAGATCATCGGCGCGATGCTCAGGTCAGGTGTCGATACAAAAAAACTCGGTGCGGCCGGCTTAGAACGCGCCCGTATGGCCGCGTTGATAGCCGAGAGGTACGTCGAATTACTCGGCCGTGATCGACTGATCGACCCCGACGCTGCTCTTATAACAGCCGTTAAGAGCAGATTGGTCAGGCACAGCCAGGTTTTGATCTACGGTTATTTTCGCGCCCGACAACTCCCGGCGCGCCCAGAGGAGATCGAGTTCATCGACGCTCTCGCCGGCGAGGGCACCGTGTTTTATCTGCCGTGCGGCGATGGTCCCATTTTCCACTCAAATCGCGAATGGCGAGATCGCCTGACCTCCCGCGGCTGGATCATCGGCGACGAGAAACGGACGCCTTTTGCCTTGAGCGCGATCGAAAAGCTCGCCTTAAGGTTCTCCGACGGAGGGCCGCATAAGCCGGAAGATGTCGATGACGTAAAAGCCGTCGAGCACCCTGATCTCGTACACGAGGTCCGCGTCACGCTCGCCGCTGCTAAGGCTGCGATCATCAACGGCCTGTCTGTCAACGAGATCGCGATCGTCTGCCGCGATATGAAGACTTATTCGCAACCGATAATTTCGGCGGCTCGCGAATATGGCCTTCCCGTTCGGCTCGACTGCGAGATAGCGATCGCTGAAACCGAACTTGGCCGATTCATCGCGCTTATTTTGGACGTCGTAGAAAAGCGAAGCTCTGAGGAGATCGCGTCCGGTGTCGGAAACCCGCGGCGAGGGTTTGCGTATGGGTCGACGATGCGCCTGATGCAGCACCGGCTAGGACCCGGTCTGACCGAACCACAAAAAGCGGCCGCCTACAGATCGATCCCTTCCGACTATGACGCGTGGCGTTCGATCTCGGAGGAGGTCGAGCTTGTATATGCCCCGGGCGAGCGTCCTTTCGCGGACTGGGTCTTGTGGCTTAGGAATCTGCTCGGCCGGTGGGATGTTCGTGCAAAAGAAAAACTCGGCAGCTCCGCCGAAGAGATCGAGGCCTATCGCCGCTTGTTCCGATCGCTTGAGCAAGTCGAGTGTGACTTCGGCGCTCAACCAATTGACGTTTCCCATTTTGCGGCGGACATCGCCGACACGTTGGCAAACGTGAGCACGCCGCTGCACGCCGCTCGCGGCGGCGTTCTCATCGCTGAGCCTAACGATATGGCCGGCCGCAGCTTCGACACACTGTTCGTCGTGGGCATGGCCGAAGGTTCGCTGCCCGCCATTTCTTCGGATAGCAATGTTATAGATTTTTTTGAATGCGAACAGCTTCGCGAACACGGTATCCATTTTCAGGATGCGCTCGAGGTGCCTCGCTGGGAGGCGTTGTCGTTTTATTTCTCGCTTCTCGCCTGCCGCCGCAGGATAATTTTCAGCTATCCCAAATTCGCTCTCGATCGCGAACAGATCGCGAGTTCTTATTTCAAGCGTCTGGGTCTCGCTACGCTGCCGGACGCCGAGAAGTATGTCTCGAGTCGCGGTGAATATCGACGAGCTTTTCTCGCCGATCCGGCGCGGCGCGACGGCGACGAGGTCTTTTCCGCGGCCATGCGCCAGTTTGATGTCGAGCGGCGGCGAGAGTCCAGCGAGCCGGCTGACCAATACGACGGAGTTATCGGTATTCCGATCGATCGTACAAACTGGAGCGCAACATCGCTTATCAAGTTCGGTTCGTGCCGTTTCAAATGGTTTGCATCCGAAATCCTTAAGCTGCGCGAGCCCGAAGAAGCCGATACCGACCTTCCCGCCAATACCCGAGGAACGCTTCTCCATAAAACACTCGAGCTTGCTGTCGGGCGTTCACGAAACGAGCCCGATCTCAGAAAGGCGGTCCTCGAAGATCTTGAAACTGCATTCGCTGAAGCCGAAAAATTGGACGACTCGCTGATAGTCATTTCTAACTGGCATCTCCGCCGTTCCGAGCAGATCGAGAAACTGCGGATCGCGGTCGCGTCGAAGGAGTTTCTTGCGAGCGGCGCATCGGTCGTCGAGGTCGAAAAAAAATTCATCGCTGAGTTCTGCGGCCTGACGATCAGGGGAACGATCGACCGCATCGATCGGCTTGCCGACGAGAGCATTTTGGCTGTTGATTACAAACATGGCCAGACCATCGGTAAGGTACAAGATGAAAGCGGTTATCTGAATATCGAGATCCAGTTACCGCTTTACTATCTCGCGGCACTGCCCAAACTTTATCCCGCGGACCAACATTCCGGAGGGCAATTCTTTCACATCGCCGAGCCGAAATTGACCAAGGCAAGAGATGTAGACCTCGCCACCTTTCTCGAACGCGTAAAACGCGCGCTTGAAGCGGGCGATTTTGCCGTCGCCCCGGATGTCAAAGGAGACGCTTGCGAATATTGCAGCTACGATGTCGTCTGCCGCGTCGGGCCGCGGCTGACGCGCAAACCTGTTTGATTTCAAATGGACTTAACGCCAAAACAAAAGGAAGCGGTCGATGCAGAGCGTAGTGTTGCCGTGACGGCCGGCGCGGGCACCGGGAAGACCGCGCTTCTCGCTCGGCGTTTTGTTCACCACGTCGTCGAAGACGGTTTCTCGCCGCTCCAGATAGTTGCGGTCACGTTTACCGACAAGGCCGCGGCCGAGCTCCGTTCCAGGATCCGCTCCGCTCTTCTGCTCGCCGCCGGCCAGGACCGCGCCGATGAAGCGGACGCCGCGCAGATAAGTACGATACACACTCTAGCAGCGCGCATCTGCCGGGATTTTTACGACCGGGCGGGAATACCGGCTGATTTCGGAATGCTCGACGAAACCGACACCGAAATCCTTCTCACAGAATGGTTTGACGAATCGCTGGGCGTGATCGCTCCTGAAACCGTTACAGGGCTTGGATACACTTGGCTCGGTCGGGCGCTTCGCGATCTATTTAAAGATCCGCCGGCGGCACGCGAAGCCCTGATGAAGGACGAGGCGGCGCTCCGAGAGCTCATCGATCGTTATCGTGACGAATGCATCGTCGACCTCATTGACTCCGAGCCCTGGCGTGGCGCCGCTTCGGCCATCCACACGTACAGGGGCTCAGAGAAAGATGTTATCGAAAAGCGTCGGCAAAAAGCATGCGTCGCAATGTCGGACATCGAGGCTCGGCGAAATGTTGATGATGCGCTGACCGTACTCAAGGGCATTTCCATTAAACACGGAACGGATGCGGGTTGGCCAAACGGCGGTCTGGCCGAGATGCGCGAGCGTTTGATCGCGCTTCGTGATGCCTTCAAAAAATGTGTCGACGAGAGAGGGCCGGACTTTGGCGACGCCGACCGCGAAATGTGTCGCAAGATCGGGCTGCTCAAAAGCGCGTTCGAGAGCGCGAGCGAATATATCCGTCAAGCGAAGCTCGAGCGGCGGCTCTTGGATTTTTCGGACCTCGAACATTACGCTCTCGCCGCTTTGGAACATCCGACGGTGCGCGAGCACTATGCCGCTCGATGGAAAGCGATCCTTGTAGACGAATTTCAGGATACGAATCCGGTCCAGGAACGGCTGATCAACGCCTTAATGTCGGGCGGCGTGCGGCTCACCATCGTTGGTGACGGAAAACAGTCGATCTATGGCTTTCGACACGCGGACCCACGCGTATTTGAGAGATTTAGAGCCTCGATCGGCAACGATGTAGTTCTCGACCGGACATTTCGCACGCACGATCAACTGGTCCGGACGCTAAACTCGATATTTGCACGGGCGCTCGGCGGTCTTCATCAACCGCTCACGGCAGAGCGGGAAGAGGCGCCTCACGAAAGTCCGTTCGTCGAGGTTCACAGCTTTTGCGAGAATGACGCCGACGTGGCCGAACTTCGAAACATCGAGTCGAAGTACATATCCTCCGAGATCGCTAGCATTCTGAACGATGAACTTATCGTGTGGGATAGATCAGATAAGGTCCATCGACCCGTCAGGCCGTCGGACATCGCGATCCTCTCACGAACTCGGGCGCCGCTTAACGTTTACATCGAAGACCTGCTGAAGGCGGGCGTGCCGGCTGTCAACACCGGCGGCGGCGATCTGCTGGATACGCAGGTCGCAAAAGATCTGTCGTGCCTACTGCGGTTTGTCGCCGACCCGGCTGACGATATCGCACTAGTGGCGATCTTACGTTCGCCGTTCTTTGCCGTGAGCGATGTCCGTTTGTTCGAACTTGCCGGGCAGAAAGCGACTGACGAAACGTGGTGGCAGCTTGTACTCCGCGCCGGATCGGTGATCGACCGCGAGCAGACGCTGCTCTCAAATCTGCTTGTCATCGCAAAAAGCGTACCGGCAATTCGATTTGTCGAAACCGTCGACGAATTGACCGGCTATACGTCCGTAATGGCAAATCTCGAGCAGGGCGCGCGCCATCTTGCCGACTGGTTCGGATGCGTCGACCTGTTAAGGCGATTTGCTTCGCTGGGTCGATTCGACGTGGCTGGAGTTGACCGATATCTTAAGGAGCTTATCGCGGCCGAAGTGACGATCCCAAGACCGCCGCTTGATGCCGGGAACGCCGTCGCGCTGATGACAATTCATGCCGCAAAGGGTCTCGAATGGCCGGTAGTCTTCGTCCCAAATCTTGGCGCGGATGCCAGGGGCCGAAGTTCGACGGTCACGTATGACGCGGAATCAGGTGTCGGCTTTAAGGTCACGATCCAAAAGGAGGACGGCACATATAAAAAAGAAGAACCAGCCGTGTATACGTTCCTGAAAAAGCAAAAAAAGGAGGCCGACGATGCGGAGTCTCGGCGCCTTCTTTACGTTGCCATGACACGTGCGCAGGATCGTCTTTACCTTACGTCGGCCGGCCCGGAGGCGAGTGGCTTTTCGGCCCTATCCGATGGTCTTGCCGAGGCCGGCGTGGAAATACAGCGCCACGACTTGGCCTTTACTCCTACCGATCGTCGCTGGGTGGCGAAACATGAGCCGGCGCCGGCGGCATTTGTCGAACAACTGGGCGCCGTGTCACCCGTTCTCGGCTCCGTGTCGGCAACCGGCCTTTCTGAATATTCGATATGTCCAAAGCGATTTAAGTTCCGTCACATAGACGGCCACATTGGCGTAGGAGAAGGGACGACCTTCGACGCCGCAATGATCGGCACTCTAACGCACACCGCTCTCGAACTCGGTGTTCGAACCGTCGACCAGCTGCGGCCATTTGCCGATGGGGCCGGCGACGAGATCCTCTCAAAGGCAATGAAGCTCGTTGAAAACTTTTATTCGGCTGACCAGTTTCTCGAATTTCGCAGCGGGATGCCCGAGAAAGAGGTCCGGCGTTCGCTTGATCTGGACCGCATCAAAGTAGAATGCATCGTCGACCGGGTCGGCGAGGATTACATACTTGACTACAAGACCGACAGCGAGATGGATCCGCAAGGGCACGCCGTACAGCTTTGGATCTACGCTAAGGCATTCAATAAGCCGCGTGCGGTAATTGCCTATCTGAGCCAATCGCAAACCCATACTTACTCGCCTTCTGAAATGGCCGACGCCGGCAAAAGAGCAATGCGGTCTGCTGCCGGCATCGCCGCTGGAAGTTTTGACAGCACACCATCAGCCATCGCATGCCGGCGCTGTTCGTTCGCCGCTATATGCGATGAAAAATTTAAGAACTAAAGGTTGGAAGCTCGCAGCGCGGCCGGGCCCTGACGTCGCCCTTCTAAAATGTGATCTCCTGTGTGTTGATCATCATAAAAAAGGGCCGCAAGATATCGCGGCCCAGACCAGCTATCGTTCCCTGCCCCCGCGGGGAACTTCGCCGGATCATCCACCGGTTGTGTACAACCGGCGAAACGTGTTGAGACTTCTGGCTAGTATTGCTCGCGTTAGCACAGTGCTCGGCTCAAATCGCGGTCCCGGATACGTCTGAAAATGTCCGGGCGAAGTTTCGATGACCTGTGCCGGCAAGGCATCCATCAAACCCGTGTTCAGCGCCACTTGAACATAGCCTCGGAGCGCCGAGGGAATCTGTCCGTTGTCGGTCAAAACAGTGCCTTGATAAGTGACATTCGTACCGGCCAATGCCCGAGCTTCAATGTCGTGACCGGTCGCTTTGACAAGTGCAACAGCCAGGTCGAGCCGGCTGACGCTGCCTTTCGGATTAAAAAGATTTCCCGAATAGCTCATCATCCCAGTCGGCGTAAAGTCGTAATCGCGCAGCGTCGAGCCCTTCGCGGTTACGGCCTCGGCGATGCGTTCGAGGTCGCCCGATACGTCGCTAAACTTCGGCGTGCCGCCGAGTATCTGTCTCATCTCGGTATCGAGCGCCAGCGTGGTTGCAAAGTCCTTCCGCGTTACGGTCTGGTCCGGCCGAAACTTTCCGTCTGCATAGGTATCGATGAGACGGCTGCGCAACGCGGCCTCGATATCCGTTTGCAGCGGATGTCCCTGAATATCCGGTATCGTCGGCAGAATGTATTTGATCTGCGTGATGTTTCCATCGACCGGTCCGGGCGAGGCGATCTGTGTGGGAGACGAGGCTTGCGGCGCAGAGGACAGGCCTGTGGCACCGCGAACCTCGAGCCGCCACGTCCCCGGTATCGGATCATCAACAACAGTTTCTCGAACATCGGTCCCGATCACCGGGATCGGGATCGATGTCGCACCGTAGGGCGCGCCGTTCGGGTCATATAGTCTTACTCCGACGACGTTGCCCGTTTCCTGCTGCAGCACGGTGTCGACCTTGGCCCAGACATCGAGAACGCTGACGCCCGGCTCGACCGTGAAATTGGTCGAATTTGCCGAGCCCGCACCCGAAACCGTCGGGTCGTAATCGATGTGAAAGTTCTGTACCGGCGGCCGCTCCTCGCCAAACTGCGCGTTAAAAGTAGGATTTGAAAAATTCTGATACGCTTTCGACCGATTGAACGCCTTATCGACCGCCGCGTACGCGTTGATGTAACCGGCGCCGACCTCATAGTCCTGATAGCCGGGCATCGTCGTCGCCGTGTCGCTCATTATCTGCTTGATGTCATCCGGCGAGAGCGACGGGTCGGCATCGAGCATCAACGCGGCGACCCCGGCTGCGAACGGGGTCGCCATCGACGTGCCTTCCTCCTCTGTATAAAATGGGATCATCGCCGGTGGCAGCTCGACGTCCGTCGTCGCGTTAAGAGCGTTGGTCAGTCCGCTCAGCGCCCGCACCGAAACGATCGCCGTCGTAAAGCCAAACCTCGTCTGGCTGCTCGCGAAATAAAATCCTGTACCCGGCGCCGTTATTGTCGGCGCTTCGTTGTCGTTGTTCGGATCGTTGTCTGTGAGTCTTTCCGACTTTGGCAAACCGCGTGATGAAAAATCGGCCAGAACGCCGTCCTTGCTTCCGGCCGCAACGCCGATCACCCACGGTGCTTGAGCATACGGGCTCAGCGTGTTCTTTGCCGCGCCGTCGTTTCCGGCGGCGAAAAATACCGCGATGTTGTGATCGTGCGCGTTCTTCGCGGCGATCATCAACGGGTCGTTCGGGTCGAAGGCACCGCCGCCGATCGGGCCGTAAGAATTCGTGACGACGCGGATCTTGTACAGGTCCTGATGCGACATCATATATTCCCAACCGGCCAAAGCATCCAGGACCAAAATGACAACACCGCCGCCCGAACCGACGATCTTTACGCCCGGTGCAACGCCCGCGTATATTCCGCCCGAACGCGTGCCCAGACTGCCGACAATGCCGGAACAATGCGTGCCGTGGCCGACGTTATCGGTGTCAGGCACATTCTCTATCGAGAGCGACGGCGTAAATCCGTCTAGCGGCACGCCGCCCACGGTGATGCCGGTGTTGCCCGTATCGGTGCCGACGACGCGTTGTGTATTCTGGATGACCTTTGTTCCGAATGGCAGATCGGCCGCCGTAGCGTCGATGCCGGAGTCGATGACCATTACCGAAAAGTCGCCGGCTCCGGAAACCGGCATTCCGCCGTTTCTGAGCGTCACCAGCGGATCGGACCGCATCTGGTCAACGCCGGTCAGCATGCGGGCCGCGTTGATGAAGTATTGAAGTCGATCATTCGACCAGACCGATTGCACATTCGGGTTCGCCGACAGTGCTCGAACCTGCCCGGCGGTCAGCACCGCGCCCACCATGCCGAGTTTTTGAAACGTCACGCCGGACGTAACGCCGAGACTCCTCAGCAGGTCAAGATGCGTCGGGTTGAGCCCGTTCGTCGTGTTGAAACTGACGATAACCACGCCAACCGAAGCGCTGTCGGTTAGGCTGTTCAACTGCGACTGCAGTACCGGGCTGAGCTTTGCCGCCTGCACATTCACTATCAACACACCGCCAATCGCCACCGCTAAAGCCAAGTTAAGTAACCGGTTTACAAAGATTCTCACCGCCATTTTCTCCTCTGAAAAGATTCGTTGGACCATTTGCGGCAATACTATTAAAAGAGGTTTGAGAAATTCTTGAGCCAGACTTGAGGTGAGCGCGACAGATCGGCGCAAAGCGAAAATGATAGGCCACAGAGAGCACAGAGAAAAAAAGTTACATTTCCTATTATCCGCGTCGATCTGCGTCATCCGCGGCTAAACGATTCTCGTTTTTTCGGGTTATTTGGTGTGAATTCGTGGTTCCATCTCCTGGTTTTCGCGTTTGATAAAATGCGTCCGATGGCGAAATCGCATCTGAACGATTAAAATTACTGATTCGTCGTTTCTTATGAGTCAACCCGAACCAAACAAGATCATCTTTTCGATGGTCAAGGTTAGTAAGTTTTACGATAAGAAGCCTGTCCTTAAGGACATTTACCTGTCGTTCTTTTACGGCGCCAAGATCGGTGTGCTCGGTCTGAACGGCGCCGGAAAATCGTCCCTCCTCCGCATCATCGCCGGCACCGACAAGGAATTTAATGGCGAGGTCGTCTTTTCACCTGGCTATAAGGTCGGCTTTCTCGAACAGGAGCCCAAGCTGGACGAAACAAAAACGGTCCGCCAGATCGTCGAAGAAGGAGCTCAAGAGACCGTCGATCTCCTCAAGGAATTCGAAGAGATCAACGCCAAATTTGCCGAGCCGATGGACGACGATGAGATGAATAAGCTCATCGAGCGGCAAGGCGCGGTGCAGGAAAAGCTCGATGCCGCCGACGCGTGGAACCTCGACTCGCGGCTCGAAATGGCAATGGACGCGCTCCGCTGCCCGCCGCCTGAAACGGCCGTCAAAAATCTCTCTGGCGGCGAAAAACGTCGCGTCGCGCTGTGCCGTCTGCTGCTGCAAAAGCCCGAAATTCTGCTGCTCGACGAGCCGACAAATCACCTCGATGCCGAATCGGTCGCCTGGCTCGAACAGCACCTGCAGCGATACGAGGGAACGGTCATCGCCGTC
>Ga0207707_10006383_pt1 | contig 10294 bp, 6 predicted proteins | sample KBSC83BmetaG_FD_184336 | JGI IMG/M metagenome (GOLD analysis project Ga0207707, IMG submission 184336) | Corn rhizosphere microbial communities from Kellogg Biological Station, Michigan, USA - KBS C8-3B metaG (SPAdes) (version 2) | ecosystem: Host-associated > Plants > Roots > Rhizosphere ... | reverse complement strand
CCCGTAGGTATGGGTTCGATCGGCGGCAGCGAACAGCAGCAAGTCGAGGGTATGGACGTAACAAAGGAACGTCATTTCCTGACTGCCGTGCCCGAGCATCCGGCTCAACGCGTATGCTGCAGACGGCCATCAACTTGATCATCGTTGGCCACATAGTTCGTCCGCAACAGGCAACGTAGTTGATCGTCTCCGCCAACCAATTTGCTCAGTCAGGCGCTTGGCAGAAGAGCGCAATGATTTGCCGAGTTAGCCGCTGATGGCGTAGGCTTCCCTGATTCTGAAGACACTCCGGAAATACCTCTGGCATCTTTACAGCCAAGAGGTTCCATGAAGAAGTCGAAGTTCACCGAAACCAAGATCGTTTTGATCCTGAAGCAAGCCCATAACTGGTGTACCGGTGAACGACATTTGCCGCCAGACGGATATCAGCACACCGATGCATTATCAGTGGAAGTCGAAATACGGCGGCATGGGCGTCGGACCTCAGTGAGGTCATGCAGACTCAACTGAACGAAATTGTGCGGCTGTTGAACGGACGATCACGACAAGCTTTGGGCTGGAAGACGCCCAAGGAAGCGCGGCCGGGAAAATGGCTAGCTACTCGAAACGTGTGCACTTGACCCTTGAGGCCAGCGCTCTGGCCGGCTATGGATATCGCCGATTACTGACAACCAGCCTTTTGGCGTGGCACGACGAGTTTCGTCTTCCCCAGTGGGACCACACCGGCCGCAAACGTTGGATCACCTCCCGTAATCAGACTCATGTCAAACGACCAAAAGACAAGCAACCCACCGTTCGTGTCATAGCGACTAAGGTCGCCAAATCGGGGTTCCAGCTCGGCTTCACCCTCCACGTGTCCATCTGGCTTTATCTTGATTGTAACGGGAGGAAAATCGGCAATTTGGTACTGCTCTTTCAGGGGAGTGCTCCTTATTTTGCCTGCAGGATACAGAACGATGCCTAAGCTATTGCCCCCCCACGGAAGATAAACAAGGGGGATCTCGAGTTCGTGACCCGTGCAATTCCAAACCTGCATCTTCAGATTGTGCCGCCCTCCCTTAATCTCTACACCTTCCGACAGCACCTTAATACCATGCTCCTGAGCACAAGCAACGAATGACAGAAAACTTAGAATTAAACCAAGGAGCGTTTTCATGGCGAAGACCTCTCTTCATGGAGAATGGATTACGTGAAGTAGTTAACATTAACTCACATGATTGGACTAATTACATGAAAACGACTGCTTCTTCACATCATGGGCTATGCGCATCACCATCCGTTAGTGGGATGCTCTGCCCTATAACCATAATTAACCGCTCTCTCCTTTGCCGTTTTCATTAATTTTTCGATACTCTGACGACACTTATCGCAATCCTTTAAGGCCGCAAGTTTTTCGCGGAGACAATCAAGTTCTTTTTGCCAAGCTCTAGCTTCTGATTTGTCATTTGTAACTTGATCATCACCGAGCTTTACTTGCATGCCGTACGGCTGGTCGTGGCAAGCAGCGGAATTTGACTTCATCGCATCTTGCCTGTGTACTTCCTCGTGAGCTGCCGTACAGTCTTTGGTGCATGGATCATCATCAACCACAAATATAATGATTTCCCCATTGCCATCGCAAATGATGGTAGAGGCACCCTGAGTCCGGTACGGTGACGCGTAAGCCTGCGTGCCGCTGGGATCTATGAAACTCACCGGGGAGCCATTCGCGTAGGCATACGTGCTGGTCCCGCCATCCAGTCCAGTCGGATCGCTCTGCGCATACCTTCCCGTTGCCGGCTCATAATCTCTGAAGTAGTTGTAGTTCAGTCCATCCTCCTGGTCGTAGTACTGACCCGGATAGCGCAGGTTGAGCGTATAGCTGCTGCCGCTTGCCGCTGCCTCACCGAACGGGTTCTGGTTGTACGGCCAGTCCCAGACCAGCGTGCCGGATTGGGTTGTAAGCGATCGTGGTGTGCCCAGGTTGTCCGTGTACACGTAGTGGATCGTGTCGCCACCCTGGGCCGGGTTGTCCAGGATCGCCACCAGCGTGCCGTCGGCCCACACGTAATCGCGGGACTGCCCGGTCGTATATTCAGCCAGCAGGTGGCCGCCCTCGTCGTAGGCATACACCTGCGTGCCACCACCCGCGAAGGTCTTGGCGACGCGTTCTCCTTGACCGTTCAGCCCGTAAGTGGCCACGGTCGATCCGTTCTGCTGGACCAGCGCCAAACGGTTGGTGTCGTTGTAGCCAAGTCCGTAGGTCCAGCCGTTGGCCTGGAACGCCGTGGTGTTGCCGTCGGCATCCACCGCACGGTTGGAGACGTCATAGCCGCCGATGCTCAGCAAGCGGTGCGTTCCTGACTGATAGGTGTAGCTGTCCGTGCCAAGCCCGGCCATGGCTTTGGTCAGCCGGTCGCCGGTCCCGTTGTAGCTGTAGGTCTGCCACGGCGTACCGGAGGCATCGTCCACCTGCTGCAATCGGTACAGCGGGTCGTAGAGATAGGTTTCGTTCGGCGTCGGCACCCCGGCGGCATTGCCTTCGGCCTTGATGTCGCCCATCGCATCCAGCGTGAAGTGCAGGTTCAGGGCGCTGCCTTCGATGTCGGTGGCGCGGTAGTTGGCATCGTAGAGCTTGCCGAGCGACTGGCCGCCCTCGGCAAAGGTGTAGCCAGTGGCCGGGCCAAACGGCAGGTAGCTGATGGCACTCACGATCGCGGTGCCCGTCGCGGACACGCTCGCGATCCGTCCATCCGCATCGCGCGTGTACGTCACGGTGGCCCCATCCGGGTAGGTCATGCCCATCAACCGGTCCGCCGCGTTCCAAGTGTAGCCCGTCGCATAGGTGTTGGCACCGATGACCTGCCGCTTGAGGGTGACGTTGCCGTGCGCGTCGTAGCAGTAGGTGGTGGTTCCGGTGGCATCGACCATCTCGGTCAGCCGGCCGATCGGCTTCGAACTGGCGCAGCCCGTCGTACCGTTCGCCTCGTCGTAGTAGTAATGCACGTTCAGGGTCGCCGTGGGATAGCTGATCGAGGCCATGCGATTCAGGGCGTCATAGATATAGGTGGCCGTGATGCCACGTGCATCGGTCTGGGTGGCGCGATTGCCGACCGCATCGTAGGTGTAATGCGTGGTGCCCGTGTCCGGGCTCAGCAACTGGTCGAGATCGTTGAGGCCGCTATAGGAGTACGTGGTGTTCAATCCGTCCGGATCGGTCAGTTCGGTCAGGTTGTCGTGGCTGTCGTAACCGAAGGTGGTGGTCGCGGGATCGCTGCCAAGGTAGTTCCGGATGGTGTTACTCAGCCGGTTCAGGGCGTCATAGCTTTCATGCGTCTTGACCCCAAGCGGATCGGTGATGTCCGTGCGGTTGCCGTTCGCGTCGTAGCCGTACTGGGTTGTCTGGCTATAGGCATCCAGGTCTTTCACCAACTCGCCCAGCGAGTTATAGACACGGGACAGGCTCAGCGAGGGGCTGCTGCTGCCGGATGCGTAGGTATTTTCGGCCGTGCGGTCGCCGGCGGCATCCAGCGTGAATTTGACGGTGTTGCCGAGTGCATCGGTGATGGTGGTCAACCGATGCGCCGCATCGTAGCCGTAGCTCGTGAACACGCCATCCGGCTGCGTCACCTTGGTAACATCGCCCACCGCATCGTAAGCGATCGTTGTTATTGCACCGGCCACGTTGCGATTGTGCAACCAACCACGCGTGGTATAGGTCATGCTCGTACTGATGCCGTTCGCGTCGGTGATCCGGGTGGGGCGGCCAGCGGCGTCGTAGGAAACGTACGTCGTGTTGTGCCCCAAGGCATCGGTGATGCGATGGAGATCGCCCGCCTGATAACAAGCCGAGCCCGGCGTTCCACAATACTTGGCGCTGCTGGTGGTGTAGTAGCTGTAGGTCGTCGTCTGGGTCAGATCGGTACGTGGACCTTGCACGCTCAGCAACAACCCAGCCAGCGGGCATCCGCTTCCCGCCGCAGTGCAGTAGGTGTAGACCCAACGACGGACACCCGCCGGCGCCGTACCGCTGGCCGAACAAACGTAGCTGGTCGCCCCGTCTTCACAGCGAGCAATCGTTTGCCCTCGCACGCTGTAGACCCAGTCGGTCTTGGCGGTTAGATTCCCGTTGACATCCAGAACCGTGCGTTCCAGAGGACTGCGAAGCGCATCGTTCCAAGTAGTGTTGACCGTGCGCTGAACTGGCGTGCCCTGCGCCTCGACACGCTGAGTCTCAAGACCCGCGCTGTCGAATGTATATGCCGTGATGTTGCCATTGGAATCGGAGAACCTGTTCATTCTCCCATTCGCATCGTAGCCATACGTTTCCGTGCGCGTTGGACAGCCGGAAGCACAACTCGAAACGATCTGGGTCGGAAGAACCACGCCCAAGATCGCGGTATTGGTCACTGTTTCGGTTTCGCCCAACGCCTTGGTGATGACCGCCGTTGCCTGGTAAGTCCGGTCGGCGGAGGCCGTGTAGGTCGCGCTTTCTGCATCGACGTTGCCACTCAAAAATGTGCCAATAGCCTGCCCGGAAGAGTTGTACTGCGTGGTCGAATAACGCGAACCATTCTCATCGATTATGCCAGTCAGAATACTTGATTGAATATAATCTCCAGGGATGCTGAATCCTTGGTACACGTAGGTCAGCTTATTGCCGTCCGGGTAGGTAACTGTTTGGAGGTCGACGGGAACGGCGCCGCTATTGCCGTTCGTGTCGTAACCCAGTATCAGTTGACGACCGTCGGGCTCCGTAATGGCGCTGATTTGCCCCGCCGTGTTGTATTGAAAGGTCAGCGAACGCTTCAGTGGATCAGTTACGCTAAAAAGTTGTCCGTTGCTATTGTAGGACAACTGCTGCACGAATCCCTGATTGTTCTGAATCGAAACGAGCTCGCCTGTGCCGTCATATGATTCAATCTCGCCGTCCTTGTTCAAGTAGTTCCAGCCCGTAATTGCGCCCGACGCATCCTGCGATGACGTGAGGACTCCATCGACATCGGGATCAGGCGTCCACGTCGACCCAATCAGTGTGAAGCGATAAGTATTTCCGTCCGGACGTGCGACATAGGCGGTTTGAACACTCGGAGTCTTGTAGAGAGTAATACTTCGCTGGTACGAAAGAACACGGTGAGCTCCCAATATCAAATTCTGAGCAGGTGTGGTCAGATTGACATTGGGCGTAACGTACGCCCATTCCACCTTGAGCGGAAAGGGCCCGGTGCCCATGTATTCAGTCCTGATCTCAAATTTCCCGGCAGTTCCAGCATTGATTGGATCACCAAAACAGTGCGCCTGACACCCTGCGTTTCCATGATTTTTGTCTGGATCAGCACCAGATGGTGGTTGACACTCATCTCCCGGTAATTCACTGGGAGAGTAGCGATAATTACCCATGTTATTAGGGTCGCCACTACAATAGACCCACTGTCTTGCACCGGAATAATATGGATACGTACCCTGTTGTCCTGTAGCACAATTCAAATAGTGATACTCGGCATCATAAAGAGCGTCCGAAGGATACCCGCCTGATTGAACCGAATAGGCATATAGAAATAGATCTTGATATCCAGATGGGTTTGGGCACGGAGCCGTGGGCTCGGGCCATGGAATCTGAAAAGCATCAGTAGGTGTCGGATATCTTATCCATTGAAAATTGCAGCAATAAAAGTTCGGAACGTTGTAGAAGATCAGTGGGGCGTAGCCATTCGAGCTTTGAGCACGCGCATGATTGCACGCGCAGCACGCGGCAAGCACGAAGAGGAACGAAAGAAGAATTCTGCGTAACGGCATGGCACTAACCGCCTTGGTTCAAGTGCTGCATCGTTCTGTCTGTTTGTGCTACATCAGTCCGAGCCGTCGTCAGCGGCCGCAGCACGCAATCAGAAACGAAAACCCCTTGCAACTGCAGCGAGTCATCTGCAGCACGGCTTACCGTTTCTTGGACCTTTCCCCAACGTCCGCCTTTCTATTCCTGCTCGAGTGGCCTTGTCAAGTGTCTCACCTTCGCTCAGTGGGACTAGGAAGCTCTCGGCTTGTCACTCATGTGGTGTGCACCCCACTTGTGGGCGCAGTGCGCCGCCTCTCTCGCTGTACAGTTTTCTGGAAGCACTGATCGAGTTGACCGGCGCGGCTCATTGTCGGGCCGACCACCACCGCCAAGGCAGGAAGCAATGATGCTTCGCTTACTGCAGGAAAGCTATCAAGCAGGTTGCAAATGCCGCACGCGCAGCCAGATTCGCCAAGGGCGGACGTAGACCCGGTCTACCACCCAAACCATGGTGCAATAACCGGCGGTGGCGCATAAGCCGCGCAATATTTGGGCGGCCGACAAGTGCCCAGCATGTGAGATGAAGAGCAGGCACACCATCGCAATCAATACACCAAAGAGCGTCATCATCGAACGCCCATACCAAGCATCCCAACGACTTGCCTTCCACTGCACACCTTGCGGGCACTTTTTGATGTAACCGAGTGCGAGCAGATGGCGAATCTGCCGGTCGGTCAATCCATAGGTGCGCTTGAGTTGCAGCAGCTGCTCTCGGTAGAACGGGGGCCAGTCGATCCGGAACCGGGCGTAGAACGCCTGCTCATCACGAACCAGATCCCGATCGACTGCCTCGAAGTCCTCTTCTGCCGTCCGAATGCCATATTGAATCGCGTCAATGATCTGCACCATGGCCGGATCGGACTTCGATGTGCACGCGCGGGCGCTTCGTGGCAGGACGACTACGTTGTTGCCATGCTTGTCGGGCGCCATGGCCGAGCTCCCTATCTTCCCGCAACAAACAGAAGCTGATCAAGTTCTGAGGGTTCAACCAGTTCGCCGCGCTCGGCGCTGCGGACGTACACCGCTTTAAGGATCCTTCGACGCGCTTCAGGCCGGATGCGTTTGTGGATTGCCTTCAACTGTCGATCGACTTCATCGATGACCTGCTCGGCGAGCGTCATGTCCACGAGCCGGGAGGCTGCCCGCACCGGTTGGTCGCCAGGCCCTTCGAGCAGCCAGATCGGATCAATTCCGTAGCGCTCGTACAACGCGCGGTAGAGCGCCACCGGCATCTCGCGTTCACCGCGTTCGTAGTTCGCATACGCCCGTAACGACAGCCCCAAACTTTCGGCAAAGACGCCCTGACTCGTCCCAACTGCCGCGCGCACCGCAGTGAGCCGACGGCCGAGTTGCAGGTTGTGCGGGGTAGTTGCAATCTTACTCATTACTGCCTACGCTTGGGCTTAATAGTTCCTCTTCGGAGTATACGAGTGCGGACGGCTCGGGAACAGCACGAACGCATCAAGATGCGGCTGCGCCTTGCCGGGAGTTCGTTTGCGCAGATCGCGCGGGAACTCAATCTTGCGCCCACTAGCGTGACATCGGTCTGCCAAGGATTGCGGCGTTCTCGCAGGGTGGAGAGCGCCATTGCGGACAAGCTCGCTACCTCGCCCGCTCGGCTGTGGCCTGAGCGCTATCGAGAAACCCGCGAACGCGTGGCGCTAAGCGCGCGAAGGAGGCGGCGATCGGATAGCCATTAACCGCGTCGCGGAACGAAGAAGGCCAGACTCTGGCGGAGTACTGGCCTTCGGGGATGAAGCAAGCGCTTTCAACACCTTCATTCTCATTCGTTCCCGATCCCGCTGTCAAGCGTGCACACCTCGAATCCGAGGCTGTGTCGGGTACGGCTGCGCCTCTGTGACGCGGCCTCTTTGAGACGAATGAGGGAATTCATGGAACTCAAGCCGCTTTGTCGCCTGTTGTTGACCACCGATCTGTCCAACCGGCAGATCGCGGTGCAGTGCCACGTGTCTCCGAATACCGCTGCGCGCTATCGGAAACGCCTGCTGGCTGAGGCAATGAGCTGGGATATGGTCAGCGCCTTGGCCGAAGACAGCCTCGATGCGAGGCTGAATACGGGCCGCGATCGTTGCAGGAAACGCTTTATCGAACCGGATTGGCAACACATCCACGACGAGCTGCCCCGGACCGGCGTGACTTTGTCACTTCTGTACGAGGAATACGCCGCCGCCCACGAGTCGGGCATCATGTCCGACCGCGAGTTCCGCCGCCGATACGAACATTACCGGCGATCACTGGGACTTGTGATGCGACAGCCCCTGCGTCCTGGTGACCAGTTGTTCGTGGATTACTCCGGCAAACGCCCCGCGATCACGAATCCCGAAACCGGCGAGAAGATGCCGGTCGAACTCTGGGTGGGCGTCCTCGGTGCGGGGCGCAAGACCTTTGCCTATGCCACCATGTCGCAGCAACTGCCAGACTGGATTGAGGCGCACGTACGTGCGCTCGAATATTTCGGCGTTGCTCCGCAATTCCTGGTTCCCGACAACCTGAAATCTGGCGTGGTGTGCATCCAGCGCCACGGCGGACACGTCATCAATCCGACCTATCAGGACTTCGCCAACCACTACGACATCATGGTGATGCCAACCCGCGCTCGCAAGCCGCGCGACAAGGCGTCAGTCGAAGGCGGCGTGCGCTTGGTGCAACGCTGGATTCTTGCGCGGTTGCGCAACCGTACGTTCTATTCCCTCGCTGAGCTCAATGTCGCGATCGCGGAGCTCGTCGAGCAACTGAACAACAAGCCGATGCGAAGTCGCGGCGGCAAAAGCCGCAACCAGCTATTCGAAGAACTGGACCGGCCGGCGATGCGTCCGCTGCCGCAACACCGGTATGAATTCGCCGAGTGGAAAGTGGGCATTGTGGTGGCCAACGACTATCACGTGTCTTGGGAGCGGCATTACTACTCGGTTCCAAATCGCCTCGTGGCCAGCAAGGTCGACGTTCGGGCAACACTCTCGGTGATCGACGTTTTCCATCGCGGCAAGCTCGTCGCCAGCCACCCCCGTTGTGACAGTGACGGCGAATCCTCGACCTGTCCCGAACACCAACCACCGGCGCACCGCATTTTCAGCGAAGAACGAGCCGCCGAACTCATTGCCTGGGCACAAAGCCAAGGAACTTACGTTTCCACCTTCCTGCAGCAGCATCTGCAGAAGCACCCGGCCGTAGCTTCGTTGCAAGCATTCAAAGGGCTGAAGCGAATGTCACGTGATTTTGGCGCCAACCGCCTGGATCACGCATGCCATCGTGCACTAATACTGGAGGCGATCAATGTGGGATCTGTCCATTCGATGCTGGTGAGAGGCATCGAGGATCGGCCGGTTGATCACAGCGAAGCTGCCAATGACCCCCTTCCTCCGCACGCCAATGTGCGCGGCGCGAAAGCCTACGAATAGGAGATTACCGATGACTCTCCACGGAACCATCGAACAACTGCGCGCACTTCGTCTCAACGGAATGATCGAGAGCCTCGATCAACAGCTTGCCGATCCGAGTTTTCTCGGGATCGGTTTCGATCAACGGCTGACGATGCTGGTCAATGCCGAGGTGACGTACCGGGACAACAAGCGTTATGCGCGAATCCTAAAAAATGCCAAGCTGAAATTCCAAGCCATGCCAGAGGATATCGACTACCGAACCGGCCGGGGATTCGACAAGGCCGCACTGGCGGATCTGTTGACCTGTTCGTGGATCGAACACCGCCAGAACCTGATCATGACCGGCGCGACCGGAACAGGGAAAACCTGGCTGGCATGCGCCTTGGCAGTTCAAGCCGCACGCAGGGGCATCACTTCAGCCTATCGACGCACCAGCCGCCTGCTCGACGAAATGACCCTTGGGCACGCTGATGGCAGCATCTCGCGGCAACGTTCGCAGCTCGCCAAGACCGATTTGCTGATCCTGGATGACTTTGGGCTGACAACGCTGTCGAGCGAAGCACGGTCGGATCTACTGGAACTGCTGGACGATCGGGTCGGCAGCACCTCCACGATCATCCTGGGCCAGATGCCGACCAAGGAATGGCACCACTACATCAATGACCCGGCCTTGGCGGACGCCATTCTCGATCGGGTGGTCCACACAAGCACCAAACTCGACCTCAAAGGTGAATCGATGCGCAAAATCAAGGCAGCGGCTGGAAAGACGAAATCATGAGAGGTCAGTCCGGCTGGCGAACCTGATCCGCAAGTCGGCGAGCCCGAGCAGGTCTTTGGCCGAGCTGTGCAGGGTCTTGCCACTGGTGATCACCGCGGTTGCCGACCGTGCGCAATTTGGCTGGCGATGCTGAGCACTTCATTTGGCGAGGGTGCGCAAGAAGGTGGCTGTTTGCATATGCCTTGCTGCCGTAGGGGCGGAAGCGGTTCAGGATCGCTCCATCAATCACCCTGCGCATGGCGATGATGTCAGCGAGAAACGGGTAGCGCTTCGCGTAACGGTCGAGTCCGACATCTTCGGCCA
>Ga0207707_10006382_pt1 | contig 10294 bp, 8 predicted proteins | sample KBSC83BmetaG_FD_184336 | JGI IMG/M metagenome (GOLD analysis project Ga0207707, IMG submission 184336) | Corn rhizosphere microbial communities from Kellogg Biological Station, Michigan, USA - KBS C8-3B metaG (SPAdes) (version 2) | ecosystem: Host-associated > Plants > Roots > Rhizosphere ... | reverse complement strand
AGCCCGGTCGGCGTCGACGGCTGCAACCAGCTGCAGTTCGAACCGACGATCGAATCGAGGCCGACCACCAACCTGGCGGACTCACCGTCAGGCCTTGACTTCGATCTCAAGCAGCCCCAAAACGAAGAATTCGAATCCCTCTCCACCGCCAACCTCAAGGACACCACGGTGGCCCTGCCTCAGGGCATGGCGCTTAACCCCTCGGCGGGAGCGGGAAGGGAGGCCTGCTCCTCGGCCCAGATCGGCCTCGCCACAGCGGTGGGTCAGACCCCGATCCGCTTCAGCGAAGAAGGCGCCCACTGCCCCGACGCCTCCAAGATCGGCTCTGTCGAAGTGAAGACCCCGCTGCTGGAAGATCCGCTCGAAGGAAACGTCTACCTGGCAAAGCCCTTCGACAACCCCTTCGGCACCCTGCTGGGGATCTACCTGGCGATCGACGACCCCCAGACCGGCACTATCGCCAAGCTCCCCGGCAAGGTCGAAGCCGACCCACAAACGGGCCAGCTGACCACGACCTTCACCGAAAGCCCCGAGCTCCCCCTCGAAGACGTAAGGCTCCACCTCTTCAACGGCCCCAGGGCCGCATTGACGACTCCTCAGACCTGCGGCACCTACACCACCACCTCTGAGCTGACCCCCTGGTCGACCCCCGAAGGCGCCGATGCCCACCCCACCGACTCCTTCGAAACGACCACCTCCCCCAACGGCGGCGCCTGCCCCCGCAGCCCCGGCGAAGCGGCCAACCGCCCGTCCTTCAGCGCCGGCACGATCTCCCCCCAAGCCGGCTCCTACAGCCCCTTCGTCTTGCACCTCGCAAGGGAAGACGGAACCCAGCGCATCAGTGGCATCGACACCACCCTGCCCGAGGGCCTGACCGGCAAGCTGGCGGGAGTGGCGCAGTGCCCAGAGGCGGCGATCGCCGCCGCCAAGGCAAGAGAAGCCCCCAACCAAGGCGCGGCGGAGATCCAAGGCCCCTCCTGTCCCGCCTCCTCTGAAGTGGGCACGGCAGACGTCGCCGCGGGCTCTGGCATCACCCCGCTTCACGTGCAGGGCCACGCCTACCTCGCCGGCCCCTATGAGGGCGCCCCGATCAGCCTCGTGGTGATCACCCCGGCGGTGGCCGGCCCCTTTGACCTCGGTGCCGTCACCACCAGGGTCGCCCTTCACGTCGACCCCGAAACGGCAAGGATCCACGCCGTAAGCGACCCCTTGCCCCAGATCCTCGACGGCATCCCCCTCGACGTCAGATCGATCGCCCTGGAACTGGGAAGGCCCGACTTCTCGCTCAACCCGACCTCCTGTGACCCGATGGCGGTGGGGGGCTCGGTGACCTCGGCCCTGGGGATGAGCCAGGCCCTCTCCTCCCCCTTCCAGGTAGGAGGCTGCTCTGCCCTGCCCTTCAAGCCCAAGCTCTCGGTCAAGCTCAAGGGAGGGACCAGGCGCGGTGACTTCCCCGCCCTGACCGCGATCGCCACGGCAAAGCCCGGCGAAGCCAACATCGGCTCGGTGGCGGTCACCTTGCCCCACTCGGCCTTCCTCGAACAGGGCCACATCGGCACCGTCTGCACCAGGGTGCAGTTCGCCCAGGGCGCCGTCCCCGGGGAAGCCTGCCCCAAGCGCTCGATCTACGGCAAGGCGACGGCGATCACGCCGCTGCTCGCCCAGCCGCTCAGTGGCCCGGTCTACCTCAGATCCTCATCGCACCAGCTCCCCGACCTCGTCGTCGCCCTGCACGGCCAGGTAGACGTCGTCCTCGACGGCCGCGTCGACTCGGTCAAGGGAGCCCTCCGAAACACCTTCGAAGCCGTCCCCGACGCCCCCGTCACCAAGTTCGTCTTGAAGATGCAGGGCGGCCGCAAGGGCCTGATCGTCAACAGCAGAAACCTCTGCGCCTCCACCAACCGCGCCACCGTGCTGATGGACGGACAAAACGGCAAGACCCACGACACCAGGCCGGTGGTCAAGGCCAAGTGCGGGGGGAAGGGGCGGAAGAAGAGGCACAGGAAGGGGCATGAGAGGCGTTGAGGTCAGGTGGGACGAGTTCAAGTCCCACCGCTAAGTGCCCCGAGCTGGATTCGAACCAGCGGCCTACTCCTTAGGAGGGAGTCGCTCTATCCAGCTGAGCTATCGGGGCGACCGTCAAATCGTAGAGCTAACTGCCTGCAGCCTCTAGGTCCTCTAGGTCCGCGAGATCGCGGGTTCTTCCCGCTGCCTGCTTCATGGCCTTCAGATCTTCAACTGAGCAGACCGCGACTCTGACACCCAGAACCTCGGCGTCCGTGGCACGAACGCGCAGCTCTTTGAAAGTAGGGACTCCGTCCGGTCCTTGGACGACGTCCAGGCGACCAAGCTCAGTCTCAATCGCGACTTGCTCACCGCTCGCAAGCTGACCCGCGATCGAAGGTTGGCTGCTGAGAAACGACTCCCCGGTTTGGACATGGCCGTTGATCGCCGTAGCAACCTCCGCAACGCGCTTGAGGTTCTCGACATCTGGGGCGACAACGATGTCGACGTCCTTTGTCCCACGGACCACCCCCCAGGCGTTGACGGCCAACCCACCGATCAACACGAACTCGACGCCTGCTCCGAGAGCCGGCGAAGGAGCTGGTCGAAGGCCGCTTCAGTCACCGCGGGCGAGCTGCACCCACGAATTGCATCAGCTTGTGGCTAAGCGCAATTCCCTCGGCCAGGTTGGTGCTCATTGGACGCCGCGCATCATCGCGCAGACGCTGAATGCGAACCGCCTCGGCCGCTGCCGCGGAATCCCGCGGGGTATCACTCGACTGTTGGGTCGATGCCACGAAGACAACGGTAGCGGCCTCAATCGCCGCAGGGGCCACTTCGTGCCCTGCTCGACTCTTGGGTCGATGCCACCAGACACGTAGCGGAACGGATTGGTTCTTGGATCAAGAGGCTTTGGCTGGTCGGTGGGGGTCTTGTAAATCATTCAGTCAGCACAACCCAAATGGTGGAATCCTGTGCGCGACCCTTGCGATTAGGCGACGTAGCGAGCGAAATGGTGGGCTGAGATGACGAGGCCGGCATTCAGGTAGAGGCGGTGCGCGGCGGCTCGGTCGATACCGACGCCGGAGTCGAGGTGGAACTGGTCGCAGCCGAGGCGTTTGCCCTCCTCGATCAACCACTCGAGCAGCTTGCGAGCGTGGCCGCGGCGACGCTCGCTTGACCTCGTGGAGAGGTCGTCGACGTAGAGGTAGTGACCCCAGGCGAGGCTGTGGCAGGTGCGGAATCCCGCCACGGCGGCGGGCTCCGAGACTCCCGCCTCGAACGCGGCCACGAGCCGATAGCCCTCGGCACGCTGGACCTCATCGACTTGGCGGACAAACGAGCGCTCGTCGCTGAGGTCGGTGCGAAGCTCTCGCATCGCCTCGAACGCCAGGCCCGTCTCCGGCGGCAGCAGCTCGCGGATCACTTGCCCGGCACTCATCATCGCGACTCAGGCGTAGAGGCTCTCCGAGGCCAATTCCTGCGCCCGTCGGCTCCAGAGCTTGACCTGCATGAAGATGTCGTCGCCGTAGGCCTCGAGGGCGTCGAGGGCGAGCAGGGTGAAGCGGCCGTTGGAGATCTCTTCCTGGTCGACTGTCTCCTCGTCGAGCTCCGCGGTGGCGGCGACAGCGCCCTGCACGAGGGGGCGGCCCCAGACGAGGGTGACCGCGCCGGCCCGGCCGTTCTCGCCACGCCAGCGGCCGATGACCTCGTCGTTGAGGTCGATCTTCCAGCCGCGGTTGTCCTCGGCGAGGACGTCGGTGAAGTCGGCCTTGGCCTGAAGTTCACTCGGCTCGCCCTGCTCGGGCTGCACATAGGAGACGTGGCCGAAGAGCTCCAGCGCGCCTTCGGGACCCTCCGTGCGCGCCGTGCACGGTACCCAGACCCGGCCGCCCCAGGCGCGCTCGGGGTACCAGTCGAGCTCGGTGGGCGGCTCGACTCCCCCCGGTAGATCCTCGATCTCGCCACAGGCGTCGCGGAAGGCTTCGCCGAGCCGCTCGGCGAAGCGGCCGTGCGGGATCCCCTCCTGGGTCGAGTCAGCGATGAAGCGGGGGATGGGGCGGGGATTGGGTGGCATCAGAGGCACTCGCGCAGGTCAGCGGCGGCGCGCTCGGGAGGGTAGGTGTTGATGTCGACTCCAGTCGCGAACTCGAAGCTCGCCTTGACGCTCAGCCGCGGGGCGATGTCGACGTGCCAGTTGAAGTGCTCCGTGCCGCGCGGCGCGGTGCGGACCCAGAGGTTCAACTCAGGCGAGCTCTCAAAGCGCTCGGCGAGCAGCCGCAGCGCGGTGTGGATCATCGCCGCGCCGGCGCTGTCCTCGGCGAAGCCGGCGGCGCCCGCCCGCGGGATCACGCGCAGCTCGAAGGGCGAGCGCGAGGCCCAGGGGCAGATCAGCGCCGCCTCGTCGTCGATCGCGACCAGGCGCTCCTTGCGCCGCATCTCCTCGACCAGGATCTCGCTGAGCAGCCCGCCGCCCTGCGTCCGTTCGGCGTAGGCGCCGACCCGCTCGCGCTCTCGCGCCACCGCAGCTGGGACGAAGTCGAGCGCGTAGAGCTGGGCGTGGCTGTGCTCGAGCGAGGCGCCGGCGCCGCCGCCCTCGTTGACGATCAGCTGCACGTAGGAGGCGTGGGCGTGGGCCCGCATGCGCTCGCGCCAGGTGTCAACCGCCGCGCTCAGCTGCTCCTCGCTCAGCTCGCACATCACGGTTACGTGCTCGGGCGTGTTGATCAGCACCTCATGGGTGCCGGTCGCGGGGCGGGCGGAGAAGAGGTCGGGCTCGCCGGAACGGCGCGACTCGAGCAGGGGATCGCCGGCACTGGCGAAGGCGCCGGCCTCACCCGAGCGCGCTCCCACCTCGGCCGCTCCGCCCACCTCGTTGGCCAGGGCGGGGTAGAGGTTCGGCACCACCCGCGTCGTCCAGCCCGGACCGTCCGCCTCGCCGCCGCCCGGCCGCGTCGCGTAGACCTCGGGCGGGGTGCGGTCCTCGCGGCCTTCGCAGAAGGGACAGTTCTCCGGCCCCTTCGGTTCGCTTTTGGGCAGGTTGAAGCTGTCGGGGCGGGCGGCTCGGCCCGGAGCGAGAATCGCCGGCAGCCCGGAGAGCTGGTCGATGCGCAGTTCGGGAGAGCTCAGGAGCGGGAGGGTGGCAGGTCGGGCTCAGGCTCGACGGGCGGCGGTGGAGGCGGCTTCGGCGGCGTTGTTGGCGAGGGCTTCGGCCTTTTCCTGCCCTGCTCGCCTCCGAGGAACGGTTCGATCATGTCCATCGGCAGCGGGAATACCACGGTGGTGTTCTGGTTGCTGCCGATTTCCAGCAGGGTCTGCAGGTAGCGGAGCTGCAGCGAGGCGGGGTTGGTACTGATGATGTCGGCCGCGTCGGTGAGCTTCTGCGCTGCTTGGAACTCGCCCTCGGAGTTGATGATCTTGGCCCGGCGCTCGCGCTCGGCCTCGGCCTGGCGCGCGATCGCCCGCTGCATCTGCTCCGGAATTTCGACGTCCTTGATCTCGACCGCGGTCACCTTCACGCCCCAGGGCTCGGTCGACTCGTCGATGATCTTCTGCAGCTCTTCGTTGAGCCGCTCGCGCTCGGAGAGCAGCTGGTCGAACTCGGCCTTGCCGAGCACCGAGCGCAGCGCCGTCTGCGAGATTTGCGAGGTGGCGATGAGGAAGTTTTCGACCTCGACGATCGCCCGGTTGGAGTCGACCACGCGAAAGTAGGCGACGGCATTGACGCTGGCCGGGACGTTGTCGCGGGTGATCACCTCCTGCGGCGGGATGTTCAGCGTCACCGTGCGCAGGTCGACCTTGACCATGCGGTCGATCAGCGGGATCAGCAGGATCAGACCCGGTCCCTTGGTGGCGATCAGGCGGCCGAGGCGGAAGATCACGCCGCGCTCGTACTCGCGCAGCACCCGCACCGAGGTCCCGAGAGCGATCACGACGAAGAAGGCGATGATGATCAGGACTCCGAGTGCTGCTGCCATCAGCTTGCTCCTTCTTTGGCCTTGCCGGCGGAGGTCGGCTCGGGGTGGACCACCAGGGTCAGCCCTTCCACCGCATCGACCCTGACTCTATCCCCCAGCCGCACAGTGGCCCCGCCGTCCGCGAGCCGCGCGCTCCAGACCGTTCCCTCGGCCCAGACCCGGCCCTCGGGATCGAGGTCGCTGCGCGCCTCGGCGAGCGAGCCGATCAGCTCCTCGGTGCCGGTTCGCACGGGCTGGTCGCGGTGGGCCTCGATCACCTTGCGGGTGACGAAGTAGAAGGCGACGAGGCAGAGCAGGCCGAACGCGATCAGGGCCGGGCCGACGTAGTCGGCGGCGCTGCTGTCGGACTCCAGCGCCAGCACGCCACCGGCGATCAGGCCGAGCGCGCCGAGCGCCGCCAGCACGCCGCCGGTCGAGAGCAGCAACTCGCCGACGAGGAGTCCCATCCCGACCAGGGCGACGACGAGAGCTGCGTCCATATCTCGATTATCCGCTTTCGCACTCTTCGCGCAGGGCGAAGCGCTTGACGTAGGCCGCCAGTTCGGACTGCTTGGGGAAGACCCCGATCTTGAGGTAGCAGAGCGAACCCGAGCGGTCATAGAAAGCGGTGTCGGGCAGGCCGCTGCCGGCGCCGATAGCGTGGGCTATGTCCTGGTTGCCGTCACTGAAGCTCGGGTAGGGCAGCGGCGCCTCTTCGAGGAAGGTTTCGGCACCGGCGTCGGAGTCCTGGCTGTTGACGCCGAGGAAGGCGACCTTCTTGCCGTAGGTCGCGGAGACCTTCTGCAGGGTGGGGAACTCAAAGCGGCAGGGCCCGCACCAAGAGGCCCAGACGTTGACGACGACCGGGTACCCCTTGAGCGCGGCGATGCGCTTTTCGAAAGCGCTCGGGCCGCCCGGTAGAAGCCTGTCGCTTTCTTTGTATAGGGCGGCGAGTGGCGCGGGGGCGCCGGCCAGCGCCTTGGCGTAATCGGGGTGCTGCCCCCCGTAGTCACCGCCGCTGTCGGCACCGCAACCGGCGACCATCACCCCCGCTGCCGCAACCGAGATCAGACCGATCACGAACTGTCGTCCCTTTTTCTTCAATTCCTTGATTACAATACGTATGTTCGGTTCGCTGCTTTGTGCGAATCGCTTTGTGAGAGCGCTTGGGGGGAGGCAGTAGGGCCGACTCCCGGCATTCCTCGTCTAAGTGTCCCGCCCGTCATCGATCGCGGCGGGGACTAAACCCGAAAGCCTTCATGGCCAAGACCAGCGAAGTTGCCGCGCCGGCGGCAGTTCCATCTAGCGCCGATATCGATCGGGCGGCGAAGTTCGCCCGCGAGCCCTTCCTGCTCGATGGCGAGGGGCCGGAGGCGCTTGCCCCCGGCACCGCCCGGCGCCGCGCCCTTGACGCCGCCCTGGCCGAGCTCGATGGCGGCGCCGAGGATCCCTCAATCCAGTGGCGCCGCGATTTCTCCCTGCTCCTGGGCCTGGAGCGCCTGCTCGCCGACGAACCGCCGAAGTTGCGTGACGGCGCCGAACTGAACCCGCACCAGGTTGACGCTCTCTCGGGCACCCTGACCGAGCTGATGGCCGAGCAGCAGGTCGCCGCCGACGGCGAAGCGAATGGCAAGGCGAAGGGCAATGGCTCGGTCGAGAAGGCGCCGCCGGCAAAGAAGGCGGCCAGGCCCGACGCTGATGACGAAGGCGCCGCCGCCAACGGCGACGTCGAGCTCGAGGACGAGGAGCTGGCGCCCGACGAGGAGCCCCAAGACTGGGAGGAGCAGCCGGCCTCCGACGACGAGGAGACGATCGAGGAGGCGCCCGACGACCCTGGCGCCGAGCGGCGCTTCTGGTTTGAGCACGCTACCGGCGCCGGCAAGACCGTCGCCGCGGTTGGTTTCATCGACGCCACCCGCACCGGCGGCGTGCTGATCCTCACCCACCGCCGCAACCTGGTCGACCAGTTCATCGGCGAGATCTCCGACCGCGGCTACAAGGAGCGCCTGCGCCCGCCACTGCTCGGAGACCGCGACGATCCCGACGGCCCGGTCACGGTCGAGACCTACCAGTGGTTCGTCCGCAACCACAAGAAAATCTCCGACGCCTACTCGATCGTGATCTGCGACGAGGCGCACACCGCGTTGGGCGAGAAGACCAGCGCCTGCATCCGCGCCTGGACCGGCCCTGTCTTCATCGGCATGACCGCGACCGGGGCGCTGATCGCCCGCCACGTCGCCGATCTCTTCCCGACCCAGACCTCGCGCTTTGACCTGATCCAGGCGGCGCGCCGCGGCGTGATCTCGCCGCTGCGCTGCATGCGCATCCCGCCCGGCCCGGGGGTTCGGACGATCGCCAAGGTGCCACTGCGCAAGGGCGAGGTCGACCAGGACTTCGACCAGGAGGAGCTGGCCGCTCTGCTCGACCAGGAGCCCTTCAACGTCGCCATCGCCGATCTTTACAAGACGCGCTTCGACGGCATGCCCGGCGTCCTCTACACCGCCGGCGTGCAGCACGCCAAGAACGTGGCGCGGGCGCTGCAGGCTGCCGGCGTCACGGCGCGCGCCGTCTCGGGCGAGACGCCCAAGCGCGAATTGGCAGAGATCCTCGCCGGCTTCGAGCGCGGCGAGGTCGACGTGCTCTGCAACGCGATGCTGCTGGCCGAGGGCTGGAACTCGCCGCGGGCGACGCTCTGCATGCACCTGGCGCCGACCGCCTCGCGACGGATCTATCAGCAGCGGGTCGGCCGCGTCACCCGGCGCGCGCCGGGCAAGGAGGCCGGCCTGGTGATCGACTTCGTCCACCCGGCGACCACCCACGACGAGACGATCATCACCCTGCACAGCCTGCTCGACCGCGACGTCTACCGCGGCGGCGCGATCGTGATCGGCCCGGTGCGGCGCTCGCGCGGGCGGCGGATCCGGGTCGAGCGGCGGATCGTGCCGGTCTCCGGTGAGGAGGAGCGCCGCATGCAGGTGCTCGAACGCGAGCTCTGGCGGATCGCGGTCGAGAACCTCGACCACGCCGAGCAGCACGCTTGGGCGGCGCTGGCCGGGGCGCGGGTCAACCCGCAGGGCTGGCGTCGGGCGCGGGCGATCCTGCAGGGTTCCGGCTCGCAGGAGCTGAAGCGCCGCTTCCTGCTCACCTGCGTGCAGCGCAACCGCACCTCGCAGCTGAAACTGAAAGCGCTGAGCGAGATCGCCGACCTCGGCGACGCCGACGCCTTCGACGACGCGATCGACATCGTCGGCACCTGGAGCCGCGACGACAAGCGGGCCGGCACGCGGACCCTGCTCCAGGCCCTGGTCGACAAGCGGATCGGCCGCCGCGACCAGGCTCAAGCCTGGGTCTGGCGTCTTGCTTCCTACACCCGCGAGTTGCACGAAGAGTACGCCGTGCAGCGCTGGCCGGAGACGAAGCGACTGCTCGGCTTGCTTGTCAATTCCTCGGGCCGCGCGCACGGGCGCAACGCCCGCCGACTCGTCCACGCGGCGCGCAAACAGGACCGGCGTCTGGCGGTGGCGCTGCTCGCCGGCGCGGTCTCGCACACGCCCGAGGGCGAAGAGGTGCTGCGCGGGGCGCGGATGCGGATGGCCCGCAAGCCCTCGGCGATCGCGCGCGAGCTGCTGCGCAACTTCCCCAAGGGCGGCAAGCGGCGCAACAAGCGCGGCAAGAAGCGCGCAAGGAAGAATGGCGAGAACAGCGGCGTGCCCAGCGGTGAGACGACCGCGGAGACAGCGGCCGACGCAATCGCGGTCCAGGGCGGCGAAGCGGCCGCGGAAGAATCGACAGGGAAAGTCGCGGTCACCGCTGCCGGTTCGAAATCCAAGAGTGCCGGGGGCTCCGTGGCAGAGGGCACAGAGTCCAAGGTGGGAAAGCTCACCGAGAAAAAGGCGAAACCGAAAAAACGCACCCGGCGGAGGAAAAAAGCGGCGCCGAAGTCAGACGCGCAGATGGACCTCACCGGCGCCAAGACTGACTCGGTCCCCTCCGGCGACGGCGACGATGAGGTTGCCGCGGTGGTCGATCCCGTCGGCGACGCCTGAGCCGTCCTCCCAGGACACCTCGCGACCGCGCAGCCCGTCGCGACCGCGCCACTCGCCCAGCACCTCGACGTCTCCCGCCCAGACCCAGTGGTCTAGGTGGCGGCTTAGGACTTCCGCGGCGGTTGAGGGAGTCGGGGGAAGTCCCGACGGAGCCTCCCCGCTGTTGCTCCGTCGGGACTTCCCCCGACTCTCCGCAGTCGCGCCGAAGAGTGAGACCGCCGGTTGACGGAGGTCGGGGGGGAACTCGTCGGGAGCTATGGAGAGGTTGAGGCCGACGCCGATGACCGC
>Ga0207707_10006381_pt1 | contig 10295 bp, 6 predicted proteins | sample KBSC83BmetaG_FD_184336 | JGI IMG/M metagenome (GOLD analysis project Ga0207707, IMG submission 184336) | Corn rhizosphere microbial communities from Kellogg Biological Station, Michigan, USA - KBS C8-3B metaG (SPAdes) (version 2) | ecosystem: Host-associated > Plants > Roots > Rhizosphere ... | reverse complement strand
CCATTTCTGCCTCACTAAAAGAACTTTTTTCCACCGGAAAGGTGAATCATTTTGAGAGTATTATGAAAGATATTCCCACTCCTGTTTTCCGTTTGTTAGAAGTCCCAACCTTTGGACCCAAAAAGGTCAACCTTCGGGCGTGGAGCGGATCGCCGCTTTGGGCCGATGCGGCGAATTGCACGATCAGCATGTCCCATTTGCCATATAAGGGCGGCACGTTTACGGATGTCTGTCTTATTGGTGACGGCGGCGAGCTGGCGGTCTACAAGCTCTCGTCGACGTCGGGCGATCCGAGCGAGGCGATCGCCGGTGGCTTGACGGCGATTCTCGAGCAGGAGCAGGATGAACCGGCCGATGTGCGCTACCTGGGGCACGGTACGACGGTCGCCACGAATGCGCTGCTGGAGGGTCGGGGCGCCGCAACCGGCGTCATCACGACCCAGGGCTTTCGCGATCTGCTCGAACTCGGGCGCCAGATGCGACCCGATCTCTACGACCTGCAGGTCGATAAGCCGGTGCCGCTGGTGCGGCGGCTGCACCGCTTCGAGGTCGCCGAGCGTGTGCTGGCGACCGGCGAGGTGCATGTCGCGCTCGATGATAATGCCGTGCGCGAAGCGGTGCGTGCCCTCAAGGCGGACGGGGTCGAGGCGATCTCGGTCTGCTTCCTTTATAGCTATCTAATGCCCGGTCACGAGGATGCCGTGGCGGCGATCGTGGCCGAGGAATATCCCGAAGCGTATCTCAGCCTGTCACATGATGTGCTGGCTGAATTCCGTGAATACGAGCGGCTGTCGACAACGGTTGTCAACAGCTATGTCGGGCCGTTGATGAGTCGCTATATCCGGCGACTGCGGGGGCGCATTGCGGACGCCGGTGTCCCAGCGGCACCCTATATCACGCAGTCGAATGGCGGCATCATCTCGCTCGAAGTCGCCGGGGAGGCACCGGTGCGCACGGTGCTCTCCGGCCCGGCGGCCGGCGTCGTCGGCGCACAGATGGTCGCGCGGTTCGCCGGCTTCCCGAACGTCATCACCTTCGATATGGGAGGCACCAGCACCGATGTCGCGCTGGTCACCGACGGCGAATGCAGCGCCAAGATGCAGCAGGAAGTCGCCGGTTACCCAATTCGCACGCCGATGCTCGATATCAATACGGTCGGCGCCGGTGGCGGCTCGATCGCCTGGATCGACAGCGGCGGGCATATGAAAGTGGGACCGCAGAGCGCCGGTGCCGAGCCGGGACCGTCCTGCTACGGCCGGGGCGGCACCGAGGCGACCGTCACCGACGCCAATGTCGCGCTCGGCATCCTCAGTCGTGAGGCGCTACTCGGCGGTCGCATGCCGATCGACGCGACACAGGCCGACGACGCCATCGCGCGCCTGGCCGGTCAGTTGAATCTTGGAACTGAGGAGGTGGCCCAGGGGATCATCGCGCTGGCGACGGTCAATATGGCCAAGGCGATCCGCGTCATTTCGGTCGAACGAGGCTACGATCCACGCGATTATGCGCTGATCGCCTTCGGCGGTGCCGGACCGCTTCACGCGGCGCGTCTCGCGCGCGAACTCGATATCCCGCGCGTGCTCGTGCCGACGATCCCCGGTATCCTCTGCGCCTATGGACTGCTCGTCGCCGATCTGCGCACTGACTTTTCGCGCACCGTCGTCGTGCCGGCCGCCGTCGACAGCCTCGATGTCGTCAATAGCGGCTTTGCGGAGTTGCAGACAGCCGCCGATGAGTGGTTCGAACGCGAGGGTGCCGGTGAGGCTGACCGCCAACTGCGGCGGATCATCGATATGCGCTACGCCGGGCAGAACTACGAACTGCCGGTCGAACTGCCTGAACGCCCGCTTACGACGGACGACCTCGCCGACGTGCTGGCCGCCTTCCACGCAGCGCACGATCAAGCCTATGGCTACGCCTCGGCCGATGAGCCGGCTCAGTTCGTCACGCTGCGGCTGGAGGCGACTGGTCGCGTCATGAAGCCCGAGCCGCAACGTCTGCCGCGTGGTGGCAGCGTCGTCGACGCGCTCTCCGGCCACCGGCGCACCTATTTACCCGAAGCAGGCGGTTGGGGCGATGTGCCGCTCTACGACCGAACGAAGCTCGCAGCAGGCAGCGAAATCGCCGGACCGGCGATCGTCGAACAGATGGATTCGACGACGCTCATCCTGCCCGGCCAGCAGGCAACGGTCGATGACTTCGGCAACCTGATTCTCAGCGACACCGAGCAGGAGGCTTAGCATGGCGACGGAAACGCAGAAGGCGGTCGATCTCTCGCCGATCACCGTCGAGATCATCGGCTCGGCCTTCAGTTCGATCGTCGAGGAGATGGGCACCGCACTCATCCGCGCCTCGTATTCGACCAATATCAAGGAACGGCGCGACTGCTCGACGATCCTCTTCGATGCGCAGGGGCGGACGCTGGCGCAGGCCGAGCATATCCCGATCCACCTCGGTTCGCTGATGGGCATTGTCGAGGAGGTGCTGAGCCGCCATCCGGTCGACACGCTCGACCCCGGCGACATGTTCATCGGCAACGATGCCTATACCGGCGGCGGCACACACCTGCCCGATATCGTCGTCCTGTCGCCGGTCTTCGTTGATGAGCGGCTGGTCGCCTTCACCGCCAACCTGTCGCACCATGCCGACTTCGTCGATCGCGGCCACGCCCACATCTACCAGGAAGGGTTGCGCATCCCGCCGGTCAAGATCTTCGACAAGGGCGAGCTGCGCCAGGATGTGCTCGAATTCATCCTGCTCAACTGCCAGGTGCCGCACGAACGGCTCGGCGACCTGCGCGCGCAGTTCGCGGCCAACCGGCTCGGCGTGCGCCGCACGCAGGCGCTCTGCGCGAAGTACGGCGTCGAAACGGTCACGGCAGCGGGTGACGCGCTGCTTGACTATGCCGAGCGACAGACACGCGCCGGGATCGAGCAGATCCCCGATGGTGTCTATGTCTTCGATGATCGCTTCGATAGCGAGCAGTTCGGGCTGGAAGAGCTGGAGATGCATGTCGTCGTGACAGTGCGCGGCGACGAGATCTTCCTCGATTTCAATGACAACCCGCCGCAGGTGCGGGCTGGGCTGAACATGGTCTGGACGGCGCTACTGGCGACCGTCTATTACGCCGTCAAGACGGTCGTCGATCCGACGATCCTGCCGAACGCGGGGATGTATCGGCCGATTCACGTCGAGGCGACGCCCGGCTCGATCGTCAACTGCCTGCCGCCCGGCGCGATCAGCGGCCGGACGCAGACCTGCCAGCGCGTGGTCGATTTGATCTACGGTGCGCTGGCGCAGGCGGTGCCGGAGCGCATTATCGCCGCCTGCACCGGCTCGAACGCTGGAATCACCTTCTCCGGCGTCGATCCGCGCAACGGCATCTACTACTCCTATCTGGAGACGATCGGCGGCGGCTTCGGCGCGCGGGCGACCAAGGATGGCCTCGACGGTGTCCAGACGCACGTCACGAACACCTCGAACCTGCCGGTCGAAAGCCTGGAGGTCGAATATCCGCTGCGCGTCGAGCGCTACGAACTGGTGCAGGATTCCGGCGGACCAGGCAAATGGCGCGGCGGCATGGCGATCCGGCGCGATGTGCGCGTCATTGACCATGTAGCCGCGTTCAATGGAAGCACCAGCCGCCGTATCAGCCAGCCGTGGGGACTCTTTGGCGGTCTGCCCGGTGCACGTTCGATCGTCACGATCGATGGCGAGCCGATGATGGTAGCGACGAAAGGGAGCACGCTCTTGCAGCCGGGCCAGGTCGCCAGCCTGGTTACGGCCGGTTCCGGTGGCTACGGCGATCCCCATGAGCGCGATCGCGCTCTCGTCGCGCGCGACCTGGCCGACGACAAGATCAGCCTGAAGCAGGCGCGTGAAGGGTACGGCTACGAGCCAGAGAAGTAATGGTCGTGCTTTGTCGGTTGTCGTAGGGGCGGAACCCGTGTCCGCCCGCGGTCGCCGCTGTTCCGGCCGACCGCCGCGTGGGTTGGGTGCCGCACGCGCCAATCGGAACACATCAGTGCTCGACCGGTGTAGTGCCCCGATGCATCTGCCGCTGGAAACGTGCGTGGGTGACATCGGTTGATCTTTGGATGAACGTCTGTGACAGACGAACGGGGAAGACGCGATCGCCGGAACAACGGCGACCGGCGGGAGCACACGGGTTGCTCCCCTACGGAACGTAGACGTACGAGGGAGCAAGAACCATGGCAGTGCAGGACGTGGTCGTTGTTGGGGGCGGGATCAGCGGGACGGCGGCCGCTCACGATCTGGCACGATCAGGGGCACGCGTCACGCTGATCGAGCGTGGGCCCGAACTGGCGGCAATGGCCTCTGGCTGGACGCTGGCCGGTGTGCGTCAGTCGGGCCGTCTGGCGCCTGAAGTGCCGCTGGCGCAGGCGGCCGTCAAGCGCTGGGAGCACCTGAACGAGGAGCTGGACGCCGATACCGAGTATCGCCAGCAGGGGAACCTGCGCTTGGCGCGCACGCCAGACGAAGTCGACATTATCCGCGCCATGGTGGAAGAGCAGCAGGCGCTCGGATTGGAGATCAGCTTCCTGTCTGATAACGCGGCCGTGCGAGCGGTCGCTCCGGCGCTCTCCGAGACGGTGCTGGCGGCGTCGTACTGTCCGACCGATGGCCATGCCAATCCGAAGCTGGCGGTCAACGCCTTCGGACGTGCTGCCGAGGAGGAGGGCGTGACGATCCGCACGAACACCGAAGTGACGGAGATCGTGGCGGATGGTGGTCGCGTGCGGGGTGTGCTGACGAACGACGGCATGATCGCGGCCGATACGGTGGTCGTCGCGGCCGGAGTCTATACCAACCGGCTCGTGCGTCCGTTCGGCATCGAGATCCCGATTACGATCACGCAGGCGATTATCGCGCAAACGGCCCCAGCGCCGCCTCTGCTGGAACAGGTGCTTGGGGTTGCAAATGGCGACGTCGCCGGGCGACAGGAGGTCAGCGGCCGCCTGCGCTTTACCGGCACGTCGCTCCCCTGGCCTTCGGGCGAGCCAACCCGTGATCCGATCGCGCTACTACCACCGGCGGGCGAGATCGCGGCGCTAGTGCAGCGCACAGCAGCCGTCTTCCCGGCCTTCGCTACGTTTGGCCTGGAACATCTTTGGGGTGGGCTGCTCGACATGACACCCGATGCACTGCCGGTGATTGAACGGGCGGAGCAGGTCGATGGGCTGGTGGTCGCGGCTGGTTTCTCCGGTCACGGCTTCTGTCTGGGCCCGGTCACCGGCCGGATTCTGGCGGAACTGGTCACGACCGGAACGTCGTCGTTGCCGATCGAGGCGTTCCGGTCGTCTCGCTTCGGTGACGGTCACGCGATCACGGAAGCGCTGTTGCACGGTTAGCTACGACTTACTGGCGCCTTTGACCCATTTCCCGTCGTCATTCTTGTGATAGGAACGCTCGACGGCGCCCCAGGCGACGCGGTGGGCGCGCGCCTCGTCGTGGTGATATTCGTCCCAGGCGCTGTTATACGCTTCCTTATAGATATCCTGGGCGTGGGACGGAAGATTGTCGCGGACCGAGTCTGGCAGGTCGGACTTGGTGTTATACGGCATGTCGTGCTCCTTTCACTACCTACCGGCAACAATCGGGGCAAATTGGATGCCACAAGGCAGAAAATGTGACCAAGAGGCACGATTTCGGCCCAATTGGCTGCAAAGCCGGGTGCTGTTTAACGCGGCGACGCGGAGCGCTGGGGACAGAGCACTCCGCGTCAAGGGAAGGGAAGGGATTGGGTTCCGAGGGTTCGTCGAGCGACGTCCCTCGGTCTGATAGTTGTACCAGTTGACATAAAAAATGTCAATGGTCGAGCCGCATTCCTGCAACTCAAGGCTTGATATGGCAATCGGCGTGCCACCGAGAACTGTGCCGAACCGGCACGGAAGCGGGACGGCGACGGCGGCCCTCATCCCCAGCCTGCACCCTCACTAACTCTCCCTCCCCGGAGGGAGAGAACCACCTCCCGCGCCCTGCGGAAGAGGGGAGCAGGCACGCGGCTATGGCCGCGCTTACGCGTTTGATTACGTCATCCGCGATCGGAAACACACCGTCGTTCGCTTACAGACACCCCTCCTCCCGTGCGGCACGAGCGAGGGGCTAGGGGATGAGGGCTGTTCGCCTTACGATGATGTCACCTCGTCCGCTAGCGGCAGGGGAAGGTCCTGGGTGTCGGCAAGATTTGGGCGTGGGGTGGCCTCAGTATCGACCTTGCGGATCAGTTCGAGGGCGAAATCGGCGGCGATCTGGGCGGTGTCGATGTCGATGGCGTCAAGGGTATCGGTCGTTTGATGCCAGTGGGGTGGCAGATCGTTCTCGTCGAGCCCGATGATCGAAATTGCCTCGTAGCCATCGATGAGCGCCGCATACTGATCGGTCGGCAGCAGTCGATAGTCCGCCGGTTTCAGGCCCCATTCCGGATGTCGTCTGGCGATCTCTCCAGCATATTTCAGGAGTTGAGTGGAGGATGCGCGACTGCGGAGAAGACCCTCGCTCTGCGTGTAACGGATCTTGCCCGCGCCGACCCGATCGAGATTTACAAAGTATGTCTCTTCCGGCAGGAAACTGTTCTCAACCAGGAAGGCGTGCATGCCGACCTGCCCGGCCTCCGCACCGGTCGTGAAGAGAAACCAGGTTTCGACGTTGTCGAGATGTTGGTGCTTCAGCGTCGTTGCCAGCGCGAGTAGCGCCGCGACGCCGGAGGCGTTGTCGTTGGCGCCGCTGAGCGCAGTGCCGCGGAGTTCCGCTTCGGTTAGCAGGATGGCGACGAGCAGCAGGATGATCATTGGCAGCCAGGCGATTTGCCAGATCGAGGAGAAGCGATCGATGTTGCCGAGGAGGAGCAAGAGCGGGATCAGGACAACGCAGCTGACGATGGTGATGACCAGCGCCCGAAACGACTTGATGAGCGAGGTGTGCCAGAGCAGGCCCGACCGACCAGTATCGATATGCGCCGTGATGATGACGCGGCGCGCCGGCTGGCCGATCTCGTCGTTGACGCGCGCTGGAATGATGCCGAGCACGTTGCTCCCGTGCCGGGTCGCGAAGAGGCGCGAAATGACGGGAACCCGCAAGAGTTCGAGCCCGAAGACGCCGGCGCCGAGCACGGAGACGATGAAGCCGATCAGCGGCGAGAGGGTGCCGATCGGCACACCTACCGCGATCCAGCAGAAGAGCACAACGTACATGAAGGCGAAGCTTGGCGGCACGTGCACCGGCAAGAGCGCCGCGGGCACGCCGATTTCGCGCAGGCGACGCATCACATAGTGGACCGCCCGGCGCTCTTTGCCGGTGCCGGGTAGTCGCGGACCGATATCGCGTGCAAGCGCGCTGATGTCGGCTCGATTTACGGCCACGATAGCCCCACAATCGTGTTAGGCGGTCTCGCTTCAGGCGCCGCTCGCTCAGGTCACTGGAATAGCGGCTTCGAGTACATCGAGGTTCTCCCAGCCCATGCCCCGTTTGCCATCTTCGATCTCGTGCACGACCTCGACGACTTTCGCATTGACTGGCGTCGGGATGCCGAGACGCTCGCCGTTGCGCACGATCGGTACCGACTGCATATCAACTTCGGTCTTGCGTTTCTTGATCTTGAGGTCCATCCAAATCCCCATATGCGGCTTGAACGAGTGCTCCATCTCTTCGCCAAGCTGATCGAGGTTTCGGTTCGCCTCCTCCTCCCAGCCTGGTACCGGTAGGAAGGCGTTGGGGTTGAAATTGCCGATCATTTCGAGCGGATGCCCCTGCGCCGACGCGACCTTCGCGGCCTCTGAGGCGGCGGCAAGCGCGACCCGACGCCCGCGCGGATCGGATAGGACCTCCTGCACCGTGCCGTCGACCGTCGAGATCGCGAAGGCCATGGCGGCATAGACGAGCTTGCCCCAGAGATAGCCCCAGATATTGCTGGTGATGTCGACCGGCATCACGCTGCTCAGCACCTGCTCGATATCGTTCAGTCGTGGCGTCATCGAGCCGTCGAGTTCGCCGATATGGATCACCTGTTCGTTGGCGAACTGGATGACGCCCGGCTCGATCAGATCGGCGCCGAAATGGACGAAGCAGCCGACCGTGCGTTCTTTCCCGATCTCTTGCGCGATGATCTCCTCATTCAGGCCGTTCTGGATCGAGACGACGTAGCCGTCCGGCGCCAGAAGTGGAGCGATCTCTTTGATTGCACCCTCGGTGAAATGCCCTTTGACGCAGAGAAAAACGGCCTGGAGCGGTCCCTTCACATCCTTCGCAAGCATCGCCTTGACCGGGTAATAGTGATCGCCACGGCCACCGATGATGTGCAGCCCCTTCTCATTCATCGCCTGCACATGCTCCGGCACGACATCGACCAGGGTGATATCGTGGCCCGCTTTGCTCGCGAAGGCGCCAATCGTACCGCCAATGGCACCAGCTCCGAAGATCGTGACCTGCATCGGTTCCCCCTTGTATTTCTGCTTTGAAGCGACATCGAAGCGCGGTGACCCGCCTGGCTTCAATTCTGATGTCGTACGACCAGTGTAGTGGAGATCGACGCTCAATAAAAGGCTTCGCGCCCGTCGCGAAACGGAACCATCGCGCACGATTGGTGGCGCGCGACGTGCAACGCGAAGCTACCGGGATTCGTAGTGCATAGCGCGATCGTACAGCGCATCGTGCTGGCAACGAGGGAAGGTGAGCGTTATGATCTGACCTATCGGCCGGAACGGTCGAGGGTAACCAGGTCGATCGTCCGGCGTTAAGCTAGTGGTCCACGGGACAGGTCGCAGCTTGGGTAGGGATTGGTTTCATTCACCGCAAAAACCAAACGATCAGCGAACGTCGTAGCACGGCCGGCTCGAGCAGAGCGACGGTGAGCCTCGCTCACCGCACAGGATTGAGTCAGACGGGAACTGGCCGCTGACGGGTGGAGCACCGCTTCGCACGTCCGGTTTCAGCGAAACGTTGGGGGACAGAATTTGACTTTCGGCAGACTGGAGCACAGGGGTCTCCTGTGGCTCATCGCGTTTGCGCTCGGCGTTCTGACACTCTATCCGGCGGCAGCAGGCGCTAGCGGCGTCACCACTCCAACCGCCACCGCCACCGCGAATTCGCCGACACACGACTGGATCGTCGGTATGCGCTCGACGCCCTCGTCCGGCGTGGCCGCGTTCCTGTCGGCGGCCGGTAGCTCCGCGGTGAACCCGATCGCCGCGCAATCGGACGCCTATGCTGTTCAGATCAACGAGAGTGATCGACCATCCGATGTCGTCGCGCGCTGGATGCGAGATCCATCGGTTGCCTATATCGAGCCGAACACGGTTTACCAGTGGCAGATCGAGCCGAACGACACGCTGTATGACCAGCAGAGTTGGGCCAAGACTGATGATCTGCCAGCTGCCTGGTCGATCGCGACCGGCCAGCCATCGACGATCGTGGCGGTGCTCGACTCCGGTGTGCGTGCCGATCATCCCGATCTGGCCGGCAAGGTGCTGCCCGGCTACGACTTCTTCAACAACGACAGCGACCCGACCGATGATGTCGGCCACGGCACGGCGGTCGCCGGCATCGTGGCGGCACGCGGCAACGACGGCGTCGGCATCGCCGGGGTCGCCTGGGATGTCGATATCCTGCCGGTGAAGGTCGGTAATGCCGATGGCGCGCCGGTCAGCTTCATCGCACAGGGCATCTACTACGCCGTCGATCATGGCGCTTCGGTCATCAATCTGAGCCTCGGTTCCAGTTCGCCGAGCGCCACGCTGGAAGCGTCAATCGACTACGCCTACAGCCACAACGTGGTCGTGGTGGCGGCGTCGGGCAACAGCCCGGATCAGGCGTCGTTCCCGGCCAGCTACTCCAAAACGATTTCCGTTGGCGCGGCGAACAACGCCGGCAACGACGTCGCCTCGTTCTCGTCGCGGATCAGCCGCGTCGATCTGTCGGCACCGGGCGTCGACGTCCTGACGACCTACTGGGAAGCGACGCACGGCAACACCTGGGCGGTCGTTTCGGGTACGTCGTTCGCGACGCCGATGGTCTCGGGCACGGCGGCGCTGCTGCATTCGGTCGATCCTGGCATCACGGTTGAGCAGATTCGTTCGGTATTGACCGGAACAGCCCGCAAGTCGATTCCTGTGAATCAGGGCGGCGGGGCCGGGTTGCTCGATTCGGCGGCAGCCTTGCGACGCGTGCTCTTGCCGAACTTCGCCGCGACCTGGCAGACGCTGGATCATCCGGTCGAAACCGGCTCGGTCGTCCGCTCCTGGAATTGGGGCCCGGACGCGTTTGTGGTGACAACCGAG
>Ga0207707_10006378_pt1 | contig 10297 bp, 6 predicted proteins | sample KBSC83BmetaG_FD_184336 | JGI IMG/M metagenome (GOLD analysis project Ga0207707, IMG submission 184336) | Corn rhizosphere microbial communities from Kellogg Biological Station, Michigan, USA - KBS C8-3B metaG (SPAdes) (version 2) | ecosystem: Host-associated > Plants > Roots > Rhizosphere ... | reverse complement strand
AGGACGCCGTTGCCGCCGTCGGCTCTGCTCGCGAGATGCTCTTGGCCATTGAAGGACTTCGCCTTCACCTCGATGAGCCGGATTGCGTTGCCAGTTTTTTGAAGGATGTCGACGCGGGCGTGGCGACGGCCTGCGAGGATGGTCGCCTCGAACAGAGTCACGGATGGCTGTTCGAGACGAGCGCGCGTGGACGCGAAGTCGTCGTGGATTGCGGCCGTACTCGAGCTGCTCGGCGCCGTTGTATCGCGCCTTCGCGAGCGCCTCGACCATGTAGCCGCCCTCGGCGAGGAGACGGAGATACGGGTCGGCTTGGCGGTTGTCGGGATAGCCGTTCTCGCGGAAGAACAGCTTCGCGTCGCAGGTGCGCGCGAGGATGTAGTCGGATTTGGACAACGTTCGCGACGGCAACGGCCGCGAGTTCGTTTCGGAATCGGAGGATAAGCTGGCGGCCATGAGGCTCTCGTCATGAGACGCCTGCAATATCACCGAGGGCACTGACATCGCGCGCGCCGCGCGCGGCACTGTCAGTGGGGGCTGATAGCCTGGGGATCGCGCCTAGTCCGCGAACCATCGCCCATAGCGCCTACTTGGCGAATCGAGCGATGCGTCCTCACTCAGAACGGAGAATTCATGCGATCCATCGCCGCTGCCGCAACCGCGCTGCTCCTCGTGGGATGCGCCACCATCATGCACGGGACGTCTCAGGATATCGGGTTCCAATCCGCCCCGACGAACGCAAAGATCACGGTCGACGGCCTGCCGATGGGCAACACGCCAGTCGTCGCGAAGCTGTCGCGGAAGGACAACCACATCGTGAAGCTGTCGCTCGACGGCTACCAGCCGTTCGAGGCGACGATCACTCGCGGCACGAGCGGCTGGGTGTGGGGCAACATCGTCTTCGGGGGACTGATTGGTCTCGCGGTCGACGCGATGAGCGGCGGTTTGTACAACCTGAGTCCGAGCCAAGTCTCCGGACAGCTCGTTCAGGGTGTCCTGCCACAGGGCAAGCCGCCGACGGCTATGCTCACGAAAGACGGGATCTACATCGCGGTCGTGTTGCGCGCGGATTCGTCGTGGCAGAGGATCGGCACACTCGAGAGGACGAGCCCATGACACCACACCGCCTCTTCTAGGTACCGCCCACACGGAGGAATGACCCGCGACTTGTGACCAGCAGGACTCTGAGATGTCTATTCTATGATGATATAACGACGGTGTCACTTCTCTCATCGACATCGGCCCGTCCACTATCTGACTTTTGGAGATCCTCTATGAAGCGTGACTCGTCCATTGTTCTAGTCGCGGCCATTCTATTCTGTGCTGGCGCAGTGGCCGCTCCGCTCGCTGCGCAGCAGCAGGCGTCAGCCAGCCCGGGCCGCGACATCCTCACGCGGTCGAAGTCTGCCGGATTCTTTCTGGGCGGCGGCTTGGATGGTGACGGTATCGCAGACTCGAATGACAACTCGACGGAATCAGGCGGCGGCGCATCGCTCGTAATCGGATACGGATTCTCGCCGCGATGGTCGCTCTACTCGGAATTCAGCGGTGCAACCATGAACGCCGCCGACGGATTCGGGACCTATTCCCTCGCGCACTTCGACCTCGGCACGCGAATTCATTTTCGAACAGGACCGAATGTCGTTGTCCCGTTCCTTCAGTTCGCCGTCTCCGGTCGTGCGATCAGCGCCGATGTCGACGGAACGACGGTGACGGGCAGCGGTGCGGGCTTCACGTTTGGCGCCGGACTGAATGCCCACTTCACACCGGCGGTGGCTTTCTCCACCGCGGTAACCTGGACGGCCGGCGATTTCGACAAATTTCAGGTCGGCTCGCAGGTCGTTAGCACCAATGCCTCCGTCAATGCGACGAGCGCTCGCATCCACCTGGGCATTGTCTGGTTCGCCCAGTAATTCAAGGATCGGCTGAAGGTTGTGTCGAGCTGAAGATGGAAGTTGTGACGATTCGCTGCCCGCAGGGCGACGGGCCAGGATCTGCTCGGGCGGGCCCAGACTGCAATGAGAGGCCTCTAATAACTGGCCCTGGCGAATCGTCGCGCTCCCATGCATCTTGAGCATTGCCATTCCGAACGTGATTCCGGGCGGCGAAACGTGGGAGATCTCCTCTTACCACGCTTCAACCCAAACATCCATGACCCGGCAGGCGAGAATTTCACTCGCCGCGCCGTAGGCCCACCCGCGGAGTCCCAGACCGCGTCCTCCACACGTGTCCATAGGTACGCCTTTCGCCAACAAGGGGAGCCAACGCTGGCTCCAGATCGCGGTGGATCGAGCTCCTCATGTCCTGAACGCGCCGATCGCGGAGGCACTCGGGCTCAGCGCGGGAGACACGATCACGTGGCTCTCGCCGCGGCGAGATGATCGATTCAACGAATATCGAGACGGTGCAGCGCTCGCCAAGTGTGGAATCAGTCCGAAACTTCGCCCGCTAACCGATTTCTGGCCAAAACGGGGCCCAGTGTGGGATGGGTTGGCGAGAACATCGGGTGGAGAGGCCGTCCTCGTGGAAGCGAAAGCGCACATCCCCGAGCTGGTGTCGCCGCGATCCCGTGCGAGTGAGCCTGCACTTGGGAAGATCGCCGCGAGCATGCGAAGCGTGCAGAAGGCTCTCGCACCGCAATCCGTCGATGTTGTCGATTGGACTGGCACGTTCTATCAGTACGCGAACCGAATCGCGCACCTCTATTTTCTGCGAGAGGACAATGGAGAACACGTTCACTTGGTCAACATTTACTTCGTGAACGCCCCAGATGTTGCGCCAACATCACGCGCAGAGTGGGAAGGCGCCCTCAAGGTCGTCGAATGCTATCTCGGCGTTGGGCGACATCGACTAAGTAAGTACATGCACAAGATTTTCATCGAGACCGCGCAGTTGATCGGCCTCGACCAGCAGGGCCGAGCATGAGACGGCAGCGACCTTGGAACCAAGCGAAGAATGACGCGTGACGGGCACCCGGTCTATCCAGCCATTCAGAGATGGAAACTCGAATGCCTGATGAGCGATGGCTCAATATTCGATGCGGGCGCGATTTGGACGCAAGCCCACATTCGTGAGCTGATCGAGCACTTCGTCGAGAACCCCGATGAAGGCGATCGGAAGTTCGAGGAAAAGCTAAAGGATCAGCTCGCACCAACATCCGCTGGGGCCAAGCAGCTTGCCGCCGAGATGATGTGGGTAATGATGCTGTTTCCGAGCAACACCGGACGGCAGCGAAAGACAGAACTAGTCAGAACAATTTGGGACTGGTCCGGCGCGGAACTGCGCGACCCGCACCACATGTTCGAGGCGTTCGAGCGTGGAGTCGGGAGCGCTGGAATGGGGTACAACAACTATCGCCCATCCGAGATGTTCCTGCTAGTTCGCTTCGCCGAAGCTTGGAAAGAGCTCAGTGACGGCGAGCGCAATCGCTTGATGGCAGAGCCGTGGTCATTCGCTGACTGGTTTGACCGCCTACCCGGCGCAACGTCGCGACAGATTCGCCACATGTTGCTGCATCTATTGTTTCCGGACACTTTCGAACGCATTTCGTCGAGAAGCGACAAGAAACGCCTCGAACAGGCCTTTGCATCGATCCTCCAAAAACTGAATCTCACTGAAGCAGATCGAGCTCGGTCGCCAATGGCTCGGGATAGACGACTCTATTTCCTGAAGAAAGAACTCGAGCGTCAATACGCGGATCAGGTAATCGACTTCTATGGCAATCCACTGATTGCGGCGCGATGGCGTCCTCAAAAGGACGACGAGACTCAAGATGGCCCGGCGCGCATCAGCGAGCCTCGGCCGAGATTTGGGCCACGAGTTTGGGCGATCGCCGCCGGTGACGGAGCAGCGCAATGGCCAACGTTCCGCGAGCAGGGAATCGTCGCCATAGGATGGGACGAACTCGGTGACCTTCGCGCCTACAAGAGTCAGGACGACCTTCGCGACACAATTCGGGAGACCTATTCCCGCGACCGGGATCCGAACAATGATTCGCTGGCGTGTTATCAGTTCTGCCGAGAGATGCGTGTCGGCGATGAGGTCTTCCTGAAACAGGGCCGCAATCGGATACTGGCCCACGGACGCGTCTCAGGCGAGTACGAGCACGATCCAACTCGGCCGGATTTTCGCAACATCAGGCGTGTCGAGTGGATCGACCAAGGCAACTGGACGCTACCCGACGCTGCTCGCCTGCCCACAAAAACTCTGACGGAAATCACAGACTACGCTGCCATCCGCGAATTCATGCGCGAGCAGCGGAGCAGCGGAACGCCGGTCGATCAGTCACCGAGGCCATACTCGATCGATGATGTTGCCAGAGATGCGTTTCTCGCCCGGGCAGAGCTCGCACGAATTCTCGCGAGCCTACGTCGTCGCAAGAATGTCATTCTGCAAGGTTCACCTGGCGTAGGAAAGTCCTTCCTTGCGCGACGCCTCGCATATGCGCTGATCGGCGCCGAGTCGACGCGCAATGTCCAATTGATTCAGTTCCATCAGAGCTATTCGTACGAGGATTTCATCCAAGGATGGAGACCCACGAAGGACCGCGGGTTTGAACTGAAGAGCGGCATCTTTCACTCTTTCTGCCATCATGCTCAGTCGCATCCGTCCGAGCCGCACGTTTTCATCATCGACGAGATCAATCGGGGCAATCTCAGCAAAGTCTTCGGCGAGCTGCTGCTGCTCATCGAAGCCGACAAGCGAGGCCCCAGCTTCGGGATTCCGCTGACGTATGCCGAATCGTCGATCGACACATTCTATGTGCCTGACAATGTGTACATCATTGGATTGATGAACACCGCCGATCGCTCGCTCGCGATGGTCGACTATGCCCTTCGCCGCCGGTTTGCGTTCATCACCCTTCAGCCCGCGTTTGACTCGCCCATCTTTCGCCAGGCGCTCATCGCGCGCGGCGTAACCGCGGAAACCGTCGACCGGGTGGTTGACCGAGTTGGAAGAATCAATCAGGCGATCATCGACGACGACAAGAATTTGGGCGCGGGCTTCGCGATTGGGCACAGCTACTTTTGCCCAACATCATCGGTGCCGGATTCTTCCGGTTGGTACGAATCGGTGGTCCGAGACGAGATCGCGCCGCTGCTGGAAGAGTACTGGTTCGACAACCGTGGGCGCGTCGATGAATGCCTGAAGGTCTTGCTGAGTTAGCAGTGAGTCGACGCGACATCCCTATTCAGAACCTGTACTATCTCCTCAGCTATGCGTGGGACATGCTCGAGGAGGCGAAGCTCGCGAATGTTTCCGTTACACCAGAGATGCGTTTGCAGGACCTATTGGCAAGGGTTCTCTGCGGCGGCGTTACACATCTTCTAAAGCGGGGGCTAGATCGGTCGTACGTCACGTACGCCGAGGAGATCGCCGGGGTGCGAGGCCGGCTGGACATCGCCGCGTCAGTCAAGCGGAACAGCTTCCTCAAAGCACAGGCGTGCTGCATCTTCGACGAGCTCTCGCCCGACACGCTGCACAATCGGATCGTAAAGACGACTCTGCGGCAGCTCGGCACGGTCGACAATCTGGCCGCAGATCTCGCCGAGGAGCTGAGAGAGCTGTACCGGCGCTTCCCCGGAGTGATGGAGACCAGAATCTCTCCGCAGCTATTTCGTCGCGTGTCGTTGGGGCGAAACAGCTCATACTACCGCTTTCTGCTCGATGTCTGCGAGCTCGTGCAAACCAATCTGTTGGTCGATGAGGCGAGCGGCGATATCCAGTTCCGCGACTTCGTTCGCGACGAGGCGCAAATGGCTCGGCTGTTCGAGCGCTTCCTTCTCAACTTCTTCAAGAGGGAGCAGCGGCAATTCAAGGTCGATTCTCCGCGTTTCCGTTGGCGCGCATCCGGGAGCCCTGAGCACCTCTCGTACTTGCCCGAGATGCGGACCGACATCGTCCTGCGTGACCGGACCGACACGATCGTCATGGACGCCAAGTTCTATTCGGAGACGCTGAGTGAGTATCTGACGACCAGAAGCGTCCGCTCGTCGCATCTCTATCAGATCTTCGCGTACATGAGCCACCTGGCCCACGACGGTCGTCGTGACCGCGTCACGGGTATTCTTATATATCCGCGAGTGACTGAGACAGTACGCGTCGGCGTGACGCTGTTTGGACATCCAATGCTCGCGGCGACGGTCAATCTCGCGCAGCCGTGGCCGGGCGTTCGTGCCGATCTTCTATCATTGTTGCCACCATGAGAGTCGAAGAGCTCACCCCAAGGGCGTACAGTCGAGATAGATGAGCAATCCGTTCTTCGATCACCCGATTCTCAATTCACCGTACGAGTACCCAGCCCGCCACTGGGAGCTCGACGCCGAGGGACAGCCGACGCAGCGGATTCTCGACACGCGCCGCTCAGTCAGCCTGATCACGCCGATTCCTCGACCGCGCAAAAGGAAAGGCGCAGTCGACCAGACGAAGCTCGTTTTCGATGAAGGCGCCGGAGTCTCGACGGCCGCGCAAGAGTACGATCCAACGCCGGTCATCAACGAGCTACGCCGTCGCGTCGATCAGTGGCGCGCGATTCCCAATCCGGCGTCCTGGGGCGTTACGCCGGAAACTGCTCTGCTCCTCCAGCATTGGCGTAAGCACGATTTCTCCGGCATTCGCCCCTTCTTCTGTCAGATTGAAGCGGTCGAAACGGCCATCTGGCTCACCGAGGTTGCGCCGACCGATCGCGAGGGCAAACGGTTTCTCGAGCACCTGAAGAACGCCAACCATGATGCCAACCCGGAACTGAACCGACTCGCGCTCAAGCTCGCGACGGGCGCCGGCAAGACGACCGTCATGGCGATGCTCATCGCCTGGCAGACCATCAACGCCGTTCGTAGGCCACAGAGCAAGCGCTTCACGCGCGGCTTTCTCATCGTGACGCCCGGCCTCACGATCAAAGACCGCTTGCGCGTCCTGCAGCCCAACGATCCGGACAATTATTACGTCGCGATGGAGCTCGTCCCGAGCGACATGCTCGAAGAGATGGGCAAAGCGAAGATCGTCATCACGAACTATCACGCGTTCAAACGGCGCGAACGCGTCGAGCTCTCGAAAGGCGGACGCTCGCTGCTGCAGGGACGCACTGGTCCGGAGCTCGACACGCTCGAGACCGAGGGTCAGATGATCCAGCGCGTCATGCCAGATCTCATGAACCTCAAGAACATCCTCGTCATCAACGATGAGGCGCACCATTGTTACCGCGAGAAGCCCGCCGCGGAAGAAGAAGGGCTCAAGGGGGACGAGAAAAAGGAAGCCGAAAAGAACAACGAAGCCGCGCGCCTCTGGATCTCCGGCCTCGAAACGATCAACCGCAAGCTCGGCGTCGAGCGCGTCATCGACCTCTCGGCCACGCCCTTCTTCCTACGGGGTTCAGGCTACGCTGAAGGCACACTGTTCCCGTGGACCATGAGCGACTTCTCGCTCATGGACGCGATCGAGTGCGGCATTGTAAAGCTGCCGCGCGTGCCAGTCGCCGAGAACATCTCGGGCGACGAGATGCCGATGTTCCGCAATCTCTGGGAGAACATCCGGGACGACATGCCGAAGAAGGGTCGCGGGAAGGCCGAGGGGCTCGATCCGCTCGCGCTCCCGACGCGGCTCAAGACCGCGCTCGAGGCACTCTACGGCCATTACGCCAAGACGTACGAGCTGTGGCAGGAGAGGAAGATCGGCGTGCCGCCCTGCTTCATCATCGTCTGTCAGAACACGGCGATCTCGAAGCTCGTCTACGACTACGTCTCGGGCTTCGATCGCACGAACCCGGACGGAACGGTCACGCGTGAAAACGGCCGGCTCGCGTTGTTCCGCAACTTTGACGAGTACGACAATCCGTTCCCGCGACCGAACACGATTCTCGTCGACAGCACACAGCTCGAGAGCGGCGAAGGACTCGACGATGCATTTCGGTCCATGGCCGCGGCGGAAATCGAGCAGTTTCGTAAAGAAATCCTGGAGCGCAGCGGCGATCGCCAAGCGGCTGATTCCATCTCGGATCAAGACTTGCTCCGAGAGGTAATGAACACAGTCGGCAAGCCGGGGCGGCTCGGAGCGGGTATCCGCTGCGTCGTCTCCGTCGCCATGCTCACCGAAGGCTGGGACGCTCGCACCGTGACACACGTCCTCGGCATCCGTGCTTTCGGCACACAGCTGCTCTGCGAGCAGGTGATTGGCCGCGCGCTGCGCCGTCAATCGTACGACCTGAACAACGAGGGCCTGTTCGACGTAGAGTACGCCGACGTTCTAGGAATTCCGTTCGACTTCACGGCGAAGCCGGTCGTCGCACCGCCGCAGCCGCCGCGTCCGACCACGCAAGTGAAGGCTGTTCGCCCTGATCGCGACGCGCTCGAGATCCGGTTCCCGCGCGTCCAAGGGTATCGCATCGATCTCCCCGAAGAGCGCCTCACGGCAAAGTTCTCCGACGATTCCACGCTCGTGCTGACGCCGGACCTCGTCGGTCCGTCCGTCACGCGCAACCAAGGGATCATCGGTGCGGCCGTCGACCTCACTCTGGAACACCTGGATACGGTGCGTCCGTCGACCGTGCTATTCAACCTGACGCAGCACCTGCTCTATACGAAGTGGCGCGACGCGGGCGATGCGCCGAAGCTTCATCTCTTTAGTCAACTGAAGCGAATTACGAAGGACTGGCTCGACCATCACCTGGTGTGCGAGGGCGGCACGAGGCCGGCGCTCCTGATGTACAAGGACCTCGCGGATATGGCCTGCAACCGCATCACGGCGGCTATCACCGCGGCACATCCGGATCAGAAGTCGATCAAAGCCGTGCTCGAGCCGTTCAATCCCGTGGGCTCGACATCGCACGTGCGCTTCAATACGTCTCGCACTGATCTCTGGCAGACGCAGGCCGACAGGTGTCACGTGAACTGGGTCGTGCTCGACAGCGATTGGGAAGCCGAGTTGTGCCGCGTTGCCGAGTCGGATGCGCGCGTGAAGGCGTACGTGAAAAACCACAATCTCGGGCTCGAAGTCCCGTACCGCATGGGATCGGAGAGTCGGCGCTATCTTCCCGACTTCGTAGTGGTCGTCGACGACGGCCACGGGCCCGATGACCTCCTCCATCTTGTCGTCGAGATCAAGGGCTACCGCCGCGAGGACGCGAAGGAAAAGAAGTCCACGATGGACACGTACTGGATTCCAGGCGTCAACAACCTCCAAACGATGGGTCGTTGGGCGTTCGCCGAGCTGACGGAGATCTATCGTATCGAGACCGATTTCGACGCGAAGGTCTCGAAAGCATTTGGCACCATGATCGACGAAACGATTGCGCGGTCGGCGAGGCAGTAGCCCAAGCTGCTGCCTCCTATAGAAGAGCATACCGAGACCAGTATGGCCAAGTCCCCCTCCTCCAAGAAGGCCGCCGCAGACAAGACGGTGGAGACCCTCCGTCATGACGAGGCGAAGCGAAAGAACATTCCGACGGCCGAGCATCAGAGCGTGCTGCAGCAGGGCGCCGAGAGCCCGATTCGCGTGGCGTACGATCGCCGCAATCGCGATCTCGATCCGCAGCTCGTCTGGCGTGGGAAGGACGAACAGGATTGGAGCGACCTCGTCGTCAACGCGCCGCCGCTCTACATCCAGGAGAAGGTGCATCCGAAGGCGCTGATCGATGATCTGCTCCGCCAGACGCGCGAGAGCAAGCACGAGTCGGGCGAACTGCACGCGGATCTCTTTGCGGACTTTAATGGCATTCCGAAGGGCGTCGATAAGACCGAGTTCTATCAGCACGACCAGAACTGGTCGAATCGGATGATTCTCGGCGATTCGATGCAGGTGATGGCGAGTCTTGCGGAGCGAGAAGGCCTGCGTGGGAAAGTTCAGTGTATTTATCTCGATCCGCCATATGGGATCAAGTTTAACTCGAATTTTCAATGGAGTACCACGACGACACGAGTTACGGACGGTAAGCGAGAGCACATCACCCGAGAAGCGGAGCAGGTCAAAGCATTCCGCGACACATGGCGGGACGGTATTCACTCGTATCTGACCTTCTTGCGTGATCGACTAGCGGTCGCGCGCGATCTGTTGACTGACTCTGGCTCGGTGTTCGTTCAGATCGGTGACGAGAACGTACATCGACTACGCACTGTGCTTGACGAAGTATTTGGAGATTCCAATTTCATCAGTCTGATCTCATACAGAACGTCGATCGGCCTGGCTGCAGGTTATATCGACAATACTTCTAACTATCTGGTTTGGTACGCTCGGGATATCTCGCAGTTGAAGTTTCGACCTTTGTACAAGCTAGTTGAACCGGGCAAGGAAGGAGCGACCCGCTATA
>Ga0207707_10006377_pt1 | contig 10297 bp, 21 predicted proteins | sample KBSC83BmetaG_FD_184336 | JGI IMG/M metagenome (GOLD analysis project Ga0207707, IMG submission 184336) | Corn rhizosphere microbial communities from Kellogg Biological Station, Michigan, USA - KBS C8-3B metaG (SPAdes) (version 2) | ecosystem: Host-associated > Plants > Roots > Rhizosphere ... | reverse complement strand
TACGCTTCGCCATTCGCGAAGGTGGCCGCACCGTCGGCGCCGGCACGGTTACGGAAATTGTGCAGTAGGGGCCAGGATTGCCCGGCCTGTACAGGTAAACTATGGCGCTAAGAGAACGCATTCGCATCCGGCTGAAGGCATACGATCACCGGGTGCTCGACCAATCCACGACGGAGATCGTGGATACGGCGAAGAGAACAGGCGCAAGCGTGGCGGGTCCGATTCCGCTACCGACTTCACGGAGCGTTACGACCGTCCTGCGGTCGCCTCACGTGGATAAGAAGTCGCGGGAGCAGTTTGAGATCCGCACACATAAGCGTCTGCTCGATATTCTCGAGCCGACGCAGCAGACCGTTGACGCCCTCATGAAACTGGATTTGCCCGCGGGCGTGGATGTCGAGATTAAAGCGTTTGGGAAGGACCACAAGTAAGGTGCCAGGTTTTAGGTGCTAGGTGTTACCTAACACCTGGAACCTAGCACCTAACACCTGAGATTTTTATGACTCCAGGAATTCTTGGTAAGAAAATCGGAATGACCCAGGTCTTCCGCGCGGATGGACAGGCCGTGCCGGTGACGCTGCTCAAAGCCGGTCCGTGCCTGGTGGTGCAGCGCAAGACGCCGGCCATCGATGGTTATGACGCGGTGCAGCTTGGCCTGGTGGAATTCATCAAGCCGACACGCATCAACAAGGCGCTGACCGGCCATCTGAAGAAGGCGGGCGTCGAGGGCGCGAAATTCCTGCGCGAATTTTCACTGCGTCCGGGAGACGACGACCTGAAACCCGGCGACAAGGTCCTGGTAGATCAGTTCAAACCGAAAGATAAGGTCGATGTGATCGGCGTCAGCAAGGGACGCGGGTTCGCCGGCGTGGTCAAGCGGCATCATTTCCGCGGAGGCGGCGGCTCGCACGGGTCGATGTTCCATCGCGCCCCAGGGTCGATCGGCGCATCCAGCTTCCCTTCCCGCGTGCTGCCTGGCATGCGCATGGGCGGCCATTTAGGCGACGCGAAGGTGACGGTTCGCAACCTGGAAGTAATTGAAGTGGACGCTGAAGACAACGTACTGATGGTGAAGGGTGCGGTACCGGGCCCGAACGGCGGATATGTCGTCGTGCGGCGGGCCAAGAGGTAACAGGATGCTGGTGGACGTTGTCGATTTGAACAATCAAAAGGTCGGGGAAATGGATCTCGCCGACCAGGTGTTTGGTTCGGAAGTGAACGAAGCGCTGCTATACGAAGCCGTCCGCCACTATCAGGCGGGCCAGCGCGCGGGCACCCACAAGACCAAGGTGCGGCGCGAAGTCGCGGGCTCGGGCAAGAAGCTTTGGAAACAAAAAGGTACCGGACGCGCGCGCATGGGATCGATCCGGTCGCCGCTCTGGCGTCACGGCGGAACCGTGCATGGACCGGTGCCGCGCGATTACTCCTATAAGCTTCCACGCAAGATGGTGGTCGGCGCGCTGCGATCGGCGTTGAGCGCCAAAGTCCGCGATGGCGAACTCAAAGTCGTGCAGGCATTCTCGCTCGCGGATCACAAGACCAAAACCATGCAGGCGGCGCTCGGCCGCCTCGAGGCCAAACGCAAGGTGTTGGTGGTCGATAACGGCGAGAATCGTAACCTGTCTCTCGGCTTGCGCAATCTCGACGGCGTGACGCTCGTGCCCACGCGTGAAGTCAGCGTTTATCATCTGCTGGGACACGATCGCGTGCTGCTGTCGCAAGACGCAGCGACAAAACTTTCGGAGGCGCTGGCCCGATGACGCTGCATGATATTATCCGGCGGCCGCTGGTGACTGAAAAAGGCGTGATGAAGAAGGAGACGGAGCTCACTTTGTGTTTCGAAGTCGCGCCGCATGCCAATAAGGTCCAGGTGAAGGCTGCTGTCGAGAAGCTTTTTAAGGTGAAGGTGGATCAGGTCCGCACGTGCAATTTTGAAGGGAAAGAGCGGCGGCGCGGCCGTTTTAGTGGCTTCCGGCCCGATTGGAAAAAGGCTTACGTCAGACTGAAAGCCGGCGAAAAAGCGCCAGACTGGGCGGATATTTAATGCGACGACAAGGCGACAGGGCGATGGGGCGACACGGCGACGAGAGATTTTCCGCCGCGTCGCCGCGTCACCGCGTCGGTGGAGTTATAACCAATGCCAATTAAGTCCTATAGACCGACCACCCCCACGCGGCGTTTTCAGACCATCGTCTCGCGCGAGGACATTACCAAACAGCGGCCGGAGAAGTCGCTGGTCGAATCTAAAAAAGGCACGGGCGGCCGCAACAGCGGCGGACGAGTGACATCGCGGTTCATCGGCGGCGGCCACAAGCAAGCGTATCGCGTGATCGACTTCAAGCGCGATAAAACCGGTATTCCAGCGACGGTTGCTGCCGTTGAATACGATCCGAATCGTTCCGCGCGGATTGCGCTCCTGCACTACAAAGACGGGGAAAAGCGGTATATCCTGCATCCGGATGGACTGAAACCGGGCCAGACCATATCGTCAGGGCCGCAGGCTGACATTCTGGTAGGGAATGCCCTGCCCCTGAAAAATATTCCGGCAGGCACGGTCGTCCATAACATCGAACTGCGGCCGGGTAAAGGCGGGCAGATGGCGCGCTCGGCGGGATCGCAAGCGCAGCTGGTTTCGAGGGAAGGCGGTCTGGCACTGCTGAAACTGCCCTCGGGCGAGATCCGGCGGGTTCCGGAGGAATGCCAAGCCACCATCGGGCAAGTCGGCAACGTCGATCACGAAAATGTGTCGCTGGGCAAGGCAGGCCGCAAGCGCTGGATGGGCAAAATGCCTCATAACCGCGGCGTTTCGATGAATCCGGTCGACCATCCGCATGGCGGTGGCGAGGGAAAGACCTCGGGGGGCAGGCATCCGGTGACCCCGTGGGGCCAGCCGACCCGTGGTTTCAAAACGCGCAATAACAAGCGCACAAATAAATGGATTGTAAGCCGGAAGGCAAAGAAGAGATAGCTAATGGGACGTTCCGTTAAAAAGGGGCCGTTCACTGACGGTCATCTGGAAAAAAAGCTGGATGCGCTGAACGCGACGAATGAGAAGAAGGTGATCCGCACCTGGTCGCGGCGCTCGACAATTTTGCCCGAGTTCGTCGGTCATACCATCGCGGTCCACAACGGGAGAAAGTTTATCCCGGTGTACGTCACGGAGAACATGGTAGGCCATAAGCTGGGCGAGTTTTCGCCCACAAGACAATTCAAGGGGCACTCAGTCAAGGCGGCGGCAGCGCCCACTGAGAAATCGGCTAAGCCGGCGTAAAAGCGGGCAAGACGCGGGAGACAGAGAGACATGGAAGCCAAGGCAGAAGCAAGGTACATACGAGTCTCGCCCCAAAAGGCGCGTCTGGTCGTGGATCTCATTCGCGGGCAGCAGGCTGGACAGGCAATCACCACGCTGCGGACCACTAATAAACGCATTGCCCCCACCGTCGAAAAAGTTTTGAAGTCGGCCATCGCGAACGCGCAGAACCGCTCCGACGATGTGGACGTGGACCGGCTGTATGTTTCCGAGGCGTATGTAAACGAAGGGCCGCGCATGAAGCGCATCCGGCCGGCGCCTATGGGACGCGCCTACCGGTATCAGCGGCGGATGGCGCATATCGTGGTCAAAGTGTCAGAGAAAGAGTCGTAGAGCATGGGACAAAAGGTACATCCATACGGCTTCCGGCTGGGCTTCAACAAACCCTGGCGGTCGCGCTGGTTCGCGAAACAGGGCTATCCGAAGCTGCTGCAAGAAGATCTGGAGCTCAAAGCCGATCTCCGCGGCCGTTTGAAGTCGGCGGGCGTCAGCTCGATCGAGGTCGATCGGCCGGGCAACAAGCTGCGCGTTACCATCCGCACGTCGCGGCCGGGTATTATTATCGGACGCAAAGGCGCGGAGATCGAAAAGCTGAAGCAGGATCTCGCCAAGCGCACAAAGCGTGAGGTCTTCATCGATATTCAGGAAGTACACAAGCCTGAACTCGACGCGCAACTGGTCTCGGAATCCATTGCATTGCAGCTCGAAAAACGCGTGGCCTTCCGCCGCGCGATGCGCAAGGCGGTTGATTCGGCATTGCGCTTCGGCTGTAAAGGAATCAAGGTGCGCGTGTCGGGGCGGCTGAACGGCGCGGAAATCGCACGCAGTGAATGGTATCTGCAAGGACAGCTTCCGCTGCACACATTGCGCGCCGACATCGATTACGGATTTTCCGAAGCGCGGACTACCTACGGAGTCATCGGCGTCAAAGCGTGGCTGTATAAAGGCGAGATTCTGGATACCAAGGGACGCCGCTTAGGCCTTTCCTCGGAGCCCGAACCGCGCCGTATGGAGCCCAGGCGCGATCGGGATCGAGACCGCGATCGCGACCGGCGTCGCGAGCCGCAGCCCGTCGCCACCGAAACGGGTGGTCCTGCAACGCAATCCGCACCGAGCGAACTGCCGCGTCCCGCGCGGACGGGTGGTCCACTGATGCCACCGCTCATGCCACCGCAGCCCGCGTGGAAGCAGGAGGCGCGGACGGAAACGCCCGCACCCGAGCCCGCCGCGGGACAAAGCACAGAGCCTGCGCCGGAAACCAAACCGGATCAGGAGAGGAGTTAGCCGTCGATGTTGATGCCCAAGAAAGTCAAATACCGCAAGCAGCAGCGCGGACGGATGACTGGAAAAGCCTGGCGCGGGTCGACCGTTGCGTTCGGCGAATTCGGTCTGAAGGCGCTTGAATGCGGCTGGATCACGGACCGCCAGATTGAAGCCGCGCGTGTCGCCATGACGCGCTTCATCAAGCGCGGCGGCAAGGTTTGGATCCGCCTGTTCCCGGACAAGCCGATCACCAAAAAGCCGGCTGAAACCCGTATGGGAAAAGGAAAAGGAGCACCGGAGCAGTGGGTGGCGGTCATTCGTCCCGGCAAGGTGCTGTTTGAGATGGAAGGCGTACCGCAGGCGACCGCCGCGCAAGCCATGCGTTTAGCTGCGCACAAGCTGCCCATTAAGACCAAGGTGGTGGCGCGGACGATGGTGGAGTAGATCATGAGATCGCAAAAAGTTCGCGATTTGGATAGTCCGGAGCTGCAGAATCAACTGCGCGAGATGGACGAGCAGCTTTTCCGATTGAAGCTGCAGATGTCGATGGGCCAGATGGAAGGGCTGAAAAAGGTGCGCGGCATCAAGAAGACCCGGGCGCGTATTTTCACGATTCTGCGCGAGCGTGAAATGGAAGCCGCCGCGGGAGAGAAACGGTAGCATATGGCGGACGCGAAACAGGGAATCAAGAACGAAAAAGTCGGCGAGGTGGTCTCGACCAAGATGCATAAGACCATCGTGGTCGAAGTGCTCCGCCGCGTGCCCCACCCGCTTTATAAGCGCATCGTGACGAAGCGTAAGAAATTCTACGCACACGATGAAGAGAACACCGCAAAAATGGGCGATGTGGTGCGCATTATCGAATGCCGCCCGCTCAGCAAGCTAAAGCGCTGGCAACTGGGTGACGTGGTGCGGCGCGCCGCGCAAGTTTCGGTGCAGCCCAAAGAGCTGGACGTGAAGATCTAAGGGCTGGCGGATGGGGTTTAGGGGTCGGCGGTTGGCAACGAGGCTAAACCCCATCCCCCAATCCCCATCCCCCAAAGCCCGTGAGCGACGGTAGGAGCGAACTATGATTGGAATGCGAACCATGCTGGAGGTTGCCGACAATAGCGGCGCACGGAGGCTGCAGTGTATCCTGCCCCGCGGCGGCGATCTCGGGTTGCGCGCGGGGCTGGGCGATGTCGTAACCGCGAGTGTCAAAGAGGCCGCTCCCGATTCCGCCATTAAAAAAGGCAAAGTAGTGCGATGCGTGATCGTTCGCATGAGAAAAGAAACACGCCGCAAAGATGGCACCTATATTCGGTTTGATTCGAATGCGGCGGTGCTGATCAGCGACACGGGTGATCCCGTCGGTACACGCGTCTTCGGTCCGGTCGCGCGCGAGCTGCGAGACAAGAAATTTATGAAAATCGTTTCCCTGGCGCCGGAGGTGATCTGATGGCAGTGTCGCGGCGCAAACCGGCGGAGCCGGTACGGATTCAGCTGAAGAAGAACGATCAGGTCCGCGTGATTTCGGGCCGGGACAAGGGCAAGAGCGGGCGTGTATTGAGCGTCGACCCGTTTAAAAACAAGGCGCTGGTCGAGCATATCGCGATGATCAAGCGGCACACACGTCCGAATCCCGCCAAACAGGTCAAAGGTGGCATCGCCGAGCGGGAGAGCCCGATTTCGGTATCGAACCTGATGATTCTGTGCCCGCAGTGCGGGCCGGTGCGTATCGCCCATCACCTGGAAAACCTGCCCGGAGGCAAAGTGCGGCGCACCCGCGTTTGCCGTAAGTGCGGGCAGACATTGGATAAGAAGTGAGGTAGGACCCAAACTAAGGGTTCGTAAACCTGAATATGGCAGCCAGACTAAAAGAACACTACACAAAAGCGGTGGTTCCCTCGCTCAGCAAAGAGTTCGGCTACAAGAACGTTATGGCCGTACCGAAGCTGGACAAAATCTCAGTCAACATCGGGCTGGGCGAAGCCACTCAAAATGCCAAGTTGATGGATGGCGCGGTCAATGAACTGGGCCAGATCGCCGGGCAGAAGCCGGTGGTTACAAAAGCGCGCAAATCCATCGCGGCATTCAAGCTACGCGAAGGTATGGCGATCGGGTGCATGGTCACGCTTCGCGGCGACCGCATGTACGAGTTTTTCGACCGGCTGGTGAACATGGCGCTGCCGCGCGTTCGCGATTTTCGCGGCGTGTCGTCGAAATCGTTTGATGGGCGCGGCAATTACACGCTAGGCATCCGCGATCAGTTGATCTTTCCGGAAATCGACTACGCCAAAGTCGACAAGACCAAGGGCATGAACATTTCGATTACGACGACCGCCCGCACCGATGCGGAAGGACTGGCGCTCCTGAAGGCCATGGGAATGCCGTTCCGGCAGTGAGAGGGCGAAGGAGAAAGCGATACACATGGCAACAACCGCCAAAATTGCAAAGGACCTGAAGAAGCCGAAGTTCAAGATCCGGCACCGCAACCGCTGCTGGCGCTGCGGGCGTCCGCGCGGCTTTCTCAGCAAATTCGGGATCTGCCGGCTCTGTTTCCGGCAGCTCGCGCTGAATGGCGAGATCCCCGGCGTGATCAAGGCCAGTTGGTAGGAGGGGCGAATGACCAGTGATTCCATTGGCGACATGCTAACCCGGGTGCGCAACGCCATCGCGGCTCGCCATCCGAAAGTCGATGTGCCCGCGTCGCGGCTCAAGGCCGAAATCGCGCGGATCATGAAAGAAGAAGGCTACATCGCGAATTTCAAGGTCGCCGAAGAAGGCGTCAAGAAGGTAATCAAGATTTATTTGAAGTACTCGCCGAATAACGCGCCGGTCATCACGCGCATCGAGCGGGTCTCACGCCCCGGCTGCCGCGTGTATGTGGGCAGCGGTGATATTCCACGGGTGCAAGGCGGTTTGGGAATCAACATTCTCACCACGCCTCGCGGTGTGATGACCGGGCGAATGGCGCACAAGGAAGGTATTGGCGGCGAGTTGCTGTGCCAGATTTGGTAATACGCGATGGGGAGACACGGAGAGAGGGAGAGGGGGAGACATGCTGCAGTTTGGCTTTGTCGCCCACTCGCCCCCTCCCGCCTTCTCCCCGTCACTTCGGTTTTGTAAAGGGTAGAAATTATGTCTAGGGTGGGTAGAAAGCTGATTCCGCTGCCGAAAGGCGTGCAGGTAAATATCGGCGACGAGTTACGGGTGGAAGGTCCTAAGGGCAAGCTGACAGTGCCCGTGCCCGCGGGCATCAAAGTGAGCCAGGTAAACGGGAACCTGCAGCTCGAGCGCGACGGCGAAGAACATGCGGCGCTGCACGGGCTTACCAGGGCTCTCGCCGCCAACGCCATCAACGGTGTTGCGACCGGATTCACCAGAGAGCTGGACATCGTCGGCATCGGATATCGCGCGGATATCAAGGGCCGCATCGCCACCTTCACGCTGGGGTATTCACATCCCATCGAGGTGTTGCTGCCGGAGGGCGTCGATCTCAAAATTGATAAGCAGACGCACTTGGTGCTCTCCAGTTTCGATAAACAGCTGCTGGGTCAGGTGGCGGCGAATATACGCGCGCTGCGCAAGCCCGATCCTTACAAGAACAAGGGCATCCGTTATACGGGCGAACCGTTGAAGAAAAAAGTCGGCAAGACCGGCGCGAGTGCTAAGGCATGATTCGAAGAACGAATAAGAACGAGATACGCGGGCGCATTCACGAGCGCATTCGCAGCAAGGTGCGCGGTACGCCGGAGCGGCCGCGCCTGGCGGTGTTCCGCAGCCTGTCGCATATCTACGCGCAGGTTATCGATGACACCAAGGGCAAAACTCTCGTGGCTGCGTCGTCCTCCGACACAGACCTCCGGAAGGAAACGGGGAAAGAAGCGCCTCCTGTGAAGACTGAAGCGCGCGCCCCTAAAACCGCCGTCATTGCCGAGAAGGCCGGTGCGCCAAAAGAAGAGAAAGCCGGCGCTGCCAAAGAGAAGAAGGGCGGCAAAAAGGCTGCTGCTGCGACTGAGGCTCCCGATTCGGCTGCCCCTGCCGCTCCGGCTCCCAAAACCGCTTCGGCTGCCCCTACCAAGGTGGCGGGCGGTAATCTTGGCGGCGCCAGGCTGATCGGCAAAACCATAGCCGATCGCGCCAAGGAAAAAGGAATCAAACGGGTGGTCTTCGATCGCGGCGGCTACATTTATCACGGGCGCGTCAAAGCGCTGGCGGATGCCGCTCGCGAAGCAGGACTGGAGTTTTAGCAGATGGCTTCTATCGTAGTGAAACGGATCGATCCGCAATCGCTCAATCTGAAAGAGCAGGTGGTGTCGATCAATCGCGTGACCAAAGTGGTCAAAGGCGGTAAGAACCTGAGCTTCTCGGCGCTGGTCGTGGTCGGCGATTCATCGGCGAAAGTGGTCGGCTTTGGCGTCGGCAAAGCCAAAGAGGTGCCCTCGGCGATCCGAAAAGGAATCGAGGCGGCCAAGAAGAATCTTCGCAGGATTCATTTACTCAACACCACCATCCCGCATCAAGTGTTGGGCCGGTTCGGCAGCGGGATGGTGCTGCTCAAGCCCGCACCGGAAGGCACAGGCGTAATCGCAGGCGGCCCGGTGCGCGCCGTAGTGCAGGCCGCGGGGATTCCTAACGTGTTGACGAAATCGATTGGCTCGCACAACCCGCACAACGTGGTGAAGGCGACCATCAATGCCCTCGAGCAGTTACGTGATAAGAATGCAGTGGCAGAGATGCGCGGCGTCGCTGTAGACAAGATGTAATAGGGGACGGCTTCCGTATGGTGACTCAAAAAGTGGAAGGCAAAATCAAGATCAAGCTGGCACACAGCCCCATCTGCACGCCCATGAAACACAAGAAAATCGTGCGCGCGTTGGGACTGCGAAAGCTGAACCAGATCGTGGAGCGGCCCGACACCGCGGGGTTTCGCGGTATGGTGAAGAAGATCCCGCATCTGTTGCAGCTGGTCGAGGAGTGACGATCGATGAATCTGAGTAATCTCAAACCTCCCGCGGGACAAAAGCGTAACAAGAAGCGCATCGGGCGCGGCATGGGATCTGGCCGCGGCAAAACGGCCACGCGCGGCAGCAAAGGCGCGCGCGCGATTTCCGGCTATAGCATCATGCGCGGCTTTGAAGGCGGCCAGATGCCGCTGCATCGCCGGCTGCCCAAGCGCGGTTTCACCAATATTTTCAAAAAGCACTACGCCATCGTTAATCTGAGCAGCCTGGACAAGCTCGAAGGCGATGATTTCAATCCGGAGCGCATGATGGAGCTGGGCATTGTGCGGAAGATGCGCGACGGCGTCAAGATACTGGGATCGGGCGACATCACGCGTAAGATCCGGGTAGAGGCGCACCTGTTTTCGAAGTCCGCCATGGAAAAGATCCAAAAGGCCGGTGGCGAGGCCGCGGTCATTGGAGCAGACGCTGAAAAGAAGTAGCCTGGCCGAGGCAAGATCATGAAATTCTTCGAAGCCCTTGCGAACGTTTTTCGGATTCCGGACCTGCGCAAACGGGTTCTGTTCACCCTCGCTATCCTGGCGATCTACCGTCTGGGCGGGCACATCCCTACCCCGGGAATCAATATGCTGCGCTGGCAGGATTTCTTTGCGCGCAACCAGGGCAGCATTTTCGGCTTCTTCGATTTATTCGCCGGCGGCAATATCCGGCGTCTGACAATCTTTGCGCTGGGGATCATGCCGTACATTACGGCGTCCATTATTCTCCAGTTGCTGAC
>Ga0207707_10006376_pt1 | contig 10298 bp, 7 predicted proteins | sample KBSC83BmetaG_FD_184336 | JGI IMG/M metagenome (GOLD analysis project Ga0207707, IMG submission 184336) | Corn rhizosphere microbial communities from Kellogg Biological Station, Michigan, USA - KBS C8-3B metaG (SPAdes) (version 2) | ecosystem: Host-associated > Plants > Roots > Rhizosphere ... | reverse complement strand
CCGAGGATCGCCGGCTTGAGGTGCTGCCAGTCGCTGTCGTCCTTGGTCACGGTGACGAAGTCGGAGCCGTAAAACACGCTGGTGACGCCGGGCACACCGAACAGTTTCTCGGCCAGCGGCGAGCGTGCTGCTGCCTCGCGATTGACGAATTCCATGGTGCCGCTGTCGAGCACGGCGCGGCCGGGAATGAATTTCAGGGTGGCGGGATTGGGTGTGGCTTCGGTCTGAATGAACATGTTTCTCTCCGGCGTCGCCGGTTCAAGGCCGGCGCGTGGCTCTCCTTAGCAGATGGCGACGGCAAACGCACGGTCAAGGGGCGCAGAAAACATAGTGTTTTCAAGCGAAAGCCTGCCCCGGACGCGATCCGGGGCGGGGACCGGTTCGCGTGAAGAAAACGCGTCAAAACAAGAGATAAAGCCCCGATGATCGGGAACCCGGTGGCTTACGACAGCGCGTCGATGTCCTCATCGCTCAGACCGCCGGGCACGATGGTCACGGGGATCGGGAACGCGCCGACCGTCTTGGCCATTGTGGTGATGATTGGGCCCGGGCCTTCCGGCCCCGGATTGGCGGCCAGCACCAGCATCGCGATATCGACGTCCTTGTCGATGACGTCGAGGATCTGGTCGGTCGGGTCGCCCTCGCGGATCACCCGCTCAGGCGTGATCGCGGCGATGCCGTTGGCGCGGCCGGCCGCACGATCGAGCGCGGCGTTGGCGTCCTCATGCGCCTCGGCGCGCATGATGTCGGCGACCCCCAGCCATTGCTGGTTCTGGTCTTCGGTCTCGATGACGCGCAGCATCACCACGCCGCCGCCGACGCGGATCGCCCAGCGGCTGGCGTAGTAGACCGCGCGGTCCCATTCCGCACTGTCATCAACGATCACCAGACATTTTGGCTTGTGACCCGTCTCGTAGCTTCGTCGCTGGGTGGTCATGCATGTCCCGATGCTGCGCCAGGCAGGCCGCATGCTGCCACGGCGCAGCCGTCCTCGACAAGCGGCAACGCCGGCGCGTATTCCGGAAAAGTGGATACCGGTTTTGCGATCAAAGTACGCGCAAGCACTGGAGTGCGCTGCGTCAAATTATGGCGAAGGGAAGGAAAGCTAGTTCTTGCGGACGAAACCGACGATGTCCTTCGTCGCCTTCATGGTCTCGGCGGCGATGGCGCGGGCGCGGTCGGCGCCGTCGATCAAAATCGAATCGACATGCCCGGGGTCGGCGACCAGCCGTTTCATTTCGGCGGCGATCGGCGACAATTTTGCGACGCAGAGTTCGACCAGCGCATTCTTGAAGTTCGAAAACTGGCCGCCGCCAAATTCGCCGAGCACGTCCGACTTGGTGCGGCCTGACAGCGCGGCGTAAATTCCGACCAGATTGTCGGCCTCAGGCCGCGTCTCGAGACCCTTTTCCTCGGACGGCAACGGTTCCGGATCGGTCTTCGCCTTGCGAATCTTCTGCGCGATGGTGTCGGCATCGTCGGTGAGGTTGATCCGCGAATTGTCGGACGAATCGGACTTCGACATTTTCTTGGTGCCGTCGCGCAGCGACATCACCCGGGTTGCGGGACCGGTGATCAGGGGTTCGGGCTGAGGAAAAAACAATCCGTCGTTGAAACCGTGGCCGCGTATCGAGTCGCCGAAATCGTTGTTGAATTTCTGCGCGATATCGCGGGACAGCTCGAGGTGCTGTTTCTGGTCCTCGCCGACCGGCACATGGGTGGCGCGATAGAGCAGAATGTCGGCCGCCATCAAGACCGGATAGTCGTAGAGGCCCACGGACGCGGCCTCGCGATCCTTGCCGGCTTTTTCCTTGAACTGCGTCATGCGGTTGAGCCAGCCGACCCGCGCCACGCAGTTGAATATCCACGCCAGTTCCGCGTGTCCGGAGACCTGGCTCTGGTTGAAGACGATGTGCTTTTTCGGATCGATGCCAGAGGCGATGAAGGCCGCGGTCACTTCCCTGGTATTGCGCGCGAGTTCGGCCGGACCGCCCCAGACCGACACCGGCTGCGTCAGCGCATGCATGTCGACCACGCAATAGAGGCAGTTATGGGTTTCTTGCAGCTTGACGAAATTGACGATCGCGCCGAGGTAATTGCCGAGATGCAGATTGCCGGTCGGCTGGACGCCTGAAAAAACCCGTTCAACGATCGCCATTGTCAGTTCTCACGCCTGCTGCTTCGCGCCCCTCAACAGTCATCAGGCGCTGCGCGCCGTCCATTGCCACGAGGGCATCAGTCGCGCAAGTCGGAGGCCGTGGTTTGGCGGATCGCGCTAACCGCCTCGCCCCACCGGATCACGCCGAACAGGGCCAGAAGCAGGCCGTAAATCGCGATTCCGCCCGATATCAGCATCAGCAGAACAACGGCCTGCGCGATGCCATGCGCGGTCGCGGTCAGCGGCAGCACGAACCTCGCCATCAGCCACAGGAGCCCACCCATCGCCAGCCCGGCCACCACAATGCGCGGCAGCCGCCGGCGCGCCGCGGCATCGATCGAAAATCCTGATATCGAAGCACCGCGCCGGATCAACGTAAGCGCGCTGCTCCAGGCCCCCAACGCGATGCTGGCGGCGATTCCGCTCGCGCCGAATATCTGACCGAGCACGATGGCCAAAACGAGCGCCACGGCAAATCCCTTGAGCGTCGCCCAAAGCGGCGTCAGCGTATCGTTGCGCGCGAAGAATGCCGGCGACAGCGCCTTGACCAGCACATGCGCGGGCAGGCCGAGCGAAAGCCACATCAGCGCCTGCGCGGTGGCCGTGGTATCGGATGCGGCGAACACGCCATGTTCGAACAGCATCCGCACCACAGGCTCGCTGAGCACGATCAATCCCAGCGTCGCCGGCAAAGCCAATCCGACCGCGAGTTCGAGGCCGCGCGATTCGGCGTGCGCGACGGCATTGCGGTCATCGCTGCGCAGCGCGCGCGTCAGTTCGGGCACCAGCACGGTGCCCATGGCGACGCCGACAATGCCGAGCGGCAGTTCGATCAGGCGGTTGGCGAAGTACAGCCATGACACCGCCGATGGCGACGCCGAGGCGATCACGGCGCCGCCGACGACAAGCAATTGCGGCCCGCTGCTGGCGATCATGCCGGGGATCGCCTGGCCGAAAAAGCCGCGCATGTCGGCGCCGAACGAGATCCGCAGCGGCGTTGCGATGCTGCCGCCGCCACGGCGCAATAGCAGGATCAGCAATTGCAGGAGCCCGGCAACGCCCACGGTGGCGGCCAATAGCAGCGCGGCATAAGCCGCATCCTGCCGCCAGCCGAGCAGCGCGATCATCACGGCGATCAGCGCGACGTTGAACAGCAGCGGCGAGAAGGCCGTCAGCGCGAAGCGGCCTTGCGCGCTCAATAGCGCCATCATCACCGTGACGGGACCTGCGAAGGCGAGATAAGGCAGCATCAGGCGGGCATCGTCGACGGCGAGTTGCAGCGTCGGGTGTCCGGCAAAGCCCGGCGCGAGCGCGGTAATGACGAACGGCATCAGCAGGCCGATCAATGTTGCCGCCACGATCAAGGCGGCGCTGACGGTGCCGAGCACGGTCCCTGCGAACGCGGCCGCCGCGACCGCGCCTTCGGATTCGCGCATGCGCAGCCAGGCCGGCACCAATACCGCGTTCAACGCGCCCTCGGTCAACAACCGCCTGACCACATTGACCAGCTGAAACGCCACCAGGAATGCGTCCGCGACCGGGCCGGTGCCGAGCAGCGCCGCAATCATGGCGTCGCGCGCGAATCCGAGCAGCCGCGAGCCAAGCGTGCCAACGGAAACGGTGAGGAAGGAACGGATCATGAAGACACCTATACCGCGTCGCTTGCTGGCGCAGGGTTGATCGTGATAGGCCGCTGCACCCCGACCAAACCGACTTGGAGCGGACTTTCCGCGCCGTCGCAATCGCCGCAACAGGACTGATGCATGACAGAAGCGAAATACGACGTTCTCGGGATCGGCAATGCGATTTTCGACATATTGGTAAAGACCGACGAGAGCTTTCTCGCCGCGCACGGCATGACCAAAGGCGGCATGGCGCTGATCGACGAAGCCCGCGCCGCGGCGATCTACCGGGATATGGGCCCGGCGGTGGAGATATCCGGCGGCTCGGCGGCAAACACCATTGTCGGGGTCGCCAACCTTGGCGCGCGGGCGGCCTATGTCGGCAAGGTCAGGGATGACCAGATCGGACGCTTGTACATCCATGACATCCGCGCCGCCGGCGTCGCGTTCGAAACCAGGGCGGCATCGGATGGCCCCGCCACCGGCTGCTCCTACATTCTGGTGACGCCCGACGGTGAGCGCACCATGAACACCTATCTCGGCGCGGCGCAGGAGCTGACGCCCGACGATATCGACGCTGCCCAGATCGCGGCATCAAGCGTCATCTATCTCGAAGGTTATCTGTGGGATCCGAAGAGCGCCAAAGAAGCTTTCGTCAAGGCCTCGACCATTGCGCACGACGCCGGTCGCCAGGTCGCGCTGACGCTGTCGGATTCGTTTTGCGTCGATCGCTATCGCGGCGAATTTCTCGATCTGATGCTGGGCGGCACCGTCGATCTGGTTTTCGCCAACGAGGCAGAATTGCATTCGCTCTACCAGACATCGGATTTCGATGCGGCGCTGAAGCAGTTGCGGGTTGATGCGAAACTCGGCGTCGTCACCCGCAGCGAGAAAGGTTGCGTCGTGGTCTCAAAAGACGGCGTCACCGCCGTGCCGGCATTTCCAATCGACAAAATGGTAGACACGACAGGCGCCGGCGATCTGTTTGCCGCCGGCTTCCTGTTCGGCCTGGTGCGCGGCGCCGGTCATGAAAATGCCGGACGGTTAGGCGCGCTCGCCGCGGCCGAAGTGATCCAGCACATCGGCGCGCGGCCGCAGATCTCGCTGAAGGAACTGGCGCGGCAGAACGGATTGCCAGTGTAGGAAGGTCCCTCATGCCGAGGAGGCCCCAGCGTGCCAGCGCGAAGCGCGGCCCGATAATAAACTCGGGGCCGTCTCGAAGCACGCGTGGGGATTTATGCCAACTCTCATCCTTCAAGACGCGCGCAAGAGCGCGCTCCTCAGGATGAGGTCCTTTACAGTCTGATTTCACGCCGTCTTGGCCGCCTTGAGCCCAAGCCGCGCCTCGACCGCGTCGCGCATCACGAATTTCTGAATCTTGCCGGTGACGGTCATCGGAAATTCGTCGACGAATTCGATGTAGCGCGGGATCTTGTTGTGCGCGATCTGGCCCTGGCAGAAGCTGCGGACCTCATCGGCCGTCAGCGTCTCGCCTGACCGCGGCCGGATCCAGGCGCAGAGCTCTTCGCCGTAGCGATCGTCGGCGACGCCGAAAATCTGCACGTCCAGAATCTTCGGATGCCGATAGAGAAACTCCTCGATCTCGCGCGGATAGAGGTTTTCACCGCCGCGGATCACCATGTCCTTGATGCGGCCGACGATGTTGCAGTAGCCCGCCTGATCGATGATGGCGATATCGCCGGTGTGCATCCAGCCGTTGGCATCGAGCACATCGGCGGTCTTTTCGGGTTCGTCCCAATAGCTCAGCATGACGCTGTAGCCGCGGGTGCACAATTCGCCCCGCTCGCCGCGCGGTACGACGCGGCCCTCAAGATCGATAACCTTGACCTCGACATGCGGATGAATGCGCCCGACGGTCGACACCCGGCGCTCCAGCGGGTCGTCCATGGCGCTTTGAAAACTGACCGGGCTGGTTTCGGTCATCCCGTAGGCGATGGTTACGTCGCGCATGTTCATCTGTTCGTTGACGCGTCGCATCACCTCGATCGGGCAGGGCGCGCCAGCCATGATGCCGGTTCGCAGCGACGACAGATCGAATCTAGCGAATTCGGGATGGTCGAGTTCGGCAATGAACATGGTCGGGACGCCGTAGAGGGTCGTGCATCTTTCCCGCTCGATGGTCTGCAGCGTCGCCAGGGGATCGAAGCCTTCGCCGGGATAGGCCATCGTGGCGCCCGAGGTGACGGAAGCGAGATTGCCCATCACCATGCCGAAGCAGTGATAGAGCGGAACCGGAATGCAAATGCGGTCGCTTTCGGTCAGGCGCATCGCACGTCCGACGAAATAGCCGTTATTGAGAATGTTATGATGCGTCAGCGTGACGCCCTTCGGCGATCCGGTGGTGCCACTGGTAAACTGGATGTTGACGGGATCGTCGAACTGCAAGGTCCCAGCGAGCGCCGCGAGCGCGTCCCGGTGGCGCGTGCCGCCCATCCCCGTCACGTCTTCGAACGGAATCGTGCCGGGACAGGCTGGACCGCCGATCTGGATCACCGCGCGCAAATGCGGCAACCGCGCCGCGTGCAGATCACCTGGTTGTGCCTTGGCGAGCTCGGGCACCAGCGTGTTCAGCATCTCCATGTAGTTAGAGGTCTTGAACGCGGTGGCCGTGACGAGCGCGCTGCATCCGACCTTGGCGAGCGCGAATTCGAGCTCGCTCAGGCGGTAAGCGGGATTGATGGTGACGAGAATGAGCCCGGCCTTGGCGGCGGCGAATTGCGTCAGCGTCCATTCCGGCCGGTTCAGCGACCAGACGCCGATCCGTGCGCCGCGTTCGAGGCCGAGCGCGAGAAAGCCGGCGGCCAGCGCGTCGACCCGCTCCGTCAATTCCTCCCAGGTCCACCTGACGCCGTGGCTCGGCGAAACCAGCGCTTCGCGCTCGGCCCAGCGCCGGGCTGCCTGATCGAGACTGCGCCCGATTGTATCGCCCAGCAGCGGCGCATCGGCGACGCCGCAAACATAGCTATCCGCTTCTTCGCTCAAGTCTGTCTCTCCATGCGTCCAAGCATGCGCGATGGAGACATTGCGTGCAAGGCTTCGTGCGGAGGCATGGTCGTGGGGCCTTTTCCCGGCGCGATCAGATGGACCTCGCCGGGAAAAGCCAACGCGGCTACGCCGCCTTTTCGCCCGCCGCATCGAGTCCGGCATAGACGCCGCTCTCGAAGCCTGCAAACGCTTCCAGACATTTTTGGTCCACGAACGGGAGCACCTGCATCAGAATCACGCCGCTGACGTCGCGCGACGGGTCGATCCAGAAATAAGTGTTGGCAAGCCCTGCCCAGGCGAGGCTGCCGGGGCTGCGGCCCTCCGGTGTTCTGGCGGTATTGATCAGGAAAGAGAGCCCCCATTTCTTCACCATGTCCGGATAGAGATCGACATCGTTGGTGGCCCACGCGACCGCCGTGGTCATCCTGGTCATGTTGAGTTCGCCGATGTGGTTCTGTCCCATCATCGCAACGGTCTCGGGTTTCAGCACCTGGTTGCCGTTGCCGCGGCCCTTGTTGAGGATCATCTGGGTGAACTTGATGTAATCGCCCGCGGTGCTGTAAAGCCCGCCGCCACCCATGTGGAATTCCGGGTCCTGCTCGAGCTCGAACGGGATCGGCGCCAGCGATCCATCCTCCCCACGCTGATGCATGGCGACGAGGCGCTTGCGTTGCGATTCCCCGATCTTGAAGCCGGTATCGGTCATGCCGAGCGGCGTAAACAGATGATCGCGCAGGTAAGCGTCGAGTTTCTTGCCGCTCACGGCCTCGACCGCCTTGCCGACGAAATCGATATTGGTGCCGTATTCCCAGCGCGTGCCGGGGTCGGACATGATCGGTGTCTTCAGCGCGGCGTTCTTGCAGCTGGTGATGTCGGGCGTGCCGGTCTTCTCCAGATATTTCACCATGTCGCCGTTCCACAAGTGGTAGCAGAAGCCGGCGGTGTGGGTCATGAGATGGCGCAGCGTGATCGGATTCTTCGCCGGCCGCAGTTTTGGTTCGCCCTTGGCATCGTACCCTTCGAGCACTTGCGGCGCGGCGATGTCGGGCAGCACCTTGCCGATCGGCGCGTCGAGCGCGAGCTTGCCTTGCTCGACCAGCTGCATGGCGGCCGCCGCTGTGATCGCCTTGGTCATGGAGGCGATCCAGAACACGCTGTCGGCAGTCATGGCGTCGTCTTTGGACAGGTCGCGCTTGCCGTACGCGCCCTGATAGATCACCTTCTTGCTGGTCGCGGCGATTGCGACGACGCCGGGAATTTCCTTGGCTTCGCTTTTCTGACGCAGCAGCTGATCAATCTGAGCTTGATTTTGCATGGGGTCACCTCCCGTTATTTTTTGGAAACGGGTAATCTTCCTCCTGGCAGCCACCTCCCGCAAGCGTGAGCGGCTGCTTGAGGCGCGCCGTCGCGATCTCGTGATCGCTGCCGCAGTGGGGCGCGCTTGAACTGCAACGTCCGCCATAATTTGCGGTGGATTGACCTGCATCATGGTGACCTCCGGCGATATCCGCGATATCTTGGCCGGCCGTTGATTTCCGGAAGCGGATTTTGTAGTAAGATGTTAAGATTGCAGCACAAATAGGTGCCGCATGGCCATATGATTTGACAAAAATGATTGCGGCTTTCGAAGTCGCGAAGGGACCAAAGATGATTTCGACCTGGAGCGAATGGAAACGGTATCCCCGGGCCGGGCGCGGCGAAAATATTGAAGCACCAATCACCCCGGGCATCTACGAAGTCCGCTTCGCCGCCACCGGTGCGCTGCACTCGTTCGGCGCGGTCGACAATGTCGCTCAGGCGTTGTCGCAGCTCACGGTCGGCTCAAAGTCGTGGTTCGGACGGCGCGAACCTGCAGTGGTGGCCGACCTCGAATATCGCACCTGCGCGACCTCCACCAAGGCGGACGCAAAGACGGCGGCGGAGCGCATGATCGGCCGCCGCGAAGCCTATATGAGCGGCGCGGCCTGAACGGCCCTTGCTCGGCGTGCCGATTTCTTTTTCGTCCGGGAACCGCGGGCCCCACGAATTTGCCTTGAAAACGCCGCCAGCCGCAAGCTCGCGGCCGGTGCATCGCGGCCCGTTTGAGCCTATACTTTTGGCCTCCAGACCAAGACGCATCGAAAGAAACGCCCAACGAAAATCCGAGGAGTAACGCCATGTCCCCCACCGCTGCTGCACGTACTTCGCAAGCCTCCGCGCCATCGCTGCGCGACCGCCTCAAGGATCCCTCGCTGCTGCGCGACCGCTGCTACATCGACGGCGTCTGGACCGGCACGCCCGCCAATCCCGTGACCAATCCGGTCAACGGCGTCGAGCTTGCCAAGGTGCCAAAGATGAGCACAGCGGAAGCGATCCAGGCCGTGGAAGCCGCCGAGCGCGCGTTTCCCGGCTGGGCCAAGCTCACCGCCAAGCAGCGCTCCAACATCCTGCGCAAATGGTTCGATCTGATCATCGCCAACCGCGAAGACCTGGCCCTGATCCTGACTTCGGAGCAGGGCAAGCCGCTGGCCGAAGCGCTTGGCGAGGTCGACATCGGCGGCGCCTATGTCGAGTTCTTCGCCGAGGAGGCGCGGCGCGTCTATGGCGAAACCATTCCGACGCAGCGCCCGGACGCGCGGCTGCTCGCGATCCGCCAGCCGATCGGCGTTTGCGGCGCGATCACGCCGTGGAATTTTCCCTGTTCGATGATCACCCGCAAGGTGTCGCCGGCGCTGGCCGCCGGCTGTACCGTGGTCTTGAAACCCGCCAACGAGACGCCGCTCACCGCGCTGGCGCTGGTGGCGTTGGCTGAGAAGGCCGGCGTGCCCAAGGGTGTGTTCAATATCCTCACCGGCAATTCCTCGGCGATCGGCAAGGTCTTGTGCGAACATCCCGCGGTGCGCTTCGTCGGCTTCACCGGCTCGACCGAAGTCGGGAAGATTTTGTATCGGCAGGCCGCGGTCGGGGTGAAGAAGCTCGGGCTCGAGCTCGGCGGCAACGCGCCGTTCGTGGTGTTCGACGACGCCGATATCGATGCCGCGGTCGAGGGCGCCATGGTCTCGAAATACCGCAACATGGGCCAGACCTGCGTCTGCGCCAATCGCATCTACGCCCAGGACAAGATCTACGATCAATTCGTCGAAAAACTCTCCAAAAAAGCCGCCGCGATGAAGGTCGGCGATGGTACCGAGCACGGCGTGACGCAGGGGCCGCTGATCAACATGGCCGCCGTCGACAAGGTCGAGAAGCACATTGCGGATGCGCTCAAGCACGGCGCCAGGATCGTCACCGGGGGAAAACGCCATTCGCTCGGCGGCACCTTCTTCGAGCCGACGGTGCTCGCCAACGTCGCGCCCGACGCGCTGGTGTCGCAGGAAGAAACCTTTGGGCCGCTGGCGCCGGTGTTCCGCTTCAAGGACGAGGCCGACGTGATCGCGATGTGCAACAATTCGCCGTTCGGCCTCGCCTCGTACTTCTACGCGCGCGATCTAGGCCGGGTCTGGCGGGTTGCCGAAGCGCTGGAGTCCGGCATG
>Ga0207707_10006375_pt1 | contig 10299 bp, 10 predicted proteins | sample KBSC83BmetaG_FD_184336 | JGI IMG/M metagenome (GOLD analysis project Ga0207707, IMG submission 184336) | Corn rhizosphere microbial communities from Kellogg Biological Station, Michigan, USA - KBS C8-3B metaG (SPAdes) (version 2) | ecosystem: Host-associated > Plants > Roots > Rhizosphere ... | reverse complement strand
TATCTTTCGCCAGAGGCGGTCCAGCAACAGGCTTATAACTACGAATGGCGGTATCAACACCAGGAGCAGCAGTTTGCCGCCCCAGGCATCCCAAAACGGGATCGACGGCGGCTGGGGCATTGGAATATTTGCCTTTGTTGTAAGATCCTCGAGCTCGCCTTTGCTGAACTCGATGTATCGGGAATCGCTGCCTGTGTAGCCAACAAAGCGTCCGTCGGTGTTCAGGATCGGGAAATCGAGAAGCGAATTTTGGCTCCAGAGATATCCTACGTCGAGGTGAACTTTTTCCGGTTTGGCGCCCAGGTCGTATTGCTGGCGGGTGTTGACTTCGAAATCGGGCGTGTTAGGAAGGTCCGCGACCTTGATGATCCGATCAGAGCGTGAGCAAGCCGTCGCAGCAGCGACAAGGAAAATGAGCGCGAGAAGTCTGATCTGTGTGCCTGTATCCATCGTCATATCCGATAAAGGCCTCCAAGTTGAATTGTCCTTGTGCGAACACATATAGCGCGGGTTGGACTGGTTTGCAATGAAAATCTCAAGCGAAATGCAGGTAGGACGGCTCACTTCAGGTCGGATAGAGAGTTCCGAAGACTAAAGAGCCATGACGGCAGTCAGAGCTCTTTGGGCGGCTTCCTTGAACGCGGCCATCGCGGTTCGATATGTGCCGCCGCCATAACTGATCCTGGCGACGCCTAGTGATGCTAATTCGTTCGATGAGGGCACGCCGGGCAAGACGAGGATGTTAACAGGTAGCGACGAAGCTTCGCAGAGATTTCCGATAAATTCCGGGTTTACGAGACCGGGTGCGAAAAATCCGCTTCCTCCCGCTTCGGCGTAGGCTTGAGCCCGCTCGATCAGCTCGTCCAGGTGTGATCCGGTGTGTTCGGCGGTAGGCAGCGGAAGGACGACATCGCTTCGGGCGTTAATATAAAAAGGAATTCCTTTTTCGTCCGCTGCGTCGCGAATGGCCCGAATGCGTTCGCACTGCTTTCCGATCGGGTAGAGACCGCTGTCCTCTACAACTCGGTCTTCGAAATTGATCCCCACTGCACCGGCATCGATAACGCGTGCGATATTATTGCGAAGCTCATCAGGCTCGACCGCATATCCGCCCTCAAAATCAAGCGAGACCGGCAGATCGACCGCACCGACAATGCGCCGGAGGTTTTCGATCACGAGATCGAGCGGAACATTCTCGCCGTCGGGATAACCATTTGCGAGGGCGACGGCATAGCTGCCGGTCGCGACGGCCTTGGCGCCGACTTCCGATAGCGCTTTTGCGGTGCCTGCGTCCCAAACGTTGAAAATTATGATCGGGTCGCCTTTCTTATGCAGATCGTTAAATGCGCGAGCTTTCTCCTGACTTGCCATATCTTTTGTGGATCGAAAATCAATATAACTCTTTTTCACCCGGCGGACGCGTCTTCCAGCGTTTGTGTATCCAGAGCCATTGCTCAGGATATTCGCGCACCAGCTTTTCGACCTCGCCTGTGAATGCTTCGGTCGTGCTGAGAATGTCCGCCTCGCGGTCGCCGGTCGAAGCCGGTTCAATAACTCTCCCTTCTATAACGCGATAATGCCCCACACTTTCGTCCCACACACAGGCGATGGGCACGATCACCGCGTTAGTTCGCATCGCGAGAAGCGCCGGGCCGGCCGACGTACAGGCCTGAACTCCAAAAAATGGGACAAAGACGCCCTCCTTCGGGTGAGCGTTGACATCAGCCAAAACGCCGAGGATCCCGCCCCGGCGAAGAACTTTCACCGCCTCGCTGACCGAGTTTGATTTGTTGATCGGCCGATTTCCAAACCGCGTGCGGTTTTTGAGCGTCATTTCCTCGATGAGCGGATTATCGAGCGGCCGCGCGAGATAGCTTATAGGTTCGTAGGCGGCGGAATAAGCAAATACGAGCATCTCCCAATTCCCAAGATGTGGGCTGAGGAGTATCGCTCCGCGGCCTGCTGCTCTGAGGCGTTCGTGCTCGGCTTCCTGTTCGGGCGTGAAATCAAAACGGACCAGTCGCTCAAGATCATCACGCGTGTAGCCGCTGAACTTACTCGAATCAGCGAGCATACGCCCTAGATTTTCAAATGTGCCCTTGACGATGCCCAGCCGCTGTTTGGGCGATGTGCCCGGCAGCGCGATCTCGAGATTGCGCTCGGCGATGCGTCGAAGCCGACCGAGGGCGCGATAGCCGATGAGAGAGATGAACGTTGAGGTCGAGACCGCCAGCCCGCGCGGCATCGAACCGATGATGCCAAAAACGGTCCGGGCGGCGATAAATTCCGCCCAGATCTGGGCCTTGGTTTTGCGTGCCATCTACGCCCAATCTAATTGGAAAATTGTCGAAATGCCAGAACGGCGTTCAGGCCGCCAAAGGCGAATGAATTGGAAATGGCCGCTTCGACCTTAGCGTCGACAGCAGCGTTGGCGATGATGTTCAGGTCACATTCCGGATCGTGTTCGTTGAAATTTGCATTGGGCGGCAGCGTCCCGTTCTTCATTCCCAGAACGGTCGCGGCGGCCTCGATCGCGCCCGCCGCGCCGAGCGTGTGACCGTGCATCGATTTTGTCGAGCTGACGTATATACCCGGTGTCCGCTCGCCAAATACCTGCCTGATCGCGGTCGATTCCATCGCGTCGTTTGCCTGGGTCGCGGTGCCGTGGGCATTGATATAGCCGATGGATTCCGGCGCAATGTCGCCGTCGGCGAGGGCGGACCTCATTGCCTTTGCGGCGCCCGTTGAGAGCGGCATTGTCAGGTGGTGAGCATCGGCCGACATTCCGAATCCGGCGATCTCGGCATAGATCTTTGCGCCGCGCGCGATCGCCGATTCCGCTGTTTCCAGCACGAACATTGCAGCACCTTCGCCAAGCACCATCCCGCTGCGGTCTTTGGAAAACGGCCGGCATGTATCCGGCGAGACGACACGCATGGCTTCCCACGCTTTCAGATTGCCGAAGCAAAGCGGCGCCTCGCTGCCGCCCGCGACCGCGGCGTCGAGCGCGCCCTGTCTGATCAGCCAAAATGCCTGCCCGATCGCATGGTTTGCGGACGAGCATGCCGTCGAGGTCGTAAACGTCGGCCCTGAAAGGCCAAACTCCATCGAGACGTGGCTCGCAACAGCGTTCGCCATCGCTCGCGGAATGATCGTCGGCGGATATCGCTGTCTTTTTTCACCATAAAGCTGGCGAAACTGCTCGTCCTCAGTGGTTTTTCCACCGAGACATGAGCCGGTGATAACGCCGCTCATCTCCTTCAGATCGTCGCTAAATTCGATGCCTGAATCGGCGATAGCCTCGCGTGCTGCGACAATGCCAAATTGCGCGAAAGGGTCGAGCCAGAGCAGCGCTTTTTCATCAAAATGCGCCGATGCATCGAAACCTTTTACCTCGCCAGCATTTTGGAATCGAAGGCCGGTGACATCCGTTTTTGCGATCTGGCCGATGCCGGTGCGGCCGTCAGACAGTGAAGTCCAAAACTCAGCGGCGTTATTTCCAATGGCGGAAACAACTCCTAGGCCCGTGATAACTACTTTTCTCATTCGGCGGGTTGAGCGGTCGGAGCTTTGGGACCGACACCAGGCTGCTCCTCAGGATGATCGAGCAACCACTGAATGCCGTCGACGACCTCGGAAACGCTTTTCATCGATTCGACCTTTTCATCGGGGATCATGACGTTAAACTCTTCTTCCAACTCAAAGATCAAGTTGAGACCGTCCAATGAGTCGAGACCAAGATCAGCGAACGTCGTATCCATTTTGACGTCCTCCCGCGGTACCTTCTTGAATTCGGAGAAGACGCGAATGACGCGTTCCGCGACCGAGCTGTCCGTCATATAAACATTCCTCGAAAAGGGTCAGGTCTGAGCTAAAACGCAAATCTATCTCACTGTAATACTTTAGTCAAAAGCCGCTCGTTACTGGGCAAATTACACAAGTCTTACAATCCCGGCTGCCGAGTTTTGCTAGCGTTTATATACCGGGTCCCGCGCGATCCGCTAATTTTTTGAGCAGACCAAATATTAATCTAGTGCAAAACATAATCGACTTTACACCCTCACGCCCCGAGCGGCTTAATTGGAGCACGATCTTCTTCGTGTCCGTTTTCCATCTGATGGCGGTTGTTTCACTTTTTTATTTTAGCTGGCAGAATCTGGCGGCCTGCCTGATCGTAATGTGGATCGCCGGCAGTTGGGGTATCGGCCTCGGCTATCACCGGCTATTGACACACCGTGGTTTCAAGGCACCACGTTGGCTAGAACGCTTTTTCGCAGTTTGCGGTACGCTTGCGCTTCAGTCCGGCCCCATCGCCTGGGTCACGACACATCGTGTTCATCATGCGTTTACCGAGACCGATCGCGACCCGCATAGCCCTCGAAACGGCTCGTATTGGGCCCATATCGGCTGGATCTTTCGCGGCACGGCTCAGAATCAGCCCGAAACCGCCGTGCAGCGCTATTCCCCCGACCTTATCCGCGACCCGTTTCTACGCTTTCTCGAAAATTACTACTTCGTAACGCCTATGGTCGTCGCCGTCGCCTTGTTTGCGATCGGCGGGTGGCAAATGGCTTTTTGGGGAATTTTCACGCGGACAGTTTTGGCGTGGCACTCGACCTGGCTTGTAAACTCGGCGACGCATCTCTGGGGCAAGCGTCGCTTTGAGACCCGCGATGACTCTCGAAATAACGGGTTTGTTGCCGCGATCACATTTGGCGAGGGTTGGCATAACAACCATCACGCATATCCGCGTTCGGCACGCCACGGCCTTGTATGGCACGAGATAGACCCCAATTGGATACAGATCTGGCTGCTTGAAAAACTCGGTCTGATAACCGACGTTTACGCGTTCGATCTCGCCGAGCATGAGTTGAAACTAGAGCTGCGCAAGGCTGCATAACCAAGTCGCAATTTTGATCGACGGCAAACGTAAATTAGCCATTTACGTTTGCCTTTTTTGCTTTTGCGGTTAACTTGGAGGTATGCGGCGGCGGAAGTCAGCCATTTTCTTTCTCGTTCTCGGCATCTGCCTCTCGGCATTGGCCGTCGCGCTCAATGTCGGCTGGATCTTGCTCAATCTGCGCGAGGTTGTGCTGCTGATAATCGGCATTATTTTTTTCGCGATCATAATTACCGGCCTTATATTGAATACGATCTTTCTTCTTCACGAAATTCGCCGCAACGAACAGCATGACGCATTCATCAACGCCGTTACGCACGAACTCAAAACGCCGATCGCCTCGATCAAGCTCTATCTGGAAACGCTCAGATCGCGCGAGCTGAGCGATGAAAAGCGCCAAGAGTTCTACGGCGTGATGGTCGCCGATACCGACACACTGCTCGGAACGGTGGAACAAGTTCTGCAGGCAGGCCGCACTCGCGTAAAAGACCGAGGGATGAAGATCGAAGAATTTGACCTTGTGCAGCTGATGGATGAGACGATACAGCTTGTGCGCTCGCGACATCACATAGGTGACGGCTCGATACGATTTTCCGAGCCGAGCGGTCCCGTACGGATTGCCGGCGACCGCGACGAGATACAGACGGCATTTACTAACCTGCTCGATAACGCGGTGAAATATTCGGGAGACGAACCAAGGATATCAGTTCGGATAAAACCATCGGCGCTCGGCCGCGCTGACGTTTTTATCAAAGACAACGGCATTGGCATTGCGCCGGATGATCTGAAACGGATCTTCAAGCGATTTTACAGAGCGCCAACAACTACAAAGACAAAAGGCACCGGCCTTGGACTTTCGATAGTGCGGGCAATAATCGTAAAGCACGGCGGCCGCGTAGGCGCCGAGAGCAAAGGCGAAGGCAAGGGCAGCACATTCTGGGTCCAGCTTCCGCGATCATGAAAAGAATCCTCATCGTCGAAGACGAAAAGCACCTTGCCGACGGCCTGCGATTTAATCTTGAGGCCGAAGGGTATGACGTGGTTGTTGCGGACAACGGTGAGCGCGCGCTTGACGAGCTCGCTGCCGGGCGGTTTGACGCCATCGTGCTGGACATAATGCTGCCGGGGATCAACGGATTTGAGGTCACGAGGCAGCTTCGTGCTCGTGAAGATTACACGCCGGTGCTAATGCTTACCGCCCGCGGCCGCCCCGAAGATGTGCTGGAAGGTTTTGACGCAGGCACGGACGATTACCTGCCTAAGCCATTTGATCTCAATATTTTTCTCGCTCGGCTGAATAGTCTTTTGCGCCGCTCCGGCTGGTTCGAGCGAGAGTCCAAATCGCAACCGACGCCCGACGTGGAAACGGTCAACGGCCGCACGATCGATTTTCCAAATCTTGTGATGCGAGTCGAAGGTAACGGCGAACTGGTCCATCTCACGCTCATGGAGGCGAAGCTTCTGCGCTATCTGATCGAGAACGAGGGCCGGGCCGTGTCGAGAAACGAGATCCTCGAAAAGGTTTGGGAGCTGCAGGAGGACACGGACACGCGGGCGATAGATAACTTCATCGTACGGCTGCGAAAATATCTCGAAGACGAACCGAACGACCCAAAGATCGTCCAAACGGTCCGCGGCGTCGGCTATCGGTTTGTTAGACCCGCTAGTTGATCTCGAAACTCACGTCTTGCCAAAACCTTGATCCTGGCCCGCCAATCTTCGTGCAGCTCGAATCGCCAGAGCTCGATCTCAGGCGCAAGCGAGCGCGCAAACATTTCGTAATCTCGGTGAAAGCTCAGGGCTGGTGCAGCAATATAAACCAGCACCGGTTTGTCGAGTATTTCGCGGCCGTCGAAAAGATCTGCTTCCTGCAGGATGCCGCGGCGCCGCTGCAGCTCGATCTTGCGCCAATAGTCGGCCGCCTGAAGGACCATCTCGCGGTCAGGCTGCGTTTTTAGCTCGATGACGACGAGCCGCCCATCACGCCGCAATGCCAGAAGGTCGATCTTGTCGTTTGAGGCGCGAAATTGGTTGTAAATGGGAGAGAGAATCAAATTTGCATCGAGCTGCCTGATGTCGCGCCTGAGGATCGATTCGAGCCACGCCTCGGGTGACGTGCGATAAAATTCGTGCCGCTTGTTTTCGCTCTCAGGCGAGCGATATTTTTCGAGGTCGCGGACGAGTTCGACCGCCTCGTTCCAGTTCTCGTGCGTCAGAACGCGCCGGACTCGGTTGACGCCGAACCACGCCTTCTCATTTCCAAGCAAAGACCTTACGCGGGCGAACGGCAAGCCCAAAAACCGCAAGGTTTCGCCCTGCTTTGAAAAGACGATATCGATCTTATCCGGCGCTATCTCGATCAGCCGCGAGGCTGTTTCGCTGGGCCGCGCATCACTCGGGATCGAGAGCCTCCTGGTTTTTTCGCGCCACAGCTCGCGGATCTTTCTTTTTGGAAGCTCGACTATCATCGCCGGGTCCTTTTTGCGAACGATCTCACCGACGGTGATCTTCGCCTTCCACCGGTCACTGAGCAGGGCGTGAAGTTTTTGAAGCGCTTTTGCTTGGCGTCTCTCGGCAACGATCAAAACGTCGTTGATCGGCTTCTTACTTCTGAGTAGGAGTCTTTCAAGCCAAACGATCGCAGCAGCCAGGATCGATTCGGCCGTCAAGGCCGCGGTAACGTCCGTTAACGCAGCCATTCGGACACGTTCGCGCTCAAAAATTATCCGGCCTAGCCTGCCGTTTTCAACATTAAGATCGACACGGACGATCTTTGTCGCTGAGATCGATGTTTCGATAAGCCGCGCAACCTCATTTGTTTTCTCAAGACGCGCTGTGTCGACCGCGGCTGCCAGCGCGGCCGCCGCTTCACGCGGGATGAGGCGCATTATCTCGCGCTTTCGCGCATACGGCCCGGCGACGTCGAGCTCGATAGCGCCGTCCTTAAAGCTATATTCGTTCAGCCGCCAGGAGTGAAATCCGCCATCGTCGAGAAAACCAACGAGAGTCCGCTCGCCGCCGTTCGACACCTCGATCTCCTTGGCAAAGAGCGGAAAGCTGCGGCCCGAGCCGCGCACGAGCAGCCACTCGGGATATGCCGCGATCAGCTCGCGAAGCTCGTCGGGCGTCACCATTCGTGATTTTCCGTGAAATAGCGCATCATCGCGGCCGCCCAATCGGCGTAGCCGCGCTCGGATGGATGAATGCCGTCGGCAAAGAAACCTTCGAGCGTAACGCCGATCGGTTGAGGATAATAGAAAACACGCTCCATCCGCGAGGTCAGCTCGGCAATGTTGTCATTGTGCATCTTCGATAACTCCCACAAGATAGCACGGAGCGGGTTTGGCAGCGCGGGCGAGAGACAGACCATCGGGCAGTTAGATAAGAACATAACTGCGTCGGGATTTGTTTCTCGCAGCCGTCCCAGCAATTCGGTCATATCGTTTCGCCAGCGCGCTGGCGTCGAGATCTTGAGAACATCGTTGCCGCCGAGGCCGGCGAGGATGTAATCGAACGACGCGTTGGGTACTTTCGGCAGCAGCTCTTCGATCGTCTGACGTGCCGTGACGCCCGATTTTCCGATAACGGTCCATCGCACCGGCCGCTCGATCTTTGCGGCCAAATTTTTTGCAAATTGCCCGGCAAGAGCCAGTTCGTGCGTTCGAGCGCCGAGCCCCGCGACCGTCGATTCGCCGATGACGAGCAACTTGGCGGCGTCGCCTTCGCCGGTGTGCCCGGTTGTCGGACCTGCGGCGGGCGGAAGTACGCCAACCTTCCAACGCGTATATCGCCCCTGCAGATAGAGAAACGGCGAGATGGGCGCGAGAAGAGCCGCGCCGAGGAAATATTTTCGCTGCCAATGGCCTAATCGATCGCCGTTCTGTTGCACAATACCCGTTATGATAAGATTTAAATTTCGGATGTTTTTGTCAAATTTCTCCGGTGTCAAAGGTCGCGCATAAAAGCGCGTTTTTCTGTCTTTTAGCCTGCTGATCTAAACAATGGAAACATCGACGCCCGCAACCGAGATCACCGACGCACATCGCGAATTCGCTGCAAACGCGCTGCACAGCCTGCCGTTTGCAAAGCTGATCGGCATGCGACTCGAGGCACTACGGATGGATGAAGCAGTGATCTCCATGGAGATGCGCGACGACCTGCGGCAGCCGAGCGGCGTGCTTCATGGCGGCGTTACGGCGACGTTGATAGATACCGCGATGGCATTTGCGGTCCGAACGCGCCTTGAGCCGCAAGCGGCGACAGCAACTATCGACTTGACCGTTCACTACCTCAGGCCGCTTGTCCAGGGAAGAGCGATCTGTACCGGTAGGGTGGTCCGCGCCGGAAAGCGCGTTTTTACCGTTTCGGCCGATGTGCATAACGACGAAGGGAAACTGATTGCAACGGGACTCTCTACGTATACAACGGTATAGCCACGGAGCACACAGAGGAAGGGAAAACTTTTGTATTAATTTTTCTCTCTGTGCCCTCGGTGGCTGGAATAAATGGAAGAGCTACGGAAATTCGCACGTTATTTTCAGCCTTATAAATGGTCGATCCTGTCCGGGATCTTGTTCATTTTGGGGTCGATGGCGTTCGGGCTTTTTATTCCCTATCTGGTTGGACAGGCCGTCGATGATCTCGGCAAACAGGTTACATGGAACAAGGTCTTATACTATCCACTTGTCATTCTCGGCATTAACTTGGTGAGCGGCGTTTTCCTTTTCTTACAGCGACGGTTGCTGATCAACACCTCGCGCCATATCGAGTTTGACATGCGCCAGGATTTCTACGCCGCGTTGGTCGACCAACCACTCTTATATTTTCACGCGAACCGCGTCGGCGATCTGATGGCCCGAGCGACAAACGACCTGTCGGCAATTCGCCAGATCGTCGGGCCAATGATCCTGTATAGCTTTCAGGCGATCTTTGCTTTAGCTATTTCGCTGCCGATCATGATGCGGATCTCGGTCAAGCTGACGCTGCTGCTGCTTATCCCGATGCCGCTCGTTTCACTAACGGTCAAGATCCTCGGCGAGCAGATCCACAAACGATTTGAAAAGATACAGGCGTTCTTTTCCGACATCACGGCCCGTGCACAGGAAAACCTGACCGGCGTCCGTGTTGTGCGCGCTTACGCACGCGAAGATTCTGAGATCGAGCAGTTTCAGGTGCTAAATCGCGAATACGCCGATCAGAACATACGGCTCGTGAAGTATGCCGCGGCAATGCGGCCGATGCTTTTCTTTTTTATCGGCTTGGGATTTGTGATCATCGTTGCGGTCGGTGTACCGATGGCCGTGCGAAACGAGATCACGGCCGGCGATTTCACGGCATTTATACTCTATCTGCAGCGGATGATCTGGTATCTCATCGCGCTCGGATATGTCGTCGATCTG
>Ga0207707_10006368_pt1 | contig 10304 bp, 9 predicted proteins | sample KBSC83BmetaG_FD_184336 | JGI IMG/M metagenome (GOLD analysis project Ga0207707, IMG submission 184336) | Corn rhizosphere microbial communities from Kellogg Biological Station, Michigan, USA - KBS C8-3B metaG (SPAdes) (version 2) | ecosystem: Host-associated > Plants > Roots > Rhizosphere ... | reverse complement strand
GTTCGCGCCGGTCGCCCCTCTTTCGCGCTAAAGGCTAGCGATAGACCGTGCCGGTACCCACCGGCGGCGCCGAGCCGCTGGCGCCGCTCGCCTGCGTCGCGGCGGCGAGCGCGTTCATGCTGCGCACATCGCCCTGACCGGTCTGCGGCAGGCCCTGGCTGCGCTGGAAGCGGGCCATGGCGGTGCGCGTGCGCGGGCCCCACCGTCCATCGATACGGCCATTATAGTAGCCGAGATGCCGCAGCTCGCTCTGCACCTGCGCAATCGAAGGCAGGTTGGTCGGCGCCGCAGCCGTCGCCGCCGGCGGCGGCGGCGCGCTGGCGGTCGCGGCGGGCGCGCCGCTCGCGGCCGTCATGGCGAGCGCATTCAGGCTCGCCTGATCGGGTTGGCCGCTCGCCGGCAAGCCGCGGGCCTGCTGAAAGGCCGCCATCGCGGCCCGGCTCTCCGGCCCCCAGCTGCCGTCGACGGGGCCGGCGTAATAGCCGAGCTGGCGCAGCTCGTTTTGCACATGCGCGATCGCCTGACGATCGGCCTCTGCGCGGCCCGATTGCGGGGCGCGCGGCTGGTCGTAGCCCATATTGTTACAGGCGGCGAGCCCCAGAACCGACGCACTCAGCAGGACGGCCGTCGCAATCCCATGCAGCTTCATGATCCTCTCCCCTTCTCGTAAGCGGTCGAACGGGTCGCAAGGCGCCCAGGGGGGAAACGATCAAAAATGTCGCGTGTTGCGCCGATCGCGGCGGCCCGGTCGCCCGCCGAACTATGACGGTTCTGCATCGGTATTGTTGCGCCCCGATGAAGAGGTTCAATGTAACATCACTGGAAATAGGCAGTATTAATTCAGTGATGGTATGAACTCGGCGCCATATGCTCCTGTAAGGCGAGAGTATGGGCGCTGAAGTCCTCAAGAGACCGTTTCGTGCCGTCTGGCTATCCGACATCCATTTGGGCACGCACCGACACTTTCAGCCTGGTGCTGCTCGAAGGCACTCGCGTCGGGCCTGCCTGTCGCCGCCCGTCCGGTGACGCGACCGGCCGACTTTTTCGCCAACCAGCCCAAAGTGGCGCCGGCCGGCGTGGTGGACGAGGATCTCGGCGCCGCGGTTCGCCGAGCCCTGCGTCCCGATCCCAGGCACGCAAGGGCACATGCCTTGCGCTTTTCCTGGCAATTCGGCCGCGCAATTCCTCGGAAAATCTGGTGCCGGTCAGGCGCGCGGCCTGACGGCACCAGCCGAGGTGCGCGGCGCGAGCAAGTCGGGCGCCTATTTCTGCGGCGTGTTCGAGTTCGCCGAGGCGGGATTGGGCGTGCTGCCCTGGGCGCCGTGGTCAGTCTGCATCGTGTTGCCGACCGAGCCCGACTGGTTCGAGGAGCCCATGTCCGACGAGGAGCCCATGCTCGACGAGGAGTTCAGGTTCGAGGAGCCGGTGCTCGACGAGCTGTTCATGCCCGAGCTGCCGGTGGCGGAGGTCGAGCCGGAGTTCAGCGCCTGCCTCGACTGGTCGTCGATCCGACCGGTCGCCTGCATGCCCTGGCTGCGCTGGAACTGCGCCATCGCCTGACGGCTCTGCTTGCCCCAGATGCCGTCGATGCGGCCCTTGTAGTAGCCGAGCTGCTGCAGATGCTGCTGCACGTCGGCGATCTCCGACGAGCTGCCGCCCGCACGCGCGCTCGCGCCGCGCGAGCTGCCCACGTTCGAGCTCATGCTCGAAGAGGCACCGTAGTTCTGGTTCGAGGCCGTCGTCCCGCTCGAGCTCGGGCTCGACGCCGTCGACCGCTGTAGCTGCCACTGGCGCCGGTGTTGCTCGCGGTCGAACGGCTCGGCGAGCTATAGCCTTGAGAGCTGTAGCCCTGGCTGGAAGCCTGCCGGTTCTCGTCGCCGCCGAACCAGCTGCAGGCCGCCAGGCCCAGGACCGAACCCGTCACGACCACTGCGGTCGCGAAGCGGTTATGTTTCATGATCTGTTCTCCATTCCATGTAGACGGGTAGAACCTCGGCTAGACGGCCGGTCCACCCGACCCGTCAACGCGTAGCTGTGTGGCCTGTTGCACCGGCCGAGGTAAGCCGGCGCGAGCTTGGCCAGGCCTTCGACGGCGGGCGTCCTCCGTGGTCAATGCCGCACGATCATTGGGGCTTTCGCCGCGCTGCAGCAGCAAGGGCTGCGCTCCCTCCAGCCGCCATGCTACTGTCCCGGCAATGAGCGCAACCAAGCCCGCCCTGCCGCTGGATGAGCGCAGCGTCAGCCTGTTGCGCCGGCTGGTGCGCGAGCATGTCAGCCGCCAGACGGGCCGGCTCAGCCTCGCCGTCCTCATGATGATGCTGGGGGCCGGGTCACAGGCCCTGCTCGCCTGGCTGATGAAGCCCGTGATCAACGAGGTTTTCATCAACCGCGATCCGAGCGCGCTCTATGCCATCGCCGGCACCATATTCGCGACCTTCGCCGTCAAGGGCCTCGCCGCCTATGTCGAGTCGGTCCTGATGAACCAGACCGGCCAGCGCATCATCGCCGACATGCAGAGCCGGCTGATCGGCCATCTCGTCCATGCCGACCTCGCCTTCTTCCATGCCAACCCGACGGGCACGCTGGTGTCGCGCTTCACCAACGACGTCAATCTGCTGCGCGGCGCCGTCTCCAACACCCTCACCAATGTCGGTAAGGATTCTCTCGGCGTCCTGTTCCTGTTCGGCGTCATGCTGTTCCAGGACTGGGAGCTGACGCTGATCGCTCTCGTCGGCTTTCCGACCGCCATCCTGCCGATCGCCCGCGTCGGCCGCCGCATGCGGCGCGTCTCGGCCTCGAACCAGGTCGAGACGGGTCAGTTCACCGCCATGCTCGAGCAGATCTTCCAGGGCATGCGCCACGTCAAGGCCTACGGCATGGAAGCCTATGAGGTGAGCCGCGTCGGCCAGGCCATCGAGCGGCTGTTCGGCCTCGCCACCAAGGCCGGCCGCGTGCGGGCGCGCACCAGCCCGATCATGGAGACGCTGGGCGGCGTCGCCATCGTGGCGGTGATCCTGTGGGGCGGGACCCAGGTGATCAACGGCAATCGCGACACCGGCACCTTCTTCTCCTTCATCACGGCGCTGCTCCTCGCCTACGAGCCGATGAAGCGGCTCGCCAACCTCAACGTCAATCTGCAGGAGGGGCTGGCGGCGGCGCAGCGCCTGTTCGCGCTGCTCGACGAGGAGCCGCGGATTCGCGACGGCGCCGACGCCAGCGAGCTTGCCGTCGCCCGCGGCGAGGTGAGCTTCCGCGGCGTCAGCTTCGGTTATGGCAGCGGCGTCGAGGCGGTGCGCGGGATCGACCTCATCGTGCCGGCCGGCAAGAGCGTGGCGCTTGTCGGTCCGTCGGGCGCCGGAAAATCGACGATCCTCAACCTCATTCCGCGCTTCTACGACGTGCAAGCGGGCAGCGTCGCGATCGACGGCCAGGATGTGCGTCGCGTGACGCTGGCCAGCCTGCACCGCGCCATCGCCCTCGTCAGCCAGGAGACGAGCCTGTTCGACGATACGGTGGGCGCCAATATCGCCTATGGCCGGCCCGGTGCCTCGCACGAGGAGATCGTCGCCGCCGCCACCTCCGCCGCCGCGCACGACTTCATCCGGCGCCTGCCGCAGGGCTACGACACGAGCGTGGGCGAGCTCGGGATCAAGCTCTCCGGCGGACAGCGCCAGCGCATCGCCATCGCCCGCGCCATGCTGAAGGATGCGCCGATCCTGCTGCTCGACGAGGCGACCTCCGCCCTCGACACCGAATCCGAGCGCCAGATCCAGGCGGCGCTGAAGCGGCTGATGCGCGGACGCACCACGCTGGTCATCGCCCACCGCCTGTCCACGGTGGTCGATGCCGACCTCATCTATGTCATCGACCAGGGTCGCATCATCGAGCAGGGCAGCCATGCCGAGCTGCTCGCCCGCGACGCGGCCTATGCCCGACTCTACCGCCTGCAATTCCAGGAAGAGCCGACGGCGGAGGAGCGGCCCAAGCTGGTCGCGACGTCCGGAGAATAATAGAACAATGCTGAAGCGCTTTCTGCGCCGGCCGGCCATGCAGGAGCTCGCGGCAGCGCTGCTCGCCTTCTATATCCGCCTGGTCTATTGGACCAGCCGCTTCGAGATCGAAGGGTCCGAGCATCTCACGCCGCTGACCGATGCCGGCAAGCCCTTCCTCGCCTGCTTCTGGCACGGCAGGCTGATGATGATGGCCTATGCCTGGCGGCGACCCGAGCGCATGCATCTTCTGGTCTCGCCGCATGCCGACGGCCTTCTCATCGCCCGCACCATGCGCCGCTTCCGCACCGAAGCCATGATGGGCTCGAGCTCGCGCGGCGGCTCGGCGGGGTTGCGAGCGCTGATCCAGGCGGGGCGGGCCGGCCGCCATCTGGTGATCACGCCCGATGGGCCGCAAGGCCCGCGCATGCGCGCGAAATCGGGCGCCGTCGCCGCCGCCCGCGCGGCCGCCCTGCCCATCGTGCCGGCGACCTATGCCGTGAGCCGCCGCAAGGTGCTGGGCAGCTGGGACCGGTTCATCATCGCCCTGCCCTTCAGCCGCGGCGTGATCCTCATCGGCGCGCCGATCGATGCCGCCGCCGGTGAGCCCGATTCGGTGCGGCTCGCCCTCGAGGAGCGGCTCAACCATCTCTGCGAGCAGGCCGACCGCCGCGTCGGCGTCGAGCCGATCCTGCCCGCCGGGCGCGACGAGAAGCGGCGGCCGCATCGCGAGCGCGGCGAGCAACGAGAAGAGTTCGTCTCGCCGAGGCGCGTCGGGTAGAATCGTCCTTCGTCATGCGCGCACCCGATTTCTGGACTCGCGATTCCGCCACGGCGCGCTTGCTGGCGCCGCTCGGCTGGGCCGTCGCCGGCGCGGCGGCGATGCGCCGCGCCGCGACGCGGCCGGCGCGCGCGGCACGGCCGGTGCTGTGCGTCGGCAATCTCACGGTCGGCGGGCAAGGCAAGACGCCGACCGCGCTCGCCATCGCCGCTGCCCTGCAGGATCAGGGGGCCGCACCCTGCTTCCTGACGCGCGGCTATGGCGGCCGTCTCGCCGGTCCACTGCGCGTCGATTCGGCGCGCCACAGCGCCGCCGAGGTCGGCGACGAAGCGCTGCTGCTCGCCGGCACCGCGCCCACCATCCTCGCGCATGACCGTCCCGCCGGCGCGGCCGAGGCCACGCGCTGCGGCGCCACGCACATCATCATGGATGACGGGTTTCAGAACCCGACCTTGGCCAAGGATCTGTCGCTGCTGGTCGTCGATGGCGGCTACGGCTTCGGCAATGGGCGGTTGCTGCCGGCCGGCCCCTTGCGCGAGCCGATCGCCAGCGGGCTCGGCCGCGCCGAGGCGGTGGTGCTGATCGGCACCGACACGAGCGGCGTCGCGGCGCTGCTGCCGGCCGGTCTGCCGCTCTTGCGCGCCCGCCTCGTCGCGCGCGAGCCGGATCGCTGGCGCGGTCGCCGCGTGCTCGCCTTCGCCGGCATCGGCCGGCCCGAGAAATTCTTCGCCACCCTCGCCGAATGCGGGGCCGAGATCGCGGCCCGCCATACCTTCGCGGATCACCATCCCTATGATGCCGCGACGCTGGACAGGCTGCTCGCCGAGGCGGGCGCGCTCGGTGCGATGCCGGTGACGACCGAGAAGGATCTGATGCGCCTGCCGCCGGCGCGGCGCGACGGTTTCGCGACGCTCGCGGTGCGGCTCGCCTGGGACGATCCGGCTTGCCTGTCCGAGCTCATTGCGCGGGCGGGGCAGCGATGAGCCTGGCGCTCGGCTACGAGGCCAGGAAGAGGCTGCGACGCTGGCTGCATCCCGTCGAGGCCGTGCCCATCCTCGCCGCCTACTTCCTGCTCTGGCTGCTGCCGCTCGATTGGGCTTCGGCCTTGGGCGGCTGCCTCGCGCGCCATATCGGGCCGCGCCTGCCGGTGCAGCGCGTCGGCCGCGCCAATCTTGCCCAGGCCTTTCCCGACTGGCCGCCGGAGCGCATCACGCGCACGCTGGCCGGCGTGTGGGAGAATCTCGGACGCACCGTCGCCGAATATCCGCATCTCGCGCGGATCATGCGCGAACGGGTAAAGATCGAGAGCCACATCTCCTTCGATGACTACCGCCGCCGCCGCGCCGCCGGCCAGACCGCCATCTTCTTCTCCGGCCATTGCGCCAATTGGGAGATCCTGCCGGCCTATGCCGCGTACCTCGACTATCCGCTGATCACTATCTTCCGCAGCGCCAACAATCCCTATGTCGATCGGCTGGTGCAGCGCAGCCGGCGGCAATCGGGCCGTTTGGTGCCGAAGGGCGCCGGCGGCTTGCGCGACGTGATCGCCGCCATGAAGCAGGGCCAGCCGCTCGGCCTGCTGATCGATCAGAAGCTGAATGCCGGCATCGCCGTGCCTTTTTTCGGGCGCGAAGCCATGACCGGCACGGTGCTGGCGCAGCTCGCCAGCCGCTTCGATTGCCCGGCCGTGCCGGCCTGGGTCGAGCGGCTCGCCGGTGCGCGGTTCCGGCTCGTGGTCGGCCCGGCGCTCGACCTTCCCGCCAGCGAGGACAGCGAGGCCGACGTGCGCGAGACGATGTCGCGCGTGAACGCCCTGCTCGAGGCCTGGATCCGGCAACGGCCCGAGCAGTGGTTGTGGCTGCATCGCCGCTGGCCGAAGGAGCGGGCATGAGCAGAAGCTGGCGCGACGCCTTCTCCGCCTATGCCGACCGCCGGCTGCTGGTGGTGCTGGCGATGGGCTTCTCGAGCGGCCTGCCGCTGGCGCTCACCGGCGCGACCTTGAGCTATTGGCTGCGCACGGTCGGGCTGTCGCGCACCGATATCGGCCTCTTCAGCCTGATCGGCATCGCCTACAATGTGAAATTCCTGTGGGCGCCGGTGCTCGATCATGTCGCGGCACCGTTCTTTTTCCGACATCTGGGACGGCGCCGCTCCTGGGCGCTGGTGACCCAGCTCGGCCTCGTCGCCGCGCTGCTCTGGGTCGGATCGACCGATCCGGCGACCGCACCCTTCCACACCGCGCTGGCGGCGCTCTTCGTCGCCTTCTTCTCGGCCAGCCAGGACATCGCCATCGACGCCTATCGCGTCGAGATCCTCGATCCGCACCAGCAGGGCGCCGGCGCCGCCATGACGCAATATGGCTATCGCATCGGCTTGCTCGCGGCCGGCGCCGGGGCGTTGCTGCTCTCGACCTATCTCGACTGGTTCGGCGTCTATGCCGTGATGGCGCTGCTGGTCGGGGTCGGCATGGTCACCGTGCTGCTGTGCGACGAGCCGCGCGGCGATGCAAGAGCGGCAGCCGCGCCGCGCCCCGGCGAATCCTTCCTGCATCATGCGGTGGTGGCGCCGCTGCTCGATCTTGCCAACCGGCCGCGCTGGTATGTCATCCTGCCCTTCGTCGTGCTCTACAAGCTGTCGGACGCGCTCGCCGGCGTCATGACCACGACCTTCTATGTCGATCTCCATTTCACGGCGGCGGAGATAGCCGGCGTGACCAAGCTGGTCGGGCTCGCGGCGACGGTGCTCGGCGTCTTCGCCGGCGGCGCGCTGGTCGCGCGCATGGGCCTCATGTGGACCCTCATGGTCGGCGGCGTCGTGCAGGCGGCCACCAACGCCCTGTTCGCGCTGCTGGCGGTGATCGGCCATGACGTCGGCATGCTCGGAGTCGCGGTCTTTCTCGAGAATTTCACCTCCGGCATCGGCTCGGCGGCGCTCGTCGCCTATCTCTCGAGCCTGTGCTCCTTCGCCTTCACCGCCACGCAATATGCGCTGCTCTCCTCGCTGGCGGCGGTCGGCCGCACCATCCTGTCCTCGGGCGGCGGCTGGCTCGCCGACCGGATGGATTGGGCGAGCTTCTTCCTGCTCACCACCTTCGCGGGACTGCCGGGCCTCGTCCTGCTGCTCTGGCTGATCGGCACCACGCCTAGGGTCTATTCCGGTCAGAACTGACTGGAATAGACCCATGCCGTAAGGCGAAACCTCCGGTTTCGCCGAGAGGCGCGCAGCTTCGTGATCCGCGCTTGTCAGGAAAGCAGCAGCTCCTCGATCGCCTGAAGCACGGCGGCGGGCGGAATCCGCTCCATCTCGCTGCCGCCCCAGCGCTGCGCCTTCACCACGAGCAGCCCGGTCGCGAGGGGCGCGAATTTCTCGGGATCGGTCGGCCCGAACAGCGAGACGAGGCGCGTGCCGGAAGCGGCGATGAGATGGCCGCCGCCGCTGTCGGCCGCGACTCCCGCGGCGCAGCGCCGCGCCAGGGCCACGCTCACATCGGCGCGGAAATTGTAGGCGCGCACCGCCGGATGCTGCAGCGGGAAGATCGCGTCATGCGCCGCCGCCGCCAGATCCTCGCGCCAGCCCTGCTCGTCCGGTCCGAGCAGCATGACCGGTACGCGGCCGTTCTGGGCGAGGCTGTTCGCCACGGTCACGAAATTCTGCAAGGGCCAGCGCTTGTCGAGGCCGCCGGCGCCGGGCGACAGCGCCACATAGACCGGGCCTGCGGGCAGCAGGCGGGCGGCAAGCGCCTCCAGCTCGGGCGCCAGCGCCACCGGACTCATGGGTTCGCTCGCCCGGCCGGTCGCCAGCGCCAGGAGATCGAGCAGCTCGCGCGCCAGCGCGCGCGGTCGCTGGTAGCCCGCCGGCGGCTTGACGTCGGACAGCAGGAAATCGAGGGCGCCCGACAGGAAATAGTCGCTGCGCAGGCGCTTCACGATGAGTGTCGTGAGGAACCGGCGCTGCGTGTCGATGACGAGATCGAAAGCCTGTCCGGCGAGCGGGCGCGCCGAAAACAGCTCGCCGATACGGCTGCCGATCTCGGCCTGGTCGACGACCGCATCGAGCAGACCGGCGACCAGCGGCGCCAGCGCGTTGCGATAGGCGCTCGCCCCCTTGCCGGCGACCCAGATCAGCTCGCCCTGCGGAAAGGCGTGGCGCAGCGCCTGCACGAAGGGCAGCTTGATCAAGCCGTCGCCGACGAGATCGAGTCCGACATAGACGAGAACGCGCGGCGCGCGCGGCAAATCGAGCCCAGCCATTCCGCGTCCGCTCGCTCCCCTCCTTCGCGTCGGGCACCCCGTTGACAGGCTGCCGCAGGGCGCGGTCTCCTGTTCCTTCTCGGGAGGAGACCAGGCATGAAGCTTTATCCGGCCGCGCTCGCCTTGGCCATGGCGTTGCTGGCGCCGGTCGCGGGGGCTCGGGCCCAGGACGATTTCTACAAGGGGAAAAACATTCGGCTGGTGCTATCGACCGGTGTCGGCGGCGGCTATGCCGTCTATGGCAGGGCACTGGCGCGCCATCTGCCCGAGCATATCGAGGGACATCCCTCGATCATCGTCGAGAACATGCCGGGTGCCGGCGGGGTCAAGGCGGCCAACTGGTTTTATACCCAGGCGCCGCGCGACGGCAGCGTCATCGGCATCGTGCAGGTGACGGTGCCGCTCGCCCCGCTGCTCGGCAACAAAGGCGCGCAGTACGATCCGATGCGCTTCAACTGGCTGGGCTCGATGGACCAGGTGCCGGGCATGTGCATCGCCTGGCACGAGGCGCCGATCAAGAGCTGGGCCGACATGCAGAGCAAGGAGTTCATCGTCGGCGGCACCGGCGTCGGCTCCTCCATGCTGATCTATCCCGCCCTGATGAACCAGCTGCTCGGCACGCATTTCAAGGTCATCGCCGGCTATGCCGACGGCTCCTCGGTCTATCTCGCCATGCAGCGCGGCGAGGTGATGGGCGCCTGCGGCGCCTTCCTCACCGCCATCAAGGCGACGCTGCCCGACTGGATCCGCGACAAGAAATTCACCGTGCCGATCGTCATCGCGGCGCACCGGCTGAAGGATTTCCCCGACTCGCCGCCCATCACGGATTTCATCAAGGACCCGAAGACCCGGGCCGTGTTCGATCTCGCCTTCGCCTCGGAAGAGATGGACCGGCCGGTCCTCCTGCCGCCCGACGTGCCCGCGCCGCGCGTCGCGCAGCTGCGCCGGGCCTTCGAGGCCACCATGCAGGACGACCATTTCCGGGCCGACGCCGAGCGCCAGCATATCTCGATCGATTACGTGACCGGCGAGCGCCTGGCCGAGGTCATCCGCCACACCTATGCGCTGCCCAAGGAGGCGATCGAGATCGCCCGCGCCGCGATGGGGAATGGCGAAGGGGGAGAGTAATCCCGGTTCCCGCTTCTTTTCGTCATGGCTGGGCTTGACCCGGCCATCCACGTCCCTCCACCTGACGATGGTTTGGGCGAAGATTCACCACGGAGACACGGAGGGCACGGAGATGCCGAACAAGACCTTTGTTATTCTCCGCGTTCCTCCGTGTCT
>Ga0207707_10006367_pt1 | contig 10304 bp, 8 predicted proteins | sample KBSC83BmetaG_FD_184336 | JGI IMG/M metagenome (GOLD analysis project Ga0207707, IMG submission 184336) | Corn rhizosphere microbial communities from Kellogg Biological Station, Michigan, USA - KBS C8-3B metaG (SPAdes) (version 2) | ecosystem: Host-associated > Plants > Roots > Rhizosphere ... | reverse complement strand
GACGCTCTTCCGATCTCGTAACTAGCGCTCCATACAAGTTGTGGAAAATGATTGACGGGCGAGAGTATGCTAAGCGGCATGTTGTATCTTCGCTACTTCGCCGTCGCTCTTTTCTTTATCTCCTTTAATTTCTTGAATCCGGCTGCGACCAACGCCCGGTACCGGCCGATACAGTCCTTTCGCATTATCGGTAACATTTACTACGTTGGCGGGGCCGACGTGACTTCGTTTTTGATTGCCACACCGAAGGGCCACATCCTGCTCGATAGCGGATTTGTCGAGCAGGTGCCACTCATCAAGCAGAACATCGCGCAGCTCGGTTTCAAGCTGGAGGATGTAAAGGTCTTAATCAACAGTCATGCTCATTTCGATCATGCCGGCGGTCTCGCGTTGTTGAAAAAATTGACTGGAGCAACGCTGATGGCCAGTGAGGCTGATGCGCAGCTCCTCGCGGCAGGCGGCAAAGGCGACTTTGCTTTTGGCGATCGCTTTCCATTCGAGCCAGTCAAAGCGGATCGGATTCTGCGCGACGGCGACACAGTCGAGCTCGGTGATGTAACGATGGTGCCCCATCTGACGCCGGGCCATACAAAAGGATGCACCAGTTGGACCATGAAGGTGCGCGAGGGCGGCAAGATCTACAACGTTGTGTTCGTTGGCAGCACCACTGCTCCCGGATACACGTTGGTCGATAACAAGAAGTATCCAACGATAGTTGAAGATTATGCGCGTACGTTTCGACTGTTGAAGAGTTTGCCGTGTGACGTATTTCTGGGTTCGCATGGCTCATTCTTTTCGTTGGAAGAGAAGTCGAAATTGTTGGCGCAAGGGAAAGAGTCGAATCCCTTCGTCGATCCGGAGGGCTACAAAAATTTTCTCGAAGATACTGAAGTCGAGTTTAAGCGACAGCTAAACATACAATCCTGGCCGTTAGGATCCGAGGATTGGGTGGCTGAATGCCGGCAACCGGAACGTGAAGCGCTGATGAAGGACGCGGAGCAACGCCAGTTTACGTTGCGGCGCGTCGAATTCATCGGCCTCACCTACACGCCGGATAAAAAGATGCGAAGCCAGATGAGCAAGTTCAACGAAGGAGACATCTTCTCGCGCGCGAAGTTAGTCAACAGCCTGGTGAAGATGAATCGATTCCGAAACGATATCTATCCGGTGCGTTTGACTGATGTGATGGTCCAGTTGAATAAACCGGACAAAACTGTCGATGTCACGATTTGCTTCCGTCCAAAACGGCGGTAAAACAGTTCATCACATTTTGCATTCACTATCGGCGGGTAGAGGCGTACGATTGGCTCATGCGAATCGTCCTTGGCGTGGTTGCGATGAGTTTGTTGCTGGTTGAGTCGGGCAACATAACCAACTGTTCGCGAAAGCCAGGGCCTGCGATTGTCTCAACATCTTCGACTGCAAAAGCCCGAGTTGACTTCGAAACTCAGTTAAAACCAATCTTCAAGTCGAAATGCATGCCCTGTCACTTCGCCGGCGGAAGGGTTTACGACCGTTTGCCGTTCGATAAGCCCGAAACGATCAGGAAACTCGGCACTAAGCTCTTCACGCGCATCAAGGATGAGAATGACCGCCGAATGATCGAAGACTTTCTCGCCCAAACACCGTAATCGCCTCAGCTAAATTTCCGCTCCGTTGGGAGGCCCATAGTCGGACCCCAATCGTAGTTGCGTATGTTAACCTGTTGCCCGGATGACAACAGAATCAAATCGCGCCGGCGTGTGGCAGATCGTGGCCATCGGGCTGTTGCTGTTGCTGGTAGTCGTGCTGCTGCGCGCCGAAGGCCGCATGTTCCTGTGTGACTGCGGCCACTTTGCCGTTTGGACCAGCGACGCGTGCAGCTCGCAAACGTCGCAACAGTTGTTTGATCCTTACAGCTTCACGCACGTGCTTCATGGATTTTTGTTCTTCTGGTTGATGGCGCTTTTGTTTAGGCGATTGAGTTCGAGCTGGCAGGTTTTGCTGGCAGTGTTGCTCGAGGGCGCGTGGGAGGTTTTCGAGAACACGCCGTTTGTGATCCATAAATATCGCACCGAGACAGCGGCGCTCGGCTACCAGGGCGATACGATTGTGAATTCACTCGGCGACTTGACATGCGCGCTCATTGGATTCCTGTTGGCGCGCAAACTCGGTGTGCGCTGGTCGCTGATCTTTTTCTTGTTGGTGGAAGTAGTTTTGACTCTATGGATTCACGACAGCTTACTGCTGCAAATATTGATGCTGATCCGCCCGGTACAAGCGATCAAGTTGTGGCAGGTGTGCGTTCAGCCGTGACGAGTTTTTTGTAGGGGCGGCACTCCGTGGCCGCCCGGTGTCAACGAATTTGTTCTTACGCTTGGTGCTTGGTACTTTGTAACTGCCCAATCAAAGCACTAATCGAGGACAACGCGTGACATCTTCTCTTTCCGAAGCTTCTCTGACCAATCTAACCGACCCTTTGCGGCAGGCAAACGAGGAATTCAGTCGCCATTATCCGGGCGAAACCGGACGGCGACAGCCGGTCCACACAGTTTACGGCGGTGCGCACCTGTTCAAGTCTGACTCCGCGAAACGCCTGGGCTCGCTGGCGCGACGTTCGCTCGATCAATTTGCGCCTGACTTTCTGACGTTTGCGAGGGCCATCGAGTTACCGGGCTCGAGCGAGCTTCCCGAAGACGACGACGAAGCGGAGGAACTCGTCTCGTTTTTGAAAAACGAACCGGAACAGGCGCGCAAAGAAGTGAAACCGGCATGGCTGGCTTATACCATCTATCGCAGAGTGGTTGAGAAACTTCAGCGCGAACCGGTTGAAGACTTCCGGATCGATTTCGAGGACGGTTACGGTAATCGTCCGGATGATGAAGAGGACGGTCACGCCGTTTCAGCAGCAGCCGAAACTGCCGAGGGAAATAAAAACGGCACGCTTCCGCCGTTCATCGGCATTCGTATCAAGCCGTTCAATGAAGAGTTGCGGGCGCGCAGCTTTCGCACGTTGGATATTTTTGTTTCCACTTTGCTGGAGTTGAGCAAGGGATGCTTGCCGCAGAACTTCGTGGTCACGTTGCCGAAGATCACGATCCCGGAACAAGTCGCAACGCTCGCCTCGCTGCTCGCGCAGCTCGAAAAGCAAACGAGTATCAAGGAAGGTAGTCTGAAGTTTGAGATGATGATCGAGACCACGCAGTCGATCATCAATCATCGTGGACAGATCAATCTTCCTTTGCTGCTTGCAGCAGGTGAAGGGCGTTGTGTGGCGGCGCATTTCGGCACTTACGACTACACCGCTGGTTGCAACATCACCGCGGCGCACCAGCACATGCTGCATCCGGCTTGTGACTTTGCGAAACACATGATGCAGGTGTCGTTTGCCGGCACTGGTATATGGCTGTCCGATGGCGCGACGAACATCATGCCGGTCGCGCCGCATCGTTTCGTCGACGGTGGTCCAGCTTTGACGCAGGAGCAGATCGAGGAGAACAAGGAAGTGGTCCATCGCGCCTGGCGGTTGCACTACAATCACATTCAGCACTCGTTGACGAATGCTTTTTATCAGGGCTGGGACCTTCATCCGGCGCAACTGCCGACGCGCTATGCGGCTGTTTATGCGTTCTTTCTCGAGAGTCTTGAAGCAGCAAGCGAGCGGTTGAAGAATTTCGTCGAGAAGGCTGCGAAGGCGACGCTGGTGGGTGATGTGTTTGACGACGCGGCCACCGGTCAGGGATTGCTCAACTATTTCCTACGCGCGGTCAATTGCGGCGCGCTCACGGAGACTGAGGCGGTCCAGTTGTCAGGGTTGACGTTGGCTGAGCTGCATTCAGCGTCGTTCGTGAAGATCCTGAAGAACCGTCAGGCGTTGTAAGTGTGGTAAACTTCAAAGAACTCACAAACATCGGAGCCGTATGATTACCAAAGAACGAACTCTCACAATCGCCGATTGGGAAGCCATGCCGCACGGCGACGGCAATCGCTACGAAATAATAGAAGGAGAACTTTTTGTGTCCTGCTCACCAGGCCTCACACATCAAAGAGTTGTAAGTAACCTGCTCATCTCGTTTGGAATATTTCTGGAAAAGAACCGCATTGGAGAGGTTCTTACTAACGCAGGCGTAATTCTGAGTAAGTCGAGTGGCGTCATTCCCGATATCGTCGTTTTTCTTAACGAGCAGAGTGACACGATTATCACGGGCGATCGCTTGACCGGGCCTCCAGCCCTGGTGATCGAGATCGTCTCACCGGGATACGCCAATAGTCGACGAGATCGCATGGATAAACTCCGACTCTACTCGAAGCATGGCGTGGCGGAGTATTGGATCGTGGATCCTGGGAATCTTACAGTAGAACAATATATCTCGCGCAGTTCGTCTTTGAAGCTGAACCAGATTCTGCAACGCGAAGAAGAGCGCCTGTCGAGTGCGGCTATTCCAAACTTCTCGTGTTTATTAAGCCAAGTCTTCAAGCGCATAGGAAAATGATGACTTCAGTGAAACTAATCATCCCTATTGTTTTAACGATGGCACTACTCTCCACGACGTTAAATGGACAAAAACAAACTGGCGACCCTGAACTCGCGCGTAAGATCGCGCGGTTTGCGCCGACGACGCTCACGGCCGACACGTCGAAGCTCTCGCCAAAAGATCGTCAGGCGCTCAGCAAGATCATTGCCGCCGCAAAACTGCTAGATCCGTTGTTCCTGCGTCAGGTTTGGAGTGGCAACGATGTGCTCGAGAAGAAACTCCTCGCCGACAAGTCACCCACAGGTCGCGAGCGTCTCCACTACTTCTACATCAACGATGGGCCATGGTCTCGTCTCGACAACAACGAGCCATTCGTCGAAGGCGTGCCGCACGAAAAACCTCTCAACGCTAACTACTACCCTGACGACATGTCGAAAGACGAGTTTAATTCATGGGTACAGAGTCTCTCCGAAGCGGATAAACAAAAAGCCACCGGCTTCTTTTACCTCATCCGACGCGGACCAGACCGGAAACTGACGATCGTTCCGTACAGCGAGGCGTACAAAGAGTATCTCGCGCCCGCGGCGGCGCTGCTGAAGGAAGCCGCCGCTTTGACCACGAATACCACGCTCAAAAACTTTCTTAACAAGCGCGCCGACGCATTCGGTTCCGACGATTACTACGAAAGCGACGTCGCATGGATGGATCTCGACTCGCCAATCGAGGTCACGATTGGTCCATACGAAACCTACGAAGACGAGCTCTTCAGTTACAAAGCGGCGTTCGAAGCGTACGTTACGCTGCGCGACGATGCCGAGACAGCCAAACTCGCGAAGTTCAGCGGCCATTTGCAGGAGTTGGAAAACAATCTCCCGATCGACCCGCGCTATCGAAATCCGAAACTCGGCGCCGCTTCGCCAATCCGCGTCGTGAACGAAGTGTTCGGTTCAGGCGAGGGCAACAGCGGCGTGCAAACCGCAGCCTTCAACCTCCCGAACGACGAGCGCGTAGTGAAGGAAAAAGGTTCCAAGCGCGTTATGCTGAAGAACGTGCAGGATGCCAAGTTTAATAAAACGCTGATTCCGATCTCGAAGGTCGTTCTCGATCCGTCAGAGCAGTCGGCGCTCTCGTTCGACTCCTTTTTCACGCACATTCTCTGTCACGAGCTGATGCACGGCCTTGGACCACACAACATCACGGTTGGCGGTCAGGAGACCACGGTGCGCAAACAGTTGAAGGAGCTTTACTCGGCGATTGAGGAAGCAAAGGCTGACATGACCGGACTGTGGGCGCTTCAGTACATGATCGATCACGGCATCATCGACAAGGGCATGGAGCGAACGCTTTACACGACTTATCTCGCGAGCATGTTTCGCTCAGTGCGTTTCGGAATCACCGAAGCGCACGGGCGCGGCGTAGCGATGCAGTTCAACTATCTCACTGACGAAGGCGCGATAAAGTTCAACGAAGCGAAAGGTACGTTCAGCGTCGATCACGAGAAGATCAAAGCCGGAGTGACGAAGCTGACGCACGATTTGCTGACGCTGGAGGCAGAGGGGTCGTACGATAAGGCGAAAGCGATACTGGACAAGCACGCGGTGATTCGACCGCCAATGCAGCACGCGCTCGACAAGCTGAAAGACGTCCCGGTCGACATCGAGCCAAACTTTCCACTCGCAAAATAATTTCATCCGCGTTCATCTGCGGCTAAACTGCTTTCTGAAAAAGGTGGCGATCTTCCAGGCGTCGATGGCCTTCCACGGCATCTCCGCGGTAGTGTAGTGGCCGCAAGGAAGCCACACGACATCGAGCGGCAAGTTGTGCCGTCGCGCTTCGTCAATCGCTGCACGTGAAAGATCGATCGGGAACGTGAGATCGTAGCGCGCCACGATAAACCGTATCGGTCGATGACCCATCTCCGCCACGCGCGGCATGAATGGCAGCGGACTAATCGGCGCCCAGTAACTGCGCAACTCGTCCAGGGTCAACCGATCTCCAAACCCCGCGCGCACATGCGCCGTCGAGATTCCATTCCAAACTACATCAGCGACATATCCCGACACGTGGTTAAACGCGCCCGCGTTGAGATCCGGTTCGTGAGCAAAAGTAAGAAACGCGACGCACGAGCCGATACTCGTGCCAAGAATTCCAACGCGTTCGTAGCCTTCCGCTTTCAACCACTGAACTGCCGCACGCGTGTCCAGCACAGCTTGCCTGACCGATTGAATCGTGCGCCCGATGTTTGAGCTGACGAGATGATCCGCGCGTTCGAGCTCCGGCGGCTTGCGTCGCTGATGATAAGGAAGCGTCAGGCGCAACGCCGACATTCCGATCATGTTGAAGATGCGGCAGGCTTCAACGTGACTTTCCGGTTGCGCATTCCACTGCGGCAACACGACTACTGCCTTGCGCGATCTTTTCCCGTTTTTGATTTTCGCCGGAAAGAATCGTCCATGTGCGATGTCGTTTTCGGCGCAAGGTGTTCGAACGGCGCTGGTCCAGGTCAATTGATCGTCATCGAGACGATAGTCAGTAACCGGAGGCAAAGCGTAGAAATCTTCGCTTGCCGGTATTACCTGTGCTGTGTGTTTACGGAATAATTCGCGCGGGTCGTCGCCGTTTACATGGTCGACGATGTATTCCAGTCCCCACTCAAAAGGGCGTACGAGGCGATTGTTATCTCGTTGATGGTACCAGCGCTCGCGCCGGTGCATGTAGTTCTTCCAGAAAGCCACGAGCCGAAGATACTAGCACACAGATCAACGCGGATGAAAACGGCTTAAATCCGTCTTCATCCGCGTTGAATCTGCGTTTTAATTGCAGGTCGACAACTTGAAGCTGTAAATGTACGTGCTCCAGTTGAAGTTACCGTTGGCCGGTTGGTATTGCGACGTGAAAACCATCTGGCAGCCATCTACGGGGTCCACGCTGATGGTGCTGTAATCACCCCAGCGGGTCAGAGTGGCTGTTTGAATGCCGCTTCCAACGAGAATCGTAGTTTCATTACCGAGCGTCCCGATCGGATCGGCTGGGCCGCGATAGGCATAACGAATGCTGGGCACGATCGTGCTCGCGTTCGAGATGTTGTAACCAATAGCGATGCCGCCGCTCTTGTCCATCGCCGCACTCCCCATCCAACGAAAATCGTTCGTTGGCGCGAACGTTCCCTGTTGGAAAAGCACTGGATTCGCCGAGCCAAGTGTCTGACCGGTCGCGTTTCGCAATTCGTACCAGCGCACTCCAACGCCAGTGCCGCTCGTGACGGAGTGGTTAATCACCAGCGCTTCATGATCGCCGAAATTTCGATAACCCAAACGATACATCAGTCGATCGCCAAGGCTATCGAGCTTATTGGTGGTTCCTGGTTGCGGAATACAAACACCGCCACCACATGCCCGGCTGAAGGCAGCAACTCCTGAAACCGTGATTGGTCCAGTGAGCGTTCCCGTGCCGGCGCCCCAGTTTACGGCGAAGCGCCAGAACTGTACGGCCGTACTAGTTATGCTCATCAAGAGATTTGGTTCGCCAGCCGGTGGCAAGGTCGAGCCTTCAAGATCCGCAGGTTGCAGGCTGGCGCCTGCGCTGGTGGTGACACAAGCTTGGCGCGCCGTACCGCCAACCAACATCTGCGCGCGTTCGAGAGCGCAAACCTGATTGCCGATGAAGGTTTGACCGTTGCGGAACATGTTGTAAGTGATGTAGTAGGCATCCGGCCAAACACCCAGCTTCGGATAGTCGTTGAAGTTTCGGCTATACGAGTAGGAATAGCGGAAGTACATTCCGGTCGGATCAGGAGTGGCCGACACGGCAACGCACTGCGTGTATGGCGTGGCGGAAACGGCAAACTGCGTCAGTATCCAACGGTCAGCCAATTGATCGTACTGCACGATCGGATCGCCGTCGTTGTCTGATTGGCAGCGCCCGCCGAATCCCGACCAAATAGTGTTGCCGTTTTTCGGAAATCCCGGCACCAGGTTAAATCCGGTGATCTGGTGGTTCGCATCTCTGGTCAACGTGTAGATCGCGTAACGCAGGTTGACCCACTGCACGTAGTGATTAGGACCGACGTCGCCAGTGGTGTCAGGCGGCGCGACGCGAAAGCTTGGGTCGACCGGAGTGCCATTTGTCGCAGCTTTGATGTCAGCCAGAGCGGACGGCAAGCCGACGCTCTTGTCGGCCAGTGGATCGGTAAAAGGTCTGTTGACATGGTCGACGGGTTGCGGGCGGCCAGGTTCGAAGTCTTTTCCGCCACGAGCAGGTTCCGGTTTCTCACCGGTGTCGAACATTTCGCGCAGAGGCTTCGGAGTCTTATCGACCTTGATCGGGTAACTTATTTCGGCCCGATGTTGCAGCGCCGTCTCGCTTTGAGCGTGTACCGTCAAAGGCATCAACGTTACGCCACACAGGATCGACATCGTCAGTAATGCATAGATCTTTCTCACGGGGCATTCCTCCAGAATTTAACAGGGCTATGAAATGGGAGCTACGGATTGCGGTAGTAGCGTGGGAGGCCGGGAGTATAGCACTACCCGCCGCCGATTACACGTATAAATGACGATTAGTCGCGCCGCTCCAGATAGCGTCGAATTATCTGGGGTAAGAGCAGCGAGGAACTGAGTATCGAGCCGGTCGTAAAATGCTTTGCAAACCCCCGAAAAAGCTCGCCTGCCTGCTTTGTGTAAGGAAACCACCAGACATCTGAGAGCCGCGGCAGTGCGTTGGCGTGAATGTGTTGCGGCGAGACCATTTCGAGCAGTCCGAGATGGCCGTGCGTGCGCCCGTAACCACTCTGCTTTACGCCACCCCAGGGTGTTTGTGCCACTGCGTGCGTGTAAACCACCTCGTTGATCATCACGGTACCCGCGTCGATCTGCTCCGCGACACGGCGGCCGCGAGCGATGTCGCGTGTAAATACGCTCGCGGTCAGGCCATACGTGCTGTCGTTTGCGAGCCCGATCGCTTCTTCGTCGGTCTTGAAGGTCATGATCGGAAGCACTGGACCAAACGTTTCGTCGCGCATCAACTTCATCGAGTGGTCCACGTTAGTCATCACTGTTGGTTCATGAAACCAACCACCTCCATTATCGAGACGATGACCACCCGCGCGCACCTTAGCGCCACGCTCGACGGCGTCGCTGACGTGATCTTCAACGATCTGTAACTGCTGTTCGTTGGTCATCGCGCCGATATCGATCGCGTCTGTCGATGCTTTGTCCTGTTTGAGACGACGAGTTTCCTCGACAACCAGGTCAGTAAACTTTTGCGCGATCGATTCTTGAACGTAACAACGTTCGATCGAAGCGCACGCCTGGCCGGAGTTACAGAAGGCGCCCCAGATCGCTGCGCGCGCTGCGTTTTCGAGGTCAGCATCTTCGAGCACGATCATCGGATCTTTGCCGCCGAGCTCGAGCACTACCGGCGTCAGATGTTTTGCTGCCGCTTCGGCCACATGCTTGCCGGTCTTCACGCTGCCGGTGAACATGATCTTGTTAACACCGGCGTCGACGAGTGACGCGCCGGTTGATCCATCGCCAGTTACGATAGCGAGCAGTCCTTCGGGGAGTTGTGCCTGTTTGAAGACGTCAGCAATTTTCAACCCTGTCAGGGGAGTTAACTCACTTGGTTTGACGACCACTGCATTGCCGGCCATCAACGCCATCACGACTTCATCGAGCGGTGTGGCCCACGGAAAATTCCACGGCGAGATTATTCCAACTACGCCAAGCGGCTTGTAGACGATGTACGACGAGCGCGCCATGAAGTTGTACTGCCCGAGATCGATCTTGCGGCGATCGAGCAAGTGGTGAGCGTTGTGGGCGAAGTAGTGCATGAGATCGAGTGTGGGTACGA
>Ga0207707_10006365_pt1 | contig 10309 bp, 12 predicted proteins | sample KBSC83BmetaG_FD_184336 | JGI IMG/M metagenome (GOLD analysis project Ga0207707, IMG submission 184336) | Corn rhizosphere microbial communities from Kellogg Biological Station, Michigan, USA - KBS C8-3B metaG (SPAdes) (version 2) | ecosystem: Host-associated > Plants > Roots > Rhizosphere ... | reverse complement strand
CCCCCGTAATCAACCGTCGACGAGTGATCATATGCCGTCCCCCGTAATCATCCCCCGCACCGACTTCATAAACCCCGCCAAAATCACCATCAGAATGTGACCTATAAAAAACAGCACCAGAAAATCCGTGAAGAAAAAGTGCAAAGTGCGCGCCGACTGCTCCCCGCCGAACACCTCCACCAGCCCCGGCACCACCGACGTAATCGCCGGAGACATCGCCAGCCCAGTAAGCACAATCAGCGGGAACAATCCAAACACCACGCCGATGTAAGCCACGCGCTGCAGCCCACTAGGCCACAACTCTCTCCGGAAATGCCGCGCCATGATCCCCGCGACCACGTACACAATCCCATTTAACACGCACACCCAAGCCGCCAGAAAATGCAGATAGCGTCCCCACCCCGAATGCCCGAACCTGAAGCGCATGGGCAAATCGAACAGTGAATCACTCCCCACCGTCCCCGTCTCTCCCCAATAAAAACGCGGATGCGCCACCAGAATCGCCAGCCCGCTAATCACCAGCGCGAAAAACCCGGCGGTGTTGATCCAGTGCGTGACCCGCACCACCGCGGAATGCCGCCGCTCATCCATTGCGCCCATAATCTCACTTCGCGCAGGTATACACTAGGGCACAATTGTAAGGAAAGGAGAAGGTCGCCGTCCACGCCGTGAGCCCAGGCAATACTACCATCCGAATCGCCCTAGCCAACCTCCGCTTCCCGGCATCACCAGAGGAGTCCCTCGCCTTAGCCGCCGCATCCATCCAGCAAGCCGCCCTCGCCCAAGCCCACATCGTCTGCTTCCCGGAATGCTACATCCCCGGCCTCCGCGGAGTCGGCAAACGGGTCGCCCCTCCCGATGCCACTTTCCTAAACCGAGCCCACGCCGAAATAGCCCAGTCGGCCGCCCGCTCCGCCATAACGGTGATCCTAGGAACCGAACGCATTGTCGACGGAGCCCTCCGCAACACCGCCCTAGTCGTGAACGCCGACGGCTCCGCAGCCGGCTTCCAAGACAAAGTGCAAATCGACCCCACCGAAGAAGGCATCTACACCCCCGGCGCCACCCGCCATATCTTCCAAGCCGGACCCTTAACCTTCGGCATCGCCATCTGCCACGAAGGCTGGCGCTATCCGGAGACGGTGCGCTGGTCCGCCCGCCACGGAGCCCACATCGTCTTCCACCCCGCCTTTTTGGAAGCCGACCCGACCGCCCCCGCCCCCACCTTCCACGAAAAAGTCGCCCTCTGCCGCGCCGCCGAAAACACCATCTACTTCGCCTCAGTAAACTACGCGTGCACCGCCTCCCTCACCACCTCAGCAGTAGCCCGCCCCGACGGATCTCTTCTAACCCACCACCCCCACGGCCAAGAAGGCCTGCTCCTAGCCGACATCGACCCCACCCAAGCCACAGCCCTCCTAGCCTCCCGCTACAAACCCGTTTGCGAACCATAAAGCGATTGACATCGAAAACGGTGCGGCGTAGACTCGTCGTCATGCTAAACCCCCTCGCAAAATCCGTTTTGCTACTTGCCGGTTTATTTTTGGTCGCCGGCTCGCTTTCGGCCCATCACGGTCAAGGTCTCTCCTTCGACACGAACCATATGTGGACCACCTGGGGCACGATCGAAGAATTCAGCTACATCAATCCGCATCCCGCGGTAAAGTTCTCGCGCACCGACAAAAACGGCAACGTCGAGCATTGGGGCGCCGAAGTGTCGAATAATCCTTCCCGCCTCGCGCGCGTGGGCTGGACCAAGAGCCGCTGCCTGGGAGCCCTCATGCCGGGAACCCGCGTGAAGCTCTACGTCGGCACGTCGCTCGCCGGCGGCCGCATCGGCATCGTGGAGTTGATGGAGAGCGAGAAGGGCGAACTCCTCTGCAGCGAGAGAGAAGCGCCCATCAAAGCCATCGATTTGGACGGCGTCCCCGGCGGCTATCAACCCAAGCCCGAAGACCAGAAACCAGAGCAGCAGTAAGGAACGAAACATGACACGCAATAGGGTGCTTGCTCTTATCGTTCCCGCGTTTTTGCTGGTGCAGAGCTCAGTCGCGCAAAATGCGGCTCCCGTGGCAAGCAAGGCGACATCGGAGCCTTCGGATAAAGATACTCGCCCCTACGATAAGCACGACTTCAACGGCATATGGGCGCGCAACCCGTCCGCCCAATTCCACCAGCCTCCCTGCCCGGAATGCCGCGACAATTCACGCCCGTCCTACGGCTTCTTCGGCGATATCCCACCCCTCACCGCCGAAGGGAAAAAACGCTTCGACGCGAACCGTCCTACCAAGGGCTACGTTGCCGGGAGCAAAGAAGCTCTAGCGCATATGGATATCGACGTAGGTTACCGCCGCGCAGTGCAGTCCGCATTATCGAACGATCCCGAGGAGCGCTGCGAGCCCTTGGGCTTGATGCGCCTGGTAACGTTTTCCGGCGGTAACCCGCCCATGCAAATCGTTCAGACCAACGAGATCATCATTCAAAGGTTCGAATGGTTCTGGGATAACCGCGAAATCTGGACCGACGGAAGATCTCTTCCCAAGGTGGATGACTACCTGCCGCGCTTCAACGGTTACTCCGTCGGCAAGTGGGAAGGCGACACGCTGGTAGTGACCACCGTGGGTCTCGACGACCGCCAATGGGTAGACGCCTACGGCTATCCGGTCAGCGACAAAGCGGTTCTAGAGGAGCGCTACTCGCGCCCCACCCGCAATCGCCTGCGCCTGGACATGACGCTCACCGATCCCACCAACTACACCCGCCCCTGGCATTCCACCACCAAGGTATGGGGTTACATCCCGAAAGAAGCCGCGTCCGTCGCCGGCTGGTCCGGAATTGTAGAAGACCGCTGCGTCCCCGCCGACAACAATTACTTCCGCTCCTTCGAACCCGCCGCCCCCACCGCAAAAAAAGACAAGTAAGATACCGCAAATGGGGACAGCCACGAATTTCGCCGCCCCACCTCGCTATCCGAGTGTTGTATACGATAGTAGTATACTGAACCTGTGGCCGCCGATCCCCTGGAACACTGCATCGGATTCGATTGGGACGAAGAAAATGCCATCAAAAACTGGGAACGCCACCAAGTGACCACCGAAGAAGCCGAAGACGTTTTCTTTAACGATCCCCTGGTCGTTCGCAGCGACCTCCGCCATTCCAAACGCGAAAAGCGCTACTACGCCCTCGGCCAGACCCGCGCCGCCCGACGCCTGTTTGTAGCCTTCACCATCCGCCGCAAACTCATTCGCGTGATTTCCGTCAGAGACATGAACCGCAACGAAGCCAGCGCCTACCAACGCTTGGAGTCCGCAACCCCATGACCAAGAAAAAACTCCCCGAATTCAAAACCGAAGCCCAGGAACGAAACTTCTGGGCCACCGCCGATTCCACCGAGTACCTCGATTGGCCCTCCGCCAAACGCACCAAACTCGTCCGCCTCAAGCCCACCCTCAAGACCATCTCCCTGCGCCTGCCGCTTTCCATGATCGAAGACCTGAAGGTGCTAGCCAACCGCCGCGACGTCCCCTATCAGTCCCTGCTCAAAGTCTTCCTAGCCGAACGCCTCGCCCGCGAGCGCCAACCCAGAACATGACTCGTAAATACTCCCTCGTCATCGAAGGCGACCCCACCGGCTACAGCGCCTACGTGCCGGAACTCCCCACCATTCTCGTAACCGGCCGCTCCCTCGAAGAACTAACCACCCGCGCCACCGAAGCGATTCGCCTTTACCGAGAAAATATGCTCACCGGCCGCGAGGCTGACCATCCAGATCGCCTGGAATAATCGATTTATCGTTACGAATTCTCTCCCCGCGCCTACCTGACCCGAAAAGGTCCGATGTCTCCATCCAAACATTCTGATACAGTTTTGTTGTGGCAGTCGAACACGACGAAATAGGTATTTGGTCCGAAGTCAAGCTCGCGATTATTAAGAAATACGCCGCTGCCTACACGACCGTTATGGAAGCTCAGAGGCGCGAACGCTTTCCGCGCCTGCGTTGGTTCTACATTGATGGCTATGCCGGATCAGGCCACCATGTCTCGAAAGAGCGCGGTGATTTAATCGAAGGCAGCCCTCTAATTGCTCTGAATACCAAGCCGCCTTTCCACGAATATCACTTTATCGACTCCGATAAAGAACGCGCAGCATCACTACGCGAGGAAGCTGGAGATCGCACCGACATCTTTACCTACAGCGAAGACTGCAACACGGTTCTCCTTAGGGACGTCTTTCCTAGGGCAGACTATGGCGACTACAAGCGGGCATTGTGTCTGCTGGACCCATACAATATTGACCTAAAATGGGAAGTGATCGAAGCGGCTGGTAAATCGCGCTCCATTGAGATTTTCATGAACTTCATGATCATGGACGTGAACCGCAATGCTATGCGCAAGAACCCGGATACGTCCGTCGCCAGCAAAGTGGCGCAAATGACGCGACTGTGGGGCGACGAAACATGGCTGGACGCTGGCTACGATAAGATACCAACACTTTGGGAAACTGAGGTTCCGCAGAAAGTATCTAATGAGCGATTCGCGGAGGCGTTCAGACAACGGCTGATTAAGAAGGCGGGGTTCAAGTTTGTGCCCAAACCGATGCCCATGAAGACAAAGACCAACTCGGTGATCTACTACCTCTACTTTGCTTCCCAAAAGGAGGCGGGCATGAGTATCGTCAATGACATTTTCAACACATACAGGATGAAGCAAGGGCTATAAGATGGCGACTAATTCACCGATCGAATGGACAGACGCAACGTGGAACCCGGTGACGGGCTGCGACAAGATCAGCCCCGGTTGTAAGCACTGTTACGCGGAGCGCATGGCGAAACGTCTGAAGGCTGCCCGAAATCCAAACTACAAGAACGGCTTCGCATTGACGACCCAGCCGCAGATGCTAACTCGCCCACTCGAGTGGAGAAAGCCGAAGAATATTTTCGTCAACTCGATGAGCGACCTTTTTCACGATGATGTGCCCCTGAATTACATTCAAAAGGTCTTTGACGTGATGAATGAAGCCAATTGGCACCAGTATCAGATCCTTACTAAACGAGCCGAGCGCGTCCACGAATTAAGCCCGCACCTTAGGTGGGCGCCGCATATTTGGATGGGCGTCAGCGTTGAAAACGCAAAATATCTCGACCGGATCGACCACTTGCGGAAGACCCGAGCGCATGTAAAATTCCTCTCTTTGGAACCGCTCCTCGGCCCACTCCACAAGATGAGCTTACGCGGTATCGATTGGGCGATCGTCGGCGGCGAATCCGGCCCAGGTGCGAGACCTGTTGATCCAGCATGGGTCACTGACATCCGAGATCAGTGCATCAGAGCTGGAGTGGCCTTCTTCTTCAAGCAATGGGGAGGTGTCCAGAAGAAAAAAACTGGCCGCGAGTTGGAAGGACGGACTTGGGATCAGATGCCCGAGCTTGCGGTTATTTCCTGATGCGTCGATAGTTCAAGACTACCGTAGGTCGTTTTCGATTGCGCAATCACTAGATCTCGCCCCACCAGATCTTCCTTACATCCAACCACTTCCATTTTTGTTCCTCGCTCACCTCCTCCCCCACCCCCTACCCTCTCCCCCAGAGGCCCACAAAACACAAATGTCAGTAATCACACCCACCAAATCCACCACCGCCCGCATCAACGGCGCCAAATCCCACGGCCCCACCACCTCTGAGGGTTTAACCCGCTCCTCCCGCAACGCCCTCCGCCACGGCCTCACCGCCCCCTCCCTCCCCGCAGTCTCCCCCGTCCTCCCCACCGAATCCGCCGCCGACTACCAAACCCTCCTAAACTCCTACCTCTCAGAGTTCACTCCGCAAGGCCTACTAGAAACCGAGTTAGTAGAAACCCTAGCCGCCGCCCGCTGGCGCCTCCGCCGCGTCTCCACCATCGAAACCACCCTCCTCACCATCGAAATGGACCGCCTCGCCGAATACATAGACCGCCACTTCGAAGACCGCGACGGCGGCCCCACCCCCGACGAACGCCTAGCCTGGACCTTCCACCGCGTCGCCGAAAAACCCAGCCTCAACCTCCTGCTCCGCTACGAAGCCACCCTCACCCGCACCTACGCCCGCGCCCTAAAACAATTGCAGCAACTCCAATCCCTCCGCGATCACGAAGAATTACCAAACGAACCCAAGCCCACCCCAACTCCTTTAGAACCCGCACTCTCCGTCACCCCCACCGCGGCCGCGCCCGACCACGAATCAGCCCCCGCCCCGCAACGTGCGACAATAGAAGTTTCCCCACGTATAAATGACCAACACCTCCATCCGTAACATCGCAATAGTTGCGCACGTAGACCACGGAAAGACCACCCTGGTCGACGCCATGCTCCGTCAAAGCGGCATTTTTAGAGAAAACGAAGAAGTAGCCGAACGCGTAATGGATTCGAACGACCTTGAGCGCGAGCGCGGCATCACCATCCTCGCCAAAGCCACCGGCGTCTATTATCACGACATCAAAATCAACATCATCGACACTCCCGGCCACAGCGATTTCGGCGGCGAAGTCGAACGCGCCTTGAAAATCGTCGACGGCGTCATGCTGCTGGTCGACGCCAGCGAAGGCCCGCTCCCCCAGACCCGCTACGTGTTGAGCAAAGCGCTAGAAGCCCGCCTCCCCCAAATCGTGGTGATCAATAAGATCGACCGCCCCGACGCACGCATCCCCGAAGTCCTCGACGAAATCTACGACCTGTTCATCGATCTCGACGCCACCGAAGACCAGCTCAACTTCCCCGTCATCTACACCAATGGCAAGGAAGGCATCGCAAAATACAAACTGGACGACGAGAGCACCAACCTCCGTCCGCTCTTCGACACGATCCTGGCCAAGACCCCGCCCCCGCCCGGCGATCCCGACGCTATCCTGCAACTCTTAGTAGCAAACCTGGATTACAGCGAGTATCTGGGACGCCTGGCCATCGGCCGCGTCTTCAACGGAACCCTGCGCCTCGGTGATGAGGTGTCCATCGCGAAACTAGACGGCTCCTTCCACAAAACCAAAATCACGAAACTGTACTCCTTCTCCGGACTCAAGCGAGTAGACGAAACCATAGGCCGCACCGGCGACATCCTGGCCATCGCCGGAGTAGAAGGCATCACCATCGGCGAAACCGTAACCAGCGCCGCCGACCCTAAGCCGCTAGCCCACATCCAAATCGACGAACCCACCATAGCGATGACGTTCACCATCAACACGTCACCGTTCTCGGGCCGCGAAGGCCAGTTCGTCACCTCGCGCAATCTCCGCGATCGTTTAGATAAAGAACTCCTAACCAACGTCTCCATCAAAGTAGAAGAAGCCGGCGGCCCCGACGCCTTCAAAGTAATGGGCCGAGGCGAACTGCAACTAGCCATTCTGATAGAAATGATGCGCCGCGAAGGCTTCGAGCTAGCCGTAGGCAAACCCGAAATCCTAACCAAAACCATCGACGGCAAAATGCACGAGCCGCAAGAGCTCCTGGTCATCGATTGCCCCGAAAACTTCGTCGGCGTAGTGATCGAAAAACTAGGCACCCGCAAAGGCAAGATGGCGAAAATGGTGAACCACGGCTCCGGCCGAGTCCGCCTCGAATTCCACATCCCGTCCCGTGGACTGATCGGACTCCGCAGCGAAATGCTGACCGACACCAAGGGCACCGCCATCATGAACTCATTGTTCGATGGCTACATCGAGTGGCAAGGCGACATCCCCACCCGCCCCACCGGATCTCTCATCGCAGACCGCCCCGGCAAAACCACCGGCTATGCATTATTCAATCTCCAAGAACGCGGCGACATGTTCGTCGGTTCGGGTCTTGAAGTCTACGAAGGAATGATCGTAGGCGAAAACGCTAGAGACGCCGACCTGGACGTCAACATCGTCAAAGAAAAAAAGCTGACGAACATGCGAGCCTCCAGCGCCGACGAAGCCATCCGCCTGGTGCCTCCGCGCCTCTTGAATCTAGAGCAAGCCCTGGAATTCATCCGCGACGATGAATTAGTAGAAGTAACCCCCAAATCCATCCGCCTTCGCAAGAAGGTTCTAAAACAAAACCAACGCTAACCATGCGAACAGGGTCGCTCTTGCTCATAACCGCTCTGGCAGCCGCGGCCCAGTCCGTTCCCCCAGCCATCTTCACCGATCCTCCAGTGGACGCCGCGCACCCGGCGAAGATGACCGTGATCCACATCCCCACTCACGGCCTGCTCATCAACGGCCTGGTCTATCAGCCCCCCGGAGCCGGCGCGCACCCAACAATAGTCATCTGCCACGGCCTCCCCGGCAACGAAAAAAATCTCGACCTGGCGCAAGCCCTCCGCCGCGCCGGCTGGAATGCAGTGACCTTCAACTACCGCGGCTCCTGGGGCAGCCCCGGTAACTTCCGTTTCACACAGACCCTCGAAGACGCCAACGCCGTGCTAGCCTACCTGCGCGCCAACGCCGTCACCCTAGGCATCAATACCCGCCAGATCGTACTTATGGGACACAGCATGGGTGGCTGGGTAGCCGCCCACACCGCCGCGCAAGATCACGCGATCAGCGGAGCCATCCTGATCTCCGCCGCCGACATGGGACACGAAGGCACTCAGCCGCACGATCGCCTCGTCGCAAGCATGGCCGACGATCTCGAATCTCTGAACGGCGTCACAGCGGAAAGCATGGCCAACGAACTGCGCGACCACGCCAAAGCATTCAGCATGGAGAACGCCGCCGGCGGCCTTATGCAAGTTCCTCTGCTAGCACTCACCGCAGACGATGGCTTAGCGCCCGCTGCCACCGCACTCGTCAACGCCATCGCAGCCAAAGGTGGACACAAAGCCACTATCAAGCACTTCGCCACCGATCACAGTTGGTCAGACCGCCGCATCACTCTCGAAACCGAGATTCTTAACTGGCTAAAAGACCAGCATTTTCAATAATATACAGGTTTCGCGCTTCCCAACCGTTGGACCCGCGTGCGATACTAGCCTTCAGCCGCCATGAGCCAAGTGAGCGAGGCGACAGCCCGCTATCACAAACTAATTGAAAGTGAACCGTACATTGACCTAGCCTGGGCCGAGGCGCTGCAAGCGCGCCTGCGTGCCGAAAAGCTGGTCAGCCGGCCCCTGTCACCGGTGCTGCGTCCACACTTTCTCACCACTCGCGACTATGCCATCTTAGGCAAAGCCGCCGCGACCGTATTCTCGGCCATCGATCGCGCCGAGCAGATGATCCTCGCCACACCGGCCTTGCTCTCTCGCATGCAACTGCTCCCCGCCGAACGCATGCTGGCATCCGTCGAACCTGGCTATTCCTCGCAAGCTCTATCCGGTTTGCTCGATGCGAATCTCCACAACGGCTCCACCCACTTTGTAGGACACCGCGTAGGGGCGCCATCCAGCGTAGTCTACGGCGACCTGTTAGCCGACATCTACTTCGAAGCCCCGCCCGTCAAGGAATTCCGCAAGAAACACAAGCTCTCGAAACTAGGCGGCACGAAAGCGCTAACGGCAGCGATCCTGAAAGCCTACAAAGAATTCGGCGGCAAAAGTAAGAAGCCCTCCATCGCGTTCGTAGAATCGCGCGCCCCCTTCCAGCCCGCCGATTCGAGCGAGAACGCCCTGTTAGCCGAATACCTCCGCCGCGACGGCTTCCAAGCCGAAGTAGCCTCGCCCGAACAGCTCGAATATAAGAACGGCCAGCTGCGCCGCGGCGAGATGGTCATCGACATCGTCTACCGCTGCGTCCGCGTGCAAGAGTTCTTAGTCCGCTTCGATCTCAACCACCCCTTGGTCCGCGCCTACAAAGATCGCGCCGTCTGCATGGTGAATAGCTTCCGCTCCGAGGTCGCCGCCAAGCGCGGCATGTTCGACCTGCTGACCGACGACGCCGTCACCGCCAAGTTCCCGGCAATCGAGCGCAAAGCCATCAAGGATTTCATCCCCTGGACCCGCATGGTCCAAGCGGCGAAGACCACCTACAAGAACCACACAGTCGATCTCCCCGATTTCGTCATGAAGCACCGCAACAAGCTAGTGCTGAAGCCCAATGACGACACCTCAGACCAAAACACCTTCCGCGGTGCCGAGCTAGACGAACTCGGTTGGGAGAAGGCCCTGCGTCAAGCCATGCGCAGCCCCTACGTAGTCCAAGAAGTAGCCGACCCCGCCCGCGCCGTCTTCCCACTCCTGCAGTACGGAAGTCTGGTGATGAAAGAGATGCAAGTAGAAGTGCACCCCCACTTCTTTGGCGGCAAGATCCACGGCGCCTCCAGTTGGCTGCACGTGGCCGGCTCCTCGGGCTTCTCCACGCTCTCCGGCTTGGCCCCCACTTTC
>Ga0207707_10006363_pt1 | contig 10311 bp, 10 predicted proteins | sample KBSC83BmetaG_FD_184336 | JGI IMG/M metagenome (GOLD analysis project Ga0207707, IMG submission 184336) | Corn rhizosphere microbial communities from Kellogg Biological Station, Michigan, USA - KBS C8-3B metaG (SPAdes) (version 2) | ecosystem: Host-associated > Plants > Roots > Rhizosphere ... | reverse complement strand
TGTTATCCCACTGAGCTTGCGGTCGGCGGTAGGAAATTGCTTGATGCCGGCGCCGAGCAGGTCATCGGCAATGGTGAGATAAAGATCGCCCACGGTGCCGGTCATCTTGGAGTGCAGGCCAGTAACCAACTTCCCGGCGTGTCCTGCGACGATACACGCGAGGCCGTTGTTCTTATGATGATTGGCCTCGGCGTGCTCGTGCACGAACACCAGACAGGTATTGTCCAGAAGATTCCCATCGCCCTCCGGCGTGGATTTCAGTTTCGCCACGAGGTAAGCGAATTCCTCCACGTGCCAGCGGCAGATATCGCGCATAATGCGCTGCCCGCCGGGGCCGTCGAATCCGGGCGCCTTGCCATCCGCGTGCGTGTAATCGTGGTGCCGGGCCGCCGTGTAGCCGAGCCATGGGAACCGCGAGAGGCCCTGGCACTTGGTGAGCATATAGGATGCCACGCGGGTCTGCCCGGTGACGAGCGCGTGCGCCAGAAGATCGCTCTGCAGCTTGGCGATGCGCGGCCAGTCTTTCATGTCGCCGCCTTGCTCCGGCTCTTCCACGTTGCCATACTCCGGCGGCAGCATGGTAATGGCGCGTTCCATATCGCGAATGGAGCTTAAGTGCTCATCCAGCCGCACTTGATCCTGATGCCCGAGCACTGATTTCAGCGATGCCGCGTCTTCCTGGGCGGCGTCCAGAACGCTGCGTTTCCGCGCTACCCATCCATCGTCCCGTTTCCCGAAGATTCGATCGAACATTTTGTGCGGAATCATTTCGGGCGGCAAAGCGCGATCGCGGCCGGCCCAGCTCAGGTTTCGCTGAATGCTCTCGCCGAACGATTCCTGCGAGACCCCCAGTTGCAACGACCGGAAGCGCGACTCCCCGCCGATCCGGGCAGCGATCGCCTGATCGATCGAAGGGCCTCCTGCGCCGTGGCCGGTGAAAGAACTGCCGGATACCAGCCCGCTCATGGAGCGGTGATGATCGTTGCCCGGCCCAGGTAAGCGAGCGGCAGGATTATCCAGACCGGTGATGATATGAATATCGTTTCGGAACTGCGCGAGCGGCGCGAGGCACGGCGTCAGCTCATAATCGGGCCCGGTCGTAGTCGGGATCCAGTAGCGTTCCGTGATGCCGTTGCCGTTGAACCAGAGAAGGAAACGTGTTTCAGGTTTAGCCGCCTGAACCCCGCGTTTGATCTCAGCGGCGTAGAGCGTGCCGTTGGGATTAAACATAGCCTCGAGCGGAGGTAGCGCAATGGCTGTGGCTACACCTTTCAACAGCCGCCGGCGTGAAAGTTTAATTCCCGATGGCATACGCAGTCACTAGAGAAATCATAAGCTCTTTGAACCTGAATTGCGAGTCGCGGAAGCGCTTCAATGCAGTTACAATCACCGGCCGGTCGCGGCCCAATTCATGCCGCCCCCAGCCGTATCTGAAAAGCTGACGGACGATACACTCCTGGCACTCCGGACGGCCTGCCAGTATCCGGCCCAGCTCTTTGGGTGAGGAAAACTCCGAACCCGCTACACCCTCGAGCGCGCCATGAGTGTCGAGATCGAGCGCAACGGTCTTGACCTTCTTTTCGTCATCGTCGTCGTGCGGATTGAAAAATTTCAATTCCAGCTTTTCCCGGCGGCCGCCGATCGCGTCGAATTTCTCGAATCCAAAACCAATGGGGTCGATGAACTGGTGGCATCCGGCGCAGGGCTGCTGCGTGGCGTGGGCCGCCATGCGCTGGCGGTTGGTCTGCGGCTTGTCTTCGGTCACCGGCGGGAGATTGCTATTGGTGCCTGGCGGCGGATCGGGTACTTTCTGGCACAGGAACTGTTCGCGCACAAACACGCCTCGGGAAGTTGGCGAGGTCTCGCTGGGCTTGCTCGTCAGGCTCAGGAACGTGGCTTCCCCGGCGATGCCGGCACGATCGGAGTCCGCTGGAAAATTCACGCGCCCGAATTCAGTTGAGGGCGCCGGCAGGCCATAGAGGGTTGCCAGGTCGGCATTCAGGAATGCGTAGTCGGCCCGGAAGATGGACATGAAATCGCGGTCGCTCCACACCGCATCGTCGATCAGGCGGCGCGTCTCCTCGGTCATAGACTGGGCCAGTTCAGGCGAAAACAGAGGATACCTGCGGCGGTCCTTCACGGTGCTCAGCAGGCGGTCAAAGCGCAGCCACTCGGAAGTGAACTCATAGACAGACTGGTGCGCGCGGGGGTCGGCCAACATACGCCGGGCCTCTCTCTCAACGGCTTCCGGCGCCGCGAGCCGGCTGCGCGCCGCGCTCGCTAATAGCTCGGAATCGGGCATCGTGTCCCACAAGAAATAGGAGAGGCGGTTCGCGATTTCGTATTGCATGGCGTCGCCGCGGCGCTCTACGTGAAACAGAAAGTGAGGGGACTGCAACATGGCTTCGACGACCAGTTGTGCCCCATCGAGAAACTTTCCAGTGCGTTTCGCTTCGCCCGCGAAAAGCGTCGCATACCGCTCCCCCTCCACGGAAGTCAGAGGACGCCGGAACGCGCTCAGGCCAAACGATTGAATAAATTTTGCGCGGCATTCCGCGTCATTCGCCGAACGCGCGCGGCACGGCACCAGATGATTGTTATCGCCTCCACGAAATGCGTTTCGCGCCAGTTTCTCGGCGGCAGCGCTATACGCTTCCGCCAGAAGCGGAGGCACACTCTGCGAGGAAGCCTGGTTCTTGAAGCCGTTGACGAAATCTTCCTGAGGGAACTGATTTGCCGGGTTGGTCTGATCGCCAAGCAGATCGTGAACCGTGTGGTTGTACTGGCTATGTGTCAGCCGGCGCATCTCCGTCGAGTCTGTAGCGCCCGGCGCGAGCGCTGCGAACAGCAGCGGTAACACCGTACGAAACGATCTCACCGCGCGAATCCCAGTTTCCGCAGTGTGGCCGCCGGTTCTTGATCTTCGAATTTCGTGAGAGCTTCCTTCTCACGTCCGTTTTCGAGCGCCACGCCGGCCGGTGGATCCCCGAACGGGAAGGTTTTCTTCAAAACGTCCAGGTCGTTCGAAACGCCTGCCTTCAGACCGGTGTCGTGAAGAAAATCGGGCGCAAATTGCGGTTGTGTCGTGGGTACAATGACGATTTTGGTATCTGCCCAATCGAGCTTCGCCATGCGCTTGCCCGCGTCGAGGCAGTGTGGGCATTCGGGATCGAAGAAGTATATGAAAACGCGCCCCTGGTCAGTTGAGAACGGCTTACCATCTACTGTGATCGTAGACGGCGCCTTGACGCCATGCTGCCGCACCGCATTGGCGCCATAAGAAACCAGCCCAAATACCGTTACAGCGCAAAGCACGACGATGGCGCTGCGTTTGCCGCGCGGGCGCTCTGCCCATAGACCTGCCAGCGCTGCAAGCAGGAGCATGATGGCATCCCCAACGAAGAAGCCGGGGCCAACAGCGCGCTTGACCCAGGGAAAACAGCTGCATTCGGCTCCTTGCAAAGCCGTGTAATTCGCGGCGACAAATATCATGAATGCGACCAGCAATGCGGAGGCGAGCCACGCGCCCCACTTTCGAAATCGGGGGACGATCACAAGTACCGCCGCTGTAGTTTCGGCAATACCGAGCAGTAACGCCGCTGCCAGGCTAAACTTTTCCGGCACTCTAAGATGGGCGATCCGCGCCGCCGCGCCGATGGGATCCGAGATTTTCCAGAGTCCAGCGACAATGAATAAAAGCGACGTCAGAATCGCGGAAAGCCAATTAACTGTGGCCTTCCAACCAGGAAGATCAAGCGAGCGTAGCGCGTGATCTCGCTGTGCCATACTGTCGTTCATGTTGTATATTCTACCGTTTTTGGCGGGGGTGGCGTTTGCACAGACGGCCGATCTAGCCGTCACCAACGCTCACATTTACACGGTAGAGGGCTCCAGTTCAATAGCTACCGCTATAGCCGTTAAAAGAGGGAAGATTCTGGCGATTGGTGACGATATAAGTCCGTACATGGGGGCTTCGACAAAGCGCCTGGATGCGCACGGCGCCACTATTATTCCGGGCTTGATCGATTCTCACGGCCACATAGAGGCTTTAGGCGAGAGTCTCGAGATTTTGGATCTGCGGAGCACGAAATCCGAGCAGGAAATCGCGGAAATCGTGCGGCAGGCGGCGCGGAATCGCATGCCAGGCGAGTGGATTCAAGGCCGGGCGTGGGACCAGAACAAATGGGCGCGGAAACAGTTTCCCACGGCGGAGGCAATTTCGGCGGCCGCACCGGACAACCCTGTTTTTCTTTCGCGCGTTGATGGACACGCCGGCTGGGTAAACCGGAAGGCGATGGAAATGGCAGGGCTGACGGCCGCGACAGCCAATCCAACGGGCGGAAAAATTATCCGGGATGCATCCGGAGCGCCGGCAGGCGTCCTGCTGGACCGTGCGCAGAGTCTGATCACACGTAGGATTCCGCCGGCGAGTGCGGAACAGCTTCGCGAGCAATTGAAACGCGCGGCACTCGACTGCGTCCGGCTTGGCATCACAACCGTCCATGATGCCGGCGTCAGCGCGGCGGCGATCGATCAATATCGCGTGCTCATCAGAGATCGCCAGCTGCCGGTCCGCGTGTACGCCATGATCGGCGGCGAGGGTCCGCTGTGGAACGACTATTTGAAGCGCGGCCCCGAGATGGGCGACCGGCTGACTGTGCGGAGCATCAAACTGGTCTCCGATGGCGCGCTGGGCTCGCGCGGCGCCGCACTCAAGCAGCCGTACGCGGACGATCCTGGCAACTCCGGGCTACAGATTCTCCAACAAGAAGATATTGAACGCGTGGCCAAAGCTGCTGTTGCGCACGGATTTCAAGTGAACACACACGCGATCGGCGACCGCGCCAATCGCACGGTGTTGGATGCTTACGGCGCGGTGCTGGGCGGCGCTAACGACAAGCGGTTCCGGATCGAACATGCGCAAGTAGTTTCGCTCGACGACATCCCGCTATTCCAGAAATATTCAGTGATCGCCTCCATGCAGGCCACGCACGCAACCAGCGACATGCCATGGGCAGAAGCGCGCCTGGGTCAGGAACGCATAAAGGGCGCATACGCCTGGCGCCGCTTTTTATCGATAGGTGTGCATGTTCCGAATGGCTCCGATTTCCCGGTCGAAGATCCCAACCCGCTGTGGGGTTTCTATGCAGCGATTACGCGTCAGGATCGCGAAGGGAACCCTGTCGGCGGCTGGTTCCCAGATCAGCGCATGACCCGCGAAGAAGCGCTCCGAAGCTGGACGATGGAAGGCGCGTATGCGGCGTTCGAAGAAAAGAGCAAAGGGTCGCTCGTGGCAGGCAAGCTCGCTGATTTCGTGATGCTGTCCGGCGACATCATGCAAGTCCCTCCAGCCGAAATCCTGAAAACACGCGTGAAGATGACCGTGGTCGGCGGCGAAATCGTCTACTCCCAATGAGCGCCGCCGCGCTGCTGCTATTCCTGGCTGTCAGCTCGCAGGAGCTGGTTGACGAGGTTTATCAGCTTCCCGCGGGCGAATGGCGGTACGTCCAGGTGACGCTAAATCAGCCGCCGACGACGGTCGAGACGAGCTTTCGCGTCATTTCTGGAAACAGTACGGCGCGGGTGACGCTGGTGAATCGGGAAGGCCTCGCCCAGTTAAAGAAGGGAGACCGTGAACCGCTCGGCCAGCAGAAATTTCAGCGGGGGGGCGGATTTAGCCGGGTGGTTACTGTGCCGGACGAATACGCAGTGGTGCTGGAAAACGGCACGGGCGGGCCAGCCGCTGTCAGGTTTCGGGTGTCGATCGACTTCGCGGCGCGCGGCGGGCCGCGGGTAGGCTATCTGTCAGCGGAGCGGCGCCTGGCTGTAATTGTAATTAGCGCGATGGTGTTTTTGGGAATTGTGATCTTCTCGGCTCGAAAATTACTTCGTGCTGTGCAATGAGTTAACGAAGACGTTTGCCCGTCACATCGTTGAGAATCCGCGCGACCACGGGTTCTGACGCGAGTCCGAAAAAGCCCTGCGCGTCCTCCTGAAGAGCGCGGGAGACCTCCGCGATGCGTGCGAAGCAGTCGAGCCGTTCATCAAACGTCAGATCGCCCTCATGCAGACTTTCGATCAGTTCATCGAGCGCATCCACTTTCGCCCGAAAATTTTCATGAATCTGATCGCCGTTTTCCAGGAGAAACCGGTCGGCCATCGAGACGGCTTTTCGAAGCTCCTGTTCGCTCCACTTCGCGTAATTATTATTGCCCTGAACGCCCATTTCACTCCACCTGCGAGCTGAATGTGAGGAACCGCACAGTCCTCTAAATTCAATATTAACCGGTATGTCAACCTGCCGAAGGATAACGGTGTGGATCAGCGGATTTCGGAACGGCCGGCGAGCGCCAGGAACTCGTCACGGGTTTCTTTGCAGTCGCGAAATGCGCCGAGCATGGCGCTGGTCACGGCTCCTGAGTGTTGTTTCTCGACTCCGCGCATCATCATGCAGAAATGGCGCGCTTCGCAGATGACGCCTACACCGTAGGGGTCAATCATGGTCTGGATGCTTTGCGCAATCTCCTGCGTCATGCGTTCCTGAATCTGCAGGCGGCGCGCGAATACATCTACGATGCGGGGAATCTTGCTGAGGCCGATGACATGACCTTTGGGCAAATAGGCAACATGTACTTTTCCGAAAAACGGCAGCAGATGGTGTTCGCAAAGGCTGAAGAACTCAATGTCCTTCACGATCACCATTTCGTCGTATTTGACCTCAAAGAGCGCGCCATTGACCACCTGCTGCACATCGGTGTGGTAACCGCTGGTCAGAAAGTGCAGGGCCTTTTCGACTCGCTCCGGTGTCCGCGTCAGCCCTTCGCGATCGGGATCCTCCACCAGATGCTCCAGCACCTTGCGAATGAGGGGTGCGAAAGAGGAATCTTCGAGCCGCACTGCCGGCATTTTTACTACGGTTTTGCGTTTAGCCATTTGTTTCTGACACTTCAAAGATGTTGCGCGGCGTCTCTACGATGCGGACTTTCTCCAGTAACGGCCAGTCACCTGGAAAAACCGAGCGCCACTGCCGTTTCAGCCGGTTGTAGATTTCGCGCGCCAGGTTTTCCGTAGTCGGCACCGCATTCTGGAAGGCGGAACTCTCCTCATTCAGGTTTCTATGATCGAATGGGCGGAGTACCTGGTCTTCAACCAACCGGTCGAGCAGTGCGCGATCGACAGCCCGGCCGGAGCGCGATTCTACCGGCCCTCTGGCGCTGACTTCGATCTCGTAATTATGGCCGTGCCCATACGGGTTGTTGCATTTTCCGTATATGTCGAAGTTCTGCGCTTCGGAAAGACCCGGGGCGTGCAGGCGGTGCGAGGCCGAAAAACGATATTTGCGCGTTACGCGAATCACGCGGCCTCTCCGAAATAGTCGACATAGAGGTCGGACGTTTCGTAAACGCGAATGGCATGCAGGCGGCCACCCTCTTTAGACAAGTGGGGTGCGAGACGCCTCCATACATCGATGGCGATGTTTTCAGGTGTCGGGACCACGCGATCGAAGGGCTGGACCTCGTAGTTCAGAAACCGGTGGTCGTATTGCGAGATGACTTCCCGGTTCACAACATCCTTGAGTTTTTTCAGGTCGAGTACCATCCCAGTTACCGGATCCGGCTCGCCCTCCATGGTGACTTCTATGACATAGTTGTGGCCGTGACCGTGCGAGTTGGCTTCGACACCGAACAGTTCGAGGTTTTCACTGTCCGACAGCAACGGATTGCGGCAGACGTGCGAAGCCGAGAACTCTACACGTTTCGTGATCAGCATTTTAGCTAAGGAATGCCTCGAACCGCGGCAAGTTACAATAAAAGTATAGATTAGTGACAATGCCAACCGGAAGAACCGAGCGGGTCTTACAAGCCTCGATCGCCGTGCTGATGTGCGCACTTGTGTGTGTAATCTTTCTTTCCCTGCGCGAGCGCATTGTGCAGGAGGGCGATTCCGCGCCCGATTTTTCGATTACTACGGATAGCGGGCGCACCATCACCGTGGCCAATTTCGGAGGTAAATTGCTGCTGCTGAACTTCTGGGCGACATGGTGCGCACCCTGCATTGAAGAGCTGCCCTCACTCGATCAATTCCAGAGACAATTTGCGAACTCCGGAATCGTCGTTCTCGGCGTCAGCGCGGACAAAGATGAAAAAGCATACCGGCGCTTTCTATCCCGCGTGAATGTCTCTTTCCTCACGGCGCGCGACCCTGAGAACAAGATCAGCGCCGACTACGGAACGTTCAAGTACCCCGAATCGTACCTGATCAATCGCGAAGGCAAAGTGGTGATGAAAGTGATCAACGCGACCAATTGGGTCGACGAAAAGATGTTGAGCTTCGTGAAGTCGCAGCTCTGAGCATGCTTCCGCCTAAGGCCAAGGAGAAGCTGGTCCAACTACTGGGCCCTCGCGGTTACCTCGATCGGCCCGAAGACCTCTCGCTTTACGAATATGACGGCAGCGTCGATAAATCGCGGCCGGATATTGTGGTTTTTCCGCGCTCGACGGAGGACGTCGTCGCCATCGTCAATATCAGCCGCGAGTATAGGGTGCCGCTGGTGGGTCGGGGAGCGGGCACCGGATTGAGTGGCGGGTCGATTGCCCGTTCCGCTGGCATCACGGTTGGTTTCGCGCGAATGAACCGGATTCTCGAAATCGATTTGGAAAATGAGCGCGCCGTGCTGCAACCGGGTGTGGTGAATTTGGATATTACACTCGCGGTGGAGCCGCACGGTTACTTCTACGCGCCGGATCCATCCAGCCAGCGCGCCTGCACGATCGGCGGCAATGTGGCGGAGAACGCGGGCGGACCGCACACGCTCGCATACGTCGTGACTACCAATCATGTTTTGGGACTCGAAGTGGTGCTCCCGGATGGTTCAGTCGTATCGACCGGCGGCAAAGAATCCGATCTGCCGGGATACGATCTGCCGGGGTTGCTCACCGGGTCGGAAGGCACCATGGTGCTGGTTACCAAGGTGATTGTCCGGCTCATGCGCAAGCCTGAGATGGTCAAGACTTTGCTTGCGATCTACGATTCAACGGAACACGCGGGCGAGACCGTCGCGGAAATCACGGCGCGCGCGATCACGCCGGTGGCCGTCGAGATGCTGGACGGTGTGATGCTCAAAATGGTCGAAGAGGCGACGCACGCCGGATATCCACTGGATGCGGCGGCGGTCCTGCTGATTGAATTGGAAGGACTGCGCGAGGCCGTGGAAGAGCAGGTCGAGCAAATCCACGATGTCGCCACAGCGTGCCATGCGCGGGAATTTCGCGTGGCCAAAACGGCCGAGGAGCGCGATCTTTTGTGGAAAGGCCGGAAGAATGCGTTCGGCGCGGTGGGCCGGGTGAGCCCTACATATTATGTGCAGGACGGCGTCGTGCCGCGCACGCAGATTGCTCCCACGCTGCGATTCATCGGAGAAGTGGGAAAGAAGTACGGGCTGACCATCAGCAATATCTTTCACGCGGGTGATGGCAATATGCATCCCATCATTCTTTTTGACGCACGCCGGTCAGGGGACCTGGAAAAGACCAGGGCGGCGGGTGAAGAGATTTTGGCGCGATGTATTTCGGTGGGCGGCTCGATCACCGGCGAGCACGGCGTGGGCATGGAGAAAAACGAGATGATGAGCCATCTATTTTCCTCTGAAACCCTCGATGCAATGCGCGGCTTCAAGGAACTGTTCGATCCAGACAATCGCTTGAATCCCGGAAAAGTTTTGCCGACAGGCAAGGGGTGTCTGGAGATCCGCCAACCGGCGCTCGGGGCTCGCGCGCGCACGTATTAGACCACGGCGAATTTCCGCCTAACTACAGGACGACGGTAATCGCCAGCGCGTCACCCGGATGTCTACGATTATAAAGGTAATACCCGTTGTCGTAGTCAATGTAAAGGTCGTCGGAATCATACCAATCTTGTGACCAGTATTCGGGCCACGGGTCAACGAGCATGAACGAAAAACCGCCGTATTGGAAGCGGGGATATCCCATGAATATCGTGGGGCGGCGCCCGATGCGGAACGAGTGTGCGCTTCCAAAATAAAGGCCGAAACGGCTCTGCGGGATGTAATAACCGCCATAGCCGCCGCGCTGCGACCAAGTGCGATGCTCGTTCTGCCAATGTTGAGCGCGGTTCTGCTGCCAGGTATTGTGCCCCTGCCAGCCACCTTGCTGTACCCAACCTCTCTGTTGGTGCCAGGCGCGTGCCTGTTCTCGAGTGCGTTGTGGCGGCTGTTGCCGGCGCGTATCCTGCTGCCGCTGCAGTTGCTGTCTGCTCATATCCTGCTGCTGCGGCTGTTGTCTGCGCAGATCC
>Ga0207707_10006362_pt1 | contig 10312 bp, 15 predicted proteins | sample KBSC83BmetaG_FD_184336 | JGI IMG/M metagenome (GOLD analysis project Ga0207707, IMG submission 184336) | Corn rhizosphere microbial communities from Kellogg Biological Station, Michigan, USA - KBS C8-3B metaG (SPAdes) (version 2) | ecosystem: Host-associated > Plants > Roots > Rhizosphere ... | reverse complement strand
GGATCGTCGGGACAATCGCGGCCGACGGACGAACGATGGTGAGCCGTGGGGAGCTCTCGCGAGACGACACGCACTGGGAGCCCGATCTCGAGTTGACGTACACACGAGTCGATTGAGCCACCGTCTCGGGATCTCGACATGTCTGAATTGCAAAACCGCGTGGCGCTGGTCACCGGCGGCTCGCGCGGGATCGGCAAGGCAATCGCGTTGGCGTTGGGCAACGCGGGTGCGGCGGTTGCCGTGAACTATCGCGAGCGAAGTAAGGAGGCAGAAGCCGTCGCCGAGGATATCGCCCAGAGCGGTGGCCGCGCTGCCGCCTTCGGCGCCGACGTCTCTGTACGCGCCAACGTACAAGGCATGGTCCATGACATCGAACAGCGCCTGGGCCCGATCGACATTCTGGTCAACAATGCTGGCATTTCCGTGCCGCGCGGTCTCGAGGACATCACTGAGGAGGATTTCGATCGCACCATCGCGGTCAATCTGAAATCTGCTTTCCTCTGCACGCAGGCCGTCGTGTCGGGTATGCGAGCGCGTCGCTGGGGTCGAGTGATCAATATCTCCTCGATCGGAGCCCGCATTGGCGCTGGCTCGGTCAGCGTCGCCTACGCTGCCGCGAAAGCCGGAGTGGAAGGATTGACGCGCGGCTACGCCCTGCGACTCGCGTCGGAAGGCGTGACAGTCAACGCCATCGCGCCGGGATTGATCGATACGGAGATGGGTAAACATCTGCTCGATGCGGGCGTCGCAGCCCGCATTCCAGTCGGGGCGCCGGAACGGGAGACGAGATCGCGCAGGCGGTCATACTATTCGTGCGCAATGCCTACATGACCGGCCAGACGGTCGCGATCAACGGCGGCTCGCTCTTTTCCTGAGATCAAACGCGTAAATCGCTCACTGTGTGAAGAGCCGGCCAAGAGTTCACGTAACATTCAAAATCGCTGGCTTGCACGTGGTTCGCTCGCCACACACTATTTCTTCCTGAAGCGAATTATTCTGTGAATGCGCGGGCAGTCACTCCAAGCTGCTGCTGAACGGGTATGTCCAGTTTGCATCCTGAAACAGAGCTGCGCGGCCGGCTTAGCGAGTGCAATTCGCTCGATCGGCTGCTGGAGGATGTGCGAGGTCACGAAAGTGATCGCGAAAGAGCTGACCGACGTTCCGGGGAAAGAGGTTCTGATCCTCACGGTGGAGTATGCGCCTGGTGCGGCAGATTCCCCGCACCGGCACAATGCTGATGCGTTCGTCTACGTGCTGGAGGGCTCGGTAGTGGAGCAGGTGAAGGGGGGGAAGCCGGTGACGTTGACGGCTGGACAGACGTTCTACGAAAGTCCGGACGACATCCACGTTGTCGGCAAGAACGCGAGCAGTACCCAGCCGGCGAAGTTGCTGGCGGTGCTGGTGAAGAAGAAAGGCGCTCCGCCGGTGGTACCAGTTAAGTGAGGCGATCATCGTTCGCTTCACCTACTCGCCGCAACTTCTGTATCGAGGCTTATCGGCGATGGTGTCGCGCCTTTGGAGAATCGCGGCGCTCTTGGGCGATGGAACTCCCCGACCCACGTGGTGTTTTTCTCGTGATGTGATGGCGCTAATCGGCCAACAGAGCTCGTTTCGGGGAGCAGTCGTGGAGCTTCACGTGCGGTACGCGGGTGTCTCTGTCGGTACTACTACGTTAGGCGCACTTACCGGCCTTGCGCATGGCGTGCTCGCGCCCTCGTCCGGCTACGAGCTCGTGCGCGCGCAGGTGGAAGATGCCGGCCGGCAGCTTGCCCCGAATGGACTCGTCGCGCGACGCTACTGGCCACCCACGAGCGGAGATTTTGCGGAGTTGGTCGCGTCCACGGTCGCCGGAGGCTATGAGCTGGAAGATCTGCGCGGAATGCCCGTGAGCGCTGCGAGTGTCGCGGTGTTCGCCGCGCTCGGTCGCGAAGCTCAGCCGCTCGTGGTGGTCGACTTCAGGCCTCACGCCGCGCACGAGTTCGCCGCGCTCCCTGAGATCGACGACGCCGGCGGCGGTCGACGCCGCCCGGCTGCGTAGCTCGTCTATCGGTAATGGCCAATCCTGATTCTCACGTAACGATCCACATGGCCGCGAGCCTCGACGGTTTCATCGCTCGAAGGGACGGGCGCGTCGACTGGCTCGAAACGTCAGATGAATTCGCAGGCGGGGACACCATGGCCCCAGGATTCGTCGAGGCGTTCCTAAAGACGATCGATTGCTACGTGATGGGATCGCGAACATACGAGACCGCGCTTCGTTTCGAAGGCCAAGGATTGGGGTGGTCGTATGGGGACAAACCCACCTTCGTCCTCACTACTCGCGATCTGCCACGCACTCGGAGTACCGTCGAGTTCCACTCGGGCGATCTCGCGCAGTTCGTGAATGATCAACTGCGGCCTACGTTCCGATCCATCTGGTTTGTTGGAGGCGGTGTGGTCTCAGCCGAATGCCTTCGTCGCGGGCTGGCCGACGAAGTTCGCTATTCGATTCTGCCTGTCCTGATTGGCGATGGAATCCCATTCTTCGATAAGCTCGACCGAGACATCGCCCTCCATCTCGCGGAGGTCAAAGCCTACAAGAGCGGAATGGTGGAGCTTCGCTACGAAGTGAGAGAGCGTCGCGGTGAGTCACGGAGCAACGCCTAAGGTCGGCCGGCGCACCTGGCGCACATCGCGGGTCGCCGATCTTTCCACGGGCGCGCCTCCTCGAGTGACGCCGCGAGGCGAGCTCGGTGCCTCTTCTCGAACGCTGAAGCGCATTCGTCCCGGCGAGAACCGCACGGAAGATTTTCTCGAGATACCCGCTTCCTAGGAACCGTCGGATCAGGAGTCGAGCATGACGGATCACACCATGAAACCACAGACTGGTCATCGCTGGTACACGCGTCCCGTCTTGTTCGTCGCCGACGTGAATCGCGCGATTCAGTTCTACGTCGATCGGCTTGGCTTCGAGAAGAACTGGCATGAAGGCAATGGCGCGGGCGGGGTCTGCCAGGTCGCACGGGGAGAATGCGAGATCATTCTCTGCGAGGATGCCGCGCGGAGCGGGGGCGCACGGCTATTCGTCTCGCTGATCCCGGAAGCGCTCGCTGAGCTTCGACGCGAGCTCGAGAAGCGTTCAGTTCCGAGCAAGGAATCATGGTGGGGTTACGACGTGATTCAGGTGGACGATCCCGACGGGAACGAGCTGTTGTTTCCGATGTCACCGTGAGTACTGGCGGAGCGTCGTGATACGTGCACCGACGCGAGCGCGTGAGTAATGTTGGGCGAATGCGAACAGGGACACGAGCGATGCGTGTCAAACTTGATTTACGGCATGATCATGTCGCTCGACGGCTGCATCAAGGGCGAGCACGGCGACTTTCGTTGCGGCGCACCGACATGGCGCGGACACATCGTTCCTTCCGCCACTCAGCGATGACCGAACCCGACGCGCGGGTCATGGATTACTCGTATCGCACGATTCTGTGTGATACGGTCGCCCGCTCAGTCACGCAGCTAGTTTGCTAAGGCCGATATCGAATGACAGTCATTAGACCTATCTGGCGTCGCGTAAGCGTCATAACGCTATGCGGAATCGCCGCGCCGTGTTTGATCTTCGCTAGCGTCGATCTCGAGCACGCGGTGCAAGATAGCGTCGGCGCCTTGAGCATCTCGTTCGTGCTCGCGGCATCGGCGTTCGCATCTCTTGGACTCGCCCGTCGCCTCCACCGTGCAACGCGCTCGAAAGCCGCAGCGACAGGACGTATCGTGCTGTTCGAATGGCCAATGCTTGGCCCCACTTCCACGCTGTTGCAACACACTCGCGGGCCGACTATCGTCATCGCAACCTGAAGCACTTCAGCTGCGATTACCGTCGAACATCAGGACGTCCGCCTTTCGCCTGCATCGTGATGAAAAAAGCGGCCCGTACAGACCTGCGCCCCATGAGAGAGAAGAGTCTCGAGCTATTAGAGGGCGTCGACGCCGGCGAACCGCCTTACGATTCATACTTGGTGCGAACGGTGCACGCGTTGAGGAAGAAACCCATAGGCGAGTTCACGACCGAGGATCTGCGCATCACCATCGGACAGGGAATCGGTCTCGCGTACCTGTTGCCTCTCGCTTTGGAACGCTTGGAGATCGAGCCCCTTGCGACCGGCCATTTCTATTGCGGCGATCTCCTCACGAACGTGATTCGCGCCGAACTCGAATGGGGCGGAAGTCGAGAAGTCGGCGACCGCCTGCAGGTAGTAATTGAACGAGCCCTCGAACAGCTCACCCGCGTCAAGCCGACAGACTGGGCGGGGGGAGAGGTGCCGGATCTGGGTATGCCAGACGAGACGGATCGCGCGACGCTCGAGCCGCAATTGCATACGGCGCTCGAAGTTATCAGATCAAGAGCAGGCCGGTGAAGCGTAGAGACATTAGCCAGACATGGGGAACTGTCATGAAGCGATCCACGCGACTCGCGATTCTCGGCGTTGCGGTAGCACTACCCTGGCTTCTGAACGCCCAGCACTCACCGCTGCATTCGTACACTCCACCGAACGGCTTCGTCCCGGATTCCATAACCGCCATCCGAATCGCGACAGCGGTGTGGACGCCGATCTACGGTGATCGGCAAATCCAGAGTGAGCAACCGTACCGGGCGAACCTCCACGACGGGATCTGGACAGTCGAGGGCACTTTGCCGGCCGACGCGAAAGGCGGCGTTGCAGTCGCCGAAATCGCGAAACGCGATGCGCGTATCATACGAGTCAGTCACGGAAAATAGGAAAAGCAGTCGCTTTGGAAGCTGAAAGCCGGGATGTCAGCTGGATCTTGCAGCTGACGATCACACCATTTCTCGTCGACAGACATGCCCGTTCAGTGTCGCGCACTCATTCAATGGTCTCCTGAGCACGTACGTCATGGTTTGTCGAATTGGTTGCAAGCCATTGACCCGGCGTGGCTCGATTCGGGCGAGGAGGGTTGGAGCCTCGAGTATTGTTTCGATGCGTCGCCTTTCCAGCAAGGCAATCCATCCGTGGCGTTTATCCGATTCGTAGTGCCCTCGGCGCCACACGAACGCCTCGTTCCCGGCGCGACTCTGCTGCTTTTCGAGCGTGCGACGAGTCGCTTTGCGACTGTTACGGTCTCCGCGTCGGAAACGCAGAGCACGGAGAAGGCGTCGCAGTGACCGACATGCGATGACGGCATATAAAGAGCGCTTTCCCATCGGTGCGCGCGTGCGAATCGCAGAACGTGCCGATGTCGAGGCGTTTCGCGCAAGCTGGACGTTGCACAATCCGTTGACGAGCGAGCAAATCGAGTTCGCCGAGCGCGAGACTGTCGTGAATGGAGTTGGTTTCTATCATGGCGGTGATCCACTTTATACACTGACTGACGTTCCGGGAGTCTGGCACGAGCTCTGTTTGTCCGGCTGCGATCCGAACAGTGCATGACGAACGCTGATGCATCGCCATCTCCGTTGGGCGCTCACGGGCGTCGAGTCATCGCGGGAAACGCCGCGGTTGCGGCCGCGACTTCAGCAATGGAGTTAGAGGAGACACTCGACGGCGGTTGGTCGCGCTTCTTCGCGAATGCCCTGACCGGCGAACGCTGGCTCGAAACCTGGATGCAGGGGGAGCGCCAAGGTGGAGGCTATCGGGTGCTGATACGGCTGCCGCGCCCCAAGCGGAAAGACTGGCTCGAGTTGGTCGCGCACTCTTCGCATCCGACGGAGATCTGGGTGGCCGCAATGGCGCTCGGTGACGATCCGGAGTCGTATGGCGCGTTGTTACGCGTCCTGGTGGGTGCAGCGCGTCGCGGGGAGCGGCAGCGCGTTGGAATCGGCGCTGCGTGGTCGGGAATCACCTCGCCTATGAATCGACGCACGATTCTCGGCAAGGGAGCAGGTGAGATCACGACCGACGCGGAACATTTTGAACACCTTGCCGCGGCGGCGTCGCAGCTGCTGGCACGCGCGTGCGAGGATGCCGGGGTGTAGTCAATGAGCCCGACGGCTGGCTCGACGCGCCGCGCGCACGAGACAACGTTGCAGCGGACGAGCGCACGGACTATCGTGATCCAGTCCTGACCTCGTCGGGTGCGTACGCGCCTGAACGTCAGAACAGTAAGACATACCGCACGCACACAGGAGGTCCGGAAAATGACCAGTCTGCGAACTTCGAGCGAGACCGCTGTCCTATGGCGGTGGCTCGCGGCCTTTTCCCTGATTCTCCTCGCCACTGTCTCTTGCTCGTCGTCCGTCGAGCCTCGCTCCGGCGTGACGCTGCTCGTCACCAATGGAACGTGCCAGACCGGCCACTGCGACTCATTGCGAGTGCTTGGTTTCCCGAGCAGTCAGCCAAACACGCCGGGCGGATTGTGGTCGTTGGATCTCGGAATCATCACTGCGCCGCAGGCATGCTTCAGATTGCCAACCACTGCGACGTTTCGCGTAATCGGTGTACGAGAGGACGGAACTGCGGATACGAGCACCATCAGATGGACGAATGCCAACTTGCTCTCGCTGGGAGCGCAGCCGCCCTCTTCCTTGCTGATTGCGGCGAATCCGAGCACGACTGCGTTCGTTCCTGCAGACGCGGCTGGATGGCAGCTCACCATACCTGGTGGATCACTTCCGACTCCGAGTTCAGCTTGCACACCGTGAGCATCACCGAGAGAAGCACGAAGGCAGGAGACATCATGGCAATCATCGCGACGCTCCGCTGTCGCAGCATGCGACGGGCACTCGCATTCTACCGCGACATCCTCGAATTCGAACGCGTAGATGGCGATGACGAACCCAACGATCCATCGTTCAGTGTTCTCGCCCGCGATGGCGACTTCCTGTACCTCTCCAGCCATCGCGGTGATGGGGTCTTCGGCACTGTGGTTGCGATCACGACGAACGACATCGACGCCCTTTTTCGGACGCTCCGAGCGCGCGGACTTAAGACGCCAGGCAATCCGGACGCGCCGGAGGAGGTCCATGAAGGCCCGATCGACCAGAGCTGGGGCACCCGCGAGTTCTACGTCGAAGATCCGGACGGGAACACGCTGCGCTTTGTTCAGGGATAACTTCACCCGTGGCTTTCACGACAGGTGGAGTGGCTTCTGCCGTCGCGCTGGCGAGCGGGTGTCGAGTCCGATGAATCCATTCTTGCGCCTTCCAATTCCGGATCCCCGGCGAGACAGCCTCGGATCCGCAGTTCGCAGAGACACTGCCAGACAGACTTCCTTTCGCGACTGAGGTCCAGCCGCCATTGCCGCTGACGAGCGTACCGCCCATCCGCTTCCTGCTCCGCTCGAAAGTCTGCGTCAACTCTCCTTCCCATCGGTGCGCAACGTGAACGGTTTCGCCCTGTCGGGCTCCTCGCCATTCGGGACGTTCTTCACCATCATCGTCGTCCTCGTCCTGATCGCCACGTGGGTGATCCTCGCCACGAGTCGATTCACGCAAGGAGGAATAGTGGAACGCCCGGAACGAGTGCCGCAGCTCTACGGATACACCGTGTGCCTGATCGCGTTGGTGATCGCCATCGTCAGCGTCACCGGAATCTTCGGAAGCGCGTTCGATCTCACCACGCCGACGATCTCTACCGACACGGAGTTTGGCTTCGAGCCGTCCGTGAGCTCGTTCGAGGCCTATCGGTCGACTTACGACCGCGAGCGGCGCATGACGTCGTTAGGTAGCGGAACCGTAGTCGCCGACACTACGCCCGAGCAGATCCTGCGCCAGCGGTACGAGGCGCTACGGAACGATCGCGTGGAGCGCGTGATCGCGCGAGCGCATCGCGCGATGCTCACCGATTTGATCGGGCTCCTGCTCGCGATCGTGCTCTTCGTATTTCACTGGCGATGGGTGAGGAGACTGAGCGGATCGAGCGCTGCGCCGCCCGTCACCTGACTGGGACGCCGAGCACTGGAGCTGCGCCCATGAAACCGCAGCTGTTCTTCGTACAGGGCGGCGGAATCGGCGTGCATGACGAGTGGGACAACAAACTCGAGAGCCTGAGGCGATGCGCTTCCTCGCCTTCGCGTCGTTCACCTGCACCTCGCGAACACTCGATCGTGGCCCCACATTGATGGCATGAGCGACCCGCTCGCAGACCTCTCCCTCGCGCTCGGCGACCGATACCGCATCGAGCGCGAGCTCGGCGCAGGCGGAATGGCCACCGTCTACCTGGCCGAGGACCTGAAGCACAATCGGATGGTCGCGGTGAAGGTGCTGAAGCCGGAGCTGGCGATCGCCATCGGCGCGGCGCGCTTTCTCGCCGAGATCAAGACCACGGCGAATCTCCAGCATCCGCACATTCTCGCGCTCCACGATTCGGGCGAAGTGAACGGCACCGTGTTCTACGTGATGCCGTACGTGGAGGGTGAATCGCTGCGCGATCGCCTCGAGCGCGAGAAGCAGCTACCCGTGGACGATGCGCTGCGGATCGCCGCCGAAGTGGCGGATGCACTCCAGTACGCGCACGAGCGCGGCGTTATCCACCGCGACATCAAGCCAGAGAACATTCTGCTCCAGCGCGGCCACGCGGTGGTCGCCGACTTCGGGATCGCGCTCGCCGCGTCGAAGACCGGCGGCGCGCGCATGACCGAGACGGGGATGTCGCTGGGGACGCCGACGTACATGAGCCCCGAGCAGGCCATGGGCGCGCGCGAGGTGGACGCGCGCACCGATGTGTATTCGCTGGGCTGTGTGCTGTACGAAATGCTCGTAGGCGAGCCACCGTTCGTTGGACCGACGGCTCAGTCGATCGTCGCGAAGGTGATGACGGAGTCGCCACGGAGTCTGACCGGGCAGCGCCGGACGGTTCCGCCGCACGTGGATGCGGCCGTCCAGAAGTCGCTCGAGAAGCTCGCGGCCGATCGCTTCGCATCGGCGAGTGCGTTCGCCGAGTCGCTCCGCGATGGGCGGCTCTCGCTGGGCGCCTCGGGTCACGAACCGCCGAATGCGCCCGTGCGTCAGCGCTCGTTCGCGCATCGAACGGCAGCGTGGGGCGCGATTCTGTTCGCCTGCGTGGCGATCGCCAGCGCTGCATTCGCCGCGGGGCGGCGGTCGGGCGATGATCGCGCATCCACTGGCCTCTCGATGGAGCAGCGAACGTTTCGCACCCAGTCGATCTACTCGGCGCGATATACGGCAAATGGCGAATCCATCGTGTACAGCGCTGCAGAAGCGGGCGACTCTCCCCGCATCTACACGGTGACGGCGGCTTATCCGCAGCCGCGCGTCGTTAGCGACAGCGGAACGCATCTCCTGGCGGTGTCGTCGAAGGACGAGATGGCCGTGCTCGTGGGTGCGGTGTACGAGCACCACCGGGTGTTGACGGGGACGCTCGCACGGATGCCGGTGGGCGGGGGCATGCCGCGAGAGTTGCTCACCGGTGTACACGATGCCGACTGGTCGCCCGACGGATCGAAGCTCGCAGTCGCTCACGACGTCGACGGTAAGGATGTGCTGGAGTATCCAATCGGCACGGTGCTGTACGAGTCGCCCGGATACTTGAGCGACGTGCGCGTTGCCCCGGATGGCCAGCGCATCGCCTTCAACGAGCATCCCGAAAAGGGCGATGACCGCGGCGCCGTGGCGGTGCTGGATCTCGAGGGACGGCGAAAGCTGCTCACGCCGCAGTATGCAGCTATCGAGGGACTGGCCTGGACGCCCAGCGGCGCCAGCCTCCTCTACGGCGCGGGGACGAACGGTGGACTTGCTCAGGTGAAAGAGGTCACGTTGAACGGCGAAATTCACCCGGGCTCACCGGGCGTCGGCAACGCCACGATTCAGGACATCGCACCAGATGGACGTCGTCTGATCATTCGCAGTGACATCTTCACGCGCGTATGGGTGAAGCGGGCAAGCGACACCACCGCGCGAGATGTATCGTGGCTGAATGTTAGCTTCTTCCCGATTCTCTCTGGCGACGGGTCGCTGCTCGTCTTCGGCGACGGCTCGGACATGGCAGGGGAGAACTACGCCGTGATGCTTCGCCGGACCGATGGCTCCCCGGCGGTGCGGATCGGCGAGGGCGCAGATCTCGCGATGACGCGCGACAAGCGATGGGTCCTGAGCGCGGTGCCATCCGCGCCGGCGAAACTCATGATGTACCCCACCGGCGCAGGATCGGCGCGCCGCATGGATCACGGCGAATTCTCAGGCATCCTCGCGGCATCGCTTCTCGGTGATGGAAGCGAGTTGATGGTGTGCGGCAACCAAGCCAAACACGGGGTGCGCTGCTATGTCAGGCCCCTCGAGAACGGTGAATTTCGGCCGTTCACGCCCGAAGGTGTGAGCAGAGCGATCGCGTCACCCGATGGACAAAGCATTGTCGCCGTG
>Ga0207707_10006357_pt1 | contig 10319 bp, 10 predicted proteins | sample KBSC83BmetaG_FD_184336 | JGI IMG/M metagenome (GOLD analysis project Ga0207707, IMG submission 184336) | Corn rhizosphere microbial communities from Kellogg Biological Station, Michigan, USA - KBS C8-3B metaG (SPAdes) (version 2) | ecosystem: Host-associated > Plants > Roots > Rhizosphere ... | reverse complement strand
ATCGGGCAGGTCTTCACTACAGCCGTTTTCGGCCGAAATCGAACACCTCACCCTTTGCAGATCAACAACTTAGCTCGCTAAAAAATCGCAAAATCACGATTTTCGAGCGCGAATCCGCGAACTCGGGTTAAGGGTGGCGAACCAGTCATTCCCTTCTGTATCTTACCTTCGTTTCCATCCACCCCGCTTCCCCGGCGCTCCGCCAGTCGATCGCGGCGCCGGCCCAAACTCCGGCCCGGATTGGCGCGAGTCGGTGGGCTGGAAGATTTTGGTGCCGCCCACAGGCGCGGGCTTGGAAGGCAGCGCGCGGCTCGCGCGGTAGGGCAGGGATTCCGGGCCGTGCATCTCGTCGAGGTGCGGCTTGTGGACTTTCGAGTTGGCCTTGTCGCTGAGGACTTCGTCCATGGAGGGGAGGAGGGGGTCGCGTTGCGATTTCGCACTACTTCGGGCACCGCCTGTAGGAGAGAGCCCCTCACCCCGGCCCTCTCCCCGCAAGCGGGGAGAGGGGGAGGAAGAGGCGCCGCGCCGGGCGAATTTTTCGGCGCGGGCGATGGCGGCGGGGAGGTTGGCCGCGTCGCCGTATTTCTTCGCACCGGCATAGGCGCCGGCGCGGTCCTGCACGGAGCGCTGCTTTACGGTGGGATCGTCGACCACGGCAAGCTCGGTCGCGCGCAGGCGCTTGACCTCGTCGCGGAGGCGCGCGGCTTCCTCGAAGTTCAGGTCGGCGGCGGCCTCGCGCATCCTTGTTTCGAGGTCGGCGAGCACGGTCTCGAAATTGTGCCCGATCGCGATCACGTCGTCCGTCATGCCGCCGTCGCCGACCTCGACCAGCACGTGGTCGCGCTCGTAGACGGAGTTGAGGATGTCGCCGATCGACTTCTTCACGCTCTCCGGCGTGATGCCGTTTTGTGTGTTGTACTCGACCTGCTTCTCGCGGCGGCGGTTGGTCTCGGCGATCGCGCGCTCCATCGAGCCCGTCACGGTGTCGGCATAGAGGATCACCTTGCCGTCGACGTTGCGCGCGGCGCGGCCGATGGTCTGGATCAGCGAGGTCTCGCTGCGCAAAAAACCTTCCTTGTCGGCATCGAGGATCGCGACCAGCGCGCATTCGGGGATGTCGAGGCCCTCGCGCAGCAAATTGATGCCGACCAGCGCGTCGAACGCGCCGAGGCGGAGATCCCGGATGATCTCGATGCGCTCGATGGTGTCGATATCAGAGTGCATGTAGCGCACGCGAATGCCCTGCTCGTGCAGATATTCGGTGAGGTCCTCCGCCATGCGCTTGGTCAGGACCGTGACCAGCGAGCGGTAGCCGGCCTGCGCCGTGGCGCGCACTTCACCGACGAGATCGTCGACCTGGGTGCGCGCGGGGCGAATGTCCACGGGAGGATCGATCAAGCCAGTGGGACGGATCACCTGCTCGACGAACACGCCGCCCGACTCGTTCAGCTCCCAGCCGCTGGGAGTAGCCGACACCGCGACCGATTGCGGGCGCATCATGTCCCATTCCTCGAAACGCAGCGGGCGGTTGTCCATGCAGGAGGGCAGCCGAAAACCGTATTCGGCCAAGGTCGCCTTGCGGCGGAAGTCGCCGCGGAACATGCCGCCGATCTGCGGAATGGTGACATGGCTCTCGTCGGCGAAGACGAGCGCATTGTCGGGCACATATTCGAACAGCGTCGGCGGCGGCTCGCCCGGGCGGCGGCCGGTGAGATAGCGCGAATAGTTCTCGATGCCGGCGCAGCTTCCGGTCGCTTCCATCATTTCGAGGTCGAAGGTGGTGCGCTGCTCCAGCCGCTGCGCTTCCAGCAGGCGGCCCTGCGCGTTCAATTCGTCGAGGCGCAGCTTCAGCTCGGACTTGATGGCCTTGATCGCCTGCACCAGGGTCGGGCGGGGCGTCACATAATGCGAGTTGGCGTAGATCTTGATGAATTCGAGATCGTCCTGCTTGTGGCCGGTGAGCGGATCGAACTCCTCGATGTTTTCAACGACATCGCCGAACAAATTCACGCGCCAGGCGCGATCCTCATAGTGCGCCGGGAAGATGTCGATGACGTCGCCGCGGACGCGGAAGGTGCCGCGGGAAAAATCGGCCGAGGTGCGCTTGTATTGCAGCGCGACGAGATCGGCGATGAGCTGGCGCTGGTCGATGCGCTCGCCCTTCTTCAGCGCAAACGTCATCGCGGTGTAGGTCTCGACCGAGCCGATACCGTAGATGCAGGACACCGAGGCGACGATGATCACGTCGTCGCGTTCAAGGAGGGCACGGGTAGCAGAGTGCCGCATGCGGTCGATCTGCTCGTTGATCGAGGAGTCTTTTTCGATGTAGGTGTCGGTGCGCGGCACATAGGCTTCGGGCTGGTAGTAGTCGTAATAGGAGACGAAATACTCCACCGCGTTGTCGGGAAAGAAGCTCCTGAACTCACCATAGAGCTGGGCGGCGAGCGTCTTGTTCGGCGCCAGGATCAGCGCCGGGCGCTGCGTCGCCTCGATCACCTTGGCCATGGTGTAGGTCTTGCCCGAGCCGGTGACGCCGAGCAGCACCTGGGTGCGGTCGTTGCGCTGGATGCCTTCGACCAGATCCTTGATCGCGGTCGGCTGGTCGCCCTTCGGCTCATATTCGGACTTGATCTCGAAGCGCACGCCACCTTCGGACTTTTCCGGGCGCGGCGGCCGGTGCGGCGTCCAGACTTTCAACTGGCCGTCGTCGCCCTTGAATTCGGGGCGGCCCTCGCGGATCAGGTTTTCCAGCGCGTCGGCGGTGGCCTTGACGCCGAACGCCTCCATCTTGCTGCGCGGCGGCCGCGCCAGCGCCTCGTCATCGTCTTCCGCGGTCGGCAAACCCAACTGCCGCGCCAGCTCGGGATCGAGGGCCGGAATGGTGGCTGACGTGCCGTAAGTCGCTTGCGGCGCTTCCTCGAAGCCCTGGCCCGACGATGCATCGCGCTTCGCCACATCCTCGCTTTTGTCGCGGGTCGAGGCGCGGGCGCGGTGCGCGGCGGCCTCGCCACCGGAGCGGCGGTCCCAGGAATTGTCCGGCGGCGGCTGCAGGCCGGTGCCGGAACCCATGCCGGCATCGCCGCGGTTGATCGCGGGGTTGAGCAGTTCAGCCAGCGCCGGCCCGATCGGCTGCACGTCGGGGCGGTGGGCCTTCGAATTTGGCGCCTTCGATTTTGGGGCCTTGGATTTCGGGGTTTTTCCGCCGGGCTTTTTCGGGTGATCTGGATGCTTTGCCATCGAGCCAATATGGGCAGTTTGAAGCAATAACGAAAGGGTGGCAATTTGGAATTGAATTGGAAGTGAAATTCTACTTTAATCACCTTGGATCGACGACGTCGGAGGAAACCCGTGTTGGGACCGGCATTGTTGCAACTGCTTGCCGAACTGGATCAGCGCAGGGACAGGCAGACGCCCTACGAGGCGCAGCTGCACCAGGAACTCCTCGTTCTGGCAGCGCTCGCCGGCGGAGCCGGGCCGGATCGGCAGTTCGTCCGTCCCGATGCATCCATTTCTGCGAACAAGAGCGACCGAGGCGGAGGCGGGTTTGCCGGCAGTGTCGTGGGCTCCGGGGGAGGCGGCGGCTCGGGCGGCCCGCCGCGCCTGCAGATCAACTGCACAAGAGAGGATTGTCCCAACAAAGAGTTCAAGTAATGCCTAATTTCCTCGAACGCGACAACGCTCCCGCTCGTATCCTGCATGATTTTGTGCTCGAAGCGGCCGCCGGATATAATCCGACGGAAGACGACGAGGCTGCGGTTGTTGCGATCAAACAGGTGCTGGATGAACTCGTGAGCGGTCTGGTGGCAGACAGCGATGCTCGCACGCGGCTGCGCAGCGATCTGCGTGCGGCGCGTGCGGCCTGGAGAGAAGAGAAGGTCTTCAATCTGCGCGATGTTGCCGCCCTCTTCGCCAGTGGAACGATCAATGCCAGGCAGGCCGCGGAACGAGCCAAGAGCCTCGCCGAGGATATCAAACAGAGCGTTCCGGACGTGGCGATCACGGCGGCGACCTCGCCGCGCTTTGGCGGCGAATTTTCCGTTATCGCCACCGCTTTCGCTTTCGATGCTGCTGCACAGGTCTATGTCGATCGCCAAGGGCGCCTGATCGATAATCTCGCCGACGACGAAATTGCGGATAGCGGAGCCCAATTTTCCCTTGCGAGTCTTGAACGGCGCAGGTCGCATCGCAAGGATGCGATCGACAGGCTCAGACAGAACTTCATCATCTGGAAGGAAGGCGCGTCCTCCGAGATTGCGGCCGCAAATGTGTCGTACGTTCGCGGGCGTTACGCTGCCGAGCGCGATCAACTCAAGCAGAAGCTATTCACGGTCAAGGCTGCGTCGGGCGCCGATGCCGACGTGGGCTACAACGTGGGGGTCAACGTCAAACTGTTTGATGGCCTGCCCCCGCCGAACGACGCGCCAACGCGGGACCAGCAGGATCTCTATGTCGAGATCGGCAAGGCAGAAACCGTCATCGCGACCGTCTGTCGCCAGATTCGCGCGCGTGCGCACCGGCATATCTTCAAGCAGCCCGCGGAGGAAAAGCGGGGATTGCGGCTTCTGGGCGAATATGTCGACAAGCTTGTGGGGATCGGCTTGCTCGGTCTCGAAGATGGCCGCACCGACTTCGCGAAGATGGCTCTTGTAAACCTGCGCGAAGAGTTTGTGGCCCGGGAGGCGGCGGAAATCCTGAATCGCTATGCGCGGCGCCTCGGCTTGTGGGCGGGCGGCTTTGCATTCGTGTTTCTCATTATCTACGCCTACGTCAGGAACAGCACGTGCACCGACCCCAACGTCGCCTGCGATTCATGGTGGAATCTGCACAAGACCTTCCTTCTGGCCGCAACCGGTGCCTCGCTCGGAACCTGGGCATCATTCTCCGTGCGCAGGATCAATCTGACATTCGATCAACTGGCGACGCCCGAGGAGCAATTGCTCGACGCCCCGTTTCGCATCGTATTTGTTGTCGTCCTCACCATGGCAGCCTGTCTTCTTTTCTGGACCGGCGCCATCAATGTGAAGATCGGTGATCTGAATACGGAATCCGTCTGGTTCTCGAAGCTGGGAGCCGTCGCCGTCCTCGTCGGCTTTTTCTGCGGTCTCTCCGAGCGGGCGCTGGCCTCGGCGATCGCCGGTCGTGCTTCGGCCTTCGTCGGCGGCATTGCTGGCAGCAAGTAACGGCGCAGGGATTAAAAATGGATGCGCCGTCTCTGGTTCCGATTGGTCTGGGCAACTTGGCGATGGCCTCGAGAGCTCCGAGCTGCGCGCGGGCCTTTTCGCGTCAGCAGGCGTGAGTGTCGGGTTCCGCTCACGCCGCCGGGGCGTCGCCGTGCAAATGGGGATGGACGATGTCGAGCTGGATGCCGCCGCAGCTGGTACAGCGGAGCGTCCAGTATTCCGAGCCGGCGCGACCGCCGATGACGCGCATCACCGAAAGGTTTCCCGGACAATCCGGACAGTGGGATCGCACGTCGCGCAAAGTGGGAGGGAACTGACCGGGCTCGATGTACGACATGGTATCCCCCCTTTTTGGCCTGCGGTCAGGCGGCGGTTTGCACCGGGTCTGACGTGGTCCAGCGATGCTTGAAGCGATCGATGTGATGCTTGGCTTCCGCGATGGCGGCGTCCGGGTCGTTCCAGGCGAAGCCGACTTCGAGTGCGGGGAAGGCGTAGCCGTTGATGACGAGGGGGCTTTGGTCGGCGCGGCGGATGCGGGCGTGCCAGAGGCCGCGGCCGGCTTCGAACGACTCGATGTCGTAACCCTCGTAAAGGCAGGTCATGGGCGATTCCCCGGACTGTTTAGGCCCAAGGGAGCACGAATCCGCGGCGAACCTTGTGAAGCGGTTCACACATGCCGGCTTTTTTGCGGGCCGCCCTTGCGCCGGGCGGCCGGCATCGCGGCGGCGCGCATGACCCAGCGGCGGAAGGCGGCGAAGTCGCGCTGCTCGGTCCGGAACGGGCGATAGACCAGGTACCAGCGCATGCCCTTGGGCACCGACAGCGCGAACGGCGCGACCAGCCGGCCGGCGGCAAGGTCGTCGTCGATATAGGGGCGGATGCCCATGGCGACGCCGAGCCCGTCGACGGCGGCCTGCAGCGCCTGGCCATAATATTGAAACTCGGTGCCGCGGGCGGTGACGCGGCTCGCGCCTGCGGCCTTCAGCCAGGACGGCCAGTCGTCCGGGGAATGCGCGACGCGCAAGAGGCTCGAGCCCTTCAGGTCGGGCGGGCGCTTCAGGCCTGCGGCGGTTTTCGGCGCGCAGACGGGCAGCAGGTCGGCGGCAAACAGCGGCTCGGCGACGAGGCCCGGCCAGGCGCCGTCGCCGAGCTGGATGCCGCAGCTCCAGTCGTCGGCGAAGGGCGCGGCCGCCCCTCCCGTGGTAATGCGCACGTCGATCGCCGGCTCCTCTTTCCGGAAATCCGCCAGCCGCGGGATCAGCCAGCGCATCGCAAAAGTCGGCCCGACGCCGATGGTGAGCACGCGCAGCGACGACGGCGCGGTCACCTGCGCGGTGAGGCTCGCCAGCGCATCGAAGATCGGCGTCAGCCCGCTCTGGTAGGCGCGGCCCGACGCCGTCAGCGCCAGCCGATTGGCCTTGCGCTCGAACAGGGCTGTGCCGAGACGGTCCTCCAGCAGATGCACCATCCGGCTGATTGCCGCCGGCGAGACGTTGAGCTCGTGGCCCGCCGCGGCAAAACTGCCGCTGCGGGCGGCGGCTTCAAAGGCCTTGATGCCGTTGAGGAAGAGCAGGCGTCTCACCATCACCCTCAAGAAAGCTGATGCTGAGGGCAAGATAACTCCGTTTGCGCAGAAGGCACAAGCGGGGCAGAAATGTGGGTGTTTCCCTGGTTGATTCCGCGACGCTGATTTCTTTCACCTCGCCCCGCTCTTGTCCGCCGAAGCCCGCCTTCTGGCGAAGGCGGATGCGGGGAGAGGGAGCACGACGGTCGGAGATTTGAATGTCGGCCTTGATGATAGCAGCCCTCGGCGCGCTGATGGTCGCGACGGCGTTCCTGTCGGGTCTGTTCGGCATGGCCGGCGGGCTGATCCTGATCGGCGTGCTGCTGGCGCTGATGCCGCTGCCGACCGCGATGGTGCTGCACGCGATCACGCAGATGGCCTCGAACGGCTGGCGCGCCTTCCTGTGGCGCGCGCATATCCGCTGGCGGCCGGTGTCGGTCTATCTGATCGGCTGCGCCATCGCGCTCGGCCTGTGGTCGATCATGCGCTACGTGCCGGACAAACCTATCGCGCTGCTCTTGCTCGGCGTCACGCCGTTCATGGCGCGGCTGTTGCCGTCCGACATCAAGCCCAATCCCGACAGCGTCTGGCAGGGCGCGGCCTATGGCTCGATCTGCATGGGGCTGATGCTGATGACCGGCGTCTCCGGGCCGCTGCTCGACACCTTCTTCCTCGGCGGCAGTTTCGAGCGCCGCGAGATCATCGCGACGAAAGCGACCTGCCAGGTCGCGAGCCACTTCACCAAGCTGATCTATTTCGGCGGCATCATCGACCAGGCGGCAACCCTCGACCCCAGGCTCGCAGCGGTCGCGGTTGCGGCCTCCATGCTCGGCACCACGCTGTCGCGCCGCGTGCTGGAGGCGATGAGCGATCAGCAATTCCGCCGCTGGGCGAACCGGCTGATCACCACGGTTGCCAGCTATTACGTCCTCTATGCGGGCTGGCTCCTGGTCGCGAAGAGCACCGCTTCGCCGTTCTGAGGGAGACATCAGATGTCCGAGACGGCCGATCCCCTGGTGCTCGATTTCGTCGAATGGATCGCGCGCGAGCCGCGGAGCTATTCCGAGGTGATCGGGGCCTGGAAGACCTCGTGCCCGCGCCTGACGATCTGGGAAGACGCCGCCGACCGCGGCTACATCGCGCGCGAGACGGTGGCGGGCTTCGGCCTCGTGGTGAAGGTCACCGCGGACGGCGAGAAGCTGTTGCGCGCGCATGGCCGCGTGAGCTGAGCCGCGATCACATTTCGACCCATTCCTGCTGACGCCATTGACTCGAACGGGGGTCGTGGCAACATCCATGCAATCGCATCCAATCGCGATGCATGCCCCTCAAGAAACCGGACAGGAAGCAGGAGAGGAACGCCAGATGATCGACCTCTATTACTGGAGCACGCCGAACGGCCACAAGATAACGATGTTCCTCGAAGAGACCGGGCTGAAGTACAAAATTCTCCCGGTGCAGATCGGCAAGGGTGAGCAGTTCAAGCCGGAGTTTCTGGCGGTCGCGCCGAACAACCGCATTCCCGCGATGGTCGATCACGAGCCGAAGGGCGGCGGCAAGCCGATCTCGATCTTCGAGTCGGGTGCGATGCTGCTCTATCTCGCCGAGAAGACCGGCAAGTTCATCCCGAGCGACCTCCACGGCCGCTACGACGTGATCCAGTGGACGTTCTGGCAGATGGGCGGGCTCGGCCCGATGGCCGGGCAGAACCATCACTTCCGCAACTATGCGGTGGACAAGATCCCCTACGCCATCGACCGCTATGTCAACGAGACCAACCGCCTCTATGGCGTGCTCAACAAGCGCCTCGCCGACCGCGCCTTCATCGGCGGCGATTATTCGATCGCCGACATGGCGAGCTATCCCTGGGTGGTTCCCTACGCGAACCAGGGCCAGGACATCGAGCAGTTTCTGCACCTGAAGCGCTGGCTTGAGACCATCAAGGCGCGGCCGGCGACCGAGCGCGCCTACGCCCTGGCGAAAGAGGTCAATCCGAATTTCGGCCAGCCCGTCAACCGCACCGAGGAGGAGCGCAGGATCCTGTTCGGGCAGACCGCGGCGGTCGTGCGGTAGCATTGGAGCGAAGCAATCCGTGTCTGCGAGAAGCTGGATGGCTTCGTCGCTTCCGTCTTCGCTCTTCGAGCTACGGCGGACAAGTCGCTCCTCGCTATGACGGCGCCGGACTTCAGGAGGCCCATCATGTCCGTCGACAGCGTCTCCACCAAACCCGGACTCGTCGCAGCCGAGCCGCAGCTCTTTGTCGCCGACGTGAAATCGTCCTGCACCTTCTTCGAGCGCAGGCTCGGTTTCACCGTCGTCTTCACTTATGGCGAGCCGCCTTATTATGCGCAGGTCCGGCGCGACGGCGCGCGGCTGAACCTTCGCTGCGTCGATCGGCCGGCGATCCATCCCGATGTGCGGGACCGCGAGGAATTGCTGTCGGCAACGTTGACCGTCGCAACGGCGGAGGAGATCAGGCAACTCTCCGCAGATTTCCAAAAGTCCGGCGTCAGCTTCGCGCAGGCGCTGACCCGGAAGCCATGGGGCGCGCTCGATTTCATCATCCGCGATCCCGACGGTAATCTCTTGCTGTTCGCGGGACCGGCAGGGTAGGGCTATCGGAGCGCCTGTTCCGCCGCCTCGCGCAAACACTCCCGGCACAGGCAATCCTCGCCCGCGACCGGCATCGGCAGGCGGAAGCTCTCGTCCGCGCACCAGCACTCACCGCCCGGGTTGCACTCGAATTCAGTGCCGCACCGGGAGCAGGCTAAGCGGCGGAAGGCGAAGCTTTCTGTCCGATCTGTCATGAATGCCAGAGAAATTCCGCAGTGTTTTCATGCCGCGTTCATCTCGAACGGCGGTATAGTCCCACGCGACCAAAGCGCAAGGGAATCGAAGGAATCCTAAAGGAAAATCCGATGGCCCGCGATTCCAGAAATGCACTGGTGGCGCTCAACCGGTTCGGGTTCGGGGCGCGCGGCGGCGCCTCCGGCGATTTCGTCAACGCGGCCTCCGATCCGCGCGGCTTCGTGAAGGCCGAGCTCGCCCGTCCCGGCGCCATCCTGCTGGAAGTGCCGGGGCTGCAATCGACGCCGCAACTCGCCAAGGCCGTCTTCGACTATCAGTTCGAGCAGCAGCAGGCCCGCGCTGCCGCGGCCAAGGCCGCTGCGCCCTCAACCGAAGCCGCGCCGCAACCATCGCCGGCGCCCGGTGCGAAGCCGCCGCAGTCACGCGGCCTGTCGCTCGCCAACGTCGCCCAGGACATTTCGCCAAAGGAGCAGCCGCTTCAGCCCGCAGCGAACAGCGGCGCGGGTGCGACCATGGCGGGCGCGGAAACGATGCAGCCCGGCGCCGCGCCGTCACCAAATCCGCCAAAGCCGGCACCGCCGCAGCTCAACGTGATCCAGAAGACGTTTCGCGCCGAGGCGCTGGCGCGGCTGCAGCGCGCGACGCTCGTCGAATGCGGCTTTGCCGAGCGCCTCGTGGTGTTCTGGTCCAATCATTTCTGCATCTCCGCCAACAAGGGCGGGCTGGCGCGGATGTGGGCGGGCTCGTTCGAGCGCGAGGCGATCCGC
>Ga0207707_10006355_pt1 | contig 10321 bp, 12 predicted proteins | sample KBSC83BmetaG_FD_184336 | JGI IMG/M metagenome (GOLD analysis project Ga0207707, IMG submission 184336) | Corn rhizosphere microbial communities from Kellogg Biological Station, Michigan, USA - KBS C8-3B metaG (SPAdes) (version 2) | ecosystem: Host-associated > Plants > Roots > Rhizosphere ... | reverse complement strand
CGCGCGATGTCCTCGAGCAGCCCCTCGGTGCCGGGTTCCCCGACGAGGCGCACGCGGCCGCTGGCGAGCTCGTGCACCAGCGCGCACGGGGTGCGCAGCGCGAAGGCCTGCCAGGGGAGCGGCGTGGGAGGCAGCTTCAGCTGCGGCTCGATCTCGCCGGCCAGCTCGTAGCCGAGGAACACCGCCCAGCCGCCGGTGAAGGGCAGCGGCGCGGCGGCGGGACGGGTCGCCTCGGTGCGCCACCAGTGCTCGAGGGCCGAGAGGAACCCGGCGCCGCGCGGGGTGTGACCCGTGGCGCGCAGCTCGCCGTCCGCGGTCAGCCACAGCGCCGCGCGCGGGGCGGCGAGCAGCACGCTCGCCTCGCTCAAGGGGCCGGAGGCGGCGCTGTCGAGCAGCAGCGGGTAGCGCTCGGGATGCCGCGCGGCGAGGCGCCGCAGCACCTCCGGCGGGACGTCGAGATCGCGGGTCAGGGGCGCGCGCGTGGCGGCGGCCTTCGCGCTCGGCGTACTCAGGCGCTGAAGCGCCGGAAGATCAGCGAGCCGTTGGTGCCGCCGAAGCCGAAGGAGTTCGACAGGCTCACGTCGATCTTCATGCGCCGCGCCGTGTTGGGCACGTAGTCGAGGTCGCACTCCGGGTCGGGCGTCTGGTAGTTGATGGTGGGCGGGGCGACGCCGTCGCGGATCGCCAGCACCGAGAATATCGCCTCCACGACGCCGGCGGCGCCGAGCAGGTGACCGGTCATGGACTTGGTGGAGCTGATCGCGATTTTCTTGGCCTGCTCACCGAAGGCGCGCTTCATGGCCACGGTCTCGGCCTTGTCGCCGAGCGGGGTCGAGGTGGCGTGCGCGTTGATGTACTGCACGTCGCCGGGGTTGAGCGCCGCGTCGCGGAGCGCATTCTGCATCGCGAGCCGGGCGCCCTCGCCGTCCTCGGGCGGGGCGGTCATGTGATAGGCGTCGCCCGACATGCCAAAGCCGACGATCTCGGCGTAGATGCGCGCGCCGCGCGTCTTGGCGAACTCGAGCTCCTCGAGGACGACCGCGCCGCCGCCGTCGCTCAGCACGAAGCCGTCGCGGTCCCTGTCCCAGGGGCGGCTCGCTTCCGTCGGCGCATCGTTGCGCGTCGACAGCGCCTTGGCCTGGCCGAAGCTGCCGAGCCCGCAGCGCGTGGTGGCCATCTCGCCACCGCCGGCGATGACGACGTCGGCGTCGCCGTACTGGATGGTGCGCATGGCGAGCCCGATGGCGTGGGTCGAGGTCGTGCACGCGGTCACGACGCCGAGGTTCGGGCCCTTGAGCCCGTAACGGATGGAGAGATGCCCGGCGATCATGTTGATAATGGTCGCGGGCACGAAGAACGGCGAGATCTTGCGCGGGCTATTGGCCTTCAGGTACTCCGAGTACTCCGTCTCGATGGTCCACAGCCCGCCGATGCCCGCGCCGCACACCGCGCCGCAGCGCGCCGGATCGGTCTTGGAGAAATCCAGCCCGGAGTCTGAGACTGCCTGCACGCCGGCGGCCACGCCGTAGTGCATGAAGTCGTCCATGCGGCGCGCTTCCTTGGGCGGAATGTACTGGCTGACGTCGAAGCCGCGCACCGAGCCGCCGAAGCGCACCGGGAAGGCGGACACGTCGAAGCGTGTCACCGGGCCGATGCCGCTCTCGCCACGCAGGATGGCGTCCCATGCCGAGTGGACGGTGCTCCCGACCGGAGACACCACCCCGAGTCCGGTTATGACGACGCGGCGCTTACTCACACGCTTCCTGTCGCGGCTGCAAGCCGGTTCAGGACTTGCTGCGACGCTCGTTGATGTAGTCGATCGCCTGGTGCACCGTGGTGATCTTCTCCGCGTCCTCGTCCGGAATTTCGATCTCGAACTCCTCCTCGAGGGCCATCACCAGCTCGACGGTGTCGAGCGAGTCGGCTCCCAGGTCATCCACGAACGACGCCTCGTTCGTGACCTGCTCTTGTTTGACGCCCAGCTGTTCGGCAACGATGGCTTTGACCTGCTGCTCAACTGTGCTCATTAGCGGTTGGTCCTTATAGCTTGGAAAATTGGGCTGCCGCGCACCACAGCATTCTGGGGGCTAGCGGGCGCGGTATTGTAGGGGAACACCCCCCCGGGTGCCACTCGCTTACACTGGGCGCGAGTGGTTGTTTTTACTGGTGAAACTGCCCGTGCGGGTTCCCGCCAAGCACGCCGGCCGGCGCCTCGTGTGGCGTAACGCCAACGCCTCGCGCTCAGGCCATGTACATCCCGCCGTTCACGTGCAGCGTCTCGCCGGTGATGTAGGCCGCGTGCGGCGAGACGAGGAACAGCACCGCCTCGGCGACGTCCGCGGGAGTGCCGAGCCGCCCCATCGGGATCTGCGCCAGCAGCGCGCTGCGCTGCTCGTCATTGAGCGCGCGCGTCATGTCGGTGTCGATGAAGCCCGGGGCCACCGCGTTCACCCTGATGCCGCGCGAGGCCAGCTCCTTGGCGAGGGACTTGGTGAAGCCGATGAGCCCGGCCTTGGCGGCGGCGTAATTGGCCTGCCCGGCGTTGCCGGTGACACCCACCACGGAGGTGAGGTTGACGATGCGGCCGTGCCGTTCCTTCATCATGCGTCGCACGCACGCCTTGGAGAGGCGGAACACGGCCGTGAGGTTCGTGGTGATGACCGCGTCCCAGTCTTCCGGCTTCATGCGCAAGAGCAGCGTGTCGCGGGTGATGGCGGCATTGTTCACCAGGATGCTCGGCATCTCGCCCTTCTGCTCCAGCTCGTGCATGAGCGCGTCGATCGAGGCCGGGTCGCCGGCGTCCAGCACCCAGCCGCGGCCGTTGCATCCGTGCGACTTGAGCGCCGCTTCGAGCTTCGCCGCCCCGTCGGCACGGGTGGCGGTGCCGATCACGCGGGCACCGGCGCCGCCCAGGGCGAGCGCGATGGCGTAGCCGATGCCGCGCGAGGCGCCGGTGACGAGGGCCACTTCTTTTTCAAGCATCGGACTCTCCCTGGGTCGCCGCGAGCGCCGCCTCGAGGGCGGCGGGATCCTCGAGCGCATGGAAGCCAAGATCCGCGCGCTTCTCGATGCGGCGGTTGAGGCCGGTCAGCACCTTGCCGGGCCCGCACTCGATGACCTGCGCGATGTCCGCCTGCACCACCGCGCGCAGCGTGTCGGGCCAGCGCACCGGGCTGGAGATCTGCCGCACCAGCACCTCGCGCAGGTCGGACGGCGCCGCGTGCGCCGTGGCATCCACCGCGCTCACGTAGCGCACGGCGGGGGCCTGCACGCTCAGACGCGCCAGGTGCGCGCGCAGCCGCTCGCCCGCGCCGCGCATGAGGCTCGTGTGCGAGGGCACGCTCACCGGCAACATGACCGCGCGCTTGGCGCCCTGGGACTTGAGGAGCGCGATGGCGCGCTCGACCGCGCCCGCAGCGCCGGCGATCACCACCTGGCCGGGTGAGTTGAAGTTGGCCGGCTCGACCAGCTCGGCTCCCTGCGAGGCCGCGCGGCAGGCCCCTGCCACCACCTCGTCGTCCAACCCCAGGATCGCGGCCATCGCCCCGCTGCCGGCCGGCACCGCCTCCTGCATCACCTGGCCGCGAAAGCGCACCAGCTCGACCGCCGGCGCGAACTCGAGCGCGTCTGCGCACACGAGTGCGGTGAACTCGCCCAGGCTGTGGCCCGAGACGCACACGGGAGCTGCGCCGCCCCGCGCGCGCCACAGCCGCCAGGTCGCAACCCCGGCGGCGAGCATGGCCGGCTGCGTCCTCTCGGTGGCGTTGAGCGCGCTGTCCGGTCCCTGACTCACGACTTGCCACAAATCGTAACCGAGCACCTGGGAGGCCTCGGCGAAGGTGTCGCGCACGCAGGCCTCGCCCGCGAGCGAGCCCAGCATGCCGACCGACTGCGACCCCTGACCCGGAAACACGAACGCGAACGCCATGCGGCACCCTTCAGCTGCGGCGCGGGATTATAACGACTGGCGCCGCGCGCCAAGGAACGCGGCCGCCGCGGCCCCGCCCAGCACGCCGTAGAGGTGGGCATCCACCACCACCGGGTCGGCGCCCGAGAACGGCAGCGCCCCGGCGAGATGCTCGTAGATGAGTTTCGCGGCGAGGAGCGCCGCGAGTGCCCAGCCCTCGCGCTCGCCGCGGCGCAGGTGCGCCAGCGCCCCGGCCGCCATGGCTCCATGCAGCACGCCCGAGGAACCGACGTACCACTGGACGGTCGAATCGCCGAACCACAGCCCCGCGTCGATGGCGGCGGCGGCCGCCAGCACGATGATCAGCCAGCGGCGCGGGGAGTAGTCGGGGGCGAACAGGGCCCACACCAGCACGAGGCCGCCGCAGTTGAGCAGCGCATGCCGCAGGTCGAGGTGAACCAGGTGCGCCGTGACGGCGCGCCACCACTGCCCGCGGGCGAGGCCCGCGCGCTCGTAGCGCAGCAGCTCTCGGGCGCCCTCGCCGCCCGCGGTCAGCGTGAGGAGTCCCGCGCCGATGGCGCCGAGCGCGAGCCCCCGGCGGCCGTCGCAATTGAGAGACGCGAGTATGGCGCGCACGTTCACGGAAGCCCGCGACCCCCTTTTGTTATGATCCGACCCGCTTTTTAGCTTAAACGGCGGCCAGGCCGCCCGGACACGACCGCGTATGAACGACACGCTCTCCGAGGTTAGCAGAGCCGCCCGGCAGCGCGAGGGCGGCTTCACCCTGATCGAGATCATGGTGGTCGTGATCATCATCGGCCTGCTGGCGGCGGTGATCGTGCCGCAGGTGGTGAGCAAGGTGGACGAGGCGCGCGTCGCCAAGGCGAAGCAGGACATCCAGAGCCTCGAGACCGCGCTCACCATGTACCGGCTCGACAACTCCAAGTACCCGACCTCCGAGCAGGGGCTCTCGGCGCTGGTCACCCAGCCCACCGACCCGTCCATCAAGCACTGGCGCCCGGGCGGGTACCTGCAGCGCGTCAGCAAGGACCCCTGGGGCAACGACTACCAGTACAACTATCCGGGCAGCCACGGCCGGGAGTACGACCTGTTCAGCCTCGGAGCCGATGGCGCGCCCGGCGGTGAAGGCCTCGATGCCGACATCGGCAACTGGAACATCGGCGACTAGCCCTCGCCGGCGGCGGCTGCCGGCCGCGTGCGCGCCCGTGGCGCGCGGCTTCACCCTGATCGAGATGCTGGTGGTGGTCGCCATCATCGGGGTGATCTCGGCGGCCATGCTCCTGTCGGTGAGCCTGACCGGCCGCGACAGCGAGCTGGAGAAGGAGAGCACCCGGCTGCAGAGCCTCTTCACCTACGCGCGCGAGCAGGCCGAGCTGCAGACCCGCGACTACGGCGTGCTGTTCCAGGACGACGGCTACGAGTTCATGGTGTACGACGTGCATCGCGCGCAGTGGCGCAACGTGTTCGAGGACGATGCGCTCGCCGTGCGTCACCTGCCCGACGGCCTGGACCTCAAGCTCACCCTCGAGGCACGCCCGGTGGTGCTGAAGCGCCCGACCGATGCCACCGACAAGACCCCGCAGGTGATGATCTTCTCCAACGGCGACCTGAGCGCCTTCGCCGCCACCCTCGAGCGTGACGGCGGCCGCCGCAGCATCACCGTCACCCAGGACGACAAGGGCGAGCTCATCCAGAAGCCGATGGTGGAGGCCAAGCCGTGAGCAGCGCTGCGCGCGGCTTCACCCTCATCGAGGTGCTGGTGGCGCTCGCCATCGTCGCCATCGGCATGGCGGCGGTGCTCGGGGCGCTGTCCTCCTCGGCCGGCACGGTCTCGTACCTGCGCGACAAGACCTTCGCGCAGTGGGTCGCGATGAACCGCATCGCGACGCTGCGCCTGTCCGGGCAGGCACCGCCGACCGGCAAGAGCGACGGCGACGACGACTATGCCGGCCGCAAGTGGCACTGGGCCCAGGAAGTGGTGACCACCGAAGTCCCGGGTGTCGAGCGCATCGACATCAAGGTGCGGCCCTCCGACATCAAGGCCGAAAACGAGGACAGCGGCTGGTTCACCACCGTGAGTGGCATCTGGGGCGATGCGGTCGGGATCCCGAACGGCTACCAGCCGGACTGGGGCGCGCAGCTGCCGCTCGGCGCACCGGGCGGCGTGCCGGGCAACGGCGGCATCGGCGCCCCCGGCAACCTGGGTTCCGGACAGACCTTTACGCCCAGCATCACCCCGCTGCCGAGGGCGCCGACCACCCCGACGCAGCCGCCGCAGCTCACCAACCCGAACCAGAACCAATGAGCACCCAGCGCCAAGCAGGGTTCACGCTGCTCGAGCTGGCGGTGGCGCTGTTCATCGCGGCGCTCATGTTCGCCATGGGCTATGCGGCGATCAACCAGGGGCTCAACAGCCACGACTCGCTGAAGGAACAGCAGGCGCACCTGCTGCAGCTGCAGACGGCGGTGCGGCTGCTGGAGCAGGACTTCGTACAGGCCGCGCCGCGCCCGGTGCGGCAGCCGGTCGGTGACGAGCCGGCGCAGTACGCCATGCTGGGCGGGGCGCCCGGCACGCAGCCGGTGGTGGCGCTGACCCGCGCGGGCTGGTCGAACCCGGCGGGGCTGCAGCGCCCGGGGCTGCAGCGCGTCGCCTACTTCCTCGAGAACAACACGCTGCGGCGCGAGTACTGGGACGTGCTCGACCCGACGCTGGCCAGCACCACCGCCAAGCGCGACCTGCTCGAGCACGTCAAGTCCTTCACCATCCGCTACCTGGGCGCGCAGCGACAGTGGCTGGAGCAGTGGCCGCCGCTCACCAACACCGTGCAGGCAGGTCCGACGCTGGAAACGTCGCTGCGGCAGCGGCCGCTGGCGGTGGAGATCACGCTCGACACCGAGGACTGGGGCAAGATCGTGCGCATCATCGAGATCGCCGGATGAGCGGCAGACGCGCTCAGCGCCAGCGTTCGCGGCCGGCGCCCCAGGCGCAGCGCGGCATCGCGTTGCTGGTCGCGATCCTGCTGGTCGCGCTCGGCACCATCATCGCGGCGGCGGTGGCCTACGAGAACGCCATGACCGCGCGGCGCGGCACCGCGACCTTCGCGCTCGATCAGGCACTGCTCATCGGCGAGGGCGCCGAGGCGCTGGCCGCCTACGGTCTGCGCCAGATCAGGACCAACACCCGCGGCAGTTCTTCGCAGGACATCTACGTCGGCCAGGGCTGGGACAAGCCCTACGGGCCGCTTGAGGTGGTGCCCGGGGTCATGCTCACGGCCGGGCTGGAGGACATGCAGGGGCGCTTCAATCTCAACAACCTCGTCGCTCCCAACGATTCGCCCGACCCGGTGCAGATCGCCGCCTTCACGAAGCTCCTCGAGCTCGTCGGGCTCGAGCCCAAGTGGGCCGGCTTCGTCGTCGACTGGATCGACATGGACATCGCGCCCTCCAACCCGGATGGCGCCGAGGACAGCGTCTACATGGGGCAGACCCCTCCCTACCGCACCGCCAACCGCTACATCACCAGCACGACCGAGCTCTTGGCGCTGCCGGGCTTTGGGGCGGACCGCTACAAGCGGCTCGCCCCGTACGTGAGCGCACTGCCCCACCCCACGCCGCTCAATGTCTGCACGGCCGATCCGGTGGTGCTCGACGCGTTCGGGCCGCCGGGGGTGAACCAGTACAGCACCGACGTCGAGCAGTTCACCAAGAACCGCGCCGCAGCCGGCGGCTGCTTCCCGACCCTGCAGACGTTCCAGGCGGGAGTGGCGACGGCGGGCCAGCCGCCGGTACCGGCCAATCCGCAGGTTGTGGGAGCACCACCGATCCGAGGCGGCGGGCAGGGCCAGAGTCAGCCCTTCGGCACTACCTCGCAGTACTTCCGCCTGACCAGCTTCATCACTATTGGCAGTGCGGAATTCAACTTGTACAGTCTTCTGTACCAGGACGGGACGGGCGCGGCGCGCCCGATCCAGCGCAGCTTCACGCCCGATTGAGGCGCTTGACCGGCTTTTTCAGTGACGCGATCGACGAAACCCCGCGGCAAATGATGACACGATCACACCATGGCTGACTGGCTGCTGCTGCGCCTGCCGCGCGCGCCCGAGCAGAGCGCGACCTGGCTCATCGTCGACTCGCGCGGGGCGCCGACCGGGCCGCCGCAGGGCGGACCGCTGGCGCTGGCGGCGGCGCGGGCCGCGGGCCGGCGCGTGGCGGTACTGGTGCCGGGCACCGACGTGCTGCTCGCCGAGCCCGACGTGCCGGTCAAGGCCGGCGCCAAGCTGCCGCAGCTGGTGCCGTACGCGCTCGAGGAGCAGCTCGCCGACGACATCGAAGACCTGCACTTCGCCATCGGCAAGCGCAGCGGCGACTCGCACCGCGTGCCGGTGGCGGTGGTCACCCGCGCGCTCCTCGATGAGTGGCTCGCGACGCTGCGCGGTGCCGGGCTCGAGCCCGAGGCGCTGTACGCCGACAGCGAGCTCCTGCCCCAGAACCCCGGCCAGGCCGTGGCACTGCTCGAGGAGGACGCGGTGTTCGTGCGTGCGCCCGGCGGCACGCCCGTCACCCTGCCCGCCGATGCCCTGGGCGAGGCGCTCGAGATCGCCAAGTCCGGCGCCGACTCCACGGCCACCGGCGCGCGCGGCCTGATCCTCTACACCGGCGCTGCCGAGTGGCAGCACCACGCCCCGCAGGTGGAGGCGGCGCGCCCGCAGTTCGACGGCATCAAGGTGCAGCTGCTCACCGGCGGCCCGCTGGCACTGTTCGCGCAGCAGCTGCCGGGCGGCAGCGCCATCAACCTGCTGCAGGGCAGCTACACCCCCACCGCCTCGCGCGCGGTGGGCTTCAGGGCCTGGCGCGTCGCGGCCTTGCTGCTCGCCGGCCTCATCGGCCTGCACATCGTCGGCAAGGCGGCCGAGTGGCAGGTGCTGAAAAAGCGCGAGCACCAGGTGGACGCCACCATCCGCGACACCTACCGCAGCGCCATGGGCACCGAGCCGCCGGGCACGGCCGAGGCGCGCCACCACATGGAGGCGCGGCTGGCGGCCGCGCAGCGCGCCGGCGGCGGCCTGCTGCCGGCCCTGCAGGCGTTCGTGCAGGCACGCGATGCGGCCCCGGGCGCCAGCATGCAGGCGCTCAACTTCCACGGTGGCTCGCTGGAGATGAAGCTGTCGGCGCCGGATGCCTCGAGTCTCGATCACCTGAGCCAGGCACTGCGCGGCGGCGGCTGGCAGGCCGATCTCATCGGCGGCAGCAACGTGGCGCAGGGCTACGAGGGCCGCATCCAGCTGCGCGGCAGCGGCATGTGAGGCGCCCATCATGAAGGTCGGCTCCCTGTCGCTCGACTCCCTCGCCAGCGCTCCGCCGCGCGAGCGGCGCATGCTCGCCGTCGGCGGCGTGGCCGCCGCGCTGCTGTTCGTGCTCGGGGTGCTGGTGCCGCTCGACCGCGGCGTGTCGCACGCCCAGCAGCGCATCGCCCAGAAGAAGGTGGACCTGGCCTGGATGCAGGCCGCCGCCCCCGAGATCGCCACCCTGCCCGCCCCGCCCGCCGGCAACGGCGAATCGCTGCTGGTCATCATCGACCGCTCGGCGCGTGAGTCGGGGCTCGGCAAGTCCTTCAGCACCGAGCCCGGCGCCGCCGGCAGCATCGCGGTGCGCATGGAGAAGGCGCCCTTCGACACCCTGGTCGCCTGGCTCGGCATCCTCGCGCAGCAGAACGGCGTGGTCGTCGACTCCGCGACCATCGAGAAATCCGGCGCACCGGGACTGGTGAACGCGGCGATCGTGCTGCACGCGGGCTGAAGTGAAACGCGCGGTCTGGATTGCGCTGCTGGCCGTCGTGGCGTTCGTGGGCGTGCTGCTGGCGCGCATGCCGGCGGCCTGGATCATCCCCTCCCACACTGCCCAGGGCGGCTGCGCCAGCCTCGACGGTACGCTCTGGGGCGGTGCCTGCAGCGGGCTCACCGTCGGCCGCACCGCCTTCGGCGATCTCACCTGGGAGCTGCAGCCGCTGCGTCTGTTCGCCGGCAAGCTCGCGGCCCACGTCACGCTGGTGCGCGGGGCCGCCAACGCGAGCGCCGATGTCGAGCTCGGCTTCGGCGAGCGCATCGTCGTGCGCCACGTGCTGGCCGACCTGCCGCTCGATCCGAACCTCATCCCGAGCGTGCCGCCGACGCTCTCCGGGCGTGCGCACCTCGACCTGGCCCTGGTGCGCCTCGAGCACGCGACCCTCACCGAGCTGCAGGGGCGCATCGAGGTGCACGAGCTCGAGGACCGCAGCGGCAACGCCACTGCGCTCGGCAGCTACGTCGTGGACTTCCCGGGCGGCGGCCCCGAGCCGGTCGGCAAGCTCCACGACCTCGATGGCCCGCTGGCACTCGAAGGCACGCTGCACCTGAC
>Ga0207707_10006354_pt1 | contig 10323 bp, 5 predicted proteins | sample KBSC83BmetaG_FD_184336 | JGI IMG/M metagenome (GOLD analysis project Ga0207707, IMG submission 184336) | Corn rhizosphere microbial communities from Kellogg Biological Station, Michigan, USA - KBS C8-3B metaG (SPAdes) (version 2) | ecosystem: Host-associated > Plants > Roots > Rhizosphere ... | reverse complement strand
CGCATTCCGTTCTCGTGGCGCCTCGCATTGCGGCGGCGCGTACATGCGGCCGCGGGCATGCCGATGCCGCCGTTGCCCTTCCCCACGGCGGAACGCCGCGCGACCCGTGCTACACGCGTGCAGATCCCGCCGGTCAGTCCCGGCGTGAATTTGCTGGGTTACGCGCGCGGCGAATTCGGCATCGCGGAAAACGTGCGGTCTTACGCGCGCGCAGTGGAGCGCGCCGAGCACCCCTTCCTGATTTTCAATTTCGACGTGGGCACAGCCAGTCGTCAGCGTGACAACTCGATGGAGAAGCATTTCTCCGACACGCTGCGCTACGCCGACAACGTGTTTTTCATCAACGCCGACCAGATGCAGATCGCGCGGGACGTGCTGGGGCGGGCGGCATTTGCAGGCCACCACAACATCGGATTCTGGGTGTGGGAACTGGAGAAGTTTCCGCGCGACTGGCATGGCGCATTCGATCTGGTGGACGAGGTCTGGGTGCCCACCGAATTCGTGCGCAAGGCCATTGCGGCCTGCACCGAAAAGCCGGTGGTACGCATGCCCAAGGCCATCGAGTTCGAGGCACCGGAAAGCATGGGTCGCGGACATTTCGGCTTGCCGCCCGATGAATTCGTGTTCCTTTTCAGCTATGACTTCAACAGTTTCGCTTCGCGCAAGAATCCCGAAGCGACCATCGCCGCCTTTCGGCAGGCTTTTTCGGATGGCGCAAAGAACGTGCGGTTGCTGGTGAAATCCACCAATGGCAGCCGCTTTCCCGAAAAATTGTCGGCGTTGCAACAGAACGTCTCGGATGATCCGCGTATCGAGGTGCGCGATGGATTCCTGTCGCGCGAAGAGATGTTCGGGCTGCAGAACAGTGTTGATTGCTACGTATCGCTGCACCGATCGGAAGGTTTCGGGCTTGGCATGGCCGAATGCATGTATCTCGGCAAGCCCGTGATCGCGACGGCGTATTCCGGCAACCTGGATTTCATGGATCGCGACAACAGTCTTCTGGTCGATTACAGGATGGTGCCGTTGCGCGACGGTGACTATCCGTATTGGCAGGGTCAACAGTGGGCCGATGCGGACATTGCCCACGCGGCACGCTGGATGCGGCAAGTGTTTGACGACCGGGAGTTTGCGCAACGGATCGGTGCGTCGGCCGCGACCAGCATCCGCCGTACCAATTCGAAAGATGCGTGCGGCGCCGCGGTGATCGCGCGATTGCAGGAGATCCATCGCGGGCGCCACGCCGCGTGAGGGCTGGCCGCTGTCACGGCGATTCGTCGAATTTTCGCTGCCCCGTCGCCGGGCAGCGACATTCGTGAAGGGGTGATCGGTGGTTTTCAGTTCGGCGACTTTCCTGTTTTTCTTTTTGCCCTGCGTGCTCGGGTTGTATTACCTCAGCCCGATGCGTGTGCGGAACGCGTTGCTGCTGCTCGCCAGTTTGGTGTTCTATGCGTGGGGCGAGCCCGTTTACGTGTTTCTGATGATCGGTTCGATCGCCGTGAACTGGCTGATCGGCCTGCTGATGGCGCGCTTCGCGGATACGCCTCGCGAGAAGATGGTGCTGGCGCTGGGCATCGCGTTCGACCTGGTCGTCTTGGCATATTTCAAGTACGCCGGTTTTTTTGCCGCCAGCGTGCTCGCCCATGTGCCGGGCCTGGAACACACTGCTGCGCAATTCCATGCGCCGCGGTTGCCGATCGGCATATCGTTTTTCACTTTTCACGCGATGTCGTACCTCGTCGACATCTATCGCCGCCAAGCACGCGCACTGCGCAATCCGCTCAACATGGGCGTTTACATCACCATGTTTCCGCAGTTGATCGCGGGTCCGATTATCCGTTTCCATGACGTCGCCGAACAAATTCTCAGGCGTCGTAACACGCTGGGGCGGTTTGCATCCGGCGTCGAGCGTTTCAGTTACGGTTTGGGCAAGAAAATGTTGATCGCCAATCCGCTTGGTGCGGTAGCGGATTCGGCATTCGGGATGGATCCCCAATACCTGCACACCGGCGACGCTTGGGTAGGCATCGTTTGTTATGCGCTGCAGATCTACTTCGACTTCGCCGGTTACTCCGACATGGCCATCGGCCTTGGCAGGATGCTGGGTTTCGAGTTCCTCGAGAACTTCAATTACCCATACATCGCTTCGACGGTCCAGGAATTCTGGCACCGCTGGCACCTGTCGTTGTCGGCGTGGTTTCGGGATTATTTGTATATCCCGCTCGGCGGCAATCGCAAGGGTGAGGCGCGCACATGGTTCAATTTGTTCGCCGTGTTCCTCCTGTGCGGGTTCTGGCATGGCGCAGGCTGGACCTTCATCTTCTGGGGTTTCTGGCACGGTCTGTTTCTGGCATTGGAACGCGGACGCTGGGGGCGATGGCTGAAGGCGGCGCCCGTGCTGCTGCGGTGGGGATATGCCATGACCGTGGTGCTGGTCGGATGGGTATTCTTTCGAGCCGAAAGTTTCAGCCATGCATGGGCTTACCTCGGCGCGATGTCCGGGCTGCACGGTGACGTTGCAATCGGCAGCGCTTTGGCAGTCAAGTTTGCAGCGCGTGAACGCTGGACCTGCGCGGTCGGGCTGCTGCTGAGCGCGCCGGTGTTCGCGTTCATGGCGCGCGATTACATCTTGCGCGGCTATCTGATCAAGGCACCGCGTGGCGCGATTTACGAGTGGGCGATCCGCGTGGGTGGCCGCTTCAACGATTCCGGGTTGCGGAGCCTGCGGGTAGCTGCGGTGATTGTGATCCTGCTGGTGTGTGCGGCTTATGTCGCGGCCGGCACCTACAACCCGTTTATTTATTACCGGTTCTGACGATGCATTTCGGCAAGCGGAACATCGCCATCCCCAACCTGCTCATGGCGTTTGTCATGACGGCATTCATCGCGGTCCCGCTGGCAGGAACGCTTTGGCGTGGCACGCGCCAGACCGAATCCGACGTGGAGAAACGCCAGCTTGCCGGGCTGCCCGCATGGCCCACCAGCCTGCAGATGTGGACGAAATTTCACAAAGCGTTCGATGCTTATGCGCGTGACCAGTTCGGGTTTCGCGACGATCTACTGAAGGGCTACACATGGCTGATGGCGTCGGTGTTCCGTCAATCGACGTCTGATCGCGCGTTCGTCGGTCGCGATGGATGGCTGTACTTCACCGGCAACGAAAGCCTTGCCGACATGCGGGGCACCAGTTCGTACACGGAGGCGGAATTGCGCAACGACGTCGAGCAGATCAACGCGCGCGGGCAATTGCTTGCGGTGCGGGGCATTCGTTATGGCTTCGTAGTGTTTCCCGACAAGCACACTGTTTACCCGCAGTTCCTTTCGCGAGGCGTGTATGCCGGTTTTGAGCACCGGCGTCTGAATGCATTGGATGCTGCGATGGCGCAGACGGGCCGCGACTATTATTTCGACGCTACCGAAGCGTTGCGTCGGGATGCGGCGCGTTCGCCATTTCGGTTGTACTACAAGTCGGATACCCATTGGAACCCTTGGGGCGCGTACCTTGGTTACGAAGCTTGGGTGGCTGCATCAGGAAAGCAGCTGAATCTGCGACCGTTCGCCTACCGATTCGATCAGTTCCGGACGGCGCGTCAATCGCTCCGCGGCGACCTGTCCAAAATAAGCGGCTATTACCCCCACGACCCAAACATCTATCCGCCAGCCGGCGCGGGTTGCCAGAGCGCCGAGCCGTGGACTGTCTCGAACGAGATGCTGCACAGGTTGAACACCATCGCCCGGCACATGCGTACCGCCAACTGTGGTGGCAATGGGACAGCGCTGGTCCTGCATGATTCGTTTCTGGATTCCGTGGAACGGTACGTAACGGCCAATTTCGAACGATCGTGGTTGATATGGAACTATCCCGCAGACAAGGATTTCGGTTGGTTGGTCGATCAGCTGCACCCGGATACGGTGGTGGTAGAACGGGTCGAGCGTTTGATGTTGCATCTCAGGCCGCTCGATCTGGATGCGCTGGTACAAGAGCTTGGAGTTGTCGGAGAATTTGCGACCATCGATAACCATGGCTGGCTGAGAATCGGGAGTGGCAACAATCGCAAGGCGTTGTCACATGAATCCGCCGTCGGCGGATTGGACCGTGTGATCCGTGCCGGTGGGCAGGTCTACATCGAAGGGTGGGTGCGCTTGGGCCATTCCCCTCCGGCGGCCGTGATTGCCGTAAGCGATGGCAAGGTGGTCGGCGAGGCCCCCGTAACGCTCTACCGTCCGAACGCTTCGGCGGTACAGCGCGAACCGGCATTGAGATGGTCCGGTTTCAGGTTGCACATGCCCGCCGACGCAGTCAAGCAGGATGTCCGAACGTTGCGATTTTACTGGGTGAATTTCGGCACCTACGGCGAGTTCGTGCAGAACAATCAGGATCAGCAAAAGCTGAATACCGCGAGCGAGCTGGAAGGCGAAATGTTGCACGGCCGCGTGACCGAAAACGCAGCGGGTGAACTGGTCATTACTGGAAACGGCACCATGAATCTGCATGATGCGGGGCCGGCAATGGGCTCACTGGACAAGATTTCGCGCAAGGGTGATTTCGTTCATCTCATGGGCTGGGCCGGCTTGGGAGAAGCGCCTGCCTCGAAAGTGATCGCGGTGGTGGACGGCCGGGTTATTGGCGAAGCGCCGGTCATCTTGCGCCGCACCGATGTCGCGAATGCATATCGGAACCCCAAAATGATGTGGTCCGGTTTCGAAATGCGATTTCCTGCTCGTTCGCTGGGACAGGACGGGAAGGCATTGCGTCTGTACTTCGTCAGCGCCGATCGCTTCGGCACGTATTCCATGGATGAAGACGATCGCGAACGTCTGGGAGCGGTGCTGGAATAGCTCAGACCGCGCCTCGCTGTCGCGACAGGCACATGCTGTTTGTGCCGGCCTGAGAGGTGCCAGTCGGGGGTGCCGAAGACGGATGTCCGACCAAGCTGACGAGGATCAGGGTACGAGTGGCCGCACGGTTTTGACGAGCCAACACACGCGCTTGGCATGGCGCCTTCAATCACGGTATATATCGCGGCATGGCGATGACGTCTCCCAGCAGTACAGTAGACGGCCGCACTCGCAACCTAGCGGGTGGCCTGCCGGCGAAATGGAGCCGATGAGTGCCTGAGCGGGGTCGCTCGGGGGCGGCGGTTGCTCTCGCCATGGTGCTGCTGGCGGCTCCCGCGATCGGGGTGCGGCTGTGGATGGCCGCCGCATTTCCCTCGTACCTGCATGGCCAATTCGGGCAGGACGTGGTTTTTGCGCTGACTTGGTGCGCGTTGCTGGTATGCGTCGCGCGTTGGCGCCTGCTCGGGCTTCTCTCGGTGCCCGCCGCATGGCTGGCGTATCTCGCTTGGCTGTTCCTGGTACTGGGCGAGGGGGTTTCCTATTACCTGCAGGCCGACACTTTCAACGCGCGATTCTTCGCGCATTTGAATCCCAGCAATCTGCGCACGGGGCTGCGTGCGTTCCCGGACATGATCGGCGGCGGCACTGCACTGTTTGTGGCCATGCTGTTTGCGTCCGCCGCGCTGCTGGCATGGGCGGCTCGTAGTGGCCGACAACACGCCGCCAATGCCCGCAGCGGTCCGGCGATCATCACGTTGGTCATCTTGATGCTGATCGTATTGGGCGTCGATTCGGCCCCGCGGCGCTTGATTGATTACCTCGTGCGAACGCGGCAGGCCGCGCATTTCGCGGACACGCCACAGGGGCGTGCCGTGGCCGGCCTGCTGGACTTGCATTCGGTATCCAAAAAGAACGTGATCGCGGCGCCCGGCAAAAATGTGGTGTGGATCTACATGGAATCGCTGGAGCGAATCTACTGGGATCCCGAGGTGTTCCCCGGGTTGACGCCGAACCTCGATCGCCTGCGCAAGCAGGGGCTCGACTTCTCCGGCTTCGAAACCTTTGCAGGCGCCAATTACACGATGGCCGGTTTGTTCGCCTCGCAATGCGGCGTCCCGCTGTTCACGAGCGCATTCGCCGGACTCGACACGGTGGCCGGCAACACCACCGATGCCTCGACCTTTCATCCGAAGATCGCCTGCTTCGGAGATGTATTGCACAAAGCAGGCTATTCGCAGGTTTACGTGGGTGGCGCGCCCATCGTGTTTTCCAACAAGGGTCTGTTTTTTCGTTTGCACGGCTATGACGAGGCTCTGGGTTTGCAGCAGCTGGAAGCCGAGGCGGGCGGCAGGCTGCCCGAATCGGGATGGGGTGTTTACGACAACGTGCTGTTCAAGCTGGCGCTCGCGCGCTATCAAAAGCTCGCAGCGGCCCGCAAGCCTTTCAACCTCACCCTGCTGACGCTGGATACGCATCCGCCCGACGGGCGGCCTTCACCCGGCTGTCCAAGATACGCGGCGAGCAGCAACAGCATGCTGCAGGCTGTGCATTGCACCGATTACCTGCTCGGCAACTTCATCGATGCGTTGTCGAAGCAGCCCGACTGGAAAAACACCGTGGTCGTCATCATGAGCGACCACCTGATGATGCGGAACGACGCCGAATCACTTTTCCCGAAGAACTACCACAGGCAACCTGCGCTGCTGATATTGAACGCGGGTGAAGGAGTCAGGCGTGCGCGCATGTACCACATGGACATCTCGCCGACTGTGCTCGATGCGATGGGCGTACGGACCAATGCGACCTTCATTGCGGGGTCCGATCGCAACGCATCCGACGCAGGTGGCAGCGAGTTGATGAATGACGCGGTCACCGATGCCGTGCTGCGCAAGGCGCTGTGGTCGCGCGTCAACGAGTTCAAGCTGTGCAAGAAGAACGCATTGCTCGGATGGACGACCGATGGCGGGTTCGATGTCGGTGGTCGCGAATTGAAGATGAGTTACCGCGGGCAGGCGCAGGTTGGTCTTCGCGATGACCAGGTTCTGGATTTTTTCATCGACAACGCCAATGCCAAATTGGTGATCGCGGATGCCGGAGCGCAGCCCCGCTTGCTCAAGGACCGCGGCGACGCCAGCGTGTTGACGATAAAGCCCGTTGCCGAAGTACCGGGGAAGGGCAGTTTGTTCACCATTGACTGGCTGGGCCGAGGCGGAGCGAAGGCCCACCTTGGACAAATCGACTCGTTGCGCGGACTGACCATCACTTCGCCGCAGTGCGGCGGCCTCGTCCAACAGGTGGATGAGGCGCCGTCCGGCACGGAACTCGATTTGAGCCACGACTTCAATATCGTGTCAGCGGCGCCGCCGGATTTGGAAGCCGGCACCGAAATCGATTTCACCCAATCCGAATCAGCGGTGTACGGAGTCGGGCTGGGCTGGCTGCCGCCGCAAGGTTGGGGAAGTTGGGCCATTGGGCGGACTGCTGTGCTTGCATTCCGGCTCCCCAGCGAACAGTGTCGTGCGGGTGGAAAGCTGCACATGCGGGTCGATCCCTACCTGCCGCCGGCGCGTCCCGATCTGGATACGCAGGTCTGGGTCAACGGACAGCTCGCCACGACCTGGCACTTCGCCGCCAATGGCAAGTTCTCCACCAACCCAAAGGATGCTTCGGACAGCCACGATGTATTCGAGGTGGAAGCGCCGATCGGCGCGGACAATGCCTGTGAAGCCACCATTAGGTTACGTTTTGCGCGACCAGGCGCATCACCAGCCCCTTATCCAAAGTCCGAAGACCCACGGCCACTGCAGTTGCGGGTGCTGAGGGCACGGTTCGTCGCCGCAACCGAATAAGAGCGATTGCGCCGTGCTTGCCCAAGCCAGCCTTGTGCCACGACAATTGCGGGCCGGTGAAATGAGGCGATCGGCCTTCCATGGACGCGGGAACCGTTTCTGATGAAATTGATGCTGCTCGCGGTCTGGCACTACCGCCATTTCATTTTCACATCGATCAAGAATGATCTGCGGACGCGGTTCGCCCGCAGTCGTTTGGGGGCCACTTGGGCGATCCTGCAGCCCCTGGCTCAAGGCGCCATCTATGCCATCGTCTTCACCCGGGTGTTGGGTGCCAAATTACCCGACACCAACAACAAGTTCGCCTATGCGATCTATTTGCTGGCGGGACTGGCCGGCTGGACGCTGTTTTCTGAAGTCGTGACGCGTTGCCTGACGATCTTCGTGGACAACGCCAGCTTGCTCAAGAAGATGGTATTTCCGCGCATCTGCCTACCGTTGATCGTGTCTGGTTCGTCGCTGCTCAACAACCTCTTCCTGCTGGCCGCCACCATCGGCATCTTCATTGCGGTAGGCGACTATCCCACCTGGATGTGGCTGTGGCTGCCGTTGCTGGTCGCGATTACCCTTTTATTCGGGTTGGCCCTGGGGTTGATCCTCGGCGTGCTCAACGTTTTTGTTCGCGACGTGGCGCAGGTGATGAATATTGTGTTGCAGCTGTGGTTCTGGCTGACGCCGATCGTGTATGCCATCAACATCCTGCCAGGGCACTTTGCGCTGGTGTTGCGTTTGAACCCGATGTATGCGATTTGCTCCTCGTACCAGCAGGTGCTGTTGTGGGGCAACCCGCCGCACTTCAAGACACTGGGCGCCATCGTGCTGGTCTCCATCGTGTTGCTAGCCGCCGGGATGCTTTTGTTCCGCAAAGCCTCGCCTGACATGGTGGACGTGCTGTGAGTACAGCCGTTCTCAAAATCGAAGGGCTCGGCAAGGCGTTTCGTGAATACGGAATGGAATGGCGACGCATGCTGGGGTGGTTCGGGCGCCGCTTCGAACCAACGAGCGAAACGTGGGTGTTGCGCGGCATCAGCTTCCAGGTTTTCGCGGGCGAATCCGTGGGTATCGTGGGACAGAATGGGGCCGGCAAAAGCACGTTGTTGAAGCTCGTGACGGGTACGCTGCGTCCGACGGAAGGCACCATCGGCGTCGCTGGCCGGATCGCGGCCATCCTGGAACTCGGCATGGGCTTCAATCCCGATCTCACGGGCCGCGAGAACGCGCGCTACACCGCGGGCTTGATGGGTATGAGCCCGGAGCAGATCGAGACGATCATTCCGGCTGTCGAAGAGTTCGCGGAGATTGGGGAGTATTTCGACCAACCGCTGCGCACCTATTCCAGTGGCATGCAGGTGCGGGTGGCCTTCAGCGTGGTGACCGCCGTGCGTCCCGAGATTCTGATCATTGACGAAGCACTGTCCGTCGGTGATGCGTATTTCGCGCACAAGAGCATGGCGCGCATCCGCGAATTCCGGAAGCAGGGCACCACCTTGTTGTTCGTGTCGCACGACCCCGGCGCCATCCGGTCACTCTGTGACCGCGCGATCCTGCTCGAGCGCGGCAAAGTATTGATGGATGGCGGGCCGAGCGAGGTAATGGATTACTACAATGCGCTGGTCGCCGAAAAGGAAAATGCGACCGTTGAGGTGAGACATCTGGCCTCTGGCAAAGCCCAGACCTCCTCCGGTACGCGCGACGCGGTTGTGGAGACGATCGGCTTGTTCAATGCCTCGGGCGAGCCGGTGGAGTTCGTCAATGTCGGAGAGCCCGTTGAATTGCGTGTGCAAGCGAGACTTCATCGCGCGATTCCGCGCCTGGTGTTCGGTTACATGATCAAGGACAGGTTGGGGCAGCCGGTGTTCGGTACGAATACACATCACACCGGGCAGGCGCTGGATGGCCTCGAGGCAGGGCAGCTTGTGGAATATCGCATGGCATTTCCAATGAATATCGGGCCGGGCAGTTATTCGGTTTCCACAGCGCTCAGCAGCACGGAAACACATCTGATCGACAACTACGAATGGCGCGATCTTGCGTTGATGTTCAATGTCGCCAACCAGAATCGGAATCTCTTCGTCGGCACGGCCTGGGTGCCGCCTATCATTGAAGTTCGGCGGCAGGGGTGAGCGAAGATCCGCGCCCTGATTCGCAGAAATCGCGCCAGGATTTGCTGGATGAGATTTACTACCTGCGTGACGTTGCCGGCGAGCGTGAACAGCAGGTTTTGAAGTACAAGGCAGACCTCGACGCGCGTGGCGGGGAGATCGCGTCCCTACGCCAGCAATTGGCTCTGCTGCTGAACAGTTGCTCTTGGCGCCTCACTGCGCCATTGCGCTGGATGTCACGAACGGCTAGGGGGCAGCATCCGGCAGTCGCCGAGCCGGTATCGGGTGCCGCGGGCGACCTCAACAAGCCTCCCGGCGATCGGGCAGCATTCACTTCGGCGCTGTCCTCGCGTGCAGTTGGGCCGGAGGACCGAAGCGACGGTAAGCCACGCTTGTATGTCGATGTGACGGAACTTGTGTTGCGACAGGGCCGTACCGGCGTGCAGCGCGTCACCTGCGAGATTCTTCGCGCACTGTTGCGCGAGCCACCGTACGATTATCGCGTTCAGCCTGTTTTTGCTCCGGTTGGCCAG